>Ga0210394_10008599_pt1 | contig 10462 bp, 6 predicted proteins | sample IncBWC12MmetaG_FD_160121 | JGI IMG/M metagenome (GOLD analysis project Ga0210394, IMG submission 160121) | Forest soil microbial communities from Barre Woods Harvard Forest LTER site, Petersham, Massachusetts, United States - Inc-BW-C-12-M | ecosystem: Environmental > Terrestrial > Soil >...
GTCTGCGCCCTGTTCTTGCGCGCAAACTCACTGCTGCCCTTCGCGTTGATCTGGGTGAATCACATTGCGGTCGACCGGCTGATGGGCTACGGTCTGAAGTTCTCCAACGGGTTCGACTGGACACACTTGGGCATGCGGAAGAGAAGGTTCGCCGCAACGACTGCAGCGTGAGGGTAAACGGCACGTTTGCGGTGCCCCTCTTCCCGCTCGCGGCAAGGTTTCAAGTAGTGGAGACGAGCTCTGACGATTTGGCGGGCAGGAATGCGCGCACCACCAGCGAAATACCGAAACTGACGAGGAAAGCCTTGATCATGATCGTGTTCTCGTAGCGCCACGAGAGGACGGCGACGATGAGAAGGACGCCGACAGGATTGGTCTCCGCGAGAAGGGCGCGGCCCCAGTGGAGTCGGTCGGGCATCGAGGGCAGGTTGGTGCGCAGTCGCGGGAACAAGCGCGGCACACTGCGAAGGTAGAGCTGGAAGGAGTCCCCGAGCTGCCCCGTGAGGAATGCCTCTTCGCCTAGAATCAGGCGAAGCAGAAAAAATGCAATCACGATTACTGCAAAGAACGCGCCAGTGACCGGCATATAAAAGGACATCGCTACTACCATGAGCCAGGTCCCGAGATAGAGCGGGTTGCGCACATAGCGAAAAGGGCCACCTGCCATAACGACGCTGGCCTTCATGTCAATGTTGTTGACGACACCCGGCCCAAGACACGCAGTTCCCCATACACGCAAGGCCGCCGCCAGAGCGGCGATGGTCACCGCGCATACGATCACGGCTGGGGTTGCCACGGTGAATCGGAACAGGCCCAGCCGGCTCAATTCGAGCGCGGACCACTCCAGCAGCGAGATGCGACTGCCAATACCCCACGTCTCAATCCAGGGCGACCAAAAGCCGAGGCAGAGGATCGCCGCCATAATTCCCAGGCGCAAACGAAATTCAAGCTGACTTGCCCGCATCGACCGCTCCCATTTTCCGCCATTGCTCTCTCAACAGCCTATCGCGGACGAACCGGGAGCGCTTTTGTACTTGGGAAGTGTGTCGACGCGAGAGGTTGGAGCTACTCCGCGCGCAGCGCTTCGCTTGGATCGACCAATGCAGCGCGGCGCGCAGGAAGCAGGGTGGCGAGCAGAGCCGCTGCCGCCAAAATGGCGGTGACGGCAAAAAAGCTGAGCGGGTCGCGCGGGCCGACGCTGAAGAGAAGGCTCTTCAGTACACGCGAGAGAGTGAGTGCGGCGACGAGACCAATCAAGGTTCCCAGCAAGATCAACCGCACGCCTTCAGAGAGGATCAATCGCACGATGTCCGCTCGCCGCGCACCCAAGGCCATGCGCACGCCGATCTCCTGAGTGCGCCGCGAGGCGCGGAACCCCATCACGCCATAAAGCCCGATTACGGCCATGACTAGCCCCGAAAAAGCGAAGAAGCCAAGCAGAGCCGTTTCAAAACGCGGCCGATCGGCCAGCTTGCCGACGCTTTCGCCGAGTGTCTCAATGTCGACCGGAACGGTGGGATCGATGGCGGCAATCTGGGACTGAACCCAGGGAGCAACAGCTTTGGGAGAGAGCGATGTCTTCAAGTTGAATATGGCCGAGGGCGCGTTTTGCCAGTCATCCGTCAGGTTGCGGCGAAGGCGGTAGAACTCCGGCTCGGCCGCTGCGTCGAGGCCGGCGTTTTTCACGTCCGCGGCTACGGCCTGAATCGTGTAGAACGGGCCGTTGGGAGCCAATTGCAAGCGCTGCCCTACAGGGTCCTGTCCAGGAAAGAGCCGTGCTGCAAGCAGGTTGCTGATGATGAGCGGGCTTTCGCTCCCAGTGCGCTGGTCGTCAGTGAACGGCTTGCCGCGCAGGATGGGGATGTCAAGCGCGCTGAAGTATCCGGGCGTGACCCAGCGCCACACCACCATGCCGCCGGTGGCGCCGGTCTGCGGGGGGCGGCCGGCGACGGAGATGATGCTGAAGATCGTGTCGTGATGGTAGCCGCTGGGAGGGACGGTGTCGCTGAATCCGAGTTGAACGATACCAGGAAGACGGTGCAAGGCGGCTTCAGCGCCCAGGAAGAACTGCATCTGCGCCTGGGGCGTGGTGTAGCGGTAGCGATTGAGAGAAATGTGTGCCGCAAGCACTCCTTTTGTCTCGAGGCCGAGCGGCTGCGACGCGAGGTTGGCGAAACTGCGCAAGAGTAACGCCGCGCCCGCGAGCAGGACCACGCTGGCGGCGATTTGGCCAACGACCATGACCTGTCGAAACCCCGCACGGCCATTAGCTTGGCTTCGCGCCGTGAGCGCGAGGGCTCGCGGACTGTGGAACGCGGGGACAAGGCCAAAGACAAGCCCGGACACGATGGAGATGGCAAGCGTGAAGGCGAGAATGCGCAAGTCAAGGCGTGCATTGGCCAAAAATGGAAGGCTAGTGGGCGCGATGGCCATGAAAGCTCGCAACAGCGCGAATGCGAGGGCGAATCCGGCGCCGGCGCCGAACAGCGATAACAAGAGCGATTCGGACAGCGATTGGCGGATCAGGCGACCGCGGCTCGCGCCAAGCGCGGCTCGCACGGCCAGTTCGCGTTCGCGCGTAGCCATGCGTGTGAGCATGAGTCCGGCCACGTTGGCGCAGGCAATCAGCAGCACCGCGAGCGCCGTGCCCAACAGGATCCAGGCTGCCAGAGTGGCGCTTTGCATCTGACGCTCGCGCATCGAGCGAACGCGGAAATATACCTCGTTGCGGAAGCGCGGCGGAGCCAAGCTGAGGGAGTAGTTGAAGACCGGCTGCAATTGCGCTATTGCCTGCGGAATAGTGACGCCGGATTTAAGACGCGCGAAGGCCCACATGACGCGGCCTGGATCGGCGCGTCGCTGGGCCGCAACATCCAGAGCTTCGGGGACCAGCACATCCGCCTTCCCCAGCGTAGGCATTTCGAAATCCGCGGGGAGAACGCCGACTACGCGGGCCTGGCTGCCATCGAGATCGATCTGGCGGTTGAGTACTGACGCATCGCCGCCGTAATGTCCGGACCAGAAAGCGTAGGAGATCAGCGCTACTTTAGGCGCGTTGGGGCGGTCTTCGTCGGAGGTGAAGTTGCGGCCGAGGATGGGCGAGACACCGAGCGTGGGAAGGAAGTTCGCTTCGACCGGGGCGCAGCTGAGGCGCATGGGGTTCCGTTCCGTCAGATCGCACTCGTCGATTCCGAGGAAGGAGGTGAGCGCCTCAAAGGGCTTCTGGTTGTCCTGCCAGGAATAGTATGAGCCGCCGAGCATGAACTCTTGCGGACTGAGCGGCGCTGTCAGTCCCACAGAAACAAGACGGTCAGCGTGCACGTAAGGCAGGCTGCGGAAGAGGATGCGATCGACTACGCTGAAAACCGCGGTGGTGGCGCCGATGCCGAGAGCCAGCGTGACGACGACCGTGACGGTGAAGACGGGGTTGCGACCGAACCCGCGCAGCGCGTACTTAACATCGTGCCGCAATGTTTCGAGCCACGGCACTGAAGCGCGCTCGCGATATGCCTGGCGCGTCTGCTCTGCGCCTCCAAGACGGATCAATGCTGCGCGCCGTGCTTGCTCCGGCGTCAGGCCGGTCCGCACTCCTTCATCCGTGTGCATCTCGATATGGCTTTGCAGCTCGGCGTCGAAATCAGCGCCGTTTCGGCTGCCGCGCAGGATTCGTAGGAGCAACGCTCGCAAGGTTCGCATCACGCCTCCTCGGGGTAGGAAAAGAAGCGCGCGAGGATTGCCGCGGTCTTCTTCCATTCCTTTGCGGCTTTGCCCACCCGGCGGTGGCCGGCCTTGGTGAGCTCGTAGAACTTCGCCTTGCGATTGTTTTCCGATGAGCCCCAGCTGGGACGAACGTAGCCCTCCTGCTCGAGATTGAGCAGTGCAGGATAGAGCGTGCCGTAGTTGAGCTGCAGGGCGTCCCCGCTGGTCAGCTCGATCCGGCAGGCGAGGCCATAGCCATGCTGCGGGCCCATCGTTTCCAGCGTGCGCAGAACCATCAACGCCAGTGTGCCCTGCCAGACATCGGTTTTGCTGCTCAAGCACACCTCCTATGGCGAAGCAATACGAAGCACGATACACCTTTCCCTATGGGTTGGCAATAGGGCGGATTTGAACTAAGCGGCCAGCCGGTTCAGCCTGCGGAGCCCGATGTGGTAGGCTGCGCATACGTTTCTCCGAGGCTCGGGAGGGTTAGTTCATGTTTCTGCGAGTCTTCGCGCTGGCGGGCGCTGCTTTGATGCCGTCGCCAGCCATGGCGCAGGATGCGGCCGGTCTATCGAAATCGGTTCATCAGCAACTGCCTTCGCTCACCGAAACCTACAAGCATCTGCATCGGAATCCAGAGCTGTCGCACTTCGAGGAGAAGACCTCGGCTTACCTGGCCGGCGAGTTGCGAAAGGCCGGCTACACGGTCACGGAGCACGTAGGCAAATACCAGGACGGCAAGCAAGCGTACGGGATCGTGGCAGTCCTCGAGAACGGGCAAGGACCGCGGTTGTTGATCCGCAGCGATATGGACGCGCTGCCGGTGGAGGAGAAGACGGGGCTCGATTACGCGTCGACAGTGCGGTCGACCAATGCGCAGGGGCAGGGCGTGGGAGTGATGCAGGCCTGCGGGCACGACATCCACATGACGGTGCTCCTGGGCATGGCCAGAGAGATGGCGGCGAGGAAAGACAAGTGGCACGGCACCCTTGTGCTGATCGGGCAGCCGTCTGAGGAGACGATCGACGGCGCGCGCGCTATGCTGGCGGACGGACTATACGAGCGGTTCGGGCGGCCCGATCTTGTGGTCTCGGCGCGATGACTCCGTCACTCCCGCGGGATCCATCGCCATCAAGGGCGGCCCATTGCTGGCCAGTTCAACAAGCATTGACGTAATCATGCGCGGCGTGGGAGCACACGGCTCCCAGCCGCAGAACAGCAAGGATCCAATCCTGATGGCGGCGGAGTTTGTAGTGCTGGCGCAAAGTATCGTTGCACGCCAGATCGATCCGCAGCAGCCGGCCGTGCTGACGGTGGGCATGATTCACGGCGGGACCAAGCGGATCATCATCGGCGAGGAAGTAACAATGGGGCTGACGCTGCGCACTTATTCTGACAAGGTGCGCGACCAGATTATTGCGGCCGTGAAGCGCACGGCGGATGGAATTGCACTGGGTTACGGAGTTCCGCAGGATCGCATGCCAATCGTGAACGTGAGCCAGTCGGAGATCACTCCTGCGACTTACAACGACCCGGCCCTAGCCGGGCGGCTGCGTAAGATTGCCGTCTCAAAGCTAGGGGCCGATCATGTGGAGCAAGCCGACTCGGTGATGGGTTCGGAGGACGTGGGGCTCTTCACCCTAGATGGAAAGATCCCCGGCGTGATGTTCCGCTTGGGAGCCTCCGACCCAGGCAAGCTGGCCCACGCGAAGGAAACAGGCGTGCCGCTGCCCGGCGTGCATTCCCCGCTGTTTGCGCCGGTCTACGCACCCACCATCACCACGGGTGTAACGGCTATGACAGCGATGGCGCTGGACCTTTTGAGGTAGCTCCGAAACAGAGTCTGGTTGCGCTACTTCGATGGATCTAGCAGCGCCTGATAAACGAGCGAGCGGCTCTCATACTGCAGGTTTTCGCTCGAAGGCTTCGCATTCATGCGCTGGATCATGCCGACGAAGACCACGTCGTTCGCCGGGTCGACCCAGAACCACGTGCCCGCCGCACCGTCCCACAGAAAGGTCCCTTTGCCGTCGGGCAGATTGGCAAGTTGCGGATCGTACTCCACCGCGCAGTTGTAACCATAGCCGAAGCCGGGGCGAATACGCTGCGCACCAATTCCGAATCCCTGGGTTATCAGCGGCTCGGGCACGTGATTGGTGGTCATCAGCTTTATTGAAGCCTGGGAGAGAATTCGCTTGCCGTTCAACTCGCCGCCATTGGCCATCATCTGCGCAAAGCGATAGTAGTCCTCAATGGTTGAAACCATGCCGCCGCCGCCGGATGGCATCGCCGGCTCCCGATCAAAATCCCGATGGTTCACCGTCTCCGGACCGTTCGGCGACAGGGCGCCGTTTTGGTCGACGTAGTACACCTTGGCGAAGCGGGCCCACTTTTCCTGCGGAACATAAAACCCTGCGTCGGTCATTCCCAGCGGATTGAAGATCCGCTCGCGATAGACCTCCGGCAATGTCTTGCCTGAGAGCTTTTCCACGATGTACCCTTCAATGTCCATCGACACCGAATACGTCCACCCCTTCCCGGGCTGATACAACAACGGAATCTTGGCCAGCTTGTCGATGAACTCCTGCAGGCTTTGCGATTGGAAGATGTGGGCGTCGCGCACCATTTTATCCACTGGCGTGTCGCCGAAGATGCCATAAGTAAAGCCGGCAGTGTGCGACATGAGCTCAAACATCCTCGGCGCGTGGTCGGGCTCCACCAGGATCATGTTGCCGTTCGCGTCCATACCATTGAACACCTTGAGGTGCGCGAATTCAGGAATGTACTTGGCGATGGGATCGTTGGGCAGCCACTTGCCTTCTTCGAAAAGGATCATCATGGCCACGCCTGTAACAGGCTTGGTCATCGAATAGTCGCGAAAGATCGTATCTTTCGTCATTGGTGCCGGCGCTTCCATGTCGCGCTGCCCGTAGGTGCGGTAATCCACGATCTTGCCGTGACGCGCGAGAAGCGTGATAACCCCCGCAACCTCCTTCTTGTCCACCGCCTGCTGCATCACCAAGTGCAGCCGTTCCAGCCGTTCGGAGCTGAATCCAACCGACTCCGGACTGTGCAAAGTCATTTCGAGAACGTGCTGACCGGAAGGCGCCGATTTCTGTGCCGGAGCGATTGAGATTGCACAGGTCAGGATCAAAACGGCGAGCCGTGGATGAGTTGATTCGAACTTGCCAATTGGCCTCATGAAGTCTCCCACCTCTTTCGCACGCGTCGCCCATGCCGGCCAATTCGTGGCCGACACAAGGCACATGGAAGGGCGGGACCTTTATACCAAACGCGGCGCACACGAGCCGGTTGGCAATCTCCCCATCAGTAAATGAGCTTGAGCGAAAACTGGATCTGACGCGAATTGCCCGCGGTCTTGCTGATCTCCCCGAAGCCTGACCCTGTGAGGACACTCGCAGGTGCGCTCAGGTCGACGATATTGAACAAGTTGAAGAACTCCGAGCGGAATTGCAGGTCCATCACTTCAGCTCCGCTCTTGCGTCGGCCGAATGGCGTGTCCTTGATTAGCGCAAAGTCGAAGTCGTAAAACGCAGGTCCGCGGAATGTGTCTCTCCCCAGCGCGCCAAATCGCCCCTGGTTCGGCCCGGACCCGCCCGCAACATGGATCGGAATTGAGAAGAAGTCTGTCGCGTTGTTTTCTCCGTGACCAAAGTAGTCAACGCGCACTTTCCGCGAAGTGGAAAGCTCCGGCTTGGCGATCTGGTCGGGCCTGTCCACCCCGTTCGAACCATAGCCGGTCTGTTGAATTCCTGAGTACACCGTGAAGGGTCCGCCCGAGCTGATGCTGGAGATGCTCAGCAATTCCCACCCGCCGGTTACCTGCTTGCTGATGGCATGCAGAAAGCTGGCATCCTGAAGGTGCAGGTCCTGTGCAATGCTGAGGCCGAATCCATGCGCGACGTCGAAAGACGAAGGTCCCTTCTCCGGATGCGTGTCAAATGGGTCCTGCGGATAGCTCTGCCCTGTAATCACCTGGCTGGTGTCGTCGATCGACTTACCCCACGTGTAACTCGCCTGCACGCCCGGACCGCCATGGCCAACGGTTCCCGACAGGGACGTCTGCAGCGCATGGTATGTCGAATGTGCGGTTCCGGTCACCACGTTCTCCACCCCGAATCCGCCCGTCACGTTTCCCGCTGCGTCGAACTGCGTGTGCGGTGCGAATCCCGGCGCCGCGCCTGGGTACGCGTTGGGAAAGCTGGTGCGTGGCAGCTTTTCAGCCGTTGTTCCTACGTACCCTGCATCGGCAGTGAGATTGCCGAATTTGCGCTCCAGCCCCAGAGTCCAGGTATAAAGGGTCGCATTGTCAAAGCTGCGGTCGATGGAGCTCAGGTTGAGAGCGCTGACCACGTGGCTGGGAGTGAGCGCGGCCACGTCCTTTTCGTAGCGGTCCACGTCCATCACCGTGTTGGATGGAACAGACTCTGGCTTGTGTGTGGCGAAGATATCCTCTCCGGAGGGTGTGTATACGTGTGGTAACTGCGCTGGCGTTATCTGAAATCCATATTGGATTGGCGCGCCCGCAGTCGCCACAAGACGAGGATAGACTGCAATCGGAGTTGCACCGGTGAGAAAGTTATCCTGCCAGATATTAGGCATGACGGTCATCACGCTGCCGCCAGCGTGCGCCTGCAGATTGCCCGCAACCTGCCACGAGACTTGCACGCGCGGCTCGAAGGCATGCCAGTCAGTCTGATAGCCGGGCTGCGGATTGATGACAAACTGCTGCGCGCCGCTGATATCGAGAAACCCTGACGTACGGTGCGCGCGTTCGGTGATGGGGGTGTAGAGATCCCAGCGCACGCCGAGGTCAAGGGTGAACTTCGGCGTCACCTTCCATGTGTCCTGCGCATAGGCGCTTACGTTGTTGCGCGAGATGGCCGCGGGGCCGATGTGCGGCCCATTCGAGAAGTACGGCGGCGCGATGGCAACCGTGTACACGAACGGGCTGCCGGATAGAAAGCTGGAAAGTGTGTCGGGCAGCGGGTCGCCGGGATGTACGTCGTGCTTTCCACTCTGCGACGGAATCGTTTCCGTGGCGTATGCCGAGCCTCCTCCGAAGTCATATTCCCCATTGGGGCTGATGCCGAAGTAGGTGGTGTCGCGATTGATCCGAATTTCCGTGCCGAATTTGAATGCGTGCCTTCCCCTCGCGTAAGTTGCGTTTTCACGGCCCTGAAACAGGTTCCCGTATGCCTGCATGACTGAACCAGCCGCAGCATTGAAATTTTCGTAGAGGCCGTCGTTGAACTTGACCGCGGGGTCGCGGTAGTCGAATGTCGGAAACCCCGGTGTGGAGCGCGTGATGGCGATAGATGACTCAAACACAAGGCGTGGCGAAAGAGTACGCGTCCAGGTCCCCACCACATTGCGCTGCCGGTCAATGTATTTGATTGCGAAGGTTGGATCGATCGCGGACTCGTCAGGATTGGTGGTCGGCCCAGTCAGATTGTCCATGTTGAACCGTGCAAAAAACTGATCCTTGCCGGTCAGCTTGTGGTCGATCCGCAAGGAGAATTGATTTGCATCCGTATCGACCTTTGAAGCCGTCGCGTACGTCCGGGCGCCGAATGCTCCCCGAGCGTCGTTCGGCATGGGATAGCGCGCCAGCACTGCCGCGATGCCAGGGTCCAGGGGAACGTTCAAGGTGTCCGTCGATCCATTGGGATACTTCACCACGTCCACTCCGGCGCGCTCAGCAGCAGTGGGCACGGGCATCACCTGGGTCGTCCCCAGCACCTGCCTGAAGCCCTGGTATTGCGTGAAATAGAAAGTGCGTTTGCTGCCGTCATAGATGTGAGGAATGTAGACCGGGCCACCATTCGTGAATCCGAATTCGTTGCGGCGAAATGGTGGGATACGTCCAGGATACGCTGGCGTGGGATGGTCGAAATAGTTGCGCGCATCGAAGGCCGAGTTGCGAACGAACTCAAAGAATGAACCATGGAATCCGCTGGAGCCGGACCGCGTGAGGATGTTGGTGAACCCCGCCGCGCCGCGTCCAATCTCCGCCGGCATCCAGCCGGAACTCGATTCAATCCCCTCCACTGCGTCCACGTTGAAGTTGGAAAACGTCGATCCGCCCATTTCAGGATCGCTGATATCAGCTCCATCCATGGCGAATGTTGCCTCGACACCGCGCTGCCCGTTAATTGCAAACTGCTGCGTGAAGTTCGTCGCTCCGTTGGCGTCCGTCATGGTACCCGCGGCCAGCAACAGAAGCTGGCTGAAGTCGCGCTTGTTCAGCGGCAACTCGCTCACCGCCTGGCTTGAAAGCGCCTCACCCCCCGTGCCCGTCTGGTTCTGCAGAGTGGTCAGCGTCAACTCGCCGCGTTCGGAGAGCTCAATTGCAACCGCCGCCCCGCCCAGCACCACATCCACAGGCTGCGCACCTTCAATGCTGCGCCTGTTTGAGAGAATAGTCAGCTTGTACCGCCCGATGGGAACGGCCTGCATGCTGAAGCGTCCATCTTTTCCCGTGACCGACTCGGCCGTGTTGCCGCTGCTGTTTAGATAGATTTTGGCGCCGGCAATCGGCGTGTGTGCCGCATTCCGAAGCAGGCCCTGCCACTGTGCAACTGCCGGAGCCTGCTGCCCCCTGACGCTCACCGATCCGAGAAGCATGAGCTGCAAGAGCACGAGAACGCCGAAGCGGCTCGAGGGTGGCGATAATGCCTCAATCTTGCCCAAGAGTTTGAATTGGAAATAGCTCAAAATGAATCCAAAAGATGTTTGC
>Ga0210394_10008600_pt1 | contig 10462 bp, 6 predicted proteins | sample IncBWC12MmetaG_FD_160121 | JGI IMG/M metagenome (GOLD analysis project Ga0210394, IMG submission 160121) | Forest soil microbial communities from Barre Woods Harvard Forest LTER site, Petersham, Massachusetts, United States - Inc-BW-C-12-M | ecosystem: Environmental > Terrestrial > Soil >...
GGGCGGAGCAGCCAAGAGATAAGCCGGCACGATTTGCCGCGGGTCAGCGGATCGTAAGGGTCGCTCTGCGAGCGCTGCCGTTATATCCGTAAGCCGCGGTGTCCGCGCGCTCCCGATTCGAGCCAAATCGCCGAGAACGGGCGCGTTGTTTGCTGTTAGAGGTTTGCGGCTCGATCTTCATAAGCCGCCTTGGAAGGATGCGATGGACAACGCGCCGCATCTCAAAGTCATCGACACGCGGGCGGCCGATCAGCCCCGCGACACGACGCGTCCGGTCGTGCTGATCGGCTTTCAGCGCCATTCGAATCTTGGCCTAGGCTACCTTGCCGCCAACCTGGAGCGTAGCGGATATCAGGTGAAGATTTTCGACTTCGAGGCCGATCGCCGCAACATATTGGAGGCGGTGAGCGCGCTCGATCCCGTCCTGGTCGGGTTTTCGCTGATCTTCCAATCATACGTCACCTGGTTCGGCTCGTTGATCCGTTGTCTGCGCGACAACGGCGTGACGTGCCACTTCATCATGGGCGGGCATTTCCCCAGCCTCAGCTATCAGCGCACGCTCGAACTGATCCCCGACCTCGACAGTGTCGCTCGCTTCGAAGGTGAGGAGACGCTGCTTGAACTGGCGGATTGCCTGAGCACCGGTCGGGACTGGCGCGGACTGGACGGCTTGGCGTTTCGGCAGGGCGAGACCATCGTCGCGTCCCCCATGCGTCATCTGATCAAGGACCTCGATTCGTTGCCCTATCCGGTCCGCGCTTTCGAGAACAACACAATTCTTGGCCGCAACGCCACGCCGATCCTGGCCAGCCGCGGCTGCGCGCGGACCTGCTCATTCTGCTCCATTCACATGTTCTACCGCACTGCTCCCGGCAAGGTGGTGCGCACCCGCAAGCCCGCCGAGGTGGCGCGCGAAATGCGTCACCTGCTGGAGGAGCACAATATCAGCATCTTCCTTTTTCAGGACGACGATTTCCCGTTGTTCGGATCCGTCTGGCGCCGCTGGGCGAGGGAGTTCGTCGGCGAACTGCATCGGAATGGATTGCCCGGACGAGTGGCGTGGAAGATCAATTGCCGGGCCGATGCCGTCGAGCCGCAGCTGTTTGCCGAGATGCGGGAAGCCGGTCTCTATATGGTCTACATGGGACTGGAATCCGGCACCGAGGAAGGTCTCAAGGCGCTGCACAAGCAGATCAGCGTCGAGCAGAACATCCGCGCGGTTGAGATCCTCAAGGAGATCGGTCTGATCTTCGAGTTCGGCTTCATGCTGCTCGACCCCTCCAGCACGTTCGAATCCGTGCGAAAGAACGCGGAATTCCTGAGGACCATTGTGGGTGACGGCAGTGCCGGCGCCAGCTTCGGCAGGATGGTCCCCTATGATGGAACGCCGATCAAAGACGAGCTCGAAACAGCAGGGCGCCTGCGCGGCGACGTGTGTAAGCCCGACTATGATTTTCTCGATCCCCGTCTCACGCAATTCTATGAGGAGATCATCGATATCATCGACGTGACGGGTTGGACCCATAGCTACAGCAGCCTGTCGCCGCAGCTTAATTTTGCCTGGAACGAAGTGGCCATTATCGAGCTGCTGTTTCCTCGCGTTCCCGGATTGCCCGCGTACAAGGACGGATTGCGCGAGATCACGCGCGACAGCAACGAAATCCTGTGCCGGGTCATCGAGGATACGTCCTACGTGTTCTCCGATGGACGGCCTAAACTCTGGTCGGCGCCGCAGCTTCGCTTGCAGTGTGAGAAATTTGTCGGCCTTCTCACCAGCCGCCGCGACGCTTTCATACTTCGAAACCAGGACTTGCTGCTCGAGACGCTGCGCCGGGAAACGCGTGCCGCGAGCTGATGGAATCGGCAGCCGAGCTCTACCGCCACTACGCCAGACTGCGCGCGGAAGACCCGGTACACGAAAGCTCGCGCGGCGTGTGGCTGCTGACCAGGTATGATGACGCATCTGCGGCGCTGCGCGATCCGCGTTTTGGCCGCAGCGGCTTCCTCGAACTGATGGCGCAGCAAAACGGCGAGACGAAGACATCGCCGATGCGATTCCAGGATCCGCCTGGCCATACCCGGCTGCGTAACCTGATCGGCAAGGTCTTCACCCACGAACTGGTGGGCAGCCTGCGCCCGCGCATTCAACACATCGTCGACGATTTGCTCGATATCGCCCGGAATGCCGGTGGGATGGATCTGATCGCCGACCTTGGACTCACTCTTTCGGTCCGGATGATCTTGGAGCTTCTCGGCGTGCCCGCCGCCGATCACGAGCGATTTGCGCAGTGGTCGCGCGATATGAGCCAAAGCCTCGACGCGGCGGCCGGTTCCGCTGCATCCGCGCGCGGTATTGCGGCCCAACAAGCCATCGACGAATACTTTCGCTGTCTCATTGCCGAGCGACGGCAATGCCCGCGGACCGACCTCACAACCAGGCTGATTGCGGCCGAGCACGATGGCGACGTGTTGCACGAAGCCGAGCTGCTCGACATTTGCGGACTATTGTTCGTCGCCGGCCACGCCACCACCGTGGATCTGATCGGAAACGGCGTACTCAATCTCCTGCTTCATCCATCAGAGTTGCGCCGGCTGCGCGAAGAGCCCGGCCTTCTCGCGCAAGCCGTCGAAGAGCTGCTCCGCTACGACAGCCCGGTGCAGCGCGTCGGCCGCATGGCGAACACGGACGTGGAGCTTCGCGGCAAGCTAATCCCCAAAGGCGCGGTGGTGTTCCCCATGCTCGGCGCCGCCAACCGCGATCCGGCCCAACACGCCGAGCCTGAGCGGCTCGATCTCGCGCGGCGCCCAAACCGCCATTTGGCCTTCGGCCATGGCGCTCACGCCTGCATCGGCGCTGCGCTGGCGCGTCTCGAAGGCCAAATCGCAATCGGGACCCTGATCAGGCGCGTGCCGAAGCTCACCTTGATCGACGACACCCCGCAGTGGCGCCATTCAACAGAGGCACGGGGTCTGAAGGAACTCCCGGTTGCCTTCTAGACATTCAGCGCCGGCCATGGCGTGACGTCCGCTGCGCCAACGCGCAGCTACGCCGCCGACGCGGCCATCCCCGTGCTGCGCCATAGCGCGAGCAATTCGGCCTCACAGGCTTTGGCGCTTTCGACATTGCGCGCCTTGATGTGGCCGAAGCCGCGTATTTTTGCCGGCAGCGAAGCGATCTCGATTGCGAGCGCGTGGTTACCGGGATTGAGCGAAATCGAAAGCTCGCGAACGAGTGCTTCGTAGTCGGCGATCAAGCGCCGCTCCATGCGGCGTTCCTGGGTGTAGCCGAAAAGGTCGAGCGCCGTGCCGCGCAACGGGCGCAGCCACGTCAAAAGCTTGAAGACGTGGCGCATCCAGGGGCCGAAGACCTGCTTCTTCGGCTCGCCGGTCGCAGGATCGGGCGATGCCAGCAGCGGCGGAGCCAAATGATAGTCCAAAGTGAAATCACCCTCGAACTGCCGCTGCAGTTTTTTCATAAAGGCGCCATCGGTGTAGAGCCGCGCCACTTCGTATTCGTCCTTGTAGGCCATCAGCGTGAACAAGTTGCGCGCCACGGCCTCTGCCAGGCCGGAAAAGCCGCGGGCGAGCTCTCCTTCGGCAACGCGAATCGTCCTGACGGTATTGCGATAGCGCTGTGCGTAAGCAGCGTTCTGGTAATTTTTGAGAAAGGCCGCGCGGCTCTCGACCAGGGCATCAAGGCTTTGCGGCTCCGGCGCGGGATCGTTGTGCAACGCGCCACGCACCAGTGCCTCGACCTGGGCCCGATCGTGGGCCGCAAGACGTCCCCAGGCAAAGCTGCGTTTGTTGGTATCGACCGCGACGCCGTTCAGTTCGATGGCACGTTCAATTGCCGCAAGCGTGAGCGGCACAAACCCTTTCTGGAACGCATAACCGAGCATAAACAGATTGGCGGCGATGGAATCGCCCATCAGCGCCGCGGCCAGCCCGGTGGCGTCGATGCTGTCACCGTCGCCCGCCGCCGCTTTGATAGCGTGGAGCATTTCGGCGGTCTCGAAATCGATGTCCGGCTTGAAGATAAAGGCCGCCGTCGGCTGCGCGTGGCTGTTGATGATTGCCTTGGTGGTGCCGGTCTGGAGGCGCGACAGCGCGGCCGGGCTCGCCGCCACAACCGGATCGCAGGCGAGCAGCACAGCGGCGCCGCCTGCGGCGACGCGCACCGCGTAAAGGGCTTCCGGCTGCGGCGCCAGCCGTACGTGGCTCATCACCGCGCCGTTTTTTTGCGCGAGTCCGCTGATGTCGAGCACGGTGCAGCCTTTGCATTCGAGATGCGCCGCCATGCCGAGGAGCGCGCCGAGCGTGACCACTCCGGTGCCGCCGACGCCGGTGATGAGGATGCCATAGGGCCGCTGCAGCGGCAGCGCATTCGGCTCCGGCAAACCGGCGAAAAGGCTGTCGTTCGCGGCAAGCCCGCCGAGCTTGCGCGGGGTGGCGCCGCGAACGGTGACAAAACTCGGGCAGAAGCCTTTGAGGCAGGAAAAGTCCTTGTTGCAGTTCGACTGGTCGATGCGGCGCTTGCGGCCGAATTCGGTCTCGACCGGCAGCACCGCGATGCAGTTCGATTTGTCCGAGCAATCGCCGCAGCCTTCGCAGACGGTGTCGTTGATGAAGACGCGCTCGGGCGGATCGGGAAATTTTCCGCGCTTGCGGCGTCGGCGCTTCTCGGCGGCGCAGGTCTGATCGTAGATCAGCGCCGTGAGGCCCAAGATGTCGCGCAGCTCGCGCTGCACGGCGTCGAGATCGTCGCGATGGCGAACGGCGACGCCCGCGGGGAAGCCGGCATGCTTCGGATATTTATGCGGCTCGTCGGTTACGACGACGACGCGGCGCGCACCTTCGGCCAGCACCTGCTGGGCGATCTGCGGCACGGTCATCGCGCCTTCCACCGGCTGGCCGCCGGTCATGGCGACCGCGTCGTTGTAGAGAATCTTGTAGGTGATGTTGACGCCGGCGGCGGCAGCGGCGCGGATCGCCATCAAACCGCTGTGCGCATAAGTGCCGTCGCCCAGATTCTGGAAAACGTGGCGCTCGGCGGTGAATGGCGCTTGGCCGATCCAGTTGACGCCTTCGCCGCCCATGTGGGTCAGCGTCGCGGTGTGGCGGTCGGGCATGAACAGCGCCATGCTGTGGCAGCCGATGCCCGCCATGGCGCGGCTGCCTTCCGGCACCCGCGTCGAGGTATTGTGCGGACAACCGGAGCAGAAAAACGGCGTGCGCTGGATGCTCGATACCGGCTGCACTGGCCGCTCGAAGGCTTCGAGCCGCGCCAATCGCTCGTCGAATTGTGAGGCGTCGCCGAGCCGCTTCAAGCGCGCAACGATGGCGCGCGCCACCATGGTGGGCGTCAGCTCGCCGGTGCTTGGCAGGAGCACCGCGCCGGTCTCGTCGGTCTTGCCAACAATATTCGGCCGGCGCGACGCCTCGACATTATAGAGCAGCTTCACCAACTGGTTCTCGACGAAGCCGCGCTTCTCTTCGACAACCAGGATGTCTTTTAGACCTCGCGCGAAGGCCAGCGCGCGCTGCGGCTCCAGCGGCCAGGCGAGGGCGACTTTATAGACGCGGATGCCGAGCTCGGCGGCGCGTTGCTCGGTGATGCCGAGTTCGCTCAGCGCCTGCCGCACGTCGAGATAGGCTTTGCCGGTGGTGACGATGCCGAGGCGCGGTTGCGGCGAATCGATCACCACACGGTCGAGGCTGTTGGCGCGGGCGAACGCCTGCGCGGCGGCGAGCTTTGGGCCGTGCAGGCGGCGCTCCTGCTCGACCGCCCAATCCATGCCGCCGCGCGGCCAGCGGATGTGCGGGCCGCCCGGCGGCATTTCGAAATCGTGCGGTGTCGTCACAGTGACGCGCTGCGGATCGACGTAAACCGACGCGGAGCTGTCGACGGCTTCGCTCGTTGCCTTGAACGCCACCCAACATCCGGAAAACCGCGATAGCGCAAAACCGAACAGCCCGAGATCGAGATAATCCTGGATCGTCGCCGGATTCAGGAGCGGCATCATCGCCGCCTCGAACGCCTGCTCACACTGATAAGCGGTGGTGGTGCTTTGCGCGCCGTGATCGTCGCCGGCAATTGCCAGCACGCCGCCGTGCGGCGCGGTGCCGGCCCAATTGGCATGGCGCAGCACGTCGAGCGAGCGATCGACGCCGGGGCCTTTGCCGTACCAGATGCCGAACACGCCGTCGACCTTGGCGCCGGGAAACAAGCCGACCTGCTGGCTGCCCCACACCGCGGTGGCGGCGAGGTCTTCGTTGAGGCCGGGCTGGAAGCGGATGTCGTTGTTCTCGAGCAGCGCTTTGGCCTGCCACAGCGCGCTGTCGTAAGTGCCGAGCGGCGAGCCGCGATAGCCGGAGATGAAGCCCGCCGTGTTCAGCCCGGCGGCGCGGTCGCGCGCGCGCTGCATGAGCGGCAGGCGCACCAGCGCCTGAATCCCCGACAGATAGATGCGTCCGGATTGGAGGGTGTATTTGTCCTCCAGGCTCACGCGCGCCAATCCCACCAAAGCGTCTTCCCTCCTCGGCTCAGCTGTGCCGAGGAGAGCTTATGCCATGGCTGCGGCCCGTTCGAGGAGCGCAAATGGCGGCCGACGCGCGGCCGCCAGCCTGACTGCTTATTGGCAATAGTCCCAATAGCCCTGGGTCTGCGACGGATCCGCCCAGTACCAGCAGAGGTTTGGTGCTGGAGCCACGGGAGCCGCCGTCACGGCGATCAAGGTGCCGAGAGCGACGCCGCCGACGATCGTGCCGAAATATGGCCGTCGCACCCATGGCCGTACCACGCCGCCGCCGACGCGGCCGTGCACATGCGCGCTTCGGGTCACGGTCCCACCACCGGTTCGCGCGCGGACCGTGCCGCCACCACCGCCTCGCGCGTGGACCGCGCCACCGCCACCGCCTCGTGCATGGACCCCGCCGCTGCCGCCGCCGCGAGCGCCGCCACCACCTCCGCGACCGCCGCCGCCACGGACGATGATCAAATCGGAGCTGTGCGTCGTCGGCAGAAGCGCGGACGGTGCCGCGGGCAGCGCCGAGCTTGCATGAGGGAAGCTCAGCAGAACGGCGGTTGCCAGCAGGCCACCGCAAAGAATGACGCGATATTTCACTTGTTTTCCTCCCGGATCGGAGATCGCATGAACAGATCTCCAGTGTAGCATTCGATCATTAGGCCACATTCCGGTGTCCGATACTGGACATAAGGCCAATTCGACGATCACTTTCTTGCGAGAGAGATTTTCATTTTCCCCTGACAGCGGACGTTGCCTGCGCCATGATGAGCGACGCCCCGGCGATTGGGGCGCGAAGGCCGAGGGAGCCGTGGCCGACTTTGTCTACGAGATCGCCTGCAGGGGCGATCGCGCGCACGAGCAAGCAGTGCATGCCTGGGCGGAGCGCCACGCCGCGCCGGCCTGGACCGCGCTGCCCGGATTGTCCGCGGTTGATCTTTACGAGCCGGTGCGCGGCGGCACCCATGATCCGTTCAATGACGACGGACCCGGGCCGCTGCTCATGGCGCTGATGCAATTTCCCACCAAGGAAAAACTGCAAGCCGGCCTGTCCGACCCGCGTTTCGAGCAAAGTCTTGCCGGAATGCCCGTTGCCGCCACCGGCACGAGTTTTGAGCGGCGGTTCTTTCCGGTCGCGGACGCGCCAAATCCGGGACCATTGCGCGCGCCGTTCTCCTATGTGGTGCGCTACCACCATCCGGCGGAGAACGTGGCGGAGTTCGTCTCACATTATATAGCCGACCATCCGCCGATCCTCGGCAAGCTGCCGGCGATCCGCTCGGTGCTGTGCTATTTGCCGATCGGCGCCGCCACGCCCGGCATCCTGCCGCCGGCCGATTACATGATCGGCAATGAAGTCGCCTTCGATTCGCCCGAAGCGTTCAACGCCGCAATGGCGTCGCCGGTACGCCACGAATTACGCGCGCATTTCAAAACCTTTCCGCCATTCACCGGAAAGAACACGCATTATCCGATGATGCGCCGGCAGTTGGCGGTTAACCGGTCTTTGTGAAATCCGCCGCGCGGCGTTGCAGAAAAGCGTCGATGCCTTCGCGCGCCGCCGCCGTGCAGGCACTCAAACCGAACGCGCGATAGCCGATTTCGAGCGCGGCGTTGAAAGTTTTGGCCGCAGCGGCATCGACGATGCCGCGTTCCAAAATCCGCGTCACTTCCACGCTGAGCCTTTGGCCGTTGGCGGCTACCGCTTCGATCGTAGCCGGCGGCGCGATGACGATTGCGCCGTCTCTCGGCGCTTGCAGTTGCCCGGTCAACGCGTGCACGCGTTCGACCGCGCTTTCGATCATCGCGGCGTAGTCGTCGCTCAATCGATCGACCATGCCCAGCTCATGCGCCGTCTTGGCCGAGACCCGTTCGGCGCGGCGCATCATGGCGTGAAACGTCGGCGCCGCTTTTGGCCAGCGGCGATAGGGCACCACCATGGCGCCGAGCCCCGGCACGATACCGAGCAAAATTTCGGGCAATTGCAGCGAGGCGTTGCGTAGCGCAACGATGCCGTGACAACGCAACGCCAGCTCCAGCCCGCCGCCTAGCGCCATGCCGTTGAGCGCAGCGACTACGGGCTTCGCCATGCCATCGATGTGCAGCAACAGCCGCGAGCAGTCGCGCGCATATTGCGCCGCCGCCTCGGCATCGCCGAGCATTTTTGGGAACCGCCCGATGTCGGCGCCGGCCGAGAAGGCGCGCGGGCCGTAACCGGTGATGACAAAGCCGTCCACCGCGGCGTCGCTCTCGAATTGCCGGATTACGCCGAGGATTTCGTCGGTCAATTCGTCATGCAACGCGTTGAGCGCTTCGGGACGCCGGATGGTGATGATTTTCACGCCGCGCACATCGTCGACCAGCACCGTGCGGTGAAAATTCTGGTAGTCGGCGAGCGCGCGTTTCGGCAGCGGCAGGTCCGGCCGCTCTTCGGCGAGGCGCTTGCCGATGCGGACCACTTCGAGCGCGCCGAGTTTGGCCATCAATTCAAGCGGCCCGGATTTGAAGCCGAGCGCCAGGCGGCAGCCGAGCTCGAGGTCCGCCGCACCGCCGATGTTGCGATCGAGAATATCGCCGCTCTGGGACATCAAAATGCCGAGCAGGCGGTCGCGGATCGCCGCCGCGGTCTGTGGCGCAACCGGCACGGTTTGGCCCGGCGAAACCGTGTCCCATGTCCCAGCCGTGCGGAATATCGCCGCCGGCCGATAGTGCTCGCCTTCCTCGTCGGCCTGCAGCGTGTTGGTCTCGATGATGATCGGGTTGCCGTTGGCGAGATTGAGCACGAAGAACGGCCCGGCATGGACGAATTCCGCCGCCGTCGAGTCGATCTCGGCGGCGCTGGCGCGGTCCAGCAGATGCGCCGCCTCGTTGCACCAATTGTCGAACACGCGGTCGAGCATGAAGCAGGGCACGTCGGCGGTGACCAGCGGCACCTTGCCGGTGGTGCAGAACAGCCAGCGTAAATCTTCCAGCACGGCGCGGTCGAGCGCCGGCGTGTCGACGACTTCGACCACCGGATTGCGCCAGGCCGGGGCGAAGAAATGGGTGACGGTGGCGCGGTTCTTATGCTTGAGCTCGGCGAAAATTCGCGCTGCCGGCAGCGAAGAGGTGTTCGATGTGATCCACGCATCCGGCCGCATCAGCGCTTCGAGCTGCGCGAAAATCTTTCGCTTCAAAGCTAAATCTTCGGTCGCGGCCTCGATCGCCCAATCGGCGTCGCGCGCGACCTCGTAATCGGTCGTGGCATGGACATTGGCGCGGACCTGTTCGGCGTCGCTGGCGCTCATCTTGCGGCGCGCCACGGCTTTTTCCGTATATTCGGTGAAGCGCTGCATGGCACGGTCTAACGCTGGCTGCGAAACGTCGAGCAGATGAAGTTTTACATCGGGCAGGGCGGATTTCAGGTAATAGCCGATATCGGGGCCGATGGTGCCGGCGCCGACCACGACGGCGCTGCGCGGTAGCGGGCGCGACGGCTTTTGCAGCAGCGGATTTTGCAAGCTCATGAGCGGGTGACAACCGCGTCGGGGCCGGCGATGACGTGCGCCTCGCGCAGTTTTGCAATGGCGCCTAAGTCGTAGCCGACCTCGCGCAGGATTTTTTCCGAATCCTCGCCGTAGCGCGGCGGGAACGAGAAATTTCTCGGCGCGCCGGCTTGATCGACCGCCATCGGCGGCAGCCGCACGCGCCGGCCGTCGGGCGCGGTCGTGGTGGTGAGCCGCTTGGCGATCGCCTCGATCTGCATGGCTTGCGGCACGGTGTTGATCGGGGCGTGCGGGATTTTTGCGCGCTTGAGATCGGCGATAAGGTCGGCGGTGGAATGCTGCTTGGTGATGGCTGCGATGTCGGCATGGATGGAGACGCGGTCGGCGACACGGCCGACATTGGTGGTGCGCTGCGGCGTTGCGACAGAATTGAATTTCAGTATCTCGGTGAAG
>Ga0210394_10008601_pt1 | contig 10460 bp, 10 predicted proteins | sample IncBWC12MmetaG_FD_160121 | JGI IMG/M metagenome (GOLD analysis project Ga0210394, IMG submission 160121) | Forest soil microbial communities from Barre Woods Harvard Forest LTER site, Petersham, Massachusetts, United States - Inc-BW-C-12-M | ecosystem: Environmental > Terrestrial > Soil >...
GCAAGCTCGCGCAACGCCGTCAGATTGGCCGGCGAGAAAAAATGCTCGAGCGCGCGCTCGGCCTGCTTGGGGAAGTAGACCTTTCCTTCCTTGAGCCGCTGGATCAGATCATCGGGCGTGAGATCGACCAGCTCGATGGCGTCGGCGCGGTCGAACACCGCATCCGGAACGGTCTCGCGCACGCGCACATGCGTGATCTGCGCAACCACGTCGTTGAGGCTTTCGATGTGCTGAATGTTGACGGTCGTGTAGACGTCGATGCCGTGGTTCATCAGCTCCTGGACGTCGAGATACCGCTTCGGGTGGCGGCTGCCTTCGACGTTGCTATGCGCGAGCTCGTCGACGAGAACGATCTGCGGCCGACGGGCGATGATCGCATCGAGATCCATCTCCTCGAGCTTTTGGCCCTTGTATTCGACGTGTCGGCGCGGAACGATCTCTAGGCCTTCCAGGAGCGCCTCGGTTTCGCGGCGGCCGTGCGTTTCCACTACGCCGGCCACGACGTCGTAGCCGTCTTTCTTGCGGGCGCGGGCCTGCTGCAGCATCTCGTAGGTCTTGCCCACGCCCGGCGCGGCGCCGACGAAAATTCGCAGCTTGCCGACGCGCCGCTCCTCGCGGCGCGCCGCTTCAAGAAGCGCTTCCGGTGAAGGCCGATGTTCGGAATCGCGCCGCTGATCCGCCATTACGGGTCAGATGTCTCGACATCTTTCGGGCCTGCCGCCCTATCCGGAGGTCAGCCGGTCGAGCGCCAAATTGAGCAGCAGGACGTTGACGCGGGGCTCGCCCAACAGCCCGAGGAAACGACCCTCGGTCTGGTCGGCGACGAGCTCGCGGACGCGATTCTCCGGCAGATTGCGCGCCTTGGCAATACGGGGCACCTGAAACTGTGCGGCCTCCGGCGAGATGTCGGGGTCGAGGCCGCTCGCCGAGGTGGTGACCAGGTCGAGGGGGACCGGGGCCGCGGGGTTCTCCTGCTTGAGCTTGGCGAGGTCGCCCTGCACGCGATCGATCAGCGCCTTGTTGGACGGTCCGAGGTTCGATCCGCCGGAATTCGCCGCGTTGTACGGCGCAGCCACGGTTTTCGTCGAATCTTTGGGGTCCGGGGCGGTCGTCGCGGATGGCCGGCCGTGGAAGTATTTGTCATCCGCAAAGGTCTGCCCGATCAACGCCGAACCGACGACGTGGCCATCGCGCTCGATCATGCTGCCTTGCGCCTGGCGAGGAAAGACAATCTGGGCGATGCCGGTTATCGCCAGCGGATAGGCAAGACCGGTGACCAGTGTCAGGGCGACGAGGACGACGATGGCGGGGCGGATTTCTCGCAGCATGGCTCTGTTCTCCTCAGGCGAGGTTCAAGGCGGTGACCACGAGGTCGATGGCCTTGATGCCGATGAATGGGATGATCACGCCGCCGACGCCATAGATCCAAAGATTGCGCAGCAGCAGCGGACCGGCGCCGATCGGCCGATAGCGGACCCCCTTCAGCGACAGCGGGATCAGCGCGATGATGATCAGCGCGTTGAAGATGATCGCGGAGAGGATCGCGCTCTGTGGCGTCGCCAAGTGCATCACGTTCAACGTCTGCAATTGCGGATAGAAGGCGACGAACATCGCCGGGATGATGGCGAAATATTTCGCCACGTCGTTGGCAATCGAGAAGGTGGTGAGCGCGCCACGGGTCATCAGCAACTGCTTCCCGATCTCGACGATCTCGATCAGCTTGGTCGGATTGGAGTCGAGGTCGACCATGTTGCCGGCTTCACGCGCGGCCTGCGTGCCGGTGTTCATGGCGACGCCGACGTCGGCCTGCGCCAGCGCCGGCGCGTCATTGGTGCCGTCACCGCACATGGCGACCAGCTTGCCTTTGGCCTGCTCGTCGCGGATGAGGCGCAGCTTTTCCTCGGGCGTCGCCTGAGCGAGGAAGTCGTCGACGCCGGCTTCCGCCGCAATCGCCGCGGCGGTCATCGGATTGTCGCCGGTGATCATGACGGTGCGGATGCCCATCCGGCGCAGCTCGGCGAAGCGCTCGCGGATGCCGCCCTTGACGATGTCCTTCAGGTGGATGACGCCGAGCAATTTGCCGTCCTTGGCGACCGCGAGCGGCGTGCCGCCCGATTTCGCGATGGCATCGGCGATCGCCGTGACCTCGCGCACGATCTCGGTGCCGACGTTCGGACGCAGCGCCTGCACCGCGCCGCCGACGCCGACTACGACCGGTGAGGCGTTGAGGAAATTCAGAATCGCGTCGACCGCGCCTTTGCGCACCCAGGAAGAGCCGATTTCCACGCCGCTCATGCGGGTCTGGGCGCTGAATGGGATGAAGTTCGCCTTCATCTCCGCAAGCTCGCGGCCGCGGATGCCGTATTTTTCTTTCGCCAGGACCACGATGGACCGGCCCTCCGGCGTCTCGTCCGCGAGCGAGGCCAATTGCGCCGCGTCCGCCAGTTCCTGCTCGCTCACGCCGCGCAGCGGTTTGAACTCGGTGGCCTGGCGGTTGCCGAGCGTGATGGTGCCGGTCTTGTCGAGGAGGAGCGTATCGACGTCGCCCGCGGCCTCGACGGCGCGGCCGGACATCGCCAGCACGTTGAAGCGCACCAGCCGATCCATCCCGGCGATGCCGATGGCGGAGAGGAGCGCGCCGATCGTGGTCGGAATGAGCGTCACGAATAACGCCACCAGGATGACCACCGAAATCGTGCCGCCGGCATAAGCGACATAGCTTGGGATCGTGGCGGTCGCGAAGACGAAGATGATGGTCAGCCCGACGAGCAGGATATTCAACGCGATCTCGTTCGGCGTCTTTTGCCTTTCGGCGCCTTCGACCAGCCTGATCATGCGATCGAGGAAGGTGGCGCCGGGCGCCGCGGTGATGCGCACCCGGATCCAATCGGAGAGCACCTGGGTGCCGCCGGTGACCGCGGAGCGGTCGCCGCCCGACTCGCGGATCACCGGGGCCGATTCGCCGGTGATCGCCGCTTCATTGACCGAGGCCATGCCCTCGATCACCTCGCCGTCGGAGGGAATGGTCTCACCGGCCTCGACCAGCACGATGTCGCCGACTTTGAGCGCGGTCGATGACACCAGCCGAAAGCTCTGCGGATCGCCCTGCGCCGTCACCAGCTTGGCTTGTGTCTGCGTGCGCTGCCGGCGCAGCGCGTCGGCCTGCGCCTTGCCGCGGCCTTCGGCGATGGCTTCGGCGAAGTTCGCGAACAGAACGGTGAACCACAGCCACAGGATGATCTGAAATTCGAAGCCGATATGCTCGCCGCCGGTGACGAGATCGCGAATCAGGATGATCGTGGTCAAAGCGGTGACGATCTCGAGCACGAACATGACCGGATTGGCCATCAGCGTGCGCGGATTGAGCTTGACGAAGGCGGAGCCGATCGCCGGCAGGACGATCTTGGTATCGAACAACGCCGAGACCGGCATGCTCTTGCGTAAGGTCGACGTTTCCATGGCGGTGACTCCGAGGCTCAATTGGCCGAAAACAGCGTGCCGGCGTTGATTGCCAGCTGCTCGACGATCGGGCCGAGCGCGAGCGCCGGGAAGAAGGTGAGGCCGCCGACGATCACGATCACGCCGACGACGAGGCCGACAAACAAGCCGCCGGTGGTCGGGAACGTCCCGACGGAAGCCGGCACCGACTTCTTGGCGGCGAGCGAGCCGGCAATCGCCATGGTCGGGATGATCATCCAGAAACGGCCGACACCCATCGCGATCGCGCCGGTAAGATTGTAGAACAGCGTGTTCGCGCTCAAGCCGGCGAAGGCCGAGCCATTGTTGCCGGTCTGCGACGTGTAGGCGTAGAGGATCTCGGTAAAGCCGTGCGGCCCCGGATTGTTCGTGGCCGCGACCGCGGACGGCACCAACGTCGCCACCGCGGTCCAGCCGAGATACATCAGCGGCAGCACCAAGATGGCGAGCATCGCCATCTTGACTTCCTTCGCCTCGATCTTCTTGCCGACATATTCCGGGGTGCGGCCGACCATCAGGCCGGCGACGAAGATCGAAACGATGACGAACAGCAGCATGCCGTACATGCCGGAGCCGACGCCGCCGACGATGATCTCGCCGAGCTGAATGTTGATGAGCGGGATCATCCCGCCGAGCGCGGTGAAGGAATCGTGCATGGCGTTGATGGCGCCGCACGACGCGTCGGTGGTGATCACCGCAAACAGCGAGGACGCGGCGATGCCGAAGCGGACCTCTTTGCCCTCCATGTTGCCGCCGGTGAGACCGAGCGCGTTGAGAGCATCGTTGCCGTGCGCCTCGGCCGCATAGCAGACGATCACGCCGGCGATGAACAGGATGCCCATCACCGCGAGGATGGCCCAGCCCTGCCGCTGGTTGCCGACCATGCGGCCGAACACGTTGGTCAGCGCCGCGCCGATCGCGAAGATCGAGATGATCTGCACGTAGTTCGCCAGCGCGGTCGGGTTTTCGAACGGATGCGCGGCGTTGGCGTTGAAGAAGCCGCCGCCATTGGTGCCGAGCATCTTGATGGCGATCTGCGAAGCGACCGGGCCGACGGCGATGGTCTGCTTGGCGCCTTCGAGCGTGGTGGCGTCGACATAAGGGCCGAGCGTCTGCGGGATGCCCTGCCAGACCAGGAACAACGCGTAGGGCACGCAGAGCGGAATGAGGATGTAGAGCGTGCAGCGCGTGACGTCGACCCAGAAATTGCCGACGGTGTTTGCCGAGGCGCGCGCGAAGCCGCGGATCAGCGCGACGGCAAGGACGATGCCGGTCGCCGCCGAGAGGAAATTCTGATGGGTCAGGCCGAGCATCTGCACGAGGTATGACATCGTGCTTTCGCCGCCGTAGTTCTGCCAGTTGGTGTTGGTGATGAAGCTCATCGCCGTGTTGAAGGACAAATCCTCGGCGACGGCGGATTGCCCGGCCGGATTGAACCACAGCGGCGCCTGCAGCCGCATCAAGGCGTAAAGAATGAGAAAGCCGCCGACATGGAAGAGGAGCATCGCCACCGTATAGGTCAGCGCGTGCTGCTCGTGACGCTCGTCGACCCCGGCAATCTTGTAAAGCACGACCTCGACCGGCCGCAGGATCGGCGAGAGGAATGTGCGTTCGCCGTTGAACACCCGGGTCATGTAGGCGCCAAGCCGCGGCGTGATCGCGACGATGATCACGCAATAGAGCAGAATCTGGAACCAGCCGATCGCGGTCATGGTGGTTGTTCCTTCAGAACCGCTCGGGCTTGAGCAAGGCGTAGGTGAGGTAGATCAGCAGCGCGGCGGTCACAAAACCCGCGAGCGAGTAATCAAAGATCATGGCGGACCTCCTCAGAGCCGGTCGCAGGCGTAGACGTAGCCGATCGACAGCGCGAAGAAGGCAAGCCCGATGGCGAGCATGATCAGATCCAGCATTTGGTGCTCCCTGCGCGATGTGTGCGTATCTAGCGACGCCGGCCGTATGAATGCGAGAGGAGCGCGAGCGCCGCGATATAGGAATCTTATAAAGGCTCGCATCGTCGCTGGCCGCTGAGATGGTGCACTGCTCACGAGCCGCAACTGATTGAACTAAAGGATGTATTGCGGCGGCTCACGCGGCGCGCCGATCACCTGCGCCCGGTCATTTGCCGGCGTTCGAAGATCAATTCTTTATAGTTTTTGTACTTTTTCGCCGCGGCGTCGATCTGGCTTTTATATGGGCTTCAACGCCATTCTCAGCGCGACCGCAAATGGGGCTGAAAGCGAACGGCGTCTATGTTTGTCACCAAGCACAAGGATCGGTTCGCCCAGCCGGGCGACATGCTCCGACCCGAGCCGATCGCCATCTCCGATATGTTCCGCAAGATCATCGCCGATACTGGCGTGCGGCTTCGCGCGTCGCGCGGGGCCGGGGCCTTCGCGCGCATCGATCAGCTTGTCGAAGCTGCGGCCTGGACCGATGCAGCACTTGCTTTGATCGAGATCGAGCTGCCGTCTTGGCGAGTTCGCCGCCTCGCCTGCGAGGACGGCGAATGGGTCTGCTCGCTGTCTCGCCTGCCAAACTTGCCGTTCGAGCTCGATGATACGGTCGACGAACGTCACGAGGTGTTGCCGCTGGCAATCTTGCGGGCCTTTCGCGAAGCGCGCCGGCGGGCCTGCCCGAGCCTCGCAGCTACGTCGGCGGTTCCTCGCCTTGGCGCTGTGCCGGATCAAATGTTCTGTTGCGAAAATTTTTCATGAGCGGCGACAGCTATGTTCCGTTGCGCGCTTATGCGGGCTTTATGACGACGAGCCTGCGTCCGTCTCGAATTCATATGCGATCGCGAGCACATTGACGTCCGCAGGTCAGCAACAGGAGACTTCGATGATCTGGCAAACACTGGCGCGGACACTCGATGAGCTTGTCGTCAATCGAGCCAGACGAACGGTGCCCGAAATCGTCCTGCGCCGCTCCAAGCAGGACATCGATCGGTGTCGTCGGCTCTTGCTCAAGCCGCGCGTCGCAACGGTCGATGCGAGGAATATCGGTCATCCGCAGCGCAGCCTCGTGCGGACGATGCAACCGCGATGATCGTCGTGTTGGCCAAGCACTTCGACATCGCACAAGGCGGCCGCACGTCCGCCGCGATCGCCGAGCCGCGCGAATTCCCGCCTCGGCCCGGCCGGCGCATCATCAATGAGACCATTCCGCTGTTTTATATCGGCCGGAGCAAGAATGGGCTTTGGGTGGCGCGCGAGGAGAACGGCCGAATCGGCGGCCTCTTCTTTCTGAGACGCTCGGCCTTGCACTTCGCTGCCAGGAACGCAGGGGCGGCGGGCCGGGCGACGATGCTGCTCACGCAACGCTTTGAACTTGACCGCGCCAATGACGGCAATCCGCTTGCCGGCGCAGCCGACGCGGCTATGCGCGCCACGGTGCGCCTTGCGAAGACGTTCGCGGCCTTGATCGTCACCGCGTTCGCGGCCGCGCGAAAGTTCCTTACGCGGCCCGTAGTGGTGGAAGGAGAACAGTCATGACACAGGCAACCTCACCGCTGCGATCTCACCAGTTCCTGGTCGGTCAGGACCGCCAGGGCAACTGGGTCGTTCAAGATCAAAATGCGCTACGCGGCGGCCTTTTCGTCAGCCGCGACGCAGCGCTTCGCTTTGTACGTTCCGAGAATGAGCGCAGCTCGCCGGCCATCATCATAGTTTCCGGAGTTCTCGAACTGGACCCGTGGAACAATCCGGCCGCCGTGCCGGGCCGCCAGGTCATTCCCGACAGTCACCGCCGCGCCGCGTAGCCGGCTAGGGAAGGGGCCACAAGCCCCACAAGAATCCCTTGTCCTTGTCGGCGACCGCTTGCGTCTCTCCGGTGCCGACATTGAGCACCTTTTCGCTCAGCGGCTCGACGCGATTCCACCAGCCGCCGCCGAGCGCCTGGAACAGCGCTGTCGTGTCGGCAAGACGTGCGGCGCGCGCCTGCACCACCTGGATGGTCGCTTGCAAATAGGTCTGCTGCGCGTTGAGCAGCAGCAGCACGTTGGCGTTGCCGCTCTGCATCTGTTGCTGCGCGAGGTCGAAGCTGAGCTTAGAAGCGCGTTCAAAATCGCGCGCGGCCCGCAAAGCATCGGCGTCGTTTTGCAATGCGCGCAGCGAGTCGGCGACGTTCTGCACGGCGCCGATGACCGTGCCCCGGTAGGTCCACGCCGCCGCTTCGTAAGTGTCCTTCGCGCCCGCAAGCTGGTGCAGCAACGTGTTGCCGTCGAAGACCGTCTGCGTGGCATTGCCGGCGAGCGTCCAGAACAGATTTTGCGGCGCCAGCAAGCTGGCCAGCGCCGTGCTCGTGTAACCGGCATTGCCGTTGATGGTGAAGCTCGGCAGCAGGTTCGCGGTCGCGACGCCGATCTGTGCGCTTGCCGAGTGCATTTGCTCTTCGGCCGCGCGCACATCGGGCCGCTGCGCGATCAGCTGCGAGGGCACGCTGACGGGCAGATCGGCCGGCAACTGCAGATCGGCGAGCTTGAACGACTCACGCGGTCCTTCGCTTGGATAGACCCCTGCGAGCGCCGCCAGCAGGTCGCGCTCCTGCGCGAGCGCCTTGCGCAGCGGCGGCAGCGTGGCCTTGGCCTGGGCGAGCGCGGCTTCCTGCGTGGCGAGATCGCTGCGGTTGCCCAAGCCTTTTTCCAGCCGTTCGCGAAACGTATCGGCCATCTTGCTGTTGATGGCGATGAGCTGGTTGGTGGCCTCGATCTGCCCGCGCAGCGAGGCCTCGGTGATTGCGGCGACCACGATATTCGCGGTAAGCGCCAGATAGGCCGCCTCGACCTGGAAGTGCTGGGTGTCGGCGAGCGCCTGCAGCGCCTCGACCGCGCGCCGGTTCTGGCCCCAGACGTCGAATGTGTAGGACACCAGAACCTGCGCGGTATCGAGATCGAAGATGCTGGCGCCCGAGGACGGGACCGGCGTGAGCGCCGCCGAGGTGCGGTTGCGCGTCGGATTGAAGTTCGCCTGGACCAGCGGGAAATACTTTCCCTTCTGCGCCTCAACCGCCTCCTTCGCCGCGCGCAACGTCGCCAAGGCCGACTGCAGATCGGGATTATTGCGCAGCGCGCGCTCGACCAAGGCGTTGAGCGCCGGCGATCTGAACAGCACCCACCATTTCTGCGGAATATCGCGGCCTTCGACGAACCGCTGCGGCCGGCCGGTCGGCGCATCGGTGGCGGAGGTCTGCCCGGCGAGCGGCTCGCGCGTATAGCGGGTGACCTCGGGCGCGGCGGGATGCAGGAAGTCCGGCCCGACCGCGCAGCTTGCCAAGAGGGTCGCTGCCGCGAGTGCGGTGGCACCTGCAGAAAACCACCTAGTCGCTACGTACAACATTTGCAATGGGGACTATGGCAACGGACGCACGAGGTCGAAGCGCCCAACCCGACATTATTTCCGATTTGGCCGCCACTGGCTGTGTTCGGCTGGCCACACTGTACATTATTCACCGGCGGCGACAGGGCGACCCGATCGGCCCCAACACCAAGCGATCCGATCGGCCCCCGATACCTCGTCCAGATCGCCGGCCCCGGCGCGCGGAGAGAGAGAAAGTCTATCCGTGATAAACTGTCATGAGTCGCGCTGTACAGTGAGATAAATGCCAGTCCTGTGACTAATCACAGTAGACCGCGGGGGCCTAAGAATGGCCATGTCGCGGCTTCTCCCGTGACCTGTGGAAACGTCTGACGATGGCCCCCCGCACGACCAGCAGCCGGCTGAGAGTGGCGATCGTTGGCGCGGCTATCGCCGTCGCGGTCGTTGGCTATTGGGCGTGGCGCCCGCGCGACGGCGCGAACTCGCCAGTCGGGGCGACCACGACTGCCAATGCCGAGCGGTCCAATGCACCGCATGAGGCCGCCCGCGAGCGGGACAGCGTGGATCTGTCGGATTTGCAACTCGCCTCGGTGAAGGTCGCGCCGGTCGAGGACCGTGATTTTCCGGTCGAGAAGGAGGCGGTCGGCAGCATCGACTTCAACGAGGAGCTGTCGGTGCAGGTGTTCACGCCGTATCAGGGGCGGATCATCGCGCTGTTCGGCTCGATCGGCGACGACGTGAAGAAGGGGCAAACATTATTCACCATCGACAGCCCCGATCTGCTGCAGGCCGAGTCGACGTTGATAGCGGCGGCAGGCGTTGCCGACCTGACCACGCGCAATCTCACGCGCCTGCGCGAGCTCTATACGACCAAGGCGGTTTCGCAGCACGACGTCGAACAAGCGGCCTCCGATCAGCAGACCGCCGAAGGTAATCTGCGGGCGGCGCGCGATGCAGTGCATCTCTTCGGCAAGAGCGATGCCGATATCGACCACATCATCGCCGAACGCAGCGCCGATCCGACTCTCGTCGTGCCGAGCCCGATTACCGGGCGGATCACGGCGCGCAACGCGGCGCCGGGTCTCTTGGTGCAGCCCGCCAACCCGCCCGCTCCCTATACCGTGGCCGACATCGACACCATGTGGATGCTGGCGAATGTGCCCGAGGCCGATAGTCCGGCCTTCCGCGTCGGCCAACAGGTGCAGGTTACGCTCGCCGCGTTTCCCACTCGCGTATTCGACGGCAAGATCACCACGATCGGCGCGAGCGTCGACCCGAACACGCGCCGCGTCCTGGTTCGCTCCGAGGTCAAAGATCCGCAGCACGAGCTGCGTTCCGGCATGTTCGCGAATTTCGTCATCAGCGTCGGGTCGCCGCTGCGCTCGCCCGGCGTTCCAGCCGACGGCGTGGTGCGTGAAGGCGATGGCACGATGACGGTGTGGGTCACCGCCGACCGGCGGCGGTTCACCAGGCGGACGGTCAAGATCGGCGAGCAGCACGACGGCTACCGGCAAGTCCTGCAAGGAGTGCAGGTCGGCGAACTGGTCGCCACCGAGGGTGCGCTGTTCTTGAGCAACGCGCTCGCCATCGCGCAATGAGGTGCTCTCGGCGAGGTCGCAAGGCTTGACGTCGGAGTGAGGTACGGACCGTGCTCAAGGGACTGCTAACATT
>Ga0210394_10008603_pt1 | contig 10456 bp, 15 predicted proteins | sample IncBWC12MmetaG_FD_160121 | JGI IMG/M metagenome (GOLD analysis project Ga0210394, IMG submission 160121) | Forest soil microbial communities from Barre Woods Harvard Forest LTER site, Petersham, Massachusetts, United States - Inc-BW-C-12-M | ecosystem: Environmental > Terrestrial > Soil >...
ATGTAGCTGTACATTCCTTCTTGCAGGTTATCGTCGCCGCGCATTCACTCGTCTCCTTCGTCTTCCTTCACTCAGACGAGTTCTCTTCCATTAAAGTTGCAGTGAACATGTATTTTTCAACAAGCTGTTAGTGGCGCAAAAGGTCCGCACCGAGTCGACGGGTGCGGGGCGAACTTGAGATTCCCCCTCAAGACGATGATGCAAGTCTACATATCGCGTTGACCCCTCGCTGGAGGCATAAGGCGAAAATCGTGAATTTGGTGAGGTTGCAATGGCTGCGGCCCAGCGGTTATGCCTCTATATGAGGGGCGCACATGGCTTGCTTCGAATGGCGCGCCGCGCCAGAATGAGCACCGGTGCCGAAAATCGCAAAACTTCCTTTGCTTGAAGGGCTTTTGTCCGCCGAAGAGTGCGACACCGATCCTACGCGCCAGAGCGACCGCCCCGTTTCATCCCTTAGCTGTTTTGCTCACGGGCGAATCCCCGAGTACCCAATTGATTGCCGCGAATAGAGAGCGAGCCCTGGGTCAGGTGACAAGGCGCGATGAGCAGTGGCTCAAAGCTCTAAGAAGGCGGCTCGCGCAAACAGAACCTTTGACGGAACCTGCCTCGGCTCTTGCTGAGTTACGTGCGTACAGCGCTCTTCTAGAGGCTGGCCTTGATGTCTCTCCGATTCTGACTGCGACTCCTGGCGCGAAGCCTGACTTCACAGTGCGCTTCAACAATGAAGAGATGCACGTTGAAGTACATGCTAAACAGAATGATGAGGCGATGGCTGAAGAAGTAGAAAGGTTCCATCGCATTGCCTATGAAGAGAGAGTCGCTCGGTCGGCGTCTGCTCAAAGGCCCAGCGTCACCATCCGTATGATGGATATCCAGCCGTTCGGGAGACCGAGACCGGGGAAACCAGATGACACGACAAGAACAAACGCGATCAGCAAAATTAGTCAAATCAAAGACGACGAGCGTCAATTCATGGATGGAGTTCCCGCGCTTCTTTGGCTGGACTTTCAAGATGCCCAAAACCTGGGAATTGCTTTGATTGATGAAGATTTGTCGCCTGTGATGTTGTGGAGGGGTTCGGTCAACTCCGGTGTGCTCTGGTACGCACTCTACGGATGGAAAGGTGCACCTGTGTTCGAGCGTCATTGCCTACTGATCCCGTTTCCCGGAAGGAGCATCGTGCCCATGCAGCACGATGGCAGATTTCGACGGTCCACGAAGTTGTCGGCTGCACTGATTTTGTTTCCCAACGCCATAATGCTCGCCGAATCCATTCAAGCGACCGCACCGATATCAGATAATTTTCGGCGGCACTTTCCCGGCCTGCCCTGGGCGGGCATTTCCAGTTCGATCATCAATTGGCTTCCGAACCAGGTGAAGCAATCCATCGCCATGCAGGCGCGCTCGATTTGCACCATGATGGGAGACGCGGCGTATGCCCCACCGGCCTAGACTAGGTTGGCATGGATCGTCAAACTGGTATCATTGCTCCACATGGGAAGTAGACCCTTCAAGTTTCCGAAGCAGCAGATGCTTCGACAGAAAACAGACCACGATTGTTCGGTGCCCGTTTTTTCGGCGCTCACAGGTATCTCGGAAAACGAAATCTGCCGTGAACTGCCCTTAGCTCCGGAACAAGGTGTTACCGTTGACGGCTGGATGGGTTGGCTCGCAACAAAAGGACTCGAACCACTCAAGCGGCAAGGCTGCCCGGATGATATCGTGCCGTGTGTCCACCTAGTAGGCCCAATAAATCCGCAAGCGCCAACGCATTTTCACTGGGCTTATCGGGATACCGAGGGAGATGTTCACGATCCGCATCCATCCGTTGCCGCAATGCCCGCCGACGATCCACGAATGAGAGAGCTGTCGATCTACGGAACGAAAGTGCTTACAATTTCCATAGCAAGCCAGAAGTGAGCTTCTCAGAGTGAGAGATGGACGACGCACTTTTGAAGACCGTCGATGACATTCGCAAGGTCGCAGACCAAAGCGGCCTCAAGGTTTTCTGGGCTACCTGTGCGAACATCCTCGAGCGTGAGTTCACCTGACTCAATCGCCGCAGTCAAATTTGCCTGAAATTCATCCTTATTTCCTCCAATGCGGATGTCTTTGCTTCGCAGCAGGTCTTTCACGAAGCGGTTGCCTTGAGCCCGGATAATCCCTGCGGCAAGGTGCTTGAGGGCCTCGATCTCCGCTGGAGTGGGCTGCCGCTTCTCTGGTTCCGGACTCATTGCGACGAGCTCGACAGCCTCTTATCGAGGCGGACGATCTATCTACCTTGCACCATCGATGATTTGTGCAAACCTGGTTTGAGAAACCGATCAATTCTATGCTCTTAAGGTAATATAATGATTTTCTGTTGTGAAATTCTCTATTAATGTTACGTTTCGAGGGTTCCCACAATTTAGTGGTGCGTGGGAGATGGAGGAGGAAGAAGCGCGGGACCGTTGGAAAAAAGAATGGCACCGGTTCATCGACCATCTCGCCGAAGAAAAAACGGCCGAGGATTTTTTTACGGAGCCGCTACGCTGAACGAAGCATTGTTCCAGGTGAACCGCGCGTGCTTCAATTCGGCGACGAGGGCATCCAAGAGGAACTTGTGCTCTCCTCCCAATCCATCGCAATTCTTCATCTCCTGCGGATAGAGGAGCTCGCTAAAGAACGGGTCGAATATGGCGAGACCCTCTTTGATCGTCATCGGTTCTTTTATCGTTAGGTAGCCCACGATATCCATCTGCTTCGATAAATCGAAGGCCGGGTTCCGCTGCGCCAGTGTTTCCGCCAACTCCACAAGGTTATGACCCCACGCGCAATCAGCCTTAGCCAGATTCACTCCAACATCCAATTTGTTCAGGTCTTTGGGATTAAACACCGTCATTCCGTTCGCGACGAGACGCGCCTTCAGATACATCTCAAGCGCGTGGTGTCCCAACGTCGCTGCGGGGAAGAATAGGAAAGGATCACCTGTCTCAAAAAGCGTCTTGGCGGCGGTGTAGTTAATCGATGCCGAATCCCGCCATAAGGCATAATCCTGCGCATATCTGTCAAGGTTCATCCGACTATTGTACGATTAGGGAAAATCCATCCACAACAATCACTCTCTCAAAGCCGTGCGCCGGGAACGGAGGCCTACGGCTTAGGCTTTTTCATATACTTCTCCAGATTTTTCGCTTTGTGTGCTTTTTTCCAGACCCGGTTGAAGTTTCCCCGGAGATCTTCGGCATAGTCGGTGACAATGATCGGATGTAAAGGACTTGAACCAAAACAGGCTTCCCGCGCTACAGCGTCAATTTGCCTTCCGACCCCGAGCGCGAATTCAATCCCGGAAACGTAAAACAGATAGTTATGACAAGTCGTGTTCGACGCGCGATAAGGATATGAGCATGAGATAGCCTTCACGGGCGGCGGCAAAACGCCGACATTGAGCGTCATCCGGCCCGGAAATCCCGTTTCGCCCATCAAAAACGCCCGCACATTTTCAAGATAGGGACCCAACTCGATCATCGGTTCTTTCGTGTCCCGCTCCCAGGAGTGCACCGCGGCTTTGAAGAACATGCCCATCGCGAAATGCACGAGCTTATCCACCTGAATCTCCGGGTTCTTGGCGGCGAAATATGCAGTTCCTATGTCGTAACTAGCCTCCGGTGGAACCTTCGTCAGTAGCTCATACAAGGGGAATGCACCTTCATATTGGGCGAGCAGGGGAAGAAGCCACATCTCGCCACCCTTATTCAAACGGTCCTCGCACTCCGGACAAAGCAGGTAAGCCTGGAGCTGGCGGTCCGTCGCCATGACAACTTTCGAACTGATCGAGATCGGATGCGTGCCCGGAGCATGGAAATACTCATACACTTTCGCTGGAATCAGATGGCTCGACACCACCTTCTTCGTTTCAAGGCAGAGCGGGCATTTTTGTACGGGCATTTGCTTCCTACGCCTTGACCAAATAGATCCTATGTACCGGCAGCGGCCCGGAGAACGAGTGGTCGACCATGATGATCTCGACTTTCCATCGCTCTCCGTGCTTCTCGATAATCTCCCCTTTTTGCGGAACCTTGATGTCGCCGTCCAGATCAACCTGCGTATCATCCGCATTGAATTCCGAATTGTAGAAGTACGCGATTTGCTTCTTTTTTTCCATCTTCCCTCCTCCGGACCGAGTTCATTTCTCAGTACCCCCGCCCTTCGACCGTTTTGCCTTGCGCTTATCCTTCAATTTTAGATATGACTTCGTTTTTCTCGATTCATCGAATTGTTCAAATACCTTTCGGTGCCAAACGTCAGCGGTCTTATCGGAGCACAGAACGACGTGCGCCGGAAATCGGTAAAAGCAAAGCATTCTATCTTCGATGGAAATATGCCCAGCCTTCATCGAGAAGAACGCTCCGACCAGATGACAGGTGTACGTCCGCCAACGGGTAGGGGTGGGGACTTGCACGGGCTGCTGCAGGGTCAATAAAGTCCTCCCACGCCGCGACACCGAAAAATTGAGCGCCACATCCATTGGAAAACCCCCTTCGCCGCGCAGCCAGAGCCGGATATTCTCTTGTTCCGGACCAAGCGTTATCATCGGCTCGCTCTTGTCGTCCTTCCACGAATGGACGCTGGCCTTCCAAAATATTCCGAGGGCGAAATGCGCAATTTTCTCTAGGTCTATCTCGGGATTGTCCCTTGCGTAAAAAAGTCCTTCTCCCTCTTCAGCGGCACTGAACCCGCCCGCCGCCTCTAGAAAGTCGAAAAGCGGAAATCTTCCATCGACCCACGCCAATTTTGGAGCGACCCAGGTTTCCCCGCCCTTGCTCAAAATGTCTTCGCACTTGGAGCAAAGGAGATATGTCGTCATGTGGCGATCGGTGGGCATCACGACTCCATCACCCACGCGGATAGGCTCTCCTCGCCCTCGCGTACGTGGGCATAGAGTGACTCTGGGATCAAATGGCTCTCGCAGAGCGGCTTATCGAGCAGGCAGAGCTTGCACTTTCCGAACTCCATTTATCCCCAACCTCGCTTGACGTGTTATGGCGATACATATTCCGCGAAGAGACCCGCGCCGCATCATATATAGTGTATTTCAGACGCCGAAGGGGAAAGTGACTATATGACATTACGTCAAGTTCTCACAAAATGCGAACTTGTAGTATTATTATATAGCCATGGAATCGCGAATAGAATCCTTGCCAGCTCACCGCGCACGCCTCGGCGCAGTACTCCGAGCCGCAAAGGAAGTCGTGTCGGTTGATGCTACGTCTCGGGCACTCGGGATCGAAAGGCGTGCCGCGGCTAAGCTCCTATCGCGGTGGAAACAGCAGGGTTGGCTCCGGCGGATAGGACATGGACTCTATGTTCCTGTGCCGTTGGAGCTGGCTGGGAGCGAACAGGTGATCGCAGACCCCTGGGTCCTCGTACCAACGCTCTTCAATGAATGCTACATCGGCGGCTGGACGGCCGCCCATCATTGGGAACTGACCGAGCAGCTTTTCAATGAGATCCTCGTCTTCACTGCACGGCGTGTGACAGAAAAACGCGTGATCGCCCAAGGTGCGGTTTTTGTATTGCACAACGTGAAGCCGAAACGGCTCTTCGGATTTAAAACGCTGTGGCGCGGTTCTGTCAAAGTGTTTATATCGGACCCCGCGCGTACGTTGGTCGATATGATCGCCGCGCCGGAGGTGGGCGGTGGCATCGACCACGTGGCTGATAGCCTGAGCGCGTATCTCGCAACGAAGACCGCTGATCGTGATTTGTTGATCCAGTACGCGCAGCAATTTAGTAATGGCGTTGTCTTTAAGCGTCTCGGATATCTTGCAGAGACGCGCTTGCACGATGACAAGCTCGTGGCCGAGTGCCGCTCACGATTGACACAGGGTTATGCCCGGCTTGATCCTTCGCTTCCTCCGAAAAAACTCGTCACGGCCTGGCGTCTTTGGTTGCCGTCAGCCAGGAGGCAATCGGCCTCATGATCGACAGGCGCGAAATCCTCGAAGCCGCGTCGTCGCTTTCGCTGTTGCCACACATTGTCGAGAAGGACTACGTCCTCGGCTGGATACTCGCCGGCATCGACGCGCATGAAGAGCTCTCTGAAAGCTGGGTCTTCAAGGGCGGCACCTGTCTAAAGAAGTGTTACTTCGAGACATATCGCTTCTCGGAGGACCTGGACTTCACGCTTCGTAATGAGGATCACCTAGACGAGGAATTCCTGCGGCGAGTGTTTGAGGAAGTCGTCTCCTGGGCAACGGACCAATCCGGTCTCAATATTCCCGCTGATCAGCTCGAATTTGATATTTACGACAACCCGCGCGGCCGTCCCAACTGCCAAGGCAAGATCGCTTACCGCGGACCGGTTTCTCCAACCTCAGGCGGCTGGCCGAAGATCAAACTCGACCTGACGGCGGACGAGAGGCTCGTCCTTCCCTCCGTGCGACGCGAAGTGTTTCATCCTTACAGCGACCGTCCAGAAGGCGGAATCTGGGCCAATTGCTACGCCTATGAGGAAGCCTTCGGAGAAAAACTGCGCGCACTCGGTGAACGCACGCGGCCCCGCGATCTTTACGACGTCGTGAACCTCTTCCGGCACACGGACAGTCGGCCAACAGCCGCGGTGCTTTGGGACGTGCTCCGGCAGAAATGCGAATACAAGGCAATCCCGGTCCCTACGTTCCAGTCGCTCATTCCCAATCGCGAAGCTCTTGAGGGGATGTGGTCGGACATGCTGTCACACCAACTCCCCGTGCTACCGCCGCTGAGTGACTTCTGGGATGCGCTGCCCGAGATCTTTAGCTGGATTACGAGTAGGGCTACAGTTCCGGAACGCGCTTTGATCCAGCACGGCGCGGGCGAGATCCCCATCCGCTCGCGAGTGCTGCCGATGGGCGTTCCGCTCCCCTCCCGTTCGACTCTAGAAATCATCCGCTTCGCCGCGGCGAATCATCTATGCGTCGATCTCAGGTATGACGGCAGCGTGCGCCGCATAGAGCCGTATTCACTTCGGCAGACGGCTGAGGGGTATTTTGTGCTGCACGCGATCCGCAGCGATTCAGGGGAGCATCGTTCCTATCGTGTGGACCGAATGCAAGGGGCGACCGTAACTTCGCAAGTGTTCAGCCCGCGTTACGCGATTGAACTGACTTCTACGGGTCCGCTTACTGTTCCGCCTTCGGCCGCGACGCCGCGCATGCCAAGCATGCGGCGTGCAGCGAGAACCAGACATCAAGGCCCAACCTACGTCTATCGATGCACCGTTTGCGGAAAGACATTCAACAAGAAAAGCATGAATGGCTCTCTGAATCCTCACAAGAATCGTCAGGGCTTTCCATGTTACGGACGGTATGGCGTGTACGTACGCACGAAGTATTAGAGCAAGGAATCCTTATTGTTCATCGGACTGCGCCGCGTTGCGGCCGCGCCTTACAGTCGGACTTCAGTTATCACGCAAGATCTTTCCAGACATTTCGTCGGGTGCCAGTCGAAAGGCTTGTGGGACTTCAAACCCGCAGCGGGACTCGTGACAAAGTAACTGGGAGATTCTTATACCAATGTTTTCGCAAATGTTCATCGCTCTCGCCGACTGTTCTTGAAATTGGCTCGGTCCGCATCGGATTTCAATCAATGGCAGCCGTTTCTGCGATGGGGTGTGCCTCGCCAAAAGGTCGTACACCTGCGAAATGAATGACTTGGCGCAAAGCTTGATTCGGTCCTTTCCGCTAAAATTCTTGCCATGATCGTGTCGCTCCGACACTTCCTCGGCTGGTTGGTCAGTTCTTTCAGTTGCCGGGTGGACCTCGTCCTCGAAAACCTGGCTCTCCGTCGGCAATTGCTGGCTCTGCACGCGCAACGACCTCGCACTCGATTGACCGCCCTGCACAAACTGTTCTGGGTTGCGTTGAGAATGTGCTGGCCCGGGTGGAGGCAGCCTCTCGTCTTGGTCACTCCTAGAACCGTCGTGAACTGGCATCGAGCGGGATTTCGTTTGTATTGGACGTGGGTCTCCAGAATCAGCCAGCTAGGAGGACGGAAGCGTGTCAGCAAAGAGGTTCGCGCCTTGATCTTCCGTATGGTTGCTGAGAATCCAACCTGGGGAGCACCGCGCGTTCACGGCGAACTGCTCAAGCCGGGTTTTAATCTCTCGGAAAGGAGTGTCTCGCGATGGGCGAGCTCCGAGAGAGCTACATCCTGTGAAGCGATGGCTGACGTTCCTCAGAAACCATCGCGAGGCCATTGCTGCGATGGACTTTTTCGCAGTCCCAACGCTCACTTTCGGTGTTCTGTACTGCTTTTTCGTCATCGGCCACGACCGGCGTAAGATCCTGCATTTCAATGTGACGCGAAATCCGAATGCTCTTCTTCAAGGTGGCAGTTCCTGCATGAGCGGCCAGCTTGCCGCCGCGTAGTAGGAGAACATCGAAGCATAGGCGTGGGTTCTGGACTTCGCGTAGCAGACGAGGAGCGGAGCGACGAGGGAAAGTGGGATGGCCGCGATGTGGCCACTCCACGCGGTCGCTGCGGTTATGGCGACAACTGCAGGAATGATAATGCTACTGCTGAGGAACTTCCGTGGGGAACGTCCACAACGGGCGGAGATGGTGTCGAATCCAGGACTCCGGAATGGCGCCATAGTAGCGGCTGTCGAAACTGTAGCTATTGAACGAGGAGACGACCCACACGGTTCCCGGTTCGACTCTGTAGGTGCCACAGGGCCACGGGTCGAGGGGACGTTGGAGGTGGTCGTGGGTTCGTCCTGCGCTGTTGGGAAGGAGTTGTCCATTGACTCGAATTCCATTTGCGCTTACCTCCACTTCGTCGCCGGCAAACGCGACGGCAGGTTTGAGAAGCGGCGCTCCGCCATCCGGGCAAGCCCCCGCGGTGCGATATTGGCGGCTGAGGGAGATAGAGGCCGCGTTTCCTTGCGGGCAGAACTCCACAAGTTTTGCGTTTGACGAACGGCTCGTGATGTAGAACCCAAGCGGTAGCGAGGGAGTAGGATTAAGGCGGATGCCGAAAACCCAGCCCGCAATAAGCCCGAGGAAGAAGGGAGAGGCAAGCAGGAAGGCCCAGAGAACTGCGCGTCGGAGTCGTTGCTGTAGTTCATAAGAGCCAGGTATCTTGAATTTCAGAGGATTCGAGCGCCGCGCCACGAACGACGAAGAATTTGTGCACTGTGACTTCATAGACATAGCGCGTGTACTTGTCCTGCCCGACGAAGGGCCGTTGGTCGAAGGATCCATCGACGTAAAGGTTGGTGCCTTTCTCAAGTTCGGTCGCAAGGATCGCCAAATCCCCGTAGAAGACCAGGCTGAACCAATTGGTGTGCTCAGCTGGAATTTCCTTTCGCGTAAACCGATAGGTCTGTCCAAGCCGAGCATTGGCGACTGGCATGGAGGAAGGCAAATAGCGCAACGTGGGTTTCGCAGCGAGATAACCAGCGAGTTGAAAGCGATTCTCTTGCATTGCCTATCGCTCCGAAGTCAAATCCAAGCGTTCCAACAAACCAGGGGATGGCCGAAGCACACAACCGGAGGGGGGCGGAGGTTGCTTGATTGGCGGGTCTTTGGCAGGGCCGCGAGATGAAGCCGGCAACCGGCAGTGCGGACGTGGTCCAGATGTTGGCTTCGACGGCAGAGCCGGGTTCTGGAGTGGCTGCTGAGGCGAAAGAACTCCCTCGTGAATCGAGTAAGACTTTGTCGGAGGCGGAATTTCTACGCGGGAACGCAGGATGGGGTCAAAGAAGTAGAGCATCTGTTTGCCATAGATGGGGTGGTGCCCAGAAACAAAGATGAGCATGGCGCCGGGCGCGATGATTTTTTCCTGATCGCCCCTTTGCTCCTTTTTCGGAGGCTGCAAGCGCATGATCTCGTCGGGTGTCATGAGGGGGCGCTCGATCTCGTCCATGTGCGTGCTGATGCGGTCGAGGACGGGAGACATGCGCGAGCCAGAGAAATTGAAAGAGGCTTTCCGAATCGTCTGTGTCTCGGTCATTTTGCTAAGGAGTTCCGCGGTCTCGTACTGGTTGGGCGCAAAAGCGATGCGAACTTGGCAGTTACTGACGATGCTTTCATTGGGCCCGTATTCGTTCACGATTTGGCGAATGTCCTGTGTGATGAGGCATGCCTTTAGGCCGTACCCCGCCATGTAGGAAAGCGCGTCCGCGAAAATCTCCATTCGCTTTGGGAGGGGAATTCGTCAATCAGGAAGAGCAAACGATGTTTGTTGCGGAGTTGCTCGGACTCGTGAAAGTCGAGCTTTTCGGTGAGCCGGTTTACGATCATGGTGAAGATGAGGCGCATGAGCGGACGAAGCCGAATCTTGTCGCTCGGAGGCACAACCAGGTAGAGCGACACTGGCCGCTCGTGATTCACGAGGTCTTGAATCGTAAAGTCACTCGCGCAAGTGGCACGGCTAACAAGAGGATCGCTATACAGCGTCAATGCCGTTTTCGCTGTGGATAAGACGCTCG
>Ga0210394_10008604_pt1 | contig 10454 bp, 9 predicted proteins | sample IncBWC12MmetaG_FD_160121 | JGI IMG/M metagenome (GOLD analysis project Ga0210394, IMG submission 160121) | Forest soil microbial communities from Barre Woods Harvard Forest LTER site, Petersham, Massachusetts, United States - Inc-BW-C-12-M | ecosystem: Environmental > Terrestrial > Soil >...
TTCGGTCTCATCATGGAGGAAGTGATTCAATTTCACATTGGGCTGCCTTATGAGAGCAGCCAGCCACTTAGGCAGAATGTCCTCCAACGTGGCTACATCTCCGGTCAATTCGATGTCGCAACCAAAACAGGTTCGCTTCGCCATAGACAACTCCTCAAACGCATCTTAACATTGGAGCATCAGTGACCGCAGTGCGTAAGAAATCTGTGGGAGTGAGCAATGCTGATTACTTTTCAGAGCCATCTTGATGCTGCTGACCTTGATGCTGGACACGATCATCGGGAATTCTCATTTCCCGCTCAACTACGGGAAGTCGCAGCAATCATTCGTCCGACTGTTGGAGCTATAGAAATCCTCTGCCGAGATGCGTTGCCAATGTCAGAGAATGGAGACGGGGCATACCAGACCATGGTCTGGAAGCACTTCGAGTAGGCTGCCGCGCATCGGACGGCGAGCCTTCGATAAACAGATGGATACCGAACGCTGATTTCCGCAATTTTCGACCTGCAAAATCAAGCGGTTACAATGCCGCAGTGAGCGGTGTTTTTCGAACGCCGTGGCGGAAGGTCAAATTAGCGGTTACCCAGAATCCGTCAAATTGCTCGCTCTCGCCGATTATGCTTCGATCATCGTCATCCCCAGACTTGGGTCGTCTCGGCTTTGAAGTACTTCACGTCTAGTTTGTATTTGTTTCTTCTGGCTTTGATCGATTCGGCTCTCTGGATGATCCTCTTGTTGCCTTCTGAATCAGGGTCGCCATACAAGCTAACAAACATTTGCTTCACCTTGTTGTCGCCCATCAACTGTAGGATGTGGTCATCCGACTGTCCGAAAGCGAAGCCGAATACAAAAAGGTCATTACCGATCTTCTCGAAGCTCGACTTTGCCTTGCCTAGATAGGCGTGGTGCATAATTCGCTCCAACTTTGCCGTATGAGTATCTTCCGCTACGAACAAGGGGAAATCATTCCGGTCGAGCGCAGCCTTGATTTGATCGATTAGTGCAATTTGTGTGTTGCACCACGTGTATTTTTGGAGTTCGGAGCCAGCGTCGAAGATGTGCAACGCCCCGTGCATGTAGTAGACGGTTTGGGTGTGCGAGCTTCCCGAATCCCACGCCACGTAGTCAGCATTAGGCTCTTCGGGCTTGCGAAATCCGTCCTCAACCTCAAAGAACTCCATTGGGGGTAATTCGTCCTGCATGAGCGCCCAATACAAAAGAAGATCGTAGTTCAGGGTGTAAATGCACTCAAAGTTGTCGAGGAACTTCCGGCAAGCCTGATAGCGATCCGCCGCTATGTCCTGCGGTCTAGCGGGATGGTTCCGCGCAATCGTTTCTACCAGAACATCTCGCAAGCCCTTGGCATCCTTTATCAGCGTCGTCACCAGTTCAGGTCTGTCTGGAACGTAGACCACCGCTAACTGTGCGGTCTGACGCAACGCTCTGATGACAATCTCGAAATCTCTCGTGCTCAGAGCGCTGAAAGCCTCGCGTGCGCTTGGGGACAGGTTCTGGAAATCAGCCTGCTCGTAAAGCGCTTCGTAAGAGAAAATATCGTCTTTGCAGGCTCTGCTGAAACCATTGCCCAGCAAGACTTTCCTTTTCTTCCTGTCCGGCGATTGTTCGATGGCTCGTTGAAAGGTGATCACCTCGGGCACGGAGAGCCTCCCTTCACGACGCGCTCACGGCGGCGACAAACCTCCTGTGAGGTTTTGCGTCGCAGGAGCAGTCTAACTCCACCAGCCGGAGCGATTCTCACACCTGCTGCTTCCTTTCTGACTCATTCCGATGTGCGGCGGCAAATTCGAAGTCTTTTCTTACGAGCTTCAGAAATTGACTCGGAGACATAAACTCCAGAAACATTCTGGAAAGGTAACCGATGAGGATGAACTGCTCCTTGCACAACGGATCGTCGGCGATCTTGACCCCAATTCCTACCGCGTTGGGTGAGCCGGGGATCATTCCGCTTAAGCGTTGAAGCTCTCCTAGTTCCTTCCGTTGAATCCACCTCATCTCGAATCCCTCAGATCGAGCACGCTCGAACAGTTTTGTATAGTCCAACTGTCCGAAGACTGCCAGCCTCCCAAATAGCAGGTCGAGAACGAAATCTTGCGGGAGCCAGAGAAATACCGGAGGGGGCCACATTGCGTGGAGATTCAACCGAACAAGATCGAAGAATGGGTAAATCTTACCCAACTCATTAAGTTCATTCGTGTTTTGCGCTGAAAGCGTACAGTCTCGAATTCCGAATTGAAGGTGGTAGAACAGGTGTGCAGTCCCCGTCTTGCCAAGCATTTCATAGTTCTGGTCGTTCACGGCTACCAAGCGAAAACAGCCATCAACGATGGAAACCGCCACCCCCTCCGTGCGGGCTTTTTCGCAGAGATTCCCAATCGTCTCCCTGTAGTCGTCAATCTCCACTTCATCGGGATGAAGCTTTACAGGGATGTTGTGCATTATGTCGATCCCTTCATCCGTCTCGACGGCTCTCATCACCTCCCGATGTCGGTCTTGCTGACGTAACATCCTTTTCGCTTGGGAGACTGCTTTGATTCCGAACTGATCTCTTATGTTGCTGAAGTGTTCATCCGTGAGACTTCCCTTGGCATCTTCAATGAGTTCGCTCAGTAGGGTATTCATCCTCCCCCCTTTCAGTTCGATAAGGCTCCATTTCGGGGGCTTCGAAACAAAGCTGACCTTCACTAGGTCTCCGACGTGAACCGTGGTTGTCAAATCCGCCGCTAAATGAAAATCCAGTCGCTCCTCGCGATTAAGATCGCTCGCCATTTCAACGGTCTTGCGGAGCGTGTCCGGTTCAATGTCGTGAATGCGATATTCGAGCATCATCCTTCGTGGAATCCAATTCTGCATTTTGAAAAGATGATAAAGAATTGTGTCTGCCAGTCGGCGAAGGACGACCTGACGAGTCTCAACACACGCAATCAGTTGCCTCTTCTTTTCGACCTCCTCTCTGTTCCGATTCCGAAGACTCTCCTTTAGCTCTTGCCTCAACTTGCGAACCTTTTGTTCGTAGTCGATGACCAGTTCGCAGATTTTGTGCTGCGCCAAATCCCAGCCGTAGTGACACCCGCGAATAAATCGGCGGAACGCGGAGACATTTCCGTCGATGACTGAAATTAAGTCTTTGGGATCACGCAGGAGGTCAGCTTTCTGGAGAGCTTCGATACCTTCTTCAAAAACCAGCGTGCAGAGTCGTTTGAGAATCGGCTCGAACGGTTCGAGTTGCGGGTATTCTAAGTCTCGGCTTCGCACGTTTCCTTTTTGAAAGCTAGCGTCCGCACGTAGAAGGAAGTATCGCAGAAGAACAGGCTCCTAAAGAACCACTTGAAACGGGGTCCCATCCGTCTCAAACTCTGAGGCGGTATGACCGCGCTGATCCGCTATGACGCCGCGAGGCGTGCGCTCGCCGCCGCCCACCGAGTCGATGAGGTCAAGGCGATCCGTGACAAGGCGGAGGCCGTTCGTGTTTACGCGAAGCAGGCGGGCGACTACGACCTCCAGAATCAGGCATGCGAGATTAGAATCCGCGCCGAACGGCGGGCGGGAGAGTTGCTGGTGGATATGCAGACCAGCGGCGAGCGACAGCCAAAGGAACGAGGACGGCCGACAAAAGTGTCGTCGCCAACGACACTTCCGAAACTCGGTATCACGCGCGACCAATCTTCTAAATGGCAACGACTGGCGAGGATGATTGACGAAGCTTCATTTGACAAGGCTGTTGCCCAAGCGAAAGAGAATGACGGCGAACTGACCACGGCGGGATTGCTGCGGGCGGTCAGAGAAATCCTGACACCCTCGGAGGTTGTCAGCGAGGCGGACATCAACGTCGTTGCGGCGGAACTCACACGGGACATCGAGTCGCAGAGTCGAAAAGCGAAACTCGAAATGGTGGTGCGGCTTCGGAGTCGCTTAAACCCAACGATCAGGAAAAAGCTCATTTTGGCGCTTAAGAATGCGAAGGGCGATCTCGGACATTTTGAAACAGAACTTCTCGATGACTTCAGGGAATTTCCTGCGAACGGAAAATGTCACCAGCGGATAGTGCGGGAAATGATGGCGGAGCAGCCTGATCCACTGCTTGGCGAGAAGAAGGCGCTCGCGGCTGATTTCAGGAATGCCACCGTCCGAGAGATTTCGCTTTCCGAAGCTCGCAATCTAGTCGTGGCTTCCGAGTGGCTCGGAAATCTCGGCAGTTCAGAATTTGCCTTTGGACTCTTTTTTGGCGAGTACCTCGCAGGTGTTGTTTGTTTCGGCAGCACGGCTGGAACTAAGGTCAGAGCGTCCGTTCTTGGCTCCGAGCACTCGAACAAAGTCATAACGCTCACGCGAGGCTGCTGTCTGCATTGGGCGCACCCACATAGCGGTTCGTTCTTGGTCAGCGCAGCATGTCGAGAAATGACCAAGAAGGGATATTACTCCGTCATCGCCTATGCGGACCCCGGAGCAAATGAACGGGGGGTGATACTCAGGGCGTGCAATTTCTTGTATTGCGGAATGACCAGTCCCACGGAGAAGTTTAGAAGACCGGATGGCAAAATCTACGATGCGCGAAACGTCCACCTGCTGACACGTGATCGACGGTTCGGGATGCTTCGATACAAACGCAGTCGCGCAGAGCAGAAGCAAATTCTCATCGAGCAAGGCTGCAACTTTTTCAAAGACACCGGATGCAAGCATCGCTTCGTGGGAATTTTTGGTGATCGCCGAACAAAGAAAATTCTGCGGCGGGCATTGAAATGGGAAGTGATGGACTACCCGAAGGGAGCGCAGTCACCTGAAGATCGCGTCCAAGTCGTCGATCTCGATCCGATCCCGAAGGCGTTCGCCGCTTTATCTGTCCCTTAGCTTAAAACCTCCCGGCGATCACTTCCGTCTTGCGCACGTATTTAGGCTCACTTTTCCAAGCTCGGAAGGAGTTCTCGGAAGCGAGCTAAAGCTGATGCCCGAACCGGGCTTACATATCCTTTGCTTTTCACTAACTGCTCGATTTCGCTCAAAGTTGCTGGAGATGCCCAAGGAGTGACGACAATCTCGGTCACCAATGCTTGAAAGTCCACCTTCCGTCTGTGCCCTCTTACCACTCGGTCTGGCGGCGGGGTAAGCGGACGATCATGTACCCGGTTGTCCGCGTCGATGTGCCGATTGATACCTGCGTACGGATCAATGACCCATAAAAATGCTCTGACCTCTTGTTCGCCCGCAAACTCCACCCGCTTTGTCATAATAAATCGGAAGAGGTTCCATCCCGTCATGTGTCGAGAACCGTACCGGACTAGTCCAATGAAGGCTCGATCATCCATCGCATTGATGGATGCTTTAAGTAGGTGATACCGCGAACAAATAGCAACTCCATCCTTTCCATAGTTCTCCCACATCGTCCAAGTCTCTTCGCGAAAGAGATGCCAACAGTTAATGAAGAAACCCTCGCGGAACTGCACTACACACCCAATTGAATCCTCGATTTTACGTCTGTCCAGTACGTCAAGTGGGTGTAGATTGGTAGAGGGCCGATAATTTTCGGGAGGCAACCCCTCACTCTCGTCGTGAAACAGATCGGCGCGGCAGAAGTACGATTCGCTAGTGGTCATGAAATCGGCAAATTTCTGCATGTTCATAAACCGCCAAATCACCACATCTTGATTTTCTGGTTCAAGCTGGTCGATAAAGGTTTCGATGGACATTTGTTTAGTCACATTAGCACCTCACCGTTCTTGATTGACTACACGATTGCCTCGGCTGCGCTATCATCCCGACAAGGAGCCGAAAGATGCCCTGCATGTTCTGTAGATCGGAAGCGGAGCTTACTCGCGAGCACGTTTTCCCCGCATTTATGGGCGGCGAACTGACGGTGGCTGACGGAAGCTGCAAGCGCTGCAACGGTGAGTTCGGCAAGTGGGAAGCGGTAATTCGAGACAATACAAAATTTCTCCTGAATCTACTCCAGATTGAGAATAGGATCGGTGAAGTTCCAACAGCACGGGTTGAAGTGGAAATTCGAGGTATGGACGCAAGAGGATTATTTGGCAAAAGAGAAGCCGACGGAACCATCAGCCTTTCAGATGTTGTCGTTTCTAGCGTAGAACCGGACGGCAAAAAACATCGGAAAGGTTTCTTTGTTTCCAAAGCTAGTGCCGAGAAGTTCATCGAGCGTGCCCACGCCAGAGGTGAGAAGACGACAGAATTGCCAGTGCCGGAAGAAGTCGTCCTTGATGCCTCATATACGCAGACGCTGCCGTTTGTTTTCACCCTCGAAGCTCGCAAAGTAGCTGCGAAGATTGCACTTGCTGCAATCGCTCACAAATATGGAGTGTCTTACAGTCTTTCGCCTCAATTCGATGTGCTCCGTAGTGTCCGCACCGCTACCACCGAAAAGGAAATGCCCCTGAGGGTGTTCTGTAATAAGAATTTCGTGTCAGCTCATACGAGAAATGCTCATCAGCACAGTGTCATGTGCTACCTGAGCGCTGGAAAGAAAAAGGGCTGGGCCTTGGTGACTCTGTTCGGCGGGCTTTCCTATGTTGTAGAAGTGACCCCTAACTACGACGAAGGGTCGAGTCGTCTCTTTAGCATCTTCTACGACGCTGCACTTAAGAAACCCTTGAATCCGGTCGTACTCGCCGACGAAATGACGATCATCGGAGACGTGCTCTCTAAGAACTCGATATTTGAGGATCGTGATGCGGTGGACGAACAGTGGTTTCCAATCCTTGCCGCTTATTGTGCCGATGCTGGTATCGAACTCGAACGGATTCCCCCTGCGAGTTCGCCTCCTGCCGCCTCCAGATGAAACCATCGGGTTTGTGGTCAATTTATTCTTTCCAACAGCATTGCTGGCAGACCTAGAGGCATATCTTCTTCTGTATGCGACCATTTGATTGCCGTCAAAGTTCTTACTGTGGCGAATGATCTGTAATTTGGATTGAAGACAACCAGATTCGCCCCAAACACGTCGTCGCGGAAAGGATATTCGTGGCAGCTTGTATAATAGACGCCGTCCAAATTCCTGTATCTCACTAAATCGGCGACAAATCTGGTAACAAGATACTGGGGCTGAAATTGATCCTTGCGTTTTTTCTTTTCTCGTAGAAATGATCCCGTAAGAAGCGTTTGCAAGATTGATGGTTGGCCTTTGTGATCAATGAAAGGCATCGGCATTCTGACATCTAATACCCGCAACGGAGAACTGATCTCGACATCAGCAATCCATAGTCCTGCGCGTACCTCTTTGAGTTTATCTTCTTGCAAGACCTCAACAACTGCTGTTCGAGGATCATCAGCAAGATAAAGCGCCAGTTGCCCTGTGTGATTGAATCGGTATGCTCGTTGTGGCTGCGGGGGAAAAACTCTTTCGACGCTGACCTTTTTGCCGCCAATGCAGCGATACCATTTCTGCGGTGCCAAAACCGTCGCACGTGCCTTCTTGACTGCGACAGCCAATTCCTTCCCGGTGGCATGTAACGCTGGCAGCGTAGGGAATTGGCGAATGAACTGGTCTAGGTCAGCAAGCCTTGGAGCGTCACGCGAGAACATCTTATCGAAGCGTAGCCGCTCGGGCGGATATGGCTCGACATAGTCCAACAGGTCAAGACTGCTCTCACAGCCCGGGCATGTGATTTGCGCCGCCGCCCGTTTCATTTCGCTCTGAGTGAAACCGCATCGCTTAAAAATGGTTTCCAAAAATACATTTGAGTCCGAGTGGCAAACTTCGCAGGCGTAGAACCTGTCCTGAGCCATTTTGACCAGAATGCTTGTTTGCCTGCCTCTGTGGTTCATGGTTAAGCCTTGGTAGTCCGGCTCAGTTGGACTCTCGACCTCAATACCAGATCGTAGCCTCCAACCCCTTTGTGTCCCGCTCTGGCTCGCAGACCTGACGCGCCTCACCCTTCCACAATCTCAGCGCCGTCCACGCAGCGACCGCTGCATCTAAAAGGTCATCCTTTCCGGCATTGCGTGGTCGATTTTGCAGAAAGTGTTCAATGTCCGGGAACACTGGGCGAAGCAGATCGAGCCTCTCGCTCACACCAGCTTTCGTCTTTTTCCCATACGCCATTGGGCGTTCCCCGGCGAGTGCCCAGAAGCAGACCTCTGGATGAACCTCAAATGCCCAGCGCTGGCAGTCCGATGTGATCGCATCATCCACCTGCTTGATCTTAGGTGCGATGCCCCATGCTTGCTGGCTCAGACCCCTCGTCGTCTTCTGCCGATTGATCGAGCTTGCCTCTGTATAGGTCTGCGCTCCCAATGCGGAGCGGGAGGGCACAGGGAAGACGCTGCTTCCACGAGGCTGACCGAGCAGCTTTCGCGCTGCTTTGTCACAAGCCCTTGAACCGTCAAGCAGCCCGATGGGGATGTCGATGGCGAGGCAGTCGAGATCACTTGGGCGACTTCTCAGCAGGCTCGAAAGATCGACCACCTCCACTGAAGTGACGCGGACAGGTAGTTCAACCTTGAAAGCGACCCACCCACCGCGACATCCATCAACGCCAGCGACGAACAATTTGTCTACCTTCGCAACCGCAGAGGAGACGGGCGGAACAAAGACAGTCACGGAGTGCGCTGTTCCACATTCACTCGTGTGAGGATTGCTTCGACCATTCTGCTTTGCATGCTTTTGTACGGTTCCGTCTCCCCTTTCCAATAAGGAGCATCGCGCCAACTGCCGTCGCTTAGTTTTCCGTAAACAACTTCACAGCCGTTCGGCCGCGTCAGACACGCATATTGTGTACCCGCATCCCACTCAGGATCGACAGGAGTCCAAAGAAGTTTCGGCAGAATCAATTCTTTTGGCGAGTTGTTGAGAATCTCGATTGCCCCGTCAACCAAAAGCTCTTCAACGCGCAACACAAGATGCCCGTTCCATCCATCAGTTCTGACTGGCACCCCCGCCCTTTCGACCCCCGGGCCGATTGCCGCTGCCCATGCCCCTTTACTAGCCCAATCCTTCACCTGTTCGGAAGTAACGTTGTCTGCTTGTTCACGACCGCCGATGGAGTTGAAGATTTTTGCTTGAACTTTATTGCAAGCGCTGACTTCTGTCGGCACGGGATACGATTCGAAGCCGAAATGCCCCAACACACTTTGAATGACGCGGGACGTCGGTATGCACACATTAGAATGTCCCAACACGCGCACGATTTCATCACGAGCCACAGGTCGCAGGTGTACCAAGAATGTTTCGAGTTTTGCAGTCACAGACTTCGGCTCAAATGCCCTACGGCGCGGTAGCCCTCAGGCTAACCGAGAATGCTCTTCGTCGCCACACTCGTTCCGGTGCCGTCTCGCTCAGAGTACGTCCCCCTCTCCGTTAGCTCCGGGTATGCGTGCAGGTCGCGGGCGGCAATGTGCTGCGCCCCGACTTCGACGAGGAAGAAAAGCCCGTGGTTTAGGCTTTCGTAACGCTATGGCGTCTGTTGCCGAGCCGCGTCTCCAGTGTTTAGACTAGGGAAATTGGAGAGTTAGCTCCTCATCAGCCCGGCTTCGCCGGAAGGAATCGAGAAGTAAATTGAATCTGCTAGACTCTGGAGCATTACGAAACGCGTGAAGCGCAGACGAGCATTGAACCCACTCTTCAACCGGGTTGATGTATTCACAGTCATCGAGCACCAGAAGCAGGAACTGAAGAACGCATTTCAGAATGTCTCGAATGCAGAACTCGATAAAGACCCCATTGCTGTAGCAGCGAGGCTCATCGAGCAGTTCAGTATCAACGTCCCAGTGCTCGATGAAGAGAAGAAGCATGCACTCACGCAGGAAACACAGGTGGATGTCAGCGGTGACCCTCGACGATTCATCACAGATCGTTCCAGACCCTTCTATGTGGCTGGCACGGAAGTCAGAGTCGTGATCCCCTTTCACGGTGACGCCGCTCTGTTTGAAGTGCAGCCTACGATGTTCACTCTGAACCCGCCGTTTGGCGAGGTTCACGACCACGAATTGCATCTAGTCTACCGCCTCACGGATGCGAACTTCGACGTAGACGGGGATGTGGGTAGAACCATCGGTCAAGTGAAGCAATATCTTCAGAGCTTGCAAGGTTCGGCGGAGCAACTCAAAAGTGACATCCAGCAACTTGTGAACTCGATGATCGCCAAGCGCAAGCAGGAACGGGGAACGCATTCGCAGATCGTGGCTGGTTTGAAGATACCCATCAGAGAGGTTTCACCTCCGGCAGCAGGCAGTGGTGTGACGAGTTCTGCTCCTACAAAGAAACAGGAAGAAGAGTGGGACGTGTTCATTTCACATGCCAGCGAAGACAAAGAAGCAATCGCTACACCGCTCGCAGAAGCTCTTCAAGCCAAGGGTTTGCGCGTCTGGTATGACGATTTTTCCCTCCGGTTGGGAGACAGTCTTCGCCAGTCAATCGACCGTGGGCTTGTCCGCTCACGCTTCGGGGTTGTCATTTTGATTGCCCGCTTCTTCGGGAAGCATTGGCC
>Ga0210394_10008605_pt1 | contig 10453 bp, 4 predicted proteins | sample IncBWC12MmetaG_FD_160121 | JGI IMG/M metagenome (GOLD analysis project Ga0210394, IMG submission 160121) | Forest soil microbial communities from Barre Woods Harvard Forest LTER site, Petersham, Massachusetts, United States - Inc-BW-C-12-M | ecosystem: Environmental > Terrestrial > Soil >...
GCTGGGCTTCGTCCGGAGCAAGGAGGAGGTGACGGTGGGTGCGGAGGCTGCTATCGCCGACTTGGAATTGAAGCTGCTGCCGCTCGATGAGATCAAGGCTGCGGCAGGTCCCCAGCCGACGCCATCGTTATCGGTGGCGAGCAACACGCCCGCGCCCGCGCCTGCCGCGGAGCCGGCCAAGCCAGTCAAGCCCAAGAAAGGCCAACCGCCGCCCGCGGCGAACACGCCAGGCGGGTTTCAGCGCGCTGACGTGAACGCGTCTAAATCCGACGCGGCTAAACAGTCAAATGCAAACGCGAACGCGAATGCCACCGCCAATGCCGCTGGGTCGACGGCCGATGACGATTTGAGCAAGAAAGCCGCCGACGGGTTTCTGATTAACGGCACCGCGAATAACGGGGCCGCTTCGCCGTTCGCCACCAATCCCGCGTTCGGGAACAATCGCATCGGGATGAGGTCGCTGTACACGGGAAATTTCGGATTTGCGCTCGACAATGCCGCGTTGGATGCGCGGCCGTTTTCGCTCAACGGCCAGGATACGCCGAAGCAGCAGGTGAATAACTTCCGCGGATTCGCGCAGGTGGGCGGTCCTATCAGACTGCCGCGTCTCACGCAGAAGAACCTCGGGAATTTCTTCATCGGCTATCAATGGGTGCGGAACAGAAACGCGACCACTCAGCCGGGCACAATGCCGACGGCAGCGCAGCGCGCGGGAGACTTTTCGCAGATCAGCACCGCGATTATCGACCCCACTACCGGCCTCGCGTTTCCAGGCAACATGATTCCGCAAACGCGCATCAGCCCGCAGGCGGTCAGTCTGTTGAAGCTATATCCGCTGCCCAATTTTTCCGGGCCGTACAACTATCAGCTCCCGCTGGTCAGCGACACACATCAGGACGGCCTGAATTCGAATCTCAACAAGTCGATCAACCGGAAGAACCAGGTTTTCGGCAATTTCGCATTTAACAGCGTCCGCTCCGATACGCCGACGCTGCTGGGTTTCAGCGACAGACTCAATTCGTTAGGGCTGACGTCGAAGGCCAACTGGCGGCACTTTTTCACCAACCGTTTCTATGGGACATTCGCGTACCAGTTCAGCAGGCAGGCGACGACCCTGACCCCGAATTTTGCGAACAAAGAAAATATTTCGGGTGAAGCGGGGATCGGCGGAAACAATCAGCAGCCGCAGAACTGGGGTCCGCCGAATCTGAATTTTGTCAGCATCACTCCACTGACCGACGGGAATCAGTCGGTGAATAAGATGCAGGCCGGCGCGTTGTCGGCCGACATGTTCTGGAATCGAGGCCGCCACAACGTCTCCTTCGGCGGGGATTTCAAGCGGCAGCAGTTCAACATAATCTCCCAGACCAATCCGCGCGGCTCGTTCGATTTTACGGGCGCGGCGGCGGGTAACGATTTTGCGGGATTCCTGCTGGGGGTTCCCGACACCAGCCAGATCGCCTATGGAAACGCCGACAAATACTTGCGCGCTTCGATCTTCGACGGCTACGTCCAGGACGACCTGCGAGTGAGTCCGAGCCTGACCATGAACGTGGGTCTTCGCTGGGAATACTGGACTCCGCCGACCGAGTTGTACGGCCGCCTGGTGAACCTGGACGTAGTGCCGGGCTTCTCCGCGGTTGCGCCGGTGGTGGCGAACAATCCCGTCGGGACGTTGACCGGCATGAAGTATCCCGATTCGCTGATCCATCCCGACAAGCACGAGTTTCAACCGCGCATCGCTCTTTCCTGGCGTCCTTTCCCTGCCTCTTCGATGCTGGTCAAGGCGAGCTACGGCGTTTACTACAACACCTCCGTCTATCAGACGATCGCGCAGCAGATGGATCAGCAAGCGCCGCTTTCGAAGAGTTTAAGCGTGCAGAACAGTGCCGCCGATCCGCTGACGCTGGCCAACGGATTCAACGCTTCTCCCAACGAGACGACCACTCTGTTCGGGATCGATCCTAATTTCAAAGTCGGATACGCGCAGAACTGGCTGGCGTCGGTGCAAAGGGATCTGCCGGGTGCGCTGATTGTGACGGCGACTTATAACGGAATCAAGGGAACGCGCAACGTTCAGGAGTTCTATCCAAACACGTATCCGACGGGCGTGCAGAATCCGTGTCCGACGTGTGTTTCGGGATTCGCCTACATGACCTCGAACGGCAATTCCACGCGCGAGGCCGGACAAATTCAATTGCGGAGGAGACTGCACAACGGAGTTACCGCGAGTGTCCAATATGTATACTCCAAATCCATAGACGACGCGGCGCTCGGCGGACAAGGGCAGGGAAGGCTGGTGGTCGCCCAAAACTGGCTCAACCTGGCCGGGGAGCGAGGGCTTTCGACCTTCGATCAGCGCCACCAGGTGACCGTATCGGGGCAATATACGTCGGGAATGGGAGTGCGCGGCGGCACGCTGATGAGCGGCTGGCGTGGCGGGCTGTTCAAAGAATGGACGGTGCTGACCAACATCACCGCCGGCACCGGACTTCCATTAACGCCTTTTCTACCGATCGCGATTCCCGGCACAGGATATACGGGATCGTACCGGCCAGACTATACCGGCGCGCCGCTCTACAACGCTGGCGGACTCTTCCTGAATCCCGCGGCATACGTTGCGCCGCCAGCGGGGCAATGGGGAAATGCGGGGCGAGGTTCTATTACCGGTCCGAACCAGTTCTCCTTGAACGCATCGCTGTCGCGCACGTTCCGTCTGACGGACAGACTCAATCTCGATTTGCGAGTCGATGCCACCAATGCGCTCAACCATGTTACGTTTCAGAATTGGAACACGACGGTTGGAAGCACTCAGTTCGGACTTCCCAATCCGAACGCCGCGAACGCAATGCGCAGTGTGTTAACCACGCTCCGAGTGAGGTTCTAAAATGATGATGCGATTCACAGCTTTGTTCACTATCGCGACGATGATGTTCGCACAGCAGGTGGGCGAGAACAAGCAGTCCGGCGACACGCACACCTTCTCCGTGACCACGCAATTGAAGATCGAGACGGTGCTGGTGAAGGACAAAAACGGCAATGCCGTCGAGGGCCTCACCGCGAAGGATTTCACGGTCACTGAAGACGGCGTGGCGCAGGAGATCAAGTTTTTCGAATATCAGAAGCTGGAGGAGATTATCAACGCCGAGCCTCTGCCGCCGCTCGGCGCGCCGAAGTATTTCGAAAAACTTCCGCACACGCAGATTTCGGGCGAAGTGCCGGGCAAAACGCAATATAAGGATCACCGTCTGCTGGCGCTATATTTCGATATGACGGCGATGCCTCCTCCCGACCAGTTGCGCGCGCTGGACGCGGCCACGAAATTCATCAAGAAACAGATGACGCCAGCCGACCTGGTGGCGATTATTCAGTACGCGGGCGGATCGGTGCAAGTGGCACAGGATTTCACCGCGGATCGGGAACGGCTGCTGGGCATTATACAAACCATGATTGTCGGCGATGGCGACGGCATCGATCCGACCACCGCCGACGCCAGCAGCTCCGACACCGGCGCCGCGTTCGGGCAGGACGACAGCGAGTTCAACATCTTCACCACGGACCGCCAGTTGTCCGCGCTCCAGACTGCTGCGAAAATGCTGGGGAATCTAAACGAGAAAAAAGCGCTGCTGTACTTCGCCAGCGGCTTGACGTTGAACGGGGTCGACAATCAGGCGCAGTTGCATGCCACTGTCAACGCCGCGATTCGCGCCGGCGTATCCATCTGGGCGATCGATGCGCGTGGCCTGGTGGCATCGGCTCCCATGGGCGACGCCACCAGAGGATCGCCGGGCGGAATCGGCATGTACAACGGACAGTCCGCGATGGCCGCATCGGCGAACTTTTCGAAATCGCAGGATACGTTATGGACCATGGCTGCGGACACTGGCGGCAAGGCTCTGCTGGACAACAACGATCTTGCGGCCGGCATCGTGAAGGCGCAGAAATCCGTTTCCAGCTACTACATCCTCGGCTACTATCCGACCAATGAAGCGCTAAACGGCAAGTTTCGGCGAATCAAAATTTCTCTCAACAACGGCGTGAACGCGAGCCTCGATTATGGCCAGGGCTATTACGCCGGCAAGGTATTCGCGAAATTTACCGCGGCCGACAAGGAACGCCAGCTCGAAGACGCGCTGATGCTGGGCGATCCGATCACGGAGCTGACCATCGCCATGGAGGTCGACTATTTTCAGTTGAATCACGCGGAGTATTTCGTGCCCATCGCGGTGAAGATTCCGGGAAGCGAACTGGCGCTGGCGCGCAAGGGCGGGGCCGAGCATACGCTCCTCGATTTCATCACCGAGGTGAAGGACGATTTCGGCACCACCATGCAGAACGTGCGCGACAAGACCGATGTCAAGTTGAGCGACACCACGGCCGCGGAGCTGGCGAAGCGCCGCATCCAGTACGTCACCGGCTTCACTCTGCTGCCCGGAAAATACGCGGTCAAATTTCTGGTGCGCGACGCGGAAACAGGCCGCATCGGGACGTTTCAAACCAAGTTCGAAATTCCGAATCTGAATAAAGAGGCCAAGCGGATTCCCATCAGCTCGGTGGTCCTCAGCAGCCAACGCGACGAACTCAAGGACGCGATTTACAACGCGTCCAAGGAAAAGGATAAAAGCGAGATCGCCAATCCTCTGGTGCAGGACGGGTACAAACTGATTCCCAGCGTGACGCGCGTGTTCAGCAAGGCTAAAGACATGTACATCTACTTGCAGGCGTATGAGCCGGCCGCGGCCACTGTGCAACCGCTGGTCGCATTCGTCACGTTTTACCGCGGACAGACAAAAGTGTTCGAAACGCTGCCGCTGCCCGTGTCGGAAGGGCTCGCTAATAGGCTGAAGACGGTGCCGTTGAAGTTCAGCCTGTCGCTCAGCAAGCTGCCGCCGGGGCAGTATAACTGCCAGGTCACTGTGCTCGATCCAACCGGGCAAAAGGCCGCGTTCTGGCAGGCGCCGATCATGCTCATCCCATAGGCCGCCGTGCGCAATTTCTGCGTTAAGCCGTTCGAGAGCCGCGGAATAAATGCAACACCAGCGAGATCCCGGCCACGATCAGTAACAAGTGAATCAAGCCGCCTGTGACGTGGAGCGCGAACCACGAAACGCCCCAAATCGCGAGAAAAATGAAAAACAGCACTAGATAAATAAAGTCTCGGATCATGATGTGTGCTCCTCAAGTCGCTTTGCGACGTGAATAGCAGAGCATTCTGGCTGCCAGAATGGAACTCCCGGGGCAGTCTCTGCGTCATCTAAACTGCTCCTATGGAGCTCCGGATCGAAAACCTTTCGAAAGTTTACCCCAACGGCGTCCGCGCGCTAGATAGCGTGTCGCTGACGATTCCTCGCGGGTTGTTCGGACTCCTCGGTCCGAATGGCGCGGGGAAGTCGACATTGATGCGCATTCTGGCGACGCTCCAGGAAGCCGATTCGGGTTCCGTCTCCCTCGACGCGCTGAACGTCCTGAGACAAAAAGACGAGGTGCGAAAAATTCTCGGGTATCTGCCGCAGGACTTCGGCGTTTATCAGAAAATCTCCGCACTGGACATGCTGGATCACCTGGCGCTGCTCAAGGGTTTCGTCCATGGCCGTGAACGCCGCGATCTGGTCAACGCGCTGCTCCAGCGCGTAAATCTGTGGGAGGTCCGTAAGAAGGCCCTTTCCGGATTCTCCGGAGGCATGCGCCAGCGTTTCGGGATCGCGCAAGCCTTGATCGGCGATCCGACTCTGTTGATCGTCGACGAGCCGACAGCCGGTCTCGATCCCAGCGAGCGGAACCGTTTTTACAATCTGCTCTCAGAGGTCGGCGAGAACGTGATCGTGATTCTCTCGACGCACATTGTGCAGGATGTGATGGAACTCTGCACCAACACCGCGATTATCGACCGGGGGCGCGTGATGTTCGCCGGCGCGCCCGACCTCGCGATTCGCGACCTGGACGGGAAAATCTGGCAGCGCACCATCGCCAAGTCCGAACTGCCCGATTACGAGAAGCGTTTCAAGGTGATCTCCAACAAGCTTGTCGCCGGGCGTCCGCAGATTCATATCTATAGCGACGTCTCCCCGGACGATGGTTTCCAGGCTGCCGTGCCCGATCTGGAGGACGTATTTTTTTCCAGGATTTCAGCCTCCGCGGGCGAAGAGGAGCGCGCCTGAATGCTGCTCCAGATTCTGAGATTCGAGACGCGCTACTGGCTGCGCGGCTTTATGGTGTGGGTGTTTTTCGTCATTATCGGCACCTTGTTCCTGGCCGCCGCCAGCTCCGACCACGTCCATGTTGGCGGCGTGCTCGAAAACACCAATCGTAATGCGCCTTATGTAATCCAGAGCTTTTACTTTGTCGCCAGCATCTTCATGCTGCTGATGACCACCGCGTTCGTCAACGCCGCAGCCGCGCGCGATTTCGCTTACAATACCTGGCAAATGGTGTTTTCCACGCCTTTGAAGCGTTCGGATTTCCTATTGGGCCGATTCTTCGGCGCGACCATCGTTTCGGTGATTCCCATTCTCGGCGTGTCCGCCGGGATTCTTCTTGCGCGATACATGCCGTGGGCCGATGCCGATCGCTTCGGACCCGTTCTTTGGAGCGCCCACCTCAAGTCCCTTCTCGTTTTTGGCATTCCGAATACGCTGCTGGTTGCCGCGATTATCTTCGCCATCGCGTCACTGACCCGCAGCACCATCACTTCATTTATCGCCGCTCTTATCCTTCTGGTCGGATTCACGGTCTCCGATGTGTTCCTCAGCGATATCCGCAATGAGACCATTGCCGCGATCACCGATCCGTTCGGTGGCCGCGCGTTCGACATCATGACGAAATACTGGACGGTCTCCGATCGCAATAAACTCTCGCTCGGATGGGAGGGTCTGCTCTTGTGGAACCGCCTTCTGTGGATGACGGTATCGGGCGCGATCTTCGCGTTCGCATACCACCGGTTCAGTTTTTCTGAGCGCAACAGGAAAGCCAAGAGGCTGGATCGGAACAAAACCAAGGAAGCCGCGATCGCGGTGGTCTTGCCCGCGATCCGTCCCTCGCGCGGCTTCTCCGCGGCGCTCCGGCAGTTTGCCGGATCCGTCGGGACGGAGTTTTTCGGGGTCGTCAAATCGACATCTTTCATCGTTATTCTCCTCGCGTCGATGCTGAATATGATCCCGGCCCTGATCTTCTCGGCCGGCGAAGGATACGGCAATCAGTCGCTTCCGGTCACTTACTGGGTGTGCGAGATGATCGCCGGTACACTCTATCTTTTCCTGATTGGAATGGTTACCTATTATGCCGGCGTGCTGGTCTGGAAGGAGCGCGACGCCCGTATGGACGAGATTTGCGATGCCATGCCGTCCCCTGGCTGGACGATGTTCGCCTCCAAGTTTGCCGCCCTCCTGGGCATCATCCTGATGATCCTGCTGGTTGCGATTCTGTGCGGAATCGTGACGCAGGCGTCCCACGGCTACACGCGCTTTCAGCTTGGACTCTACGTAAAAGCGATTTTGGTCGTCGATGTCTCCCTGTTTTTGTTCCTCTCTATCCTCGCCTTTTTCATCCACGTATTTTCGGCGAACAAATACGTTGGATATTTCGCCTACGTCGCGTTTCTCATCGTCAACGCGTTCATCTGGATTCCGCTCGATGCCAGTTCCTTGCTGCTGCGCTACGGCGCGCGCCCGAACATGACCTATTCGGATTTCTTTCATTTCGCGCCGTTCATCGGGAGCTGGAACTGGTTCACCGTCTACTGGCTCGCTTTCAGCACCCTGATCGCGATTGCCACGGTGCTATTCTGGCCGCGCGGCAAGGAGACGTCGCTCGGCCATCGAGGGCGCGTGGCTCGCCAGCAGTTCGGAGGGGTGTGGCGCGTCGTCACATTGATCGCTTTCGTCGTTTTCTTCGCGTCCGGTGCGTGGGCGTTCTACAACACGAAAATCCTCAATGAGATTGTCACTCCAAAGGTCGCGCGGCGGCGTCAGGCCGACTATGAGAAGACTTATAAGAAGTACGAAGGCATCGCCCAACCGCGCGTCCAGGACGTCCGCTACGCAATCGACCTTTTTCCCGGGACTCGCAACATCGTCATGCATGGCGATCAGGTGATCCAGAACAAAACCGCTCAGCCGATCGCTGAGATCCATGTCGTCGTGGATCCCGATTACGACTCGGAAATTCAACTGGACGGCGCGACTCTTGCCTCTGATGACAAGCGACTCTACTACCGCATCTACAAGCTCGCGCAACCCATGGCGCCAGGCGAATCCCGTCCCATGAAATTCACCGTACGCAGCCACGTACATGGGATTGAGAATGAAGTCTCGCACCTGGAACTGGTCGAGAACGGGACGTTTTTCAATAGTTTCATTGCGCCGCAAATCGGCTATCAACCTCGCGGCGAGCTGACGGATAAGAACGATCGCAAAAAGGAGGGTTTGAAAGAGAAGGACCTCATGCCGGCGCTCGAACGCAATTGCGACGAGCACTGCCGCAACACGTACTTATCGAATAACTCCGATTGGGTAAACGTCGACACCGTGATCAGCACCTCGCCCGATCAGATTGCGGTCGCGCCCGGATCTCTCGAAAAAGACTGGACTGAAAACGGCCGCCGCTATTTTCATTACCAGCTCGATCACTTTTCCCTCAACTTCTATTCGTTCATTTCCGCCCGCTACGAAGTCGCGCGCGAGGAATGGAACGGAGTGAAAATCGAGGTCTATTACGACAAGGAACACGTGTGGAATGTTCCGAAGATGCTAAAGTCGATTCGCAAATCGCTGGAGTATTACACCACCAATTTCGGGCCCTACGCGCACAAGGAAGCTCGCATTATCGAATTTCCGCGTGTCGCGCGATTCGCGCAGGCGTTTCCCGGCACGATGCCGTACTCGGAATCCGTCGGCTTCATCGCCAACCTCTCGAAAGCCGACGATATCGACATGGTCTATTACGTCGTCGCGCACGAAATGGGACATCAGTGGTGGGCTCACCAGGTGGTCGGCGCGAACATGCAGGGCGCAACATTGCTTTCAGAGACGATGGCGCAGTATTCCGCGCTCATGGTGATGGAGCACGAATACGGCCGCGACACGATGCGCAAATTCCTCGAATACGAAATGGACAATTATTTGAAGAATCGCGGCCGGGAGACGCTGAAGGAGCGCCCGCTGCTGACGGTCGAATCGCAGCAGGGCTACGTGCACTATCGAAAAGGCAGCGTCGTCATGTATTACCTCAAGGAGCGCATCGGAGAAGAAGCGGTGAACCGCGCGCTGCGAAAAATGATCGCCAAGTTTGCTTATCGGCAGCCACCCTATCCGACGTCGCATGACTTGGTCGACGCATTCAACGAAGAAACGCCGGAGCAGTTCCGATATCTCATCAAGGATTTATTCGACGACATCACCTTGTTCTCCAATCGGACGCTCTCCGCCAAGTCCGAAAAGCTGCCTGATGGCAAATATCGAGTCACCATCGATGTCGAATCGAAGAAGTTCAAGGCTGACGATCAGGGCAATGAGACCGAAGTTCCGGTCAACGATTGGATCGAAATCGGAGCGCTGGCTAAGGCCGGGAAGAATCGCCGCTATGGCAACGTTCTCTATCGCCAACTGGTGAAAATTACCGGCGGCAAGCAGACATTCCAATTCGAGCTTGCCGAGAAACCCTACGAAGCCGGCATCGATCCCATGCAGATGCTGATCGACCGCGTCCCGAGTGACAATCTCAAAAAAGTAGATTGAGCAGGGAGACGCCCTGGCGCGGCAGCGTAATATCGATGGTCGCTTCGCCGCTTTTCACCACGATCCATTGAGGCGAATCCAGTTCCTGCAACTGCCCCGCCGCTTCCAACTCCGCATACTGGACGGGGGACGGCTGCTTTGGCGACCCCATTTTCTTCCAGGCCGTCCAGGCGTTGCTGTGCGTCTCATCGATCCGGTAATGTCGCAGCAGCGCGCGACCATGCACGCCTGCAATCACGATCCGCACTTTAGCGTTGGGCCCCGCGACATCGTCGTCGTGGTAATTCCACGCCAGCACCGAAATGTCGCGATCCGAACGAACGGCCATCGCGTCCACGTCCGCGCTGCCGCGAACTCCATCGGCGATCATGGTCTGCGTGCTCACCGCTGCGCTGCTCTCGACCTTCACCCGATCTCCCCTCATTAGGCCTGCCATGCGAAACAGATTCAGCACCGGCTTGTCGATCCCATTCGTTGCCAGCGTGCGGAAGCCGTCGAAATAAGGCTGGTCTTCAAACTCAAACGCCCAGGTCAGCATCCCCGCGATGTTGGTCCTCGCCCGGTCCGCCAGCTCGAAAATGTTCTTCATCATCGCCGCTGTGTAGGAAGCGTAGAGCGCTCCATTGCGATACGCATTCTGCGGATATACGCGCGCCGAGCACGCCGCGCACCCCTCCGGATCCGATTCGCTCAGCACAATCGGCAGATTCTGAAACTTCGGA
>Ga0210394_10008606_pt1 | contig 10450 bp, 6 predicted proteins | sample IncBWC12MmetaG_FD_160121 | JGI IMG/M metagenome (GOLD analysis project Ga0210394, IMG submission 160121) | Forest soil microbial communities from Barre Woods Harvard Forest LTER site, Petersham, Massachusetts, United States - Inc-BW-C-12-M | ecosystem: Environmental > Terrestrial > Soil >...
TTGCAGTGCGTTTCACTGTCACCAGGTCCGTTCAAAAAGGGAGACGCACCTCCCTTTCGCGGCGCGATTTGCCGGTAATATCGGCCCTCGTATCAATTCGTCAACGATAAGTTATCTAAGTTATCTAATGAATAGATTTAAGATTGTAAGGCCAGATTAAGGATGAGGAGGAACGGGTGTGTACACGACACCACCGCCGGGCGTATGGGATACTATATTATATTTACTAATTGATACTTATAGAGTTGTTACCTTGAAGGCACAAGTAAACTGAGCGACAAGTAAGATCTGTCCGCAGACCTTACAATTCTTGTAGGGACATTCGTCCCAATCTAACCCCATCTACCTCAAGGAGAACTCCATGTTCAAGTGCGTGCCCGCACTCACGCAACTGGTGCTACCGTCTGCCGCAATCATGATTTTGCTCCTGCTGTTTTCTTCATCGTCTCACGCGCAAAGCACCATCTACGTTCCGGCAAATCAGCCCACCATTCAAGCTGCCATCAATGCCGCCAACAACGGCGACACCGTGCTCGTTGCTCCCGGCACGTACACCGAGAATATTAATTTCAACGGTAAGGCCATCACGGTGACCAGCTCCAGCGGGCCAGCCGTCACAATCATTGACGGCAGCGCCAATGGTTCAGTCGTCACGTTCACCACCGGGGAGACAGCTAGCTCCATCTTGAATGGATTTACCATTCGCAACGGCCTTAGCAACTTCAATAATCCTGGCCGTGGATCTGGTGGTGGAATTCTCATCACCTCTGCTTCTCCGACCATTGACGGCAACGTAATTATCGGAAATCAAGCGGTAGACGGGATCGGCATTTTCGTTAATGGAGGTTCACCGGTCATTAAAAACAACGTCATCACTGGAAACACGCAGTGCTGTGGCACTAGTGGCGGTGGCGGCGGTGGCATTCATGCCATTGGCTCGCCTCTGATCTCCGGCAATACAATTACAAATAACAGTTTGAATGGCGGCGGGTTTGGCGGAGGAATCCTCGTTGATAGCAATAGTACCTCCACAATTCAAGGCAACCTCATCATAGGCAATTCAGCCTACAATTCAGGCGGTGGCGTCGCCCTCCGGACCAATGGTCCCAGCGTAACATTCGTTCAAAACATCGTCATTAACAATTCAACTTTGGGCGGCGGCAGCGGCGGCGGTTTGTATCTTCAAGGCACGAGCTACAACATTGTTGCCAATACTATCGCCGGGAATACGGCACTCGACAAAACCTCGGGCGCGTTTGTCTGGACTTTGGGGCCTTCTTTTGTATTCACGGATAACATCGTGATTGCCGCCCCAGGGCAGGTCGCTATCACTTGCTTCAATGCGAACACGGGATTCACACCGACATTTTCCTTTAACGACGTTTACTCTATTTCCGGTCAAGCCTGGTCCGGAATTTGCGATTCGACTTCGCTTCCCGGCAATATCTCCGCCGATCCATTGTTTTTGAATGCAGCAAATAGCGACTTTCATCTTAGCCTTGGCTCTGCGGCGGTCGATACAGGTAATAACTCCGCCCCGAACCTGCCCGCGACCGATTTCGACGGTAACCCTCGCATAGCGAATGGAACGGTCGACCTCGGCGCTTACGAACTCGTTCCCACGGCTGTTGCAGGGATCTCTCCGAACAGCCTATCCTTTTCACCGCAAGAGATTGGTACAGCAAGCGCCCCGCAATTGACAATTTTGACTAGCACGGGCACCAGCCCTTTCCAAATCAGCAGCGTTCAAATCACTGGTGACTTTGCTCAAAGCACTACCTGCCCCGCCCTGGGAGCCCCAGGCGGTCTTCTCGGCGTTCCAGGAGGCACCAGCTGCACCTTTAGCATTGCGTTTACTCCGACTGTGCTAGGACCACGTACCGGACTCCTTACCGTGAACGGAACAAACGGCTCGACTCTTCTCATTTCGTTGAGCGGTACAGGTGCCACACCTCCGGTCGTTTCCTTATCCACCTCGACTCTTACCTTCCCAGCACAGTTGGTTGCGACCTCTAGCTCACCGCAGGTGGTCACGTTGTCGAATACTGGTGGCTCAACTCTTTCTATTGGCAGCGTTTCATCGAGCGGACCATTTTCGCAGACAAACAACTGTGCTCCGGCTATATCCTCCGGAGCAAGCTGCACTATAAACGTCGTGTTTAGCCCTGTTGGCCAGGGCGCGGCGAACGGGGCGTTGACAATATTGGACAACGCCAGCGGAAGTCCACAAGTGGTCGGCTTAAGCGGGACGGGCACCGCTCCGGCCGTTTCTTTGTCCCCGTCTACTCTCACGTTCCCATCACAGTTGGTTGGAACCTCGAGCCCAGCTCAGACGGTCACATTGACGAATACAGGAAGCTCAGACTTATCAATTATCAGCGTCACCTCTAACGTGCCCTTCTCGGTGTCAAACAACTGTGCCCCGATACTTTCCTCCGGATCGAGCTGCACTTTTGCTGTTGTGTTCAGTCCTACTTTCCGAGGCTTGGCAATCCGGGCGCTGACAATATCGGATAATGCCAGCGGAAGCCCACATATGGTAGGTCTAAGCGGGGTGGGAATCGCTCCAGTAGCCTCTTTCTCTCCCACAGGTTTGGTCTTTCCTCCTCAAATCGCCGGTACTATGAGCGCACCCCAGATCATCACAGTGAGCAATGTTGGCGATGTGCCCATGACTATCAATTCGATTACTACCCAGGGCGACTTCACGCTCAACAGGGGTTGCGGTACGTCGCTGAATGTCGGAGCGAGTTGCACCATCAGCGTCTCCTTTGTCCCATCCTCCTTTGGAACCCGGACAGGGCTAGTTGTGATCAGTGAATCCGCTGATAGCGTTCCTCAGAATCTGGGCCTTACCGGTACGGGCGTTGATTTTGTCATGAACGCGATCCCAAACAGCGTGTCACTTCTCCGAGGCACCTCATTCAGCTTCACCGTGAACCTTACGCCCATAAGTGGTACATTTCGAAAATCTGTCACTCTCTCTTGCTCGGGATTGCCTAGCCATTCCTCCTGCTCGTTTTCACCATTACAGGTAACTCCAGGGAGCAGTGGCGCTTCCGCAGTCATGACCTTGAATACGGACAAATCCAAAACTCCTGCCGGTAATTATGTGTTGACGATTATGGCGACCTCGGGTGCCCTATCGCATACTACACCGGTGCAACTGACCGTTTTCAGCAAACATTAAGATAGCGGTTGTCTGTTACCCTCTCGGGCCAGTGAAAACCGGCCCGATTTCCTTCCTGCTGACTTCTCCTATCTTGTGTCTCGCCAAAACGTCGTATACCGGTGACTCCCGGAATTGCGCAGAGAATGGTGCGAGCTGCACGGCGCAGGACCACGTTATCTCACCAACCTTGCTAGCCGGACCTTCTGCGCAACAGGTTCTGGGCGATGTGAAACTTATGGTTGAGCTCCCTTTTTCGACGGACGCCCGGAATTGGCTTCGACCACGGATGGCGGCAGAACATTTCGGGTGATCACACCCCGGATTGCAGCCGAAACTTTCCATTCCGCTTCCAGAACTGACAACGTTGAATGGAATTGTCGTCAGGTTTCCAAGACCCCCTCTCGGTTTTGCCCCGCGCCCGCCCGTGGGTCGGCGCGGACCTCCTGTCCCTACCGGAAATGCGACCCGGCGCCAATGCCTTCGAAATCAGCGACTTGCAAGATAGATGAAACCTAGGGACCCCGCCGATAGGGAGGGTAACAATGATACATTGGGCTGAAAAAACTTACAGTGTTGAGACGCTCGGGCGTGAAAAATCACCGGTTGCTCCAAGTTGATCCAAGATTCCGGAAGAATCGGAATGCTAATTGGTTTTGTAACTTCAGTAGAGTCTAATGAATAGGAAGGATGGGTCCGTAACTCAGCTTAGTTGAGCGTCTGCCCCTTCGGCAGAGGGTAAACGCGTCAAAATCATGCTCTTCTTCGCGATAAATGATTTAGAATCAACACAGCTAAGCGCCCGTAGCTCAGTTGGATAGAGCGTCTGCCTTCTAAAGAGACGCAAATTCAATCCAAGTCGTTGCATCGGTTGCGCTTACGAGTTCCGAGCCTTCCTTGGCCTGCTCCAAAGATGATCCAAAAAACTAATTAGCTGCGAAGAACTGACGAAGTCAGAACGCGCACAGTAGTCAGATCGAACGCGCCCCTAACCAAAGAAGCCTGGATCGGAGGATGCGATGGCCGGACTGAACCCAGACACGCGAGTCGCGATCTATGGACGCGTGAGCACCCGAGACAAAGGACAGGAAGTTGAAAACCAACTAGCGCAACTCCGCGAGTTCGCCGCAAAGCAGGGTTGGACGATCTCCTGCGAATACGCCGACCGCGAGTCTGGCGCTAACCGTGACCGCATTGAGTTCCAGGAAATGTTCCGCGATGCCGCCCATCGCCGTTTTGACCTGCTCTTGTTTTGGTCTCTCGATCGCTTCACCCGCGAAGGAGTCCTCGAAACCCTCACCCATCTCAACCGATTGACTGGGGCCGGCGTCGGGTATCGCAGTTTCACCGAGCCGTACTTCGATTCCTGCGGGATCTTCAAGGATGCGGTGATCTCGATTCTCGCTACGATCGCCAAGCAGGAAAGAATCCGACTCAGCGAACGCGTACAAGCCGGCCTAGCGCTCGCCCGCAGTCGGGGAAAGCGTCTCGGCCGGCCAAAAAAGATCGTGGATGCCTCAAAAATTGCACAGTTGCGCTCACAGGGCCACTCATGGAGCGAAATCACGAAGGAAACAGGAATCAGTAAAGGAACTGCGCAGCGGACCGTTTCTAGCCTGCCCAAAAACGTATGAATTTCGTTTGCCGACGTTACTAACCGGAATTGCCTCATTTCAGGACGCTTACTTGATCAGCGGGTGGTCTATGGGCAGCCACCGGACTCGAGAAGGGAACGCCAGACGTCCTCCATCCTTAATATTATGATACGCAAGTATACCGCCCGGGGTTCCCCGGGGCGAGATTCCTGGTCCCATGAAGGTATACGTTTTAAGGATGATTGTTATTCGCCTTCTTAATTCTACCGATGATGTACCGAAATTGTTCCGGGGACCTCACGGCGAGAGCCGCGAAGGCCACTCCTTCGATTACCGCGTTTTTTAACGACTTTTCCTCTCTCTCTCTCTCTCTCTCTCATCGCTATACTTACCTCTCTCCTTAATTGAATTTGCATACGGCCGGCGTCTGCCGCAAACCGGGCGGCCACGTTCAGAGCAATAGCCATTGCAATAGCGCTTAGCAGGCGATGGGTTCGAGCCCCGGGAGATCCTACTCCCGAAAATCATCGGTAAACACTTCGCGACTTCAAGGGATCAATGTCCTTATTGAGCGTCGCGTATTCGGATTTGGCCGCGATGAAGATGGGGATGTCGGGGTCGGCTTCCCTCCAAAGTTTGAAGAAATCCTGGTAGGCGGTGCGGGCCTGGTTGATTTCACCCTGCAACGCGAAGGCGCGGGCGAGGCCGAGATGGGCGAGCGCGCCCTGGTCGGCATCCAGCACGATGCCACGGTGGCCCAGGATTTTCTGAAACTCCCCGGCTGCATCGTTGCCTTGGTGCAAGGCAAGGTGCGCCAACCCGCGCAGGTATACAGCATTGAGGGCTCCGCTGGAACTCAGTTCATAGGGCGACGTGGCACGCAGGAGCTCGATGGCTTTGGAGGGCTCGTTGCGATTGATTTCCATAGCAGCGCGTATGGTGGGGAGCCAATAGCCGCTGATTAGCGTGTCGAATGGGAAGCGTTTCGCTAAATCATCGTCCATAGCCCGCGCCCGGCCCAAATCGCCCGCCCTTGCCAGCGCGAAAGCCGCGAAAGCCGAATTAAACTGGTTGTCGCGGATCGAAGCCATGCCCATCGCTGCGGCAACACCTTCGCGGGCCCGCTTCGCATTGCCAAAATCCGCTTCTATGTCCGCCGCGTCCACTACGTAATACGCCGCGTTTTGCTTCTGATCGCTGCGCAGCGCGGATTCTACCGCGCGACGGTAGAACTCCCGTGCCTCGCCCAACCGCCCGTAGTAAGCGGCCGTATGGGCTTGCTCCAGCAGCACGGCCTCGGCAACTGGCTTGCCGATCGACCAGGCCACCTGCTGCTCCATCCCCACCCTATCGTTCTGCAAGAAGGAGATAAAATAAAGCCCTACGTGCAGCAAAGGATAGTCTAGCTTATGTGCTTGTGCCTCTCCGACAGTGGCTTTAGCTTCCTCCAAGCGATTCAAATTGAGGTAAGCGAAGGCCAGCGAGTAATAGGACCCAGCGCTCGTTGGCTCAAGGCGAACTGCCTCGCGGTATTCCGCAAGAGCCTTGTCATGTTGGCCGAGACTGCTGTAGATGACACCCAAACTGGTCCGCACCCCGGCATGTCTGGGGTAGGTCTGCACCCAGAGCTCGTCAACCTGCCGCGCCTGTTGCAAGTCACCAACAACATCCTTGTAGAAGTGCGATTCGATGTAGAGCCTCTCGAATTCGCTGACCCGCTCGCGTAGTTCGTAGGCCTTCCGCGTGTTCTCCGCCGCCAGGCTGTTTTCCTTGAGATTGTGATAGCTAGTCCCGAGCGATGCATAGGCCATGGCGAAGTTCGGGTCGAGGCGGATGGCCCGCTGGAAGAGGGGCACGGAGTCAGCATAGTTCCCTTTTCCCCACAGGGTGTTCCTTCCGACGCTGTAGACTTGCAGAGCTTGAAGTGACGGGGTGGTTGCCTGCTCAAGTGGCGTGTCGAACTTCTGCAAGGAGCTAAGTGATTCGCCCAGCTTCTCGCGCAACTTCACGGTCCCTTGGTCGAGCGTCTTCAGTACGTCTTCCTTTCGAGTGGCTCGTACTTGCGACTCTGCTAGAGAATCGCCCGTCTGACATTCCACCACCTTCAGGCCAATCACGTACTGGCTACCCAAGCTCGCAACCGAACCGCTGAGGTACGCTTTGCTTCCCGCCCGAAGGCAGAGTTCGCGAGCCAGATCTGGAGTGAGCCGCTCGCCTGGAGGATGCCCCATCAGCTTCAACGTATCTGCCGCTTTCTGGTCGGAGAGAATATTGAAGAAGGGCGACTGCGTCAGGCCGACCGAAAGCGCCTCCCTGAGCGTGTCGTCAAAAACAGAGTCGCCGGTCGTATTACTGAAGTCCACCAGTACGATTGTGTCTCTCTCCGTCAAAGCGTGCACGCGGCGTGCGCGTAACAAGTAGAATGTGGCCGCGGCCAGCGCCAAGACAACGGCGATTCCGCCCAGCAGTGCCACCCGTTTTACGGGCCATCGTGTGCGGTCATCGTCACTTCCCACTGCGGCCGTTCGTGCCGACTCCGTATCGCGTTTCAAACGCGCCAGATCCGTTCTTATCTCGGAAGCGTGCTGGTAGCGCAGATCGCGGCCTTTCTCCAGGCTCTTGTTGATGATTTCTTCGAGCTTGTTCGGAACTTCGGGGTTGATCCGCACCGGAGGCACGGGCGTACGTTCCAAAATGGCGTGGAAGATTACCCCCGACGTGTTGCCCCGGAACGGCAGCTGCCCAGTGGCCATCTGATACAGCACGGCACCGAAGGAGAACAAGTCGGTTCGCACATCCAAATCCTTGCCTTTTACTTGTTCCGGCGACATGTAGGCGACGGTCCCAAGCGCCGCGCCGGGGCTGGTGAGATGCTCCTCTGCATCGACGGTCGCGGCGGTCGGGTCTGTTCCCGTAACTGGTTTGGGGGAAAGTTTGGCCAAGCCGAAGTCGATGATTTTGGCGTGGCCGCGGTCCGTCACAAAGATGTTAGCAGGCTTAATATCGCGATGAATGATTCCTTTGGCGTGCGCGGCATCGAGGGCCTCAGAGATTTCGATGCCGAGGGAGAGCAAGGTTTCCAACTCCAAGGGACGACTGGCGATGCGATGCTTGAGGGTCGCGCCTTCCAGGAATTCCATCGCAATGAACGCTTGTCCGTCCTGTTCACCGAAGTCATAGATCGTGCAGATGTTGGGATGATTTAGGGCAGAGGCGGCCTGCGCCTCGCGTTGGAAGCGGGCGAGGGCATGCGGATCTTGAGCTACATGTTCGGGCAGAAACTTGAGCGCGACGAAACGGTGGAGACGAGTATCCTCGGCTTTGTAAACGACTCCCATCCCGCCGCCGCCGAGCTTCTCGATGACGCGGTAGTGCGAGATGGTTTGGCCAATCATGAATGGGAAACCGATCTTGGCGAGGCATGTTAGGCCGTGCTCAAAGGCAAGTCAACGTCGACGTATCAGACGTATTAGAGAGTATTAGACGACGTATTAGATGAATTCTCGACTCGCCCTCAATCTCGATTAGTAACGAGACCCGCTGGTGTTGACCAAACCGATCAACTCCTGGAGGTCGGAAACGCTGGAGTCAAGTCAGAACGCGCACGGTAGTCCGATCGAACGCGCCCCTAACCAAACCAGCCTGGATCGGAGGATGCGATGGCTGAACTGAAGCCTGACACGCGAGTCGCGATCTATGGACGTGTGAGGACCCGAGACAAAGGCCAGGAGGTCGAAAACCAATTCGCGCAACTCCGCGCGTTCTCCGCAAAGCAGGGTTGGACGATCTCCTGCGAATACGCCGACCGCGAGTCTGGCGCTAACCGTGACCGCATTGAGTCCCAGGAAATGTTCCGCGATGCAGCCCATCGCCGCTTTGACCTGCTCTTGTTTTGGTCTCTCGATCGCTTCACTCGCGAAGGCGCCCTCGAAACCCTCACTCATCTCAACCGATTGACTGGGGCCGGCGTCGCTATCGCAGTTTCACAGTTTCACAGTTTCACCGAGCCGTACTTCGATTCCTGCGGGATCTTGAAGGATGTGGTGATCTCGATTCTCGCAACAATCGCGAAGCAGGAAAGAATCCGACTCAGCGAACGCGCACAAGCCGGCCTGGCCGGCGCGCGCTTGTAAAGCGGCTCAGCCGAAACAAAAAGATCGTGGATGCCCCAAAAATTGCCCAATTGCGATCACAGGGCTACTCATGGCGCGAAATCACGGAGGAAACAGAATCAGCAAAAGAACTGCACAGCGGACTGTTTCTAGCCTGCCCAAAAACATATGATTTATCACCGATTGTATTGTCGGCTAGAATCGCTTGATTCCGGGTCAGTTATCTAATTCCCGAATGCTTTCTGGGCAGGCGCTTACACAGCGGGACTAGCTGGAATCTCGATCTCGCCTACCTTAGCAATCGCCCGGAAAGAAACAAACATTGGGCAAAACACTGGGTCGCACGTCCGATTGCCGCCGGAGTGGAACCATAAAAGGTGTTCGATTACGATACGGACTGTCTCGGAATCGCTCACCGAAAGTTTTAGCGCCGGCAACGCCACCACCGTAAGTTCCGGCCCAACATGCATATCCAAATAAGCCGGTGTGGCAGGTGCCGTGCTCATATCGTATTCCGATAAGAGGCATAATAAGGGGCATAAATGGGTGCCAAACGAACCGATCTTCTACGTGGCACGTTTCTGTCCCCATATGCGTTTCTCAGGAAAACAAACTCCAGATAAATACACAAACATAAGAATCGTCGATTTCGTTTTGCCCTTCCCGCCGAGAGACTGCGCCTAGACCGCCCGCTTGTTCTGTTACCACATGGAGTTCCGAAGCAAGCTCCCTCGCATCCAGGTGCTTGCGCAAATGCGTCAAATGCAAAGTGACCCTAACCACGCCCATCGCATCCAACTGACCGCTAGACGGAGCGGATTGTTTTATCGTTCTGTCAGTTATAGATTCACTATCAGAGAGGTGGACCATGCGAAAGACTTACCTGTTTCTATTACTGGCGGGGACTCTGACGGTGGTCGCCGCGACAAGTAGTCCTCAGCAAACCCAGACTCAAGACGAGCAGGAACTTCGTCAAATCGAGACGACAATCGCAAAAGGTGAGCAGCAAAATGATGTATCCATGATGAGGCTGTTAGCCAGCGATTTTGTTGCTGTTGGTAGGAACGTGATGTCAAAACAGCAGCTTGAGGAAGCCGTGAGAAGTAACCTCGTATCCCACGGAAATGGCCCAAGTCCAGTCACCATCGAGAAGAAGAATATGATGATTTATTTATTTGGTGACACTGCGGTTGTGACCTACGTTAAGGAGTATCGGCAGACTCGTGACACCACGAAGTTCTCCGATGAAGACACTACAGATGTGTTTAAAAGGGGAACCAAGGGTTGGCTTCTGCAGTTCTCGAAATTCTCTCCGGTCGCCAACACCGCCGCAAGCTGACCGCGTCCATCTGGTTCGGCAGATCCCTAAGTAGCCTATGCCAATGACCGCGAGAATCGTGGCTCGCCTGCCCCAAAACATATGATTTATCACCGATTGTATTGTCGGCTAGAATCGCCTGATTCCGGGTCAGTTATCTAATTCCCGAATGCTTTCTGGGCAGGCGCTTACACAGCGGGACTAGCTGGAATCTCGATCTCGCCTACCTTAGCAATCGCCCGGAAAGAAACAAAAA
>Ga0210394_10008608_pt1 | contig 10447 bp, 11 predicted proteins | sample IncBWC12MmetaG_FD_160121 | JGI IMG/M metagenome (GOLD analysis project Ga0210394, IMG submission 160121) | Forest soil microbial communities from Barre Woods Harvard Forest LTER site, Petersham, Massachusetts, United States - Inc-BW-C-12-M | ecosystem: Environmental > Terrestrial > Soil >...
CCGCCTCCGCCGATGAACTCGCCGACGATGGCTCCGATTACCGCCAGGCCGGCGGCCACGCGCAGCCCGGTGAAGATCTGCGGCAGCGCCGCTGGAAATCGCAGCTTGAACAAGGTCATGGCGGGCGTCGCTCCGTAGAGCCGGAACAGATCGCGCAGAGCGGGGTCGGTGGAAAGAATTCCGGTGAGCGTGTTCGCGATCACAGGGAAGATGGACACCACAAATGCCGACGCGATCACGGTTTGCATTCCATAGCCGAACCAGATCACCAGCAGAGGCGCGATGGCAATGACCGGCACGGTCTGGAAGAACACCGCATAGGGATAAAAGGCGCTCTGCACCCAGCGCGAGGAGGACAACATCACCGCGGCGGCGATCCCTGTGAGCGTGCTCAGCGCGAAGCCCGCAAGCGCGCTGGCTGAGGTTCTCAGCAGCGCCTGCCCCAGTTCCCCCCAGTTTTCCACAATGGCCAGGAACACAGCCGACGGCGCCGGCAGCAGGTATGAACGGATGAAGCCCTGGCGCACCAGGAGCTCCATCGTGGCAGTGATGGCCACGAAGGGAATGAGCGGTGGCAGGATGGCTCGGAGGGTCTTCATTCTTCAATCGCCCCTAGCAACAGCTTCATTTCCTGGCCCAGGCGCGGATCGGCGCGCAGCTCATTGGTACGCTCTTCCGGCAATTCGATGGTCCGGTCCAGCTTGATCGCGCCTCCGCGCCGAGACATTACCACCGCCCGGTTGGCCAGGAACGCGGCTTCGGAGATCGAATGGGTCACGAAGATCACGGTCATGCCGCGGCTCCGCCACAGCTCGCGAAGCTGTACGTCGAGATGAAATCGCGTGATTTCATCGAGAGCCGCGAAGGGTTCGTCCAACAGCAGCAGGCGAGGCTCCGTGACCAGCGCGCGGGCGAGCGAGACCCGCATCCGCATTCCGCCCGACAGCTGCGCCGGATATCGGTCCACCGCATCGAGCAGGTTCACTTGACTGAGCGCCGCCAGGGCCGCGTCCCGCCGCTTGGGTTTAGCGACGCCCATCAACTCCAACGGCAGCGCGGCGTTGTCAACTACGTTGCGCCACGGCAACAAGTGCGCGTCCTGGAATACGAAGGCCGTCTGGGCCCGGTTGCCATCGGGCTCTCTTACAATGCGACCGCCATCGGGCTGGTCGAGCCGCGCGATCATCCGCAGCAGCGTCGATTTTCCGCAGCCTGAAGGACCTAGCAGCGCCAGAAACTCGCCCGCCTCGATGCGCAGGTCCATCCCGGCGATCACGGCGAACTTATTATCGAACACGCGCCGCACGCCTTCGAGTCGTAATCCAACGCCTTGGTTAACAGCCGCGCTCACAGCAGTGTCGGCCAGAGGTGCAGCTCCGTTACCGTCGCCCTTTGTGGCATCTTGGCCGCCGCCAGAATCGCCTCGGCGACATCGATCGGCTGGAGCGCCTTGGCCAGAAGTTCCGCCGCCGGCCTTACGGGACGCTTCGCCAGGATCTCAGTTTCGACCAAGCCTGGGCAGATCGCGGTGGTGCGGATTCCGTTTTCCTTTTCCTCGAAGCGGATCGCGTGCGCCAGCCCGAGCACTCCGCGCTTGGCCGCCTGATACGCCGCGCCGGAAGGATCGGGCACCAGCGCCGAAACCGAAGCGACGAAGATCAGATGTCCCGCGCGCCGCTCCCGCATCGCCGGCAGCACCGCTTGGGTCGCGTAGTAAGCGCCGTTCAGATTGACGCGCACCATCGCGTCCCAGATCGCCGGCGTCAGGCGCTTCAAACTGCGGTTGGGAGTATTGTCGCCGGTGACGTACACCAGAGCGTCGATCTCGCCCAAGCGTTCGCGAGTGACGCGCGCCAATTCGTCCATATCGCTGGCTCTGGTCGCATCCGCCGGATGGATCTCGATGGGGCAACCGGCGGCAGCCAACTCCATCGCGAGCTCTCGCAAACGATCCTCACGCCGCGCCGATGCCATCACGCGAGCGCCCTCGCGCGCGAACAAAATCGCCGTCTCGCGTCCGATGCCGCTGGAAGCGCCGATGACCACGACCACACGGTTTGTAAGAGAATCAGCCATGGACTTGTGCGACCATCAGGCCGCCGTCAATCCGCCGTCAATCGTCGGGCAGGAGCCGGTCACGAACTCGGCTTCTCTCGAGCACAGGTAGAGCACCATGTGCGCGATCTCGCGCGGCTTTCCCATCCTCCCGACAAGCTGCCGCGCATGCAGTTCCGCCCGCGTCTTTTCGATCTCATGCGCGTGGAATTTCTGGAGATAGGCCTCGACGAAAGGCGTGTCCACCGTGCCCGGACAAACGCAATTGACGCGCACCCGTCCGGCGTAGTCTACCGCCAACTGCTTCGACAACGCCACCACCGCGCCCTTGGTCGCGCAGTAGGCGAAGCGGCGCTTCAGCCCCACCAGTCCCGCCACCGAACCAATATTGACAATCGACCCCTTGGACGCCAGCAGCTTGGGCATGGCCGCTTTCGTGACCAGGTACAGGCCCTCCACGTTCACGCGGAAGAGCCGCTGGAAATCCTCGTGCGCGGTTTCTTCCACGTTGCCAACCAGGCCGATGCCGGCGTTGTTCACCAGGATGTCCAGGCCGTCGAACGAGGCGAATGCCCGATTCACCGCGGTTTCATCCGTGACATCGACGACCAACACGGACGAGCCTTTGAGCTCCATCGAAAGAGCCTCGGCGCGGGGCCGATCGATATCGGCGACGATCACCGCGGCGCCGGCAGCCGTGAGCACGCGGCAGGTTTCTTCGCCAATCCCGCTGGCTCCGCCGGTCACCAGGGCGCGCAGTCCGTCCAAACGAAAGGGTGTGGTCATGAATTCGCATTCTACGACACACCCGTCCTTCAATGGGTATACGTCACCACTTTCCGCGGATCGGCGGACTTGTTCACGATCACGCCGAACCACGGCACCATCATCTCCTCCCAGGTCTGATCGCCCCACCGCACGTCCTTGTTCGGGTTGGGGTTGAACTTGTTGTTGGCGGAGTTGTCGTAGTGCGCAGTGACCAGCAGCCTGGTGCCTTTCGGGACCTTGATCGGCTTGTCCACGTCGTAGCCGAGCTGCCAATTGAAGTCGTAGTGGGGAACACTGAGCACGATCTGCTTCTCCCCAGTGGGGAACAACAACTGGTAGATCATATCCTTGCCGCGCAGGTGCATGTGCGGAAGGAACCAGACGATGTCGGCGTCCTGGTTGAATTGCACTTCGGTCGAAATCTCCCAATTCGGATCGCCCGCCGGAATGCGGAACGTCCGCTCACCGCGATTCGAGGTTGGCGACAAGGTGATGAACCGCCGCGACGGCTCTTCCTTCGCGATGGTGAATCCGATTTCGGTTTGATCGTCAGCGTCTTCGCCAACGGTGGTGTAGTGAATCTGGAGCAGGATGTCGTAGCCCGCCGGAATCAGCTTGGCGGCTTTATGCACCCGGAAATCGATGGGCTGGCTCCCCGGCAGGAACACGGCTTCGAGACCGGTGAAGCTTCCCAGCCTGGACGGCGCTTTCTCGATCTGATCGCCATTTTCGTCGCGCAGCATCACCTGGGCGTGTGGCTCGCCGTATTTGACGTTGGCATCGTGGGGCCGGAAGGAAAGCGCCGCGTGATGCACCACTCTTCGATTTCCGGGGCGCACTTCGATTGAGGTGATCCAGGTGTCCTTGGTGAGGCCTGTCGGCAGAATGAAGCTGGTAAGCTCGATGGCGCCCTTGACGGGGACGTGGAACGGCTTGGGCATCTTCACGATCAAGTCCGGCTGGATAGTCCAGCCTTGCGGCCACTCGACCGGAGCGGGAGCGTCCTTGGCCTCGCCCTCCGCGGCGCCTGAATCGGCCCACTCGGCCAGCATCCGGATCTCTTCGCCGGTCAGTTTCGGAGCGTTGGCCCAATGGCCGTAGTTCGGGTCCGCGAACCAGGGCGGCATCTTGCGCGTGAGCACCGCGGCCTTGATGGCCTTGGCGTAGGGGCGGACCTCCCGATACGTCAGGAACGACATCGGAGCGATCTCACCGGGGCGGTGGCAGGTCTGGCAATTCTTCTGCAAGATGGGAAGCACGTCGCGATTAAAGGTGACCGGCGGCGCATCTGCGGCGAAGGCAGTGGTCCCGATGCAAACGGCGGCAAGGAGGGATCGCGTCATGCTTTATTCAATTCTTGGCTCTATTCAATTCTCCATCGGGACTTTGTCGATGTGGTCGATGACAATCACGTCCAGCGGCGCCTTCGATTTATCCAGCTTCAGTCCGAGCTGCTTTTCGACCGCCGAGAAGATGCCGGGACCCGTTGAGTTATCGTCCAATCCGGCGTATTCCAAGTTGAAGTCGTAACGGCCGGTCAATCCGGTTTTGTCAATCACTCGGGCGGCGAAGGTTCTTGTGGGATCGTCGCTCACGGTGATCATCATGGTCAGGATTCCCTCCAGGTCTTCGACGAAGGTAGCGAAAGGATAGGAGCGGAACGTCGACCGAAAGCTCCCATTTTTCACCCAATCGACCCGGGCCTGCACCGCCAGGTCCTTCGGCAGCACCGGGAAGTTGTTTTTGTCCAGGGTGAACGCCATCGAACTGCTTGAGGCCGGCTTGGCATTCGGATACTCGGTTTCTTTCAGCTTCAAGCCGGTTTTTGCAATGCTCAACTCGTTCGCCGCCTTGTCCTGCAGTTCATGGTGCAGGACCATTTTGAAGCGCTCCATCAGCAGATGCTGGAGCATGGCATGGACCTGTTCCTTGGTGCTGCTTTCCGCCATTTTCGCCACGACGTCAAACGACGTGTCGTCCAGCCATGAAGGGCCCGAAAGCTGTTCGCCGGCCACTCCATACGCCAACAGCAGGAGCCTCCGCATAGTCATGCGATACGTGACCCGCCCCGGATCGCTCGGACCCAGCGTCGGCGGCCGATCCGGAGGCGTCGGCTTGACCGTCGCGACATCGAACTGAAGTTGCGCGGGAGCTTGGCCAAAAAGCCCGCACGATAGCAGGAGCACCGCCGCGGCGCGCAGGAAGTTCTTCTCCATCATGGTGGCATTCTGACGAAGAGCTTCGTCATTGTCAACGCCTACTTCAACCCTGTTACACTCGATGAATCCATGGCTTTTGGCAAGATTGGCCAAACTCTAACGGCGATCGAAATCTTCGATCTGGTGCGCGCGGATCTGGAGTTGGTGGAGCGCGAGATCGGGCTCGAGTCCATCGCCTCGGTGGACGCGGTCACCTATATCAACCAGTATCTGCAATCGGGGGGCGGCAAGCGGCTGCGTCCGATTCTGGTGCTGCTGGGCGGGCGCTTATTCGGCGAATCGCATCCGGGGCTGGTGCGCATGGCCGCGGTGGTGGAGATGATCCATACCGCGACGCTGGTGCACGACGACGTCATCGATATCGCCAAAACGAGGCGCGGACGGCCGTCGATCAACGTAGTGTGGGGCAATCACACCTCCGTTCTGGCCGGGGATTGGCTGTACATGCAGGCGTTTCAGTTGGCCCTGCGCGAGCGCAGCTTCCCGATTCTGGACGTGCTGATCAATCTCACGCAGATGATGGTCGAAGGCGAGCTGCTGCAATTGGAGCGCATCGGTAAGATCGGCGTGACCGAGGCGGACTACATGGAGCTCATCGACCGGAAGACGGCGAGTTTGTTTTCGGCCTGCGCGCGGCTGGGCGCGCAGGCGCAAGGCGCGGAGGAAGAGGCGGAGACTCGGCTGGGCGAATACGGTTGGAATTTGGGAATCGCGTTCCAGTTGATCGACGACGTGCTGGATTTTACCTCGCGCGAAAAGATTCTGGGCAAGCCCGTGGGCAACGACCTGCGCGAAGGCAAGGTGACGCTGCCGCTGATTTACGCGCTGGAGACCGCGGCTCCGGAAGAGCGCCATCTGGTGGAGACCGTGCTGGCCGACGGCAATTACGACCAAGTCCCGTTCGCCAAGATTCTCCATATCCTGCACCGGCACAATAGCATCGAGAGGGCGCAGCAACGCGCGCAGGCGTTCACCGACAAAGCTCGCGCGATTATCGGCGGATTTCCGCCTTCGCCGTTTCAACGCGCTCTGCTGGCGGTAACGGAGCTGGTGACTGAGCGGGATCGATAGGGGTTTCTTGCGATGCGGGCGCTATTTAGACGATGCGCGGTAGGCGGCCAGGTTAGTTTGGTCCACGATCGCCGAGCCGGTGTCGACGAAACGCGGCATCAGCGAATTGGGATCGTGCGCGAAGTCCGCGGTGAGGGATGGCGGCTTGTTCAGCACCAGATCGGCGGCCAGACGCAATCCCATGTAACCCATGGTGAAGGGCTTCTGAGCAACGCTGGCCGTGATCCAACCCGCCTCAATGGCGTCCAGGGTGGGCGGCAGGGCGTCCATCGCGATCACCACCTTTTTCTTGTTTTCGCGCTTCAGCACCTCGGCTACCTGCTGGCCCGACTGGCCCTCCAGCAGAATGAACGCATCCACCTTGGAGCCGGCCTTGTTCAAAATGGCTTCGGCGCTGTCGAAGGCGGCAGTCGGGTCGCCCTTGAGATCGGCCGTGTCCACCAGCTTCATCTGCGGGTGGCTGGCCAGGACGCTGCGGTAGCCCTCCAGACGCTGCTCGAGATTGGGCTGGCCCACGGTGTAAAGCGCGGCAATGTTGCCCTCGCCGTGAAGTTTCTCCGCCAGCAGGCGCCCGCCCATCTGGCCGGATTCATAGTTGTTGGTGCCGACAAAAAACAGCCGCTTGCTGGACTCCGCGTCCGAATCCACCGTGATGACCGGAACGCCCGAGGCGATCGCGGCGTCGATGCTCGGGCTCATTAGTTTGGCGTCGGCCACCGACACCAGCATTCCCGCGGGCTTCAGGGCCGCGATTCTCTGGAACTCGGAGTTTTCCATGCCCGCATCGTAGGCCTCGGGTCCGATTAGCGCGACGTGCACCCCCAACTCCCTGGCGGCCTGATTCAGTCCGGCGGCGACCTGCTGGAAATAAGGCGATTTAGTATTCGGGACGATGAGATAGTATTTCTCGCCTTCCGTATGAGGCAAACTACTGCAGGCGCTGGATAGGAACAAGCCGGCGAGCACCGGCACAGCAAGAATCGTGCGCAGTTTCAAAATTACCCCCAGATGCGCATTATAGAACACGACGGGCTGTCTGCTCCTAATGCGAAGCTTCGTCTCAGCCGATTCTTCATGCGTGAAATGTGAAAACTGTGGCGCTTCAATGCAGTTGAACGTGGACCGCGGTTGCTGGGACTGCCCCTATTGCGCGAGCGAATGGGCGCCGGAGACCAATTTCGAAGGGGTCCGCGTCCTTCAGCCCTCCGCCAGCGACTGCCCCTTGTGCAAGACGACGAAGCTGGCGCAGGCCCGCATCTTCGAATACGGGCTGCTGTATTGCGAAAACTGCCAGGGCATGCTGATCCAGATGGGAGACCTGGTGCCGCTCACCGGCGATCTGCGCGCCAGCCGAGGATCTCCCGCGTACATCGGACGCCCGCCCGATCCCAAGGAGCTGGATCGGCGCCTCGACTGCCCGCAGTGCCACCGGAGCATGGACACGCATTCCTACGGAGGGCCTGGCAACATCATCCTCGATACCTGCGAGTCGTGCGAGGTGCACTGGCTCGACCGCGGTGAGCTGCACCGCATTGCCCTGGCGCCGGATCACACGCACATGGCGTAGCTCCGCTTAACGCGTCATACTCAAATCATGGAGCCTATCGAGCGCAAGCAGCACGACCTCGTCGCCGCGCTCGCGCGCATGGAGAGCGTGATCGTGGCCTATTCCGGCGGCGCCGACTCCGCGTATCTCGCCTGGGCCGCGCATCAGTCCTTGGGCGAGCGCGCCATAGCCGTCACGGCCGACTCGGCTTCCTTGCCCGAATCGCACAAACGCGACGCCGAGGAGTTTGCCCGCGCCTGGGGCATCCGCCACGAATACATCGTCACGCACGAATTCGACAACCCCGACTATCTTAAGAACGATCGCAATCGATGCTTCCATTGCAAGGACGAGTTGTTCACGCGGCTCGATGAGGTAGCCAAGGAGCGGGGGATTGCGAACGTGGTCTACGGCGTCAATGTGGACGACCTGGGCGATTACCGCCCCGGCCAGCGCGCCGCCAAGATCCATCAGGCCCAAGCGCCCCTGGTGGACGCGGGACTGACCAAGGCCGAGATCCGCGAGCTTTCGCGCCGCGCCGGCCTCGCCACCTGGGACCGCCCTGCATCGGCGTGCCTGAGCTCGCGCATTCCCTACGGAACTCCCGTGACCATTCAGAACGTTAAGACGGTGGAGCGCGGCGAAGAGGAGATCCGCGCCCTGGGATTCCGCCAGTTCCGCGTACGCTTCCACGGCGATCTGGTGCGCATCGAAATCGCGCCGGAGGAGTTACCGCAAGCCCTTCAACCCGGAATGGCCCGCGCCTTCACGGCCATCTTCAAGCCCCTGGGCTTCCACTACGTCACGCTCGACCTGGAGGGCTACCGGCAGGGCGCTCTGAATGAGGCGCTGCTCCACATCGGGTAACCGGTCTCAGCGGCGAACGCGTCCCCGCGGGAAGGCAGGGATGTCGCGTGAGCGCTGCGTCACCGCCACGATTTCAGCCGGTCGACGCTCGGCGCGGTGGGTGACGAGGTAAGCGCCGGCCGGCCAGAACAGGACCGGATAGGGCGTGAGGTCCTCGCGACGGCGGCCCATACCGGACGTATTCCCGAGCGCTTCAACGCATCGAACAGCTTCCCAATCCAGCGATCTGCGGCGTCGAGGTTATCCGCGGCGATGTATTCCCGATCTCGTCCAGATCGAGTTCCGCATCGGCGCCGAGGACATAGCCGCTCACGCGCGCTTTCGGCGCTGCTCGGACTTACGCTGCAAACGGGCGCCTATTTCATCGGGGAAAAAGGCAGCGCATCCATAAAAGTGGAATCGACTTTCTTGACCAGCGCACCGTTCTTCTCGCTCTCCGTGCGGACCTTGACCCAATCGGGATCCGCATTGAAGTCCTTCCAGGCCTGAGTCGCGGCTTCGCGGCTGGGATGAGCCAGGATGTAGATCAACGTGTCCTTGGACTTGGGATCGTCGCTTTGCGGCGTCCAATACGCGATCACCTCCATCTTGTGTTTCTTGAAGATAGCCGTGGTGTGGTCGCGGAAACGGGCTTCCAGCGCCTCCAGTTTCCCTTCGTTTGCGGTATAGATGCGCAGTTCGAACACGCGCCCCGCGGCGGACGCGACTCCGCTCAAGAGGCCGGTGGCGAGAAGCGTGAGCAACAGTCGTTTGATCATGTGCTTTAGGATATCCAATTTCATCGTTTCCGTTTCCCGAACTGCTCGAATCCGCGCCGCGCGTCCGCGGTGGTGCGGGCGATGGCGTTCACCTGCGTTCCCGCGTCCAGCGCCGCGTCGAAACTCATGCCATCAATGGCGTACAGCAATTTCTTCGTCAGAGCCATCGCGGAAGCGGATTTCGCCGCCAGCGCCGCCGTGTAAGCCGCACCCGAAGCATCGAAATCGGAATCGGGATAGGCGCGCGTAATCATCCCCAGATCGCAAGCCTCGCGAGCAGGCACTGGCTCGCCTGAGGCGAGCAACTCAAAAGCCCGCTTCTCACCCACCGATCGCCGCAGCAAGCTCATCACGATCGCGGGCACAAACCCGATGTTTACTTCCGGAAACCCGAACTGGGCCGATTCGGCCGCGAGAATCGCATCGCATGCCATCGCCAGCCCGCATCCTCCGCCCAGTGCCCGCCCTTTGACCGCCGCCACCACCGGCTTGGGGCAATCTCGCAGCGCTCGATACAAGTCCGCTAGCCGCGCCGCGGATTCCAGAAATTCCAGTGCGCCGTCGTTATCGGACTCCGCCATCGCGCTCAGATCCATCCCGGCGCAAAAATCCGGACCTTCCCCCGCAATCAGCACGACGCGTGCATCCGCCTCCCCGGAAGCCTTTTCGAGCGCCGCGCGCAGCTCAGCGATCATCCGCTCATCGATCGCGTTGCGCTTCTCGGGCCGGTTCAGCGTGACCTTCAGGATGGCTCCGGCGGTTTCGACCTTAGTCGTCATGTCATCGCCCTTGTCCCGTGCTGAACGCCCGAAAATGGCAGGTCGCAGACCTGCCATAGCCGCTCTGCTGCGCAGGCCCAGCTGAGCCGTGACCGTAGGGAGCGGTTAGTCAACGTCGATCTCCATTCTCAGCAGAGCGCTCGAGTAGGTCTTGCCTTGCGGATCGGCCTTGAGCGCCCGCGTGCCTCCCCCGTCCAAGCTCTCATGCAGAAGGAAGTTCAGCGCGCCGAGATTCGGAACTTCGAAGCGCTCCACCTTACCCAAACAAACTCCGGCGAAATGTTGTTTAACCCGCTCGACCGTGACTTCGCGGACCAGGATGGAATAATACTCGGGCTTAAGTGCGATCAACCCGATGTTGGACGTATCGCCCTTATCGCCGGA
>Ga0210394_10008609_pt1 | contig 10446 bp, 12 predicted proteins | sample IncBWC12MmetaG_FD_160121 | JGI IMG/M metagenome (GOLD analysis project Ga0210394, IMG submission 160121) | Forest soil microbial communities from Barre Woods Harvard Forest LTER site, Petersham, Massachusetts, United States - Inc-BW-C-12-M | ecosystem: Environmental > Terrestrial > Soil >...
CGATCCTCTCTGACACCTATTTCTGCAACTTCTCGGTGTTCCAGTCGCTCCCCGACAGCTGGGCGATCGACCAGCTGTTCCCGATCGTGCCGATCCATCGGCTGGATGAGCGCCCGACGCGCACCGCGGTGCTCGCCGACATTACCTGCGACTCGGACGGCAAGATCGATCACTTCGTGTCGCTGCGCGACGTGAAGCGCACGCTCGAGCTGCACGAGCTGCGCAGCGGCGAGAAGTACTACATGGCGGCCTTCCTGGTCGGCGCCTATCAGGAGACCCTCGGCGACCTGCACAACCTGTTCGGTGATACCCACGTGGTACACGTGCGGCTGCACGATGAGGGCGGCTGGTGGATCGAGGAGATCGTCAAGGGCGACACCGCCAACAAGGTGCTCGAGTACATGGAGTACGACGTCGCCGAGCTCTACCCGGCCCTGGCGCGCGACTGCGAGCGCGCCATCCGCGACGGCCGCATGACGATCGCCGAGAGCCAGGCGCTCAAGCGCTTCTACGAGAGCGAGCTCGACGGCTACGCGTATCTCGAGAGCGCCCCCGCTTAAGCCGCCACGCCGGCGAGCGCAAGCACCGCCAGCGCGACGAACACGATCGCCGCGACACGGTGCACGAGCTTGAGCGGAATCCGCTCGGCCACTACCCGCCCGAGGAGCACCGCCGGCACGTCCGCGATCAGCATGCCGAGCGTGGTGCCGGCCACCACCGGCACCAGCGCGTGATACTTCGCGGCCAGCGCCACCGTGGCGATCTGCGTCTTGTCGCCCATCTCGACCAGGAAGAAGGTCAGCACGGTCGTCAGGTAGGCGCCGTAGCGGGACGGCCGCTCGGCGCCCGGGGGCTCCTTATCGGGAATCAACATCCACACGGCGGTGGTGATGAACGATGCCACCAGCAGCCAGCGCAGCACCGCGGGCGAGATCAGCGCGCCGAGCAGCGTGCCGACCGCACCTGCCAGCAGGTGATTCGCCAGTACCGCGGTCACGATTCCGGCGATCACCGGCAGCGGTGCCCGGAAGCGCGCCGCCAGCAGCAGCGCGAGCAGCTGCGTCTTGTCGCCGAGCTCGGCCAGCGCGATCACGCCGGTCGATACGAGCAACGCCTCCACCGATCACCCCTCGTTTGCGTCCCGCCGGAGCCGGGAGTAGCATCTCATGCGGCGTTCGTATCCGTCGTGGATGAGTGCGCTTTGCTTGAATGTGTTGACTTCAACTCCCGCCCCGCGCCCCTCATCCATGCGCGAACGCAGGTGCAGGCCGCCGGCCCAAGCGCTGCGCATTGACTGAACTGTCCGATCGTGTGCCTTGAAGCCTTAACCTGTTTGAACTGTTCACGCGGTACATGCGACCGACGCCGCGCGGCCGCCGCTGTCCGCTTTTCAAAGAGAGACTGACCTGTGACGACGATTTACGTAGGTAATCTGCCCTTCAACGCCACCGAGCAGGACGTCAAGGTTCTGTTCGAGCGTCACGGTAAGGTGGAGTCCGTCAAGCTCATCAACGACAGGGAAACCGGCAAGCCGCGTGGCTTCGGTTTCGTCGACATGCCGCAGAGCGAGGCGCAGGCCGCGATCCAGGCGCTCAACGGCTTTCAGATGAACGGCCGGCCGCTGCGCGTCAACGAGGCACAGGAGCGCCCGCAGCGCCCGCGCCAGGGCGGCGGCCCGTTCCGTCGCTGACGAGCACGCGGCTGGCAATCGTCCGTAAGAGAACCCCGCACTCTGCGGGGTTTTTTTATTCGGCACACGCACGGCGCAGCCGCTCGGGCTGCACGGGATAACTATGAGTCGCATAAATAACAACAAGCCCGCCCTCGTCATCGCCTGCGCGCTGCTGATCAGCGCCTGCGCCACCTACAGCACGCGCCAGAGCACCTCGCTCGCGCTCGACCGCATCCTCGCCGGCGACTGGCGCACGGAAGAGAATCGCGCCCGCGATCGCTACCGGCACCCGAAGGGGACGCTGCTGTTCTTCGGCATCCGCCCGGAGATGACGGTGCTCGAGGTGTGGCCGGAGCCGGGCTGGTACACCGAGGTGCTGGCGCCGCTGCTCGCCGACAAGGGGCGCTACTACGCGGGCATCATCCCGCCGGATCCGCACAGCCAGTACATCAGCAAGCGACTCGACGAGTACCGGCAGAAGCTCGCCGCGCGCCCGGAGATCTACGCTCATGTGATGGTGGTGGACTTCCCGCCGGATGGCGCGGACGTGGTGCCGCCCGGGACGCTCGACATGGTGCTCACCTTCCGCAACATCCATAACTGGATGGCGCGCGGCGCGGCACCGCAGGCCTTCGCGACCATGTACCGGGCCCTCAAGCCCGGCGGCGTGCTCGGCGTGGTCGAGCACCGTGGCAATCCGGCGCTGCCGCAGGACCCGCAGGCGAAGAGCGGCTACGTGAACGAGGATTACGCCATCAAGCTCATCGAGGCGGCCGGCTTTCGCCTCGTGGCGAGCTCGCAGGTGAATGCCAATCCGAAGGACACCAGGGACTACGAACAGGGCGTGTGGACCCTGCCGCCCACCTATCGCTTAGGTGACAAGGACCACGACAAGTACGCCGCGATCGGCGAGAGCGACCGTTTCACGCTCAAGTTCGTCAAGCCGGCGAAATAGCCGCCGCGTCTACCACATGTCGCGCAGGCGCGCGCCGATGTCGACGGTGACCGGTGCGCTCGCCTGCTGCAGGCTCTCCCCGCTCCCGAGCGTGCCCTGGAAGACGCTCGCGTCGAGTGTCTTCAACACCTTCTCCGTGAGGAAGCGGCTGCGGCCGCCGTACACGTGGGCATCGCCCTGGCGGGACTGCTGCGTGATATGGAACTTGAGCGGTACCACCAGCATGAGATCGTTCTGCGCCCGTGTCATGGCGACGTACAGCAGCCGCCGCTCTTCCTCGATGGCCTCGGCGCGGCCGGTGGCGAACTCCGATGGGAAGCTGCCGTCCACCACGTTCAGCACGTACACGGTGTCCCACTCCATGCCCTTGGCGGAGTGCACCGTGGACAGCACCAGGTAGTCCTCGTCCAGCACCGGCTGGCCGGCGAGATCGCTGGTGGCGTTGGGGGGATCGAGCGTCAGCTCGGTGAGGAAGCGCTCGCGCGACGGGTACGCGGCCGAGAGGTGCTCGAGCTGGTCGAGGTCGCCGAGCCGCGTGTGGAAGTGCTCGTAGATGCGCTCGAAGTGCTTCTGGTACCACTCGCGCGCCTGATGCACCTGCCCCTGCCACTGGCGCTGCGGAGCGGTGAGCTCGAGCAGCAGGTCGATGAGGCGCTTCCAGTCCATCTCGTGGGTCTGCGGTGGCTTGAAGCTGCGCAACGACTCGAACGAGTGCCCGCCCGCCTCCAGGTGCTCGATGGCGGCCGCGGCATTGACCGGGCCCATGCCGGGAAGGAGCTGCAGGGTGCGGAAGGCGGCCAGCGAGTTGCGCGGGTTGTCGGCCCAGCGCAGCACCGACAGCAGGTCCTTGACGTGCGCCGCCTCGAGGAACTTGAGGCCGCCGTATTTGACGTAGGGGATCTTGCGCTTGGCGAGCTCCACCTCGAGCACGTCGCTGTGACTGCCGCTCCTGAACAGCACCGCCTGGCGCCGCAACGGCACGTTCGCCTCGCGCCGCCGCAGCACCTCGGTGCAGATGAACTCCGCCTGGGTCGCGAGCTCCTCCACCGTGACCGCACGCGGCCGTACCCCCTGGCCGCGGATCGACAGCAGGTATTTGCGGTGCGCGCGCGGCGCCTCGGCCATCACGGCGTTGGCCACGTCCAGCACCTGCTGCGTGGAGCGGTAGTTCTGTGCCAGCGTCACCACCTCGGCCTGCGGCTGGAAGCGCTCGGCGAAGCCCAGGATGTTGTCCACCGCCGCCGCGCGGAACGAGTAGATCGCCTGTGCGTCGTCGCCCACCACGGTGAGGCCCACGCCGTCGGGCTTCATGGCGTGCAGGATGTCCGCCTGCAGCCGGTTGGTGTCCTGGTACTCGTCCACCAGCACGTGATCGAAGTGCGCGCCGATGTGCTGTGCGAGCCGCGGCTCGGACATCATGCCGTGCCAGTAAAGCAGCAGGTCATCGTAATCGAGGAGGTGGGCGTGCTGCTTCTGCTCGACGTAGCCGCGGAACAGCACCGTGAGCTCTTCTTCCCACTGGGCGCACCACGCAAAGTTCTGCTCGAGGATGCCCTTAAGCGCGCCGCGCGTGTTGACGCGCTGCGAGTAGATCTGCAGGCAGGTGTCCTTGCGCGGGAAGCGCTGGTCGCGGGCGGCGAGGCCGAGCTCGGCGCGCAGGCTGTCCATGAGATCGGCGCTGTCGCCGCGATCGATCACGCTGAAGTGCGGATCGAGCTGCAGGTGTCCGGCATAGTGGCGCAGCAGCCGGTTACCGATGGAATGAAAGGTGCCCGACCACGACAGGCGCTGCGAGATCGTGGCGCTCACGCCGCCCATCGATTCGTTCAGCGCCTTCTTGGTGATCTCGTGTGCACGCCGGCGCATCTCCTGGGCGGCGCGCCGGGTGAAGGTCAGCATCAGGATGCGCGCCGGGTCGACGCCGTGAATCACCAGATGCGCGACGCGGTGCGCGAGCGTGTCGGTCTTGCCGGTGCCGGCGCCGGCGACGATCAGCAGCGGCCCGGAGGCGAAACCCTTGTCGGCGAGCGGCTGGCCGTGCGTCACCGCCTTGCGCTGGGCGGCGTTGAGCTTGTCGAGGTGCGCGCTGGTGGGCATCGGCGCGCCGACTATACTCGGGCCCAAGCGGGGCTGGCGACCGCTCCCGGTCGCGGACGCTGCACCGGCCTGGTGCAGGGACGCACGCTCCGGGTGTGCGGCGCGCCGGGGTTACGATGCGCGCCATGAAACCTCTCAGCCAGATCGAGCGCTTCACCGGCCGGGTGATCAGGGTCACCACCGACGACGTGCTGCTCCCCAACGGCCAGCGCGCCGAACTCGAGGTCGTACATCATCCCGGCGGCGCGGCGGCGGTGGCCGTCGACGCCGCACGGCGCGTATGCCTGCTGCGCCAGTATCGCTACGTTGCCGGCGGCTGGCTGTGGGAGCTGCCGGCCGGCAAGCTCGGGCCACGCGAGCCGCCGCTCGCCACCGCGCAGCGCGAGCTCGCCGAGGAAGCCGGCGTGAGCGCACGTGAGTGGACGGCCCTCGGCACCTGCCTGTCCTCGCCCGGCGTGTTCACCGAAGTGTTGCATCTGTTCCTCGCCACCGGGCTCGCGCCCGCGGCGACCGCGCACGAACGCGCCGAAGTCATCGAGATTCACTGGTTGCCTTTTGACATAGCCTGCGAATGGGCCCTCGGCGGCACCATTACCGACGGTAAAACGATCATTGGGCTGCTGCGGGCGCGCTTTGCCATAAGCTCCACAGGTGTCGCCGATTGATCCGTGACGGCCGTCACGAACGAACGCTGCGCACACGGTTAGGCTCACGAAACGTGAAGCACATCGCGTATCAGTGACCATACCGTGCCCGATCCGAGCAACAAGAAACCGACTCCCGCACCTGCGGCTTCCGACCGTCGGCGCATCGGTTTGATCGTGCACGACGATCGCGGCATGGGCTCGGTCGAGTGGCACGACGCGCCCGCCGACGAGCAGCGGCAGGTGCTCGAGATTCTCGACGGCCCGAAGCTCGCGCTGCAGAACGACGACGAGAGCTTCGATCCCTACGCGCGCCACACGGCGTCGCTGCCGAAGCCCAATCCCGGTAACACCACGCGCACCGACCTGCGCAAGCTCTCAGAGTGGATCAAGAAGAAGCGCGAGCTCGAGGCGCGCAAGCTCCGTGGCGGCGACGACGACGACCAGGAGAGCTGAAGACCCCGGCCGGCCGCGCGCGCCTTAGCGCCGCCGCACGCGCTCCCCACCCTCACGAAGTCCGTTCGATATGCGCGCGCTTGCGCGCGTTGCCGAGGCGGTAGAAACGCCGCAGCTCCGCGAGCACCTCGCGCTCACGGTGGCCGCGACTGGTGAGGCGCTCGCCGAGGCGGCGGCAGAAGCGCGCCGCATAACAACTGGCTTCGCCGTACAGGCGCGCCCGCTGCCGCTCGAGCCGCGGATCGATGCGGGTGCGCTCGAACAGCACACGGTGCAGCTCCGCCGGAACGTGCCCGGGGTACTGCCACCGCAGCAGCCAGTAGCTCGCCACGTACTTGTCGACCTCGGCCTGCATCTCCAGCTCGAGGAGCGAGACCGGCTTGTCGTGCCCGGCATTCCAGGCGAGATAGAGGAAATGACTCACGCCCTCGAGCGCCGTCCACCAGTCGGCGACGTTGCCGGCGTTGAGCTCGACCAGCGGGTCGGCGCAGTCGAGGCGCCTGAGCAGCGCCGGATCGAGATACAAAGACAGCGCCACCTCGGCACCGTCGGGGCTCTCGGCGACGATCAGCTCCTCGTCGGCGAGCCCGCCGTGCGCGGCGCGCGGCAGGTGCGTGCGGTCCGTGACCAGGAAGTCATACACATCGTATGCGACGCTGACGTCGTAGATGCCGCCGATCAGAGCCTGGAGCCGCGACAGCAGCATGGCCGGCGCCCTCAGTGCTCCCGGGCGACGCCGCCGCCGCCGCGGGTCGGCGCGACGCCGAGCCGCTGGAGAATCGCATAGCAGCGCTGACTGCCGCTCTTCAGCCACAGCTCGTAGAGGCGCAGGATGTCCTGGTCGGTGTGGCGGTAGGAGGTCTCGCTGATCTCGTTGAGGGCGTCCACCAGCGGCTGGAACTTCGCCGACAACTCGGCGAACACCGCGCCCAGGACGCGCCCGCGACCGCGCGCGCACACGTCCGCCAGCGCGGCGTAAGCGCGGCCGCCCATGGCGATGTGGTAATCGATGTCGATGATCTTTGCGGCGAAGCCGCGCGCAAAGAATCCGGCGATGAACAGCGACACGTCGCCGAGCCGCTGCAGTGCGCGGTTGCGCTCGGTCGGCGTCGGCGCCTCGAGCGCCTCGCACAGCATGACCACGAGCGGCTTCAGCCGCACGTTGCCGGGTGCGCCCTCGTAGAGGGCCTCCGAGCGCGCAAACAACGTGAGCAGATTCACCACGTAGTGCTCGGTCTGGTCCTCGACCGCGAGATGCTGGCGCACGAGCGCTCCATGCAGGCTGTCGCGAAAGAACTCCTGCAGGTTCGCCACCGGTACGACCCGTTCGGCATCAGCGCTCATGGTCCGCCGCCTCCTGCCCCATTTAACGGCACGCTAACAGGTTCGCTCCAAGCCGTACTCCGATACCGTGACGCGCTGCGCTGAACGGGTGCAAACTGTGGGCTCGAGACTGGCAGCGCACCCGTGGGAGTGCTGACTGCCGGCGCGGGGGAAGCCATGCAGGTGAGTCCGTTAACTGGTTCACAGGCGACCTTTCTCGGCCTCACGGGCTATCACTGGGTGGTGATCGCCGCCGGCTGGGCCGGCTGGGGGTTCGACGTCTACGACGCCGTGCTCTTCAACTTCGTCGCGCGCAACTGCATCCCGGTGCTGCTGCATCTGCCGCCGGACTCGCCCGCCGCGCGCTCCGCCGTGGTGTTCTGGAACGGCGTCATCACCTCCACGCTGCTCGTCAGCTGGGCGCTCGGTGGATTTGTGTTCGGCTGGATCGCCGACCGCATCGGCCGCAAGCGCGCGTTGTTCGTGACGATTGCACTGTACGCGCTCGGCACCGGCGCCTGCGCGCTGGTGGGCAATCTCGGGCAGCTCATTCTGTGCCGCGCGGTCACGGCGCTCGGCATCGGCGGCGAGTGGGCGATCGGTGCCGCGCTGGTCGCGGAGGCGGTCCCGGAAAGCCGCCGTGTGCAGGCCGGGGTGATCATGCAGACCGGCTCGCCGCTCGGCGTGCTGCTCGCCGGCGCCGTCAATTATCTGATCAGCGGTGTGTGGTTCGCCGGCCAGCCGCAGCTCGCGTGGCGCTACGTGTTCCTCGCCGGTCTCCTGCCGGTGGTGCTGGCGCTGCTGGTGCGGGTGTTCCTGCACGAGAGCGAGCAGTGGCAGGCGAGCCGCGTGCGCGCCGCGCCCTCGAGTCCGCGCGAGCTGTTCGCGCCCGGAATGCGCGCGGCGACTCTTGGCGGCCTGTTCGCGGCCGCGGTGGCAATCCTCTGCTGGTGGGGGTGCAACGCGTTCGTGCCGCTGCTCGGCTCCAGCCTGTCGGCGCTTGAAGCGCAGCAGCTCGGCCTGTCGCCGCCGCAGACGCAGGCCCTCGCCGCGGCGTGGCAGGCGCATGGCTCGAACGCCTTCAATCTCGGCGGGCTGATCGGCACATTCGCCGCCATCCCGCTCGCGCTGCGGCTCGGCCGCCGGCCGATGTTCATCGCCTACTTCCTGTACTCGGCGCTCGCGCTGTTCGCGACCTTTGGTCTGCCGCTCGAGCCTTACACGCGCCTGACGCTGCTCTTTTTCGTGGGCGCCGGCGTCTACGGCATCTTCGGCGCTTTCACCTTCTATCTGCCGGAGCTGTTCCCGGTGCGCATCCGCGCCACCGGTGCCGGCTTCTGCTACAACACCGGGCGGGTGCTCGCCGCCCTGGGCCCGCTGGTCATCGGCTGGGTATCCGCCGCGGCCGGCGGCTCGGCTGCCGCACTCATGCACGTGCTCCTGTGGCTGGGCGTCGTGCCGTTGCTCGCGGCGCTGGTGTCGCGTTTCGTGATCGTCGAAACGCGCGGCCGGGCGCTGCCGGTGTGAGCGCGCCTTAACTGCCGCCGCTGCCAAGCAGCGCGGCGGCCAGCTCGCTGCAATCGCCGACACTCACATCCGCGGGCGCAAGCTCGCCGGGCCAGTCGCACCCGCGGCGGTTCATCCACGCGTTGCGGCAGCCGGCGGCGCGCGCCGCGGCCACATCCAGCCACGGGTCGTCGCCTACGTAGAGGATCTCGCCCGCGGACAGCGTGAGCTCGTGCGCCAGGCGCTCGAAGCAGCGCCGGTCCGGCTTGCCCGCGCCGATCTGCCGAGCGTTGAGCGAGACGGCGAAAGCGCTGTCGAGGCCGATACGCTTGAGGTCCGCGTTGCCGTTGCTTAAGGTGGCGAGGCGGAAACGTTGCTGCAGGCGCGCGAGCGCCGGGCGCACGTCCGGCAGGATCTCCACCTCGCAGCGTGCCGCGAGGAACACCTCGAAGGCGCGCGCCGCGACACCCGCGTGGTAGCCGCACTCGCGTGCGTGGCGCTCGAGCCCCGTCAGGCGCAGGTAGGTGACGTCGTGGGCGCGGTGTGGCTCCTCACGCGCCAGCTGCTCGCGTGCCGCGCGCATGTCCGCCAGCGAGACCTGCTGCGGGATGCGCGGGCAATGCTCGTGCAGCCACTCGAGCAGGCGCGCCTCGGCGCGCGCCAGCACCGGCTCCACATCCCACAGTGTATTATCAAGATCAAAAGCGACGGCACGCACGTCGTTCAGCACCGGCAAAGGTTACCACCTAAATGGCGCAGTTCACTCTGGTCATCGGTAACAAGAACTACTCGTCGTGGTCGCTGCGTGCCTGGATCGCGCTCAAGCACCTCGGTCTCGAGTTCGACGAGCTGCTGTTACGGCTCGACGCGCCGGAGACGCACGAGCAGCTCGAGCGCTACGCACCGAGCGCCCGCGTGCCGGTGCTGCGCGCCGGCGAGCTCGTCGTGTGGGACTCGCAGGCGATCTGCGAGCTCGCCGCCGAGCTCACCGGCCGCGGCTGGCCGCAAGCGCGCGAGGTGCGCGCCGTGGCGCGCGCGGTGAGTGCCGAGATGCACTCAGGATTCGCGAGCCTGCGGTCGCTGTGGCCGATGAATGCGCGGGCGCGCAACCGGCGCACCGCGACGACCGCCGCGCTCACCGCCGACGTCGAGCGGATCGATGAGATCTGGAACGACTGCCGGCACCGCTTCGGCGCCGGCGGTCCGTGGCTGTTCGGCGCCGACTACACGATCGCCGATGCGATGTACGCACCGGTGGTGCTGCGCTTCAACACCTACGGCGCGCGCGTCTCCGACACCGCGCGCTGGTACATGGCGACTGTGCTCGAGGACGCCGCCCTGCAGGAGTGGCTCACGGCCGCGCGCGCGGAGCCCTGGACTATCGACAGCGACGAAGTCGGCTGAACAACCCACACCACCCCCTCCGCAAGGGAATCCGCATGCGCACCAGTCCACGCGCCGCCCTGAATCTCGCCGGCCTGGGCCTCGCCATCGCGCTCGGCGGCACGCCGCTCGTGGCGCGCGCCGCGGCGGCACCGCTCACGGTCGAGGACCTGGTGCGGCTGAAGCGCGTCAGCGACCCGCAGCTCGCCCCCGACGGCCGCCGCGTCGTCTACGTACAGCGCGAGACCGACATGGAAGCGAACAAGGGCCGCACCAGCCTGTGGCTGCTCGATCTCGCGCGGCCCGGCGCGACAGCGCTGCGCCTCACGGACGGCAAGGTGAACGACTCGAGCCCGCGCTGGGCCCCCGACGGGCGGCCGCTGTATTTTCTTTCCGAGCGCAGCGGCAGC
>Ga0210394_10008610_pt1 | contig 10445 bp, 25 predicted proteins | sample IncBWC12MmetaG_FD_160121 | JGI IMG/M metagenome (GOLD analysis project Ga0210394, IMG submission 160121) | Forest soil microbial communities from Barre Woods Harvard Forest LTER site, Petersham, Massachusetts, United States - Inc-BW-C-12-M | ecosystem: Environmental > Terrestrial > Soil >...
CTGCCTCTGCCCCGAATCTTTTGTCTCAAATTGCATAACTTGCTCCCATTCTTTAAAAGTTCTCATTATTATATATTAATATAAACATCCCCGTTTTCGCTGCGCTTCCTTTCCTCTAAAGGGGCGACTATCCGACGATACAGTTCCAGTTTAGCACATTCTAAAGCCCCTATCACTTCATTGATAGCTGTATAAGACAACCCCCGTCTAGTGATATAGCGGTCGGCCATTGTGCTGAATTGATAATTCAATTCGCCGGGGGTAATAGACTGACGGCCCTCTGCTAATTCGTCTCTTAGTTTATCGTGAATGTATGGCATGTTGCCTCCAATAGGCGACAGTATGTACAGGCCATTTAAGGGCCTTTGCTATGTACACTTCAAGTCTTGCCCCTTTCGATTTACGCCAGCCGGGGAGTGTGGCGATACCGGAACAATATAGCATCATCTCTTTAATATCACGACGTAAACATTCTTCCCATGTATACTTCTTATCTTCTTGATCTAATTCCCATGGATTTATAACTGAATATCCCACGTTTCTAAGTAAAACAGTATTGTCTCGGAAAGCCCAATAATTTTTTTCTGGTATTCCGGTCATACCCCCACTTAGATACAGTCTAGTCTCCATTAAGTTCCCCTTTGGGATTACTACAATTATGATGTCGCAATGTGCTACCATAAGCATCTACAGGCAGTCCGACACTGAAATGTACTGTACTTTTAAGCTCCCGGAACGGGGCTATAACCGTAAGCTCTACAAGTTCATCTGTCTTGAGGCTTTGGCCACACAAATAACAGGTTTTAGTCATACTAATTCCTTGAAAATATAGGGAGACTTGTACAAACCAAAATTAATAAGCCCTCTGTCGCCCGAATCATTCTTATCGAGCACACCAAGAATTTCATTAAATTCGGGGGTAACTCTTGTTTCGGAGAGAAGCAATACTCGGCTTGACGCTTGTTCAATTGTGCCACTCCCTTTAATCATTGACATTCGTGGTTCAACTCTTTTACCTTGATCCACCCAATCCGCACTACGGTTGAGTTGAGCAACCATAACGCCTTGACTCTGGTATTTCCTTTGGAGATAATTACATCCTTGCATGAAAGCTCCAAGCGTTTCCCGTTCTTCTCCAATGTGATTGACATGGTCGAAGATGAAGACATCGGGCATTACCTGCTTGAGGGCTTCTTCAACTTGTTCAATTCTTGGACTAAATGAGTCGCATACATAGAAAGCGTGGTTTCTAAACGCGGAAGATTCAGGCAATGTGGCAATATACCTTGCCCATATTTTTCCGTATTGAAACTCGGTAGAGAAGAACAGCACTTTTTTGTCTTGTTGACATAAGTTAGAAGCAAGCGCAATTGCGAAATTAGTTTTGCCCGTTCCCGTTCTTGCCGCAACAGTGAAGAGCCTTTCGCTTTTGAGCCCCCCTTCAAGGTAGCGGTCGAGGGTTGGGAAATATGTTTTAATTGTAGATTGCTCATCTTGCGTATCCATTTGTGATCGACTGAATTGCTCGAAGTCACGTTCATTTGTAGGGGACTTGATTGATGAACTGCCGTAGTCCCGAACCAATAATCCCGATTGTTGACTCTGTATGGACCTTTGATTGGGTTCGTATCTCTCCCAGATTTCATGTACTTTCGCCTCAAGTCCCTCAAAAAGCTCCCCACCCACAAGAGCGTGGGGTTTGAGTAGCCTAATAGTATCCCCAATAGAAAAGTTATGAGCCCGAAACTTTCCCAATACGCTAATGAGTGTGTTATGTACGTGTCCATTCTTCATTTCCTCCAATGCTTCACTAAGCCAGTCTTCCGATTTATTGCCATTCGAGATTGCCGTAGTCTGGCCCTTCAATAACGGCTCCATGTATATCGCAGCTAATATTTCCGTTGGAAAGTCTGGTATAAGGCCCGGGACAAAACGTTCCCATCTGTAAGTCCGCATAGAAGGGTGGATGCTGGGGGGTGCTACGACGAAGCCACCTTCGCCGCGCACGTCCACGCCCGGAGCTATTTGTTTTACGCTGTTTCTTATTCCGTTTTGCCATTTATAGAATACCTGCTTTCCGTTACCTGTTAGCGAGGTGCTCGAGGACTGAAGATGTAGTTTGATTCCAGTTTTCACACCCTCTGGTCCATCTAAGTCTGCAACCGCAAGAGAACTTATAGGTCCCGTAACTATCCCCAGATTCATTTCCGGCCACTTCTCTAGCCACTGTCTTAGCTCCGCTTCGCTTGCCTTTCGTGTCTGGAATTCCTTCCAATCTATCAACGGCTCTTTGCTCTTGGGCTTGACCGGGATCAAAGACCAGCCCAACTTTAGATACTCTAAACCCCACTTTAGAATCATTTCCTTTGCCATACATTATTCCTTTACCTCCTTAACAGGATGGGTATAGCTATAAATCTCTCGCAACGCCATAACAACAGGGAAATATTGCGACAACGGAGCGTATCTATCTATCTTCACCCCCAAGCGTTTGCTTTTTTTGTCAACACGGGCAATCAGCCCTTGATCTATCTGTTGGTCTGGATGGTTTTCATTCCATAACATAGCATATACAGCGAGTTGCACCGGATGGGTCTCCGATTTGCTTGCACTCGTCTTCCAGTCCAAAACAAAAAGACCCGGAGTAAGCTCCATCCTCACTATAGCATCCGCCGTACCATGTAGTTTCAGTTTCTCAGATACAAGATGGGGCTCAATACTTATATATTCTTCTACCAGAGGATTAACCGCGTCGAATAAAGCATCTGCATATATTTGACTTTCGTATTTTCCTGTAACAAATCCGTCATGACCTTCTTTTTTAATAAATGCTTCTAAACATGCGTGTACTTCAGATCCTATCGTAGTGCCGCGTTTACTTTGAGCTTTACAGAGCTGCCAACCTCGCCAGCCGTGCTTTTTAACGGCCGACTTATACCAACTCCAAAGCCATGGTTGAGGGAGAAGACTCGTCAATTCTGTTGCGCTGGGCCATTTCTGCCCGTCGCTCCCGATATAATCGACATGTGGCAATTACTTAACCTCGTTAACGAATTTGAGCATATGGTTAGCCAATATAACAGCCTTTTCATAGCAATCCATCGGATCTGCAGAATAAGCAGACACCGCTCTAACGGCGGCTTGAATAACGCCTTGCCGAGAGATACGAACATCCTTATCTGCCCACTCAGCTTTGCTCATTGTCTCATTCTTCGCAGGGGCGACGGGAAATGTTTTTACCTCTACAGACTTAGCAACAACAGGCTTTTCAATTTTCACCGTATCTGCTTTCTGAAGCGTCTTAAATACCTTATTTAAATACCGCGTGCCCGAATCGGCTACGTAATACTCCCCTTCAAACTTTGCCCCGGGTACTACTTTAAGCTTATCATCATCACTTAGTTTCTTTGAATAACTAACGTACCCACTAGCGTCTTTGTATCCGAATTTTGTTAATTGTTCAACGGCCACTTCTACGATTTGTGTGCTAGGCATTCTATTTCTCCTTTATATTTTATGTATTCATGATGTCCCCTAACAGGCCAACGGCTTTTACATATCCCGCTAGGACATCAAAATTACATAATTCAAATAAATTTACGGAGTAATTTTATTTGTGTATGTGTTGCTCTTAGGCTTTATACTCCGGGGGAGCAATAATAGGTACCATTCCCGGTGTCGCTGTTGCCGCTATTAACTCAAGTCAACGTCCAGCTTACAATCGTACTAAAACAAATCCAATCAACAACGGTTTACCTGTAACTAACGAGACAGGATCAACACCGAGACCAACGGCAGTACTACTATAAGCAAGATAGCTAACCCCGGTATATACTTTGAACGCGGAGTAGCGGCTATCAGGAGTCCAGCCAACAGCTCCCATAATGTCAAAGCGGCTAAAGTGAAAGAAATTGTCTCCAAGTAATATCCTCCCTGTATCTGAATATCCCGCGCCTAAGAAAAGACTGTTTTCAAAACCCGCAAGATGCCTATTAATTTGAATGGTATTGTCTTTCCGTATTTGAATATCGGGATTATTTGCGTATTCTTTGATTGTTTTAGTTTGCGTCTGTATTGTAAGCGTATGGGTCTTTTCATTAAACGATATCCTCTCTTTATCAATGGACGGCAAAACGGCGGCAACGCCCCTGCTTGGGCCGTTAGTCGAAGTACCTCCACTACGCAGAGGCCGTTGACATCTTCCAAGCAAATATACAGTTGCCAAGACACCAACGACTAAAAATATTTTATACTTAGTCATCATACCCTTTAATCTCCTTCAATATTTGCTCTAACAAAAGTATAACAGCTCTTTGGAAAATTGTCAGGGTGTCAAATTCTTTTGGGGTCATTTCCCGCCTCTTTGCGCCATCTATCCCAAAAAGGTCTGAGTAAACTTTTGTTTTAGCTTTTGCCAGTCTTCGTCTCTAAATGTCATGCGGGTCCCGGGCCTTTGGGTTTTCCAATATTAGAGGCAGCAAATGCCGCTATAGTCGTGCCCCATATTCCTGCCTCTGCCATTGTAAGCGGAGGACAATGAAAAAGAGACGCTATAAGGCGTATAAGAAATACCAGACCGAATAGGTCAACCCAAGAGCCGCCGTCTAAGGATTTCACTTTGCAAGCCCCCTGATCCGTTCGGCCAGCTCCTGTACCGAAGAACCGCTCCCTGACTTCTCAACCTCTCCCGCCGCCTCTTCAATCGCCTGTTTCCACACTCGCTCTAAATGCTCACAATAATGTCCGTCATTCTTAGGCGTGCGCTCCAAACACCACACGCAATTCGTTTTCGCCTTTTCAATCCCCCGCCGATAGCCTTCTTGTTCGTATTTTTTCATCATAACCATATCTTCTTTTGCAAGATACTCAGCCATGGAATCAATATATTCTTTGACTCGTTCTTCGCCATACGCGACGAGCTGGGCTAAACAGAATTTCTCCGCTTCCTTCAACGTGGTTCCTAGCAACTGGCCTCGAATAATTTCCCTCGCCCGTTCCTCGGCGGAGAGGGGCTTTGACTTTTCGATCTTAAACCCCGGCCCACAGATCGTGCACTGGCCGCCCGCTTTGAAATTAGCGTCGTGCGAGCACGTAGACGCATGATTCAGGATAGAATCGCATTCACCGCACTTCGCTCCATGCTCACACGGAAGGCTCTGATTCATCTGCGGGACTTTCTCGTATTCGTTCACGATTTCTCCTCCTTGCGCACCAGATCCACGAGGGCACGAAGCTCAGATTCAAAACATTGCCAGTTTGTTATTTTCGGATCGTATTGTTGACAAAGACGCTGAATTTTGTCCTCCACATCCGACGGCTTGGCGGGGTCTGGAATCGGGCCGCGTCCGCATTTATCGCATCGAACATCTATACTTTTCCCCTGAAATCGGTCGGGGAGACGGAGAAATCCGGCATGCAAATCCGCGTCAAAATCTCTAGGTGCTTTCATCAATTCCCATTCGTTTGGATTTGACGGAAATCTTTCTAAAACGAGTTCCCCCTTCCGGATCGGCTCCTGCATGGCGCGGAGGACGCGAAGAGCCGCACAAGCGTTGTGATCACACGTTCCTGTGCCACTCAAGCGCAAACATTCGTCATGCTGAAAATATTTCCTCACCAGCTCATTATCCAGCAAATCACTCATTTAATATTCCTTCCGTAATACTTCATAAACTCTATTGTACTTTTTGATCCATTTCTTTAATTGCTTTTCAATTGTTTTAATCTGTCGTGTTACAGATGAAGTATTAACTTTCAGCTTTTTCGCTATCTCCGCATGGGTCAATCTATCATAATTATACATTTCCCATACGTGCTGTTGCTTATTCATTAAGGCTTTAGAAACAGCTTCCCTCAATATTAACTGCTCAGGACTAGGATGTTTTTCGCCGCCATTATCTATTTCAGGAATATTATCATCCATCATATAGATTTTTCGTGGTACGGTCCGTGACTAACCATTTGATATTCCATAGCTTTAATTGTGATATCGCGTCCAAAATGAAATGCTCCTGAATCCAATCTACATATATCACATACAAAATTAAACAATGCTTCTCCAATGGCACTAACAGATGCTTCTTGTCCACAACGTTTGCATTCTTTCGTATTCATGCCAGCCCCCTTGGTGTATTAGCTCAGATTTATGCAGTTCTTAACATTTACAATACATTAACGAATTGAAGACTTATTGATTTCTCCGTATGAATCTTTCCCTGAGATAAACGAGTCTTCAATAGGATTGCCGCAATATTTACCACATTGAGCGCAAACAGGATTACGGCGAGCTTCGTCGCCGTTTGCCCATACAACGCCTCTACAAAAGCCTCCGTGCTCATTAGAGGCCCATACAGAACGGCCTACAGCAGCCCCACGGCTCGATTTTGGCCATCCCGGAATGCCGGAGCGTGTCTTTAGCTTACAATCAAAACAATAGCCCTTTAAAACGCAATGTGATGGATACTCAGTTTCGTGTCTCATGGCTTACATTTCCCCTTTCCATCTAAATCGTCAACGCTGATATAGTCTGTCTGTTGATCCAAACGTCCTTGTAAATATGCCGCTCGTTGTAAGGCTTTGCAATACAGGGCTGAAGTTATCAACAATTGAAGTGTAAGATAGATCATTATCACATCGTTTCGTGTTATCATTTCCCACACTCCTTGCGCCATGCTTCTCCGTCCCACGCTTCCCCACGACTGGCCCGCCATGTTTGATAGGCTTTTTTTTGCTCGTCTGTTTCATCGGCAAGATCATCACAATTCTTGCAAGTCCCAGATGGCGTATTGATGTAAGCTTCCGCCGCTTCCAGACGGGCGAGGAGAGCCGTCACTGTCTCATTGTATGTAAACCCTTCGGGATTCATTTCTTCTTTCAATCGCTTCAAATCATCGTTAGTAAACATTCTTTCATTACCTCCCGCAATTAGCGTCTTCGTATTGTATCACTGTATCTCCGCAACGGCAAAGCCATAAACTTTCTCCTTCTCTATCGTATACCCATTCATGCGAATGGCAGTGCGTAACTATTTCAGCATCCCGCATTGTAAGAGCCCTCCATTTCATTTAAGAGTTCTTCCTGCTCCTGTTCATTCGCCGCTATATCAATATCTACAGTGAGGAGCTTGTCTTCAAGCCATTGCCGGAAATCCTGCAGACAATTCCATTCAGTTTTAAGTTCGTCGAGAGTCACTTTGACACCTCCTTGAATAATATCTTCAATAGAGTCTTAAATGTTGCATATTTATTCGCTGGAAGTCCCATTAACACCGCTTCTTTTCTTGTTATTTTTAGCCATTCTTTATGCGTTTTTATTTGACAACCTACGACGGCATTTTGTGGAGTTACAGTTATGTAATAAGTTAGGTTTAAAAGATTCAGGCAGTGCCAGCGCTCATACACTCGCGCGTTGCCAGACACCCGCGCGTTGCCATACACCTGTGCGTTGCCATACACCCATGCGTTGCCAGACACCCGCGCGTTGCCATACACCCGCGCGTCGCCATACACCTGTGCGTCGCCATACACCTGTGCGTCGCCATACACCTGTGCGTCGCCATACACCTGTGCGTTGCCAGACACCCACGCGCTGCCCTCAGGCCTTAAATTACTTTCCTTTTCTATCCATCCTCCAATAACATTATCGACGATTCTTTTAATTTGCCGCAATACAATACCCCCAACGACTTTAGTTATGCCAGTGAAAACGTATTTTTTATTCATTCAATCCTCCCTAATAATCATATTTAACTTCGTTGTAATAAATTCTACCAATTCCGCCACAATTGGAACACTCCGCTTTGTCTTCGTCATTGACATCAATCCATCCAGAGCCTTGACATTCTTCACATATCTCTGAATTGTCTTCCGGCCTATATGCCGTCCCGTCATCGATTATAGGACTCATTGAACCGGCCCCAGATAGTCCCAGAGATGGGACAGGCCGTACATCAAAAAGGCTAATGGCATAGCTAGAATAACGGCCCATAACAGCCCTTGGATAATTGGCAGCCAGAAATGCTTAGCGTCGCAATACCATTGATATTTACCACAAGAAAAACACTTATAGAATTCAAACATGTTATTTTCCTCCATTGACAATATCAATTTCTTTTTCGCAAACGGGACAAATAGCTGCCGATGAAAACACATCCATTACAGACCCGCATACACATACAAGATGTCCATATACATCAATTATAAAAGACTTTTTCATATTATCTCCTTTTGTGTATCTGTCTTGCCTAATATAGATATAACAGGCATTAGCCTATTTGTCAAGACCCTTTTTTATTTCTTGCCGCAGATATTTGAACCATCTAGAACATGTACAATCGTGTCGGCCAGATTTTACACATTCAGCATAGCCATTATTTTTGTCGTGATATGCCTTACCGCACCCGTTCATCAGAGGGCAATTATTTTTATGTAATTCTGCTACAGAAGTTGTAATTTTACCTATTGCCATTTTAGGCCGTGGGCTGAATGGGCTAGGCGTAGGAGTTAAGTCAATATTCACTCGTTCGTGCCCTCTCACTTGTCCCGGCTTAATGAACGCTAAACGATAGTCTCCGAAGATCTTTATAGCCATTAGGATACCTCCGTACAAAGTAGTATAAACCATCCAACAGGCCCCAGACATAACAAGAATATTTGGAGAATTGTTGGCATTGGAGTTTTCATATCGTCAATCTCATTTGATTGCTTATATCGCTTAGCTCTATTCTAGGGTCTAACGCCATAGCTTGCTTTAATACTTTAAGCGTCAATACGTCTGTTGCGTAACTATGCCATTCTTCGGGATAACGCTCTAAGAAGTTGATTAGCTGTATTGCATTGCCTTTCATTGGTTGGTTCCTCCTGAGGCAAGTATAACAGGCTTTCAGGTATTTGTCAAGCCCTATTTTGGCTATTCAGAAAAGAATTTACAAGTATAGGAAACAGTTATTGTTTACTATACGAATCGTCGAGAAACCTTCGTTACAACTCAATATTTGGGCAAAACACCTGCACAATTATTAGCTATAAGTAGGAGACCCCTAGGGCTTTAAGGCAGTTTAGGCTAAAATTAAGAAGTCAGACGTTAAGGCTATAGAAGCTCTCCACAAATATAAAACAGGGTGTTCGTTATCACTCACAGGTCAACCGTTCCCTGAACAACAAAGAGCCGATGGCCAGCTAACACAATAACCGGACCAGCTAGAAACCGTTAGCCGGAACAAAAGAGTTACTAAGCACTTCTTGCCGCCTAGAGAATGGTTAATATCGGGGTCAAGTCTAAGCTTAGCTGATAATGCTAAAACAGCGCATCTTTTAAACCTATCCGGTTATTAGAGAAATTATGTTTAAATTTAGCCGTAGTAAAAATGGTCACATAATCCGTCACGATATATTGAAACATAGACTCTTTAAATCTAGACCTAAAAGAGACTTCTTTAAATTCTATCGTTTAGTGGCCGCACGTATTGAGAAGTATGGGACGTATCCTAGCTATGCCGGATATTAGTCAAGCTATAACAATTCCAGATAAGCCTCAGACGCTTGTTAATAGTTCAAGTGTCATTGGCTACAGCTATAACGAGGCCACTTTTGAATTGTTTGTGTGGTTTCACGGCAAGGGAAAGGCTCAACCAATATATCGTTATTTGATGTGCTTCCCGCCAATGTTCAGCTCCATTTTCCAATCCGGTGGAAGCATTGGCAAGAAGATTTCACAGCTTAAAGCTTTGCCTAAGATGAAACTACGTTAACTAAGACTTAAGCTCTGAAATCAACAGATAAACACGTTCTATAGGCATTGCAGTTGTGGATCTGAATTGAGATAAGCTGAATCAAACGATTTAAACGGTGTTCGGTTATACAGCCCTAACTAAGCATTCACTTACTTATAACCCATCCAGTTGGTCAGTTAATTAATCTTAACCACAGAAATCTCAAATGTTAATTGTGCTTAAAAGTTGAGGGAGTAGTGAGGGGTTTTCTAGGCAGGTAGGAGGGGGTCAGAAAAGGCCCCAAGATTTTTTATTACATTTTAGACTATAGATTAAATCACATCTAATTTTAGACTACATGGTATGATAGTTGTGTTATCACCCAAAAAGGAGCCTTAAACATGGAAGAAAATGCCACTGTAATTGATGCTAAAAATGAAGCAGTTAATGTCTCCGAAAATGAAACACAGGAAAACACGGATAAAAAGCCCTCCCCTGCCCAAGACTTACGAGACATTCAGATGCTTCTAGTTAGCGGTATCTTCCCCGGTAATATGGCCCCTTCCGTAGTTAAGGCCTATCAGCTTTTAGAACAAATGGCGAAAGCCGTAGAAGCACAACAGGAGAGTAAATAATATGACATTCCAACCCGCCTTTGAAATGACCCAAATGAGTAATGCCGGAGCACAAGCGGATAATGTGTTTCGCGCTGAAATTGAAGTAGCAATATATACCG
>Ga0210394_10008611_pt1 | contig 10444 bp, 7 predicted proteins | sample IncBWC12MmetaG_FD_160121 | JGI IMG/M metagenome (GOLD analysis project Ga0210394, IMG submission 160121) | Forest soil microbial communities from Barre Woods Harvard Forest LTER site, Petersham, Massachusetts, United States - Inc-BW-C-12-M | ecosystem: Environmental > Terrestrial > Soil >...
CAAAGGCCCAAAACTTGGGCGGCATGTTGAGCAATATGAAGCTCAAGGTGAGCGGAATGAAGAACCCCGTGGCCAAACCGCCCAGGAACTGCATGGTCAATAACGTCGGCAGGTTGGGCGAAAAAGGGGTGAGCAAGGAGATGAGTGCAAATGCGATCGACGCGCCGATGAGTACTCGTCGCGGACCAAAAGTCGCGCCCATCCAAACGGCCGGAATCGTGATGAGCATCTGGGCTGCGGTTTGCGCAGTGGTGATCCATGCTCCCTCGTCGAACCCTGCCCCCACCGCGCCGCGAATGTCGGCAAGACCAAACGTGGACAATCGCCCATTTAGGGTGGATATGAATGTACCCATGAGCACAGCGACCAGTCCGAGCCACGGAATGGAAGTCGGCGGGGTCGGTAGCGTCGGCGCCGTCAAGCCTGAACCGGGCAGAGGCGCAGCGGCATTCATTTGCGTCCGCCCTCTCTGGCGTTCACCTTGGCTTCCACCGACATGCCGGGAACCAGGCGATCGGCGAGGCCATCCGCATCGTCAATGACTATTTTAACGGCGATGCGCTGCACGATCTTGGTGAAATTGCCCGTGGCATTATCGGGCGGCAGCAGCGCGAACACGGCCCCCGACGCTGGCGCGAATGCCAGCACATGCCCGCGCAGGGTATGTCCGGGGAAGGTGTCGACGGTGATTTCCGCCTTTTGCCCAGCGGCCATGTGAGTGAGCTGCGTTTCTTTATAGTTGGCGATGACCCATACATTCGGCAAGGGCGTGAGGGTGGTGATCTGGCTGCCCACGCCCACCAGTTGCCCGGGCTTGACCTGGCGCTGTCCGATCACCCCGTCCTGAGTCGCCGTAATGGTGGTGTACCCAACATTGAGCTTGGCCGCATCGAGGGCTGCGCGCTGCGCAGCGATTGTCGCCTCGCTCTGCGCGATTTGCGCATCCAGAACCGCGAGCTGACGCTCTGCGGCAAGCGCCTGGGCGCGGTTCTGCAGCAGCTGCGCCTCGAGCTGCGCATGAGTGGTTGTGAGCCTTTCGCTCGCCTCGGTGGAAGAGGATCCGGTCTCGAGCAACCGGCGCTGCCTTGAAAGGTCGCGGTCATTTTGTTCGAAGGACGCGGTGGTGGATGCTACTACCGCATGCGCTGCTTCGATATTCGCGAGCTGCAGCGCATGTTGTGCCTTGAGCGCCTGGGCCTGCGCCATCGCGGTCGCGACGCCGGATTCGGCTTGCGACGCCACAGCGCGATAGTCATCGTCAACCAATTGTGCGAGCACCTGCCCTTTGTGGACATGTTCGAAATCCTGGATGGGCAGCTCGCGCACGTAGCCGGCAACCTTCGCGGATATGGGAGTGAGATCCGCTTGCAGATACGCATCATTGGTTGTCTGCCATCCCGCCCCGCCCTCCCAGCGGGTCCAATTCGTCGACACGACGATGATGATGCCGATGGCCACGATGAATATGAGGATCCGCCACGCGAATTCAAATACCCTATTCCAATCGATTTCTGGATTAGTCATGGATCAATCCCATTCTTCTGCTTCGCTACCGCTAGTAGATCATCGTCCAGGCAGTGAGCAATTGACAAATCCTTTCTTGAGTACGAGATCGGGCCGGAAAATGGTGGTCATTGTTGCATCTTTTTCGCTATCGGAGCCGACGCTCGCACTAGACCTTGCCAGAGGCCCGGACCGTGAAACTGGCAAGATCAGCAGGTTCGTGTAAGAGGGTCGCCGCGAGCGGCCACTAACGCATTTTCAAGATGATGATCTGATCGCTGGTTGGATTGGTCTTCTTACGTAGTTTTGAAACTTGCGTCGCGGTGACTGCCGGCGCTTGATTGCCCCAGCGATTGCGCATGAAGGTGATTACGTCGGCGGCGTCTTGGTCTGACAATTGCACCCGGAATTGCGGCATGCGATAGGAATCAGGCGTCCCCTTGGCGACGAGTGGTACCGAACCGTTCATCACCACATTGATGAGCGAAGACGGATTCTCGTCAAGCACGACGGGGTTGCCGGCGAGAGCCGGCATATACGATGCGAAGCCCTTGGCGTCGTAACCATGACAGCTCGCGCAATCGCTCGCGTAGATGGCGGCACCAGGTTGCGTTGTGGGACTGTTGCGTAACGTGTCTGTTGTCGCATTGTCATAGGCGACGGCCTGCTGTACAGAAGTCGCCGGTAACGATGTCAAATAAACTGCGATGGCCTGGATATCGCTGTCTGAAAAGTAAGACGTGGAATTGTTGATAACATCGGTCATCGACCCGAACGCAGAACCGACTTGGTTGTGGCCACGCACGAGAAACTCGCCGATGTCTTTCGTCGACCAGGTGCCGAGACCGGTCCGCAGGTCGCCGCGAAGACTTGGCGCATACCAAGCGTCGAGCTCCGCTCCGGCAAGAAAGTTCGCGCTGCTGTCATCGAGCGCCTTTTCCTGCATGCCGATGCCGCGCGGGGTGTGGCAGGCGCCACAATGACCAGGGCCTTGGACCAGATAGGCGCCGCGATTCCAGACCGCGTCATGGTTCGACTTTGCGACATAGCTGGCAGTCGGCGCGAAGAAGAAGTTCCAGAACGCGAGCGGCCAGCGGAAACTGAGGAGTATCGGAATCTCACTCTTCAAATTCGCCTGATGGACGGGAGGAACTTGCTTCATGAAAAAGCGGTAGAGAGCCACTACGTCCGCGTCGGCAAGTTTCACGTAGGACGGATAAGGCATCGCCGGATAGAGGCGATGGCCGTCCTTGGCAATGCCATACCGCACCGCGAGATCAAAATCGGCAAGACTGTATCTACCGATGCCGGTCTCGGGATCGGGCGTGATGTTGGTCGAGTAAATAGCGCCGAGAGGCGTTCCCATTTTGAGGCCGCCGGCGAACCCCTTGCCACCAGGAATCGAGTGACAAGCGACGCAATCGGCGGCCCGCGCCAAATACTCGTCGCCATCACTGCGGCTGACGCTTCCGGGGTCACGCAGGGTGGACTTGTGCCCGGACGCCAAAACGAGGCAGGCGAATATCCCGCCTGCGCACAGCACAGTCACCCCACCTAAAAGGACCGCCCTTGAGCGCATCGCGCTATGCCGATCCGCTGAGATCGGTATCCATAATCGGTAGCGTACGAATGCGCTTGCCCGTTGCGGCGAAGATCGCATTCGTCACTGCGGGTGCGACAGGCGGCACGCCAGGCTCGCCCGCGCCGCCCCAGACATCTCCGCCGCTTGGGACCAGATGCACATCGATCCGCGGCGCTTCCGCAAGACGCACCATGCGATAAGTGTCGAAATTGCCTTGTACCGCAGCGCCATCCTTGATCGTGATCTTGCCGAACAATGCGGCACTCAAACCAAAGATCACGGCGCCCTCAGCCTGCTCGGTAACGGTCTGCGGATTGACCATGTGACGGGTATCGAGCGCGACCGTGACCCGATTGACCTTGACTTCGCCGTTCGGCTTCACCGTAACTTCGGCGACCTGCGCGCAGAGGCTGTCCGTAAAGGTGCAAATGGCGATGCCGCGCCCGCTGCCTTTGGGCAGCGGCTTGCCCCAGTCGCCCTTGTCGGCGGCGGTATCCAGCACCTTGAGCCAGTCCGGCTTGCCCTCCAGGAGCTTGCGCCGCATGTGATAGGGATCGAGACGGCTCGCCGACGCGAGCTCGTCGAGGAAACTTTCGATGGCGAAAGTATGCTGATTGGCGCCGGGCGCGCGATAGAACCATACCGGCAAGTGGGTATTCCGGGTGAGCAATTCCACGCGCGTGTTCGGCACCTTGTAGCCGATACTCTCCAGGCCGTCGACGGCTGGCGGCTCGGCTTTGTCGGGCGGAAACGGAATGCCAACCGACTTGAAGATCGACGAGGTTACGATACGCATCGACCACGCGGTCGGCATTCCGTCGGAGCCGGTCACGGCCTTGAGAGCGACCACCGCGTGCGGACGAAACCTGTCCTGGCGGGTGTCCTCTTCCCGCGTCCAGATCAGCTTGACTGGACGTTTGACGGCCTTCGCGATGGCGATGGCTTGCACGATTTCATCGTTTGCATCGCGACGGCCGAAGCCTCCCCCGAGGAACGCGTTGTGGATGTGGACTTGCTCCGGTTTCAGGCCGGACGCGCGCGCAGCCGCGCCAAGCGCCCACTCTGCGTCTTGCGTTCCCACCCAGACATCGAGCCGGTCGGGCTGCAAATTCACGGTCGCATTCATCGGCTCCATTGGCGAGTGCGACAGATAAGGGGTCTCATAGATGGCCTCGAACGTGTTGGCTGCGCCCGACATCGCCTTATCGACGTCACCGTCGTTGCGCGCTACCACCATGCGATCCGTCAACGCCGCACGGAATTCCTTCGAAAGCTGCTCGCTATCGACATGCCCTGCAGCGCCGAAATCCCATTCCGGCTGAAGACGGGACAACGCCCGTTTGGCTCGCCAGAAGCTGTCGGTCGCGACAACCGCCACTGCATCCTCAAGTTTGACCACGCCGACGATGCCCGGCACGCCGGAAAGCACGGACTCATCGACACTCTTGAGCTTGCCCCCGCGCACCGGACACGCGTTGATTGAGGCAAAAACCATACCCGGAACCTGTGCATCGATCCCGAACTTGGCCGATCCGTTGGTCTTGTGCGCCAGGTCCACGCGCGCAATTCGTCGCGGCAGGAAAGTGAACTGAGCAGGCGTTTTGATCGCGGGCTCTGTGGCGAGCTTGACCTTTGCGGCCTCGGCGGCGAGTTCCCCGTAACGCAGCGTGCGGCCTGAAGGCCGATGAGTCACCACGCTCTGCGCCGCCGCGCATTCCGAAGCCGGAACGTGCCAGCGCGCCGCCGCCGCGGCAATGATGCGCTCACGGGCGCTGGCGCCCACCTGCTGCACCATCTTTTGCGACTCCCGAACAGACATGCTGCCGTGCGAGTACATGTTGCCGTAGACCCGGTGCTCGCGGACGCTGCGGTTCGGCGAGGCATACTCGATCCGCACCTTCGACCAGTCGCATTGCAACTCTTCGGCAATCATCATTGGCAGTGCCGTCATGCTTCCCTGCCCCATCTCCGAACGTTGATAGCGGATCAAAATCGAATCATCCGGATCGATGGCGATCCAGGCGTCGATTTCGTGCGGCGCATAGTCGTTGTCGTTCCAGGGTTGATCCGAGATGCCCGCAGCGCGAGCGCTGCGCGGAGCAGCGCCGATGCCGATCATCAAGCCGCCGGCGAGAGAGACGGCCGTGAGAATGAAGTCGCGACGGTTCACGGTTGAAACGACACCGGTTCCGCGCATCGCGACCTCCTCAGGTCTTCACATGTCCGCGGCGCGATGAATGGCGCGACGCAGAGGTTCATACGTACCGCAGCGGCAAATATTGGTAATATTCGCGTCGATGTCGGCATCCGTGGGCTTGGAATACTTCTTTAAGAACGCAGCCACGGCCATGATCTGCCCAGACTGGCAGTAGCCGCATTGCGGAACACCTTGTTCAATCCACGCGCGCTGCACGGGATGATTGTTGTCCGGGGAAAGGCCCTCGATAGTGACGATCTTTGCGCCGTCAAGACTGCCGATTGGCACCGAGCAGGACCGCATGGCGGTTCCATTGACATGCACCGTGCAAGCGCCGCACTGAGCGATACCGCAGCCGAATTTTGTGCCGGTCAAACCGATCACGTCGCGCAGCACCCACAGAAGCGGCGTATCGGGCTCGATGTCGATTTGCCGGGATGCTCCGTTGACCTCGAGGGTGATCACTGTGGTCTTCTCCCCGCCTTGCAGAACAGCCTCAAGTCGATTGTAACCAAACAGGGGGCGCCCTCAAAGCCGGCTCACATGAAATGCTAGTCTTCGGGCCAGTTATGTTGCTTGCGTTCTCGTGATGCGATTTGTGCGAATGATGCGTGGACCCCGCAGTCTGCCGCCCCGCGCAAGAATTGCACAAATTTGAGCAAGTCAAGGTCGCGAGATTGCCGAGGTCGTGCGCAAGATGAGTCGCGCCGAATGCATCCATTGCCCTCTTTCACAGACGCGGTGCCGTAGGCGCGCGAACTCGACACAAGTCAGAGCAGCCGCGCGCAATCGGTGGCCGCCGCCTTGAACAATAATCACGACCAAGGTCATCGGAAGAGAATCGTCAGAGACAGGGAGCACGCCTAGATGTCCCGGCTTTCAAACAAAGTGAGCATCATCACAGGAACCGGCGGGAGCGTGGGCCGCGCAGCCGCCCTGGCTTTCGCTCACGAGGACGCTTTAGCCAGATAGCAGACTTCATGACCTACTCAATCATCGGCTCCGGCAACATTGGCTCCGCCCTCGCACGACAGTTCGCCCGAAAAGGTATCGCGGTTGCGATCGCGAATCCGCGGGGCCCCGACTCACTTCAGCTCCTCAAAAAGGAACTCGGCCAGAACATCGTGCCCCAAACGATTGAGGCGGCATTGATGGCGAACACTGTGATATTGGCCATCCCATTCACGGCCGTCCCTGAGATTGCGCTTAGTTCACGCGATTGGAAAGGCAAAATCGTTGTCGATGCGACAAACGCCATCGACTTTCCGTCCTACACGCCGACTGATCTCGGGGGCCGCCCCTCAAGCGAGCTGGTGGCGGAGCAGTTGCGCGGCGTTCGAGTAGTGAAAGCCTTCAATACCCTACCCGCCGCCATACTTGCCAGCGATCCCGCCGAGGGTCGCGGACGTCGCGTAATTTTTGTTTCTGGCAACGATGTCGAGGCTAACGCGGAAGTGGCGGGCCTCGTTGAGAAACTGGGGTTTGCACCGATCGTACTCGGGAAGCTGACGGAAGGTGGTCTACTGCAACAGTATGGTGGCCCGTTAGTGATCCAGAACCTGGTAAAGATGGGTTAGGCCTGGCGGTAAAGCCATTTTGACTCTCTGCGACCGGCTTCATTTGATCTGTAGCACGCCTTGCCGGGACCGCCGCCACGTCGATGGCGATTCACCAACGATTCGGCGGAAGGATCGCGTGAAGTGTGGTTGATCGCACATACCGCAGCTTACCGCAATCGCGGATAGCGCGTCTGGCGTCGTCAGCATCAAGGCCTGGGCCACCTCAATGCGCCGACGCAACACGTAGTCTCGAGGCGATGCGCCAAACGAACATTTGAACGCACGACAAAAGTGGCTGGCGCTCAGACCAACCAGTCGTGCCAGCTGTTTGATGTGGATCCTGGCAGATATGTTTCCCTCGACGTGCGCGCTGACTCTTCTCGCCTGCCACGCCGGTAGGCCACCTCGCAAAACACGCGTTTTCCGGTCGGACAGCAGATGCGTGCCGCTTGGCCCGAGGCTCGGTAGCCCCTGAAGCAGCGACAGGGCGTGCGCGACATGCGCTCGTGTTGCTTCCGGATCACCGTTGCGTGCTTTGCATGCAGCTTCAACAAACTGCGCCGCAACGACTGATAGCTCCTGCGCCCAGATTTCACCCGTCGAGCCGTGGTCGCCGGTCGAGTCGTGGATTGTGAAGGCGCCTGAGTAATCAATCATTTCTTGATCACCGCGGTACTCAAAGCTCTCTTACTCCGTCTTCATCGCTCTCCATCCAAGTTCGGATGTATCGCGGGCAGTTGCGAAGCTCGATGCCCTTCTCCAAGCACGTGCGTAAGAACCCAACGGCTTCACGGTCCGCGAGAAGAAGATCCTTGAGCTCCAGGGTTACCGCACGCCCCGGCCGCGCCCTCGCAATCAGATGCGACAACTCCTGCAGGCTCATTGCCTCGAGTCGACCACTGAGCGCGAAGACCACGTAGCCATTCGTCGTGCAGGTAATTTTCAGCATGGTTCCCCATGCAGATGCAATTCATGGGCCAGCCACAAGTTGCAGAATTAGCCGCGCGGTCAAGGAGATTTCGTGACGAGATTTCGTCAATGACGAAATCTCGATCAAATATCTATCGTGCGGATTAGCCCGGTTGGCGTCGAAAGCGACTTTTGTTGATGCGCAGCGCGCGGATCCGCGATTCCAATGTCGTTCGAGGCAGGCGAAGCCGCGCCGCTGCCCCCGTTGGGCCAAATACCTGTCCGCCGCTAGCGAGTAGCGCCTCCTCGATCAGTGCCTTCTCGTAGGCAGAAAGCCTGCTTGTCAGGGCGCCTGCGCCGTCAAGTTTGTGTACAGGCGTGAGCCAACTGCCGTCGACCACGAATTCCTCGGTATCGCAGACAATTACGGAGCGCTCAATGACATTTTGCAACTCACGCACGTTTCCGGGCCAGGGATAAGATTGAAGCCGGTTTAGGGTTTTCTTGCTAACACGTCGGAACGTCTTATTTGCCTTCACCGCATACCGATGAATGAAGTATTCCACGAGCACCGGAATGTCTTGTTTTCGGTCTCGTAAAGGTGGCATTTCAAGCGGAAAGACATTCAAGCGATAAAAAAGATCTTCGCGAAATGTCCCGCCGGCAACGGCCTCCGTCAAATTACGATTTGTCGCCGCAATGACCCGAACGTCTACCGCAATGGATTTCGTTCCGCCTATATGTTCAATTTCCCGCTCCTGTAGAACACGCAGTAAAGTCGCCTGCATTTCAGGCGACAGCTCAGCTACCTCATCCAAAAATATTGTCCCGCCATTGGCTAATTCGAAGCGACCAACCCTTCGCTCCAGGGCGCCCGTAAAGGCCCCCCTCTCGTGCCCGAACAGTTCTGAAGCAATGAGGTCGCGCGGAATGGCAGCACAGTTGACTGCCACGAATGCGTTTGCCGAGCGGTCGGAGCGGCGGTGGATGGCGCGAGCAATGAGCTCTTTGCCCGTGCCTGTCTCGCCAGTTATCAACACTGTGGAGTCGCTGCCCGCGACTTTGGACACACGTGAGAGCACCGCAATTAGAGCCGGCGAAGAACCAACGATTTCTTCGAACATCGACGTCTTATCGATTTCCTCGCGAAGCGCGACGTTCTCCTCTTGCAGTCTCTCCTCGGCCCTCTTGCGATCGTCTATGTCAGTATTCGCAACATACCAACGTCTGATGTTTCCCTTGTCGTCGCGCATCGGGTTGAAGCGTGATAGAAACCAGCGGTAGCTGCCATCGCCTTTGCGGATGCGCGTCTCCATTTCAAAAGGGGAGCCCGCCGACCTTGAGCGCTCTATATATGCACTCAGACGTTTCAGATCGTCTGGGTGCGCGTCAGATCCAGCGCTTCGTTGCCGCCATTCATCGAGCGTTGTACCGAGATAATCGAGCAAGCCGCGATTTGCGTAAAGCCGCTTCTGGTCGGATCCTTCGTTCACCGATACCAGTTGTGGCGCTAAGTCCAGTACCTGCCGCAGCTCTGCTTCCGCAACCCTACGTTCCGTGATATCCATTATCGCGCCGGCAATTTCTACGTTGCCTGCCGCATCCACGTGGCGATGGCAAAGATTGTAAATGTGCTTTATCGAACCATCCGGCATCTGCAGGCGATGCTCGTAGTCAAAGTCATGCTTACCCTGCGCCGCGCGTTCCAGGGCGCCTTTGACAAGGCCTACGTCCTCGGGATGAACCCGTTGCAGAATCAATTCGGGTGTTGGTTCAGTCCCGGGTGCGTAGCCGTAGATCCGGGCCGATTCATCAGACCATAATATCCGTCCGGTACTCACTTCCATCCCGACACTGCCGACGTGGCTCAGAATCTGCGCATCTATCAGATGCGCTTTGCTGCGACGAAGTTCGACTTCCGTCAGCTTCCGTGCCGTCACGTCCATTACCGCGCCGATGATCTCGATGCTGCCCATTTCACGCTTCGCAGCTTTTCCCACGACGTTTAGATACTTGATCCTCCCGTCTGGCATCTGCAGACGAAACTCCAGATCAATACCTTCGGCCCTGTTGGCGGCGGCGATTGCCGTTTCCACCGTGGGCATGTCCTGCGGATGAATGCGCTGCAAAATCATTGGCAATGAAATTGTCGTAGCGTCGAATTCAAAAATGTGGAAGGTTTCATCTGACCAGAAGTGCTCGTCGGTGGAGACATTCCATCCGAAACTGCCGGTGAGACTGAGTCTTTGGGCTTCTGCTAGGAAATGCTGGCTGCGCCGTAACGCTTCTTCGGCGCGCTTGCGGTCCTCGATGTCGGTGACGGAGCCGTACCATTTGATAATGTTTCCAGCCTCGTCGCGCAGCGGCAGGCCGCGGTCCAAGTGCCAGCGAAATTGCCCATCCGCTCGGCGAAAACGAACCTCGCTCTCGTGAGGTTTGCCACTCGCAACGGCTGCGCGCCAGTTGCCTTCGTGCCTCACCAGATCATCGGGATGCACTGCAGTTCGCCACCCGGACGCGGCTACTTGTCCCGCCGACATTCCCGAATACTCCACGTATCGGCTATTTACGTAGGTATTCGAGCCATCAGGCGATGCAACCCACACCAATCCGGGAATGGTGTCGACGATGTCGTGAAGTTCTCGCTCGGCCCGCTTCAGATCATCTACATCAAGGTTAATGCCGATCCAATAA
>Ga0210394_10008614_pt1 | contig 10443 bp, 10 predicted proteins | sample IncBWC12MmetaG_FD_160121 | JGI IMG/M metagenome (GOLD analysis project Ga0210394, IMG submission 160121) | Forest soil microbial communities from Barre Woods Harvard Forest LTER site, Petersham, Massachusetts, United States - Inc-BW-C-12-M | ecosystem: Environmental > Terrestrial > Soil >...
ACTTCGAATCCTTTTGTTTCGTCATTGGCTTCGGTCTTTCCGGTCAAGAAAATAACTGGTATATCCCTGGTTTCCGGACTGGCTTTGAGAATCGTGCAAACTTCGTAGCCGTCCATCTCGGGCATCGTTACATCCAGTAGAATCAGATCCGGATCCGGTTTGACCCTTACGAGTTCCAACGCTTTGGCGCCACTCGTGGCAACGCGGATATTGAAATCCTTCTTCAGGATCGAATGCACTGCGTGAAGGTTCTCGGGAGCATCATCCACTACCAGCACAAGTTTTTTTTCGGCAATATGGGTCATTTTGTGTGCTCCCAATGTGCAATTCGCTTCTCTGCGATCCGATCTAATTTCAAGAGCGCCCCGGCAAAATCAAACTCGTTGATAGCCTCGCTAAGTTCATGCAGCCACGTTTTGTCACAGTTAGCCGAGAGGATCCCTTCCAAGGCAACGTAAGCATCTGCAGCGTTTCCGTCGCTTGTCTCCAGAAGAACTCGGAGATGCGCAATTGCTTCCGTGGCCGCTAGCGCGTCGCAGACAACTTCGGTGTCACCTCGCCTCGGTTTAACCGAGGTGAGTTCGCGCATCGTTTGCTGAATGGCCTCAACCTGCCGGCTTGACACAAGGATGAAGTCCTCTAGCAGTGTTGGAAGTGCTACGTCTTGTCCACGAATAGCGAGCTCCAGCCTTTCCGCGGCGGCAAATATCCTCGTCAAACCGATATTTCCGGCAACGCCCTTAATGGTGTGGACTATTCCTTCAGCCACTTTGGGATGTCCGCTGGCGATTGCCGCTAACATTTGAGACTGCAAATCCGCTTGCTTCGACGCGAATTGCACGAGTAAATTTCGGTAAAGTCGCTTGTTCCCAGCCAGACGCTTGAGGCCCCCTGGTAAGTCCAGGCCGTCAATCTCGGGTAAAATTGTTTCTCCCCCCGGTTCTCCATCAGGAACTTGCTTTAGGACCGGCCCTCCCTGCTGGGACTTCGTCCAACGCAACAGCGTTGCAAACAACACATCCGGTTCGATGGGCTTGCTGACGTGGTCGTTCATTCCTGCTTCCATGCAGCGTTGCCGCTCCTCCACCAAGGCGTGCGCGGTCATTGCAATGATCGGCAACTTGTGAAGTTCAGGTTGCGCGCGAAGTAGCCTGGTAGCGGTGAACCCATCCATCTCGGGCATTTGGAGATCCATGAATACAATGTCAAACGGTGGAGATCCTGGTCCTGATAGGAGCATGCTAACCGCTTCTCTGCCATGATTCGCGATCGTCACGGTGGCGCCTGCACTCTCAAGTAGTTCAGTCGCCACCTGTTGGTTTACCTCGTTGTCTTCGACCAGCAGGACCCGGATTCCGCTGGCACTGGGCAAACGAACCTCCTCTTTCTTTGCAGTCCGCGAGTGGCCGCTCTCCGGTTCCACCACTCCGAACAGGTCCATCAGCGTGTCGTACAGCAACGACGGATTGACCGGCTTAAGAAGATAGCCATTGACCCCGATCTTCTCTGCTTGCTCGCGGATATCCTCCCTTCCAAATGCCGTCACCACCACGATCTTGGGTATGTGCTTTATGCGGCCGCCGCACAGGGTAAGGCGGCTTGCTTCCAGGCCGTCCATGCCTGGCATGTGCCAGTCCATAAAGACCACTTGATAGGGCTCACGCGAATCAGCAGCGGCTAGTTCCAAGAGTGCGGCTTGGCCGGAAGAAACCGACTTAACCTTGATCGCAAATACCTTGAGCGCATCGGCGAGAATCTCACAGGCCAATGCGTTGTCATCCACGACCAGTGCCCGGATGCCTGCCAGATTTCGTATGAACCGCTTTGGTTCCGGCTCCGCCGACCCGATCCCGAACCATGCAGTGAACAGGAAGGTGCTTCCCTCGCCGCAATTACTCTCGACCCAGATTTCACCTCCCATCATCTCTACAAGTCGCTTGGAGATCGAGAGACCGAGTCCAGTGCCACCATACTTTCGAGTGGTGGACGTGTCAGCCTGGCTGAATGCCTGAAATAGACGAACCGTTTGCTCGGGCGTCATTCCGATACCAGTGTCGCGTACGGAAAATTTCACCTTGATTCGATCCGAAAGCTGCTCCTCCAGCGTGACACTCACCACCACCTCGCCACTATCGGTAAACTTCAACGCATTGTTGACGAGGTTGATCAGGATTTGACCAAGCCGTAAGGGGTCGCCGACAAGATTAGTGGGCAGTTCGGGGGGTGCGGAGATGAGGAATTCCAGGTTCTTGTCGTGAACTTTCTGGCCGACCACCGACGATAGGTTCTCGAGGACAACGTCCAGTCGAAAGTCCATCCTTTCCAAGTCCAATTTCCCGGCTTCGATTTTTGAGAAGTCTAGAATGTCGTTGATGATTCCCAGCAGGGATTGGGCGGCGGCCTTGCTCTTGGTCAGATAGTCGCGCTGCTTGGGTGTCAACTCGGTCTTCAGAGCCAGGTGCGTCATCCCTAGGATAGCGTTCATCGGCGTGCGGATCTCGTGGCTCATGTTGGCGAGGAAGTCGGACTTGGCTTTCGTGGCGGCTTCGGCCACATCCTTCGCGGTAACGAGTTCCGCCTCTAGCCGTTTGCGTTCCGTAATATCTTCTTGTAACGCGGCCAAATATTGTGGTCTGCCCGCTGTATCCCGGAGCAAAGAAAATCTCACATTCGTAACTACGATACGGCCATCTCTGCGAACTAGGCGTTGTTCCCATTCCTCCTTTTCGCGCTTCCCCTGGACGAGTTCGGCGTATCGTTTCGCGTGCAAAGCACTCTCATCAGGAGGAGTAATTTTGTCCCAGGTCTCCAAGCGGCCGAGCTCTTTCTCGGTGTAACCCAACATCTCTTGCATTGCGCGATTGGGATTAAGTTCCTGTCGATCGATCCTGAAGAAGTTGATCCCGATCTGGGCATTCTCAAAAATCGAACGGAAGAGCTGTTCGCTCTCCCGCAGTTTTTCCTCAGCCCGCTTGCGTTCTGTGATATCGACAAAGGTTACAACCGCTCCGGTGATTTTTCCGTTCTCAACAATTGGAAACGACGAGTATTCAACAGGAATCGCTGAGCCATCCCTGTGCCAGATCACTTCCGTGTCGATGCGGCAGCCATCGCCTTTGATGAATGCGCGAAAAATAGGGCAGTGCTCGACAGGATAAGGCGAGCCGTCTGGCTTGTGGTGATGCACCAGAAAATGCATGTTCCGGCCCACCGCCTCGTCAGGACGGTAGCCAACCATTTCGCAAGTAGCCCGATTAACGAAGGTGCATCGGCCTTCCAGATCAATCCCGTAAATGCCTTGGCCAGTAGATTCCAAAATCAGCTGCATTCGTCGCGTTAGAAATTGTCGTTCTTCGTCCGCACGTTTACGTTCCGTAATATCTTCCGTCAAGGAAGTAACAAATTGCGGCTTTCCGGCTGCGTCTCTGATCAACGAGAACCGAGCGTTCGTAATGAAGATGCTGCCGTCGCGGCGAACGAGGCGTTGTTCCCATTCATCCTTTTCACGCTTCCCTTGGACGAGTTCGGCGTATCGTAGGTTCCCGGCAGCCCGTTCATCCGGATGAATAAGCTCGTCCCACTTTTCCAGGCGACTCAGTTCCTTTTGGGTATAACCCAACATGTCTTGGAATGCCCGATTGGTGAAAACCGCCTGGCCAGCAATATTGAAGAAGCTGATTCCGATCTGGCTATTTTCAAAGATTGAACGGAAGAGCTGGTCACTTCCTTGTACTGTTTTTTCGGGACGTTTGCGCACGGTTCCTCTCTTTAGGGAGTGCAGCGCAAACCTACGCTAACCTCGCGTAGAACTCGCTGGCACTGACAATAGTGACAGGCTGTATTCTCAAGTTCATGTGGAGGCAGTTTAAGAAAGGCGTCGTCATCCAATTGCAGGAAGCAGTCGTAACTTGCCGCTTGAGGTTGCGGGGGTCCTGAGCTTCGAAATACTTCTCAAAACAGCGTTCCCTAACATGGGCGCAGTTGGTACCGACGCGGGGTTGGCATCGCAGGTTTTGAGCCTAAGCCTCGAAGTCGGAGGGCGTCAGGCGTCAAACGGTATTGACCGGGTTCGAGCCACTCGGTGTCAAAGACGGAGCAGAAGATGTCGAAGGCGGTGTTCTCCGGATCCGGTACTAAATCAGTAAGCCCATTTCTCCTTTTCGCGGAGTAAAATGGCCCCGCTCCATGCAAGCTCATGGTCAGCACCGTCATACCGTCGCGGTTGCGTTTGGGGATTTGTTGCTCGACATCGATTGGCTTCGCGTACGCGAGAGTTCCTCCCAGGAAACCGATTAGCACAGTGCAACCAACGATCCACTTATAGGATGCGAACATAAAGGTTAGTCCCCTATCCTTACTATTCGGTCTGACTTCGGTTGTCGCCGCTTTGGGTCCGGATTTCAGTCCTATCAGCGCTATTCCGATCTTTCGAGTTTTTAAACCTCATCTGTGCGGAGCGAAACTGTCACAATTTACAGTCCGTGCGGAAAATATTAATCTGGCGGGCGCTGACTTCGGCTTTTTGTACACCAAGAGCTACTCCCACGACTTATACATAATTGATTGGATAAAAACCATTGCTGAAAATCCAAAACACGCGGTAAGAGATCCCAGAAATTTTTACCCGTGATCGTCCGAAGCAGCCTGGAGAGCCGTGCCCTCTTAACAAAGATTTGTCACGTTATCGCACAAGTATCCATCGCAGCTGATATACGGGCTTCGAGGATAATGCCATCCGCGCCGCAAGATTTGAGACCGAAGCCGACTTACCGTTCAGGGCGGTGGTGAAGATCCCACTCTTTTGGAATCTTAGGCCGGCGAAAAAACTAGGAATTTTGAGGAACTTTGAGGGAACAATAAGAGCTCCTTTGCATGCCTCATCGTTTCTTTTCAACAACTTAGCCTTCCCCATCGTTCCTCGTAAGTCCTTGAAAATACTGGCGTTGTTACTTTCGATCCCACCACCCAGCATCCATCTTCCTGATGGATGAAGACTTAACAAAAACGCGCGAGGGCGAAAAGGGCAGATGACGCCAATGATTCGGTTTGTGTTTCTTTTTCAGTGGCACGGGTCACAACCGGATAAGCGGTTCTTTGGGTTCCGAACATCAGCTCGGTCACTTTCCGAAGCTGGGAAGCGGGTGTCTTTTGTTCTTGGTTTGTTCAAGTTCCCCGGACCCCTCCCAGCCACGGCCACGGTTCAACTCTAAAATCGCGGCATCTTCACTGCCGAGATTGGCCTCATTTTGGACTTCATGCGCTCTGACCACTGCGGACACTCGGAACATTGAAGCAAGCAAGACAGTGAGCGTCAGTTCATGGTTTCGATCGTCGGACAGATGAAAGATATAGTGAGGGGAAGCCCTTTTGAAATTGAGATGTTAAGCACTGGCCATTTGACCGAAACCTTTTCCGCATGTTGTTCGAGATCGGACCACGGTAACCAAGAACTCCTGGATTGGAGTTTCGGGAGAGCGCAGCCCCGATTACAAGTCGAAGGACCAGAAGTTTTTGGAGTTCAAACTATTTTAAATCGGACCGGTCGGCAAACTGCAATCAAATGAACGCAGGTTCGTTCAAAAAACTCCGAGAGGCCGCTAGCCGGATTCTCTTTCTAGGACTCGGTGAAAAGATCAAACTACAATCGGACTGCTACATAGACCGTGCGGCCTTGATATATTTGCGGACGGTAGTAAACGCCGCCCACGGTGTAGTAGCGCGCGCCCGAAACAGTAACCGCGCGATAGCCACCAGGCAGCACGGCGATGTAGCCATGTGGCAAGGCGCCCGCTCCCGATACGACCGTGGTTTTGCTGGCCGCCACAGTCCCGTTGGGGCCGCTCACTACTGTGGTCTTTCTGGCGACTCCGTAAACCTGTGCCAGCGCGACAGTCACATTAGAAAGCAATACAGCGATAAGAATAGCGGCCCTGACCAGGGCTTTTCTTCGTTGATGGGCGCTTATCGTGCCGCGACACAGACTAATTATTGGTTTCATATCGTTATGGTCCTTTCATTTTTTGTTGGAGAGTGAAGCGGATTATTTTTGCCGCACCGCCACTTTTGTTTCGGTCTCTTTCATCTGGGCCTCGGTTACCATCTCGACGCGCGCGGCGTCTTGAGGGGCCACGAAGGTGAAAAATTTATCGTCGAGCGTGGCAGCCAGATTCCAATCTGAAAAGCCAGCCTGGAGTTGCGGAGCGCCCTCTCGGCCCTTGAACGTCGCCACCAACTTGCGCGGCAGCAGATCAGCGACGCCGATCCAGAGTTCTGAATCAGCCACGTCGCCGCCGAGACTCAGGTGATGACACTCGACAACGCCGACAGTCTCTTTGCCCTTGTAAACCTGACTTTTGATTCTCGGACTCAGCGCCCCATAGGGATCGCTTAGAATGAACTCAGCCAAAGGCGGTGTGAATCCATACTTTTCGTCTATCTTCGCCACTACTTCATCAATCGTGCCGGATACCGGCACAGTGGCGTACAGCTTCATCGTCTCGTCGTAGACCGAGAGATTTTGACCGTCAAAAACGAACTGCCGAGCATTGTCCCCACTGTCCGACTTCGCCAGAAACTTGCTGGGTCGAGAGACAGAGATTTCGATCTGCGCGTTCTCGGGAATGTTTCGTCCTTCAACCAAAGCCGCGTCTAGTTTGCGGTCGACTTTGAAGCTGAGGCTTTTTGCCTGAGCAAGCTTCTCAGACATTTGCTTGAGCAGTTGATCGGGATCATTGGCGACGGTGGGCCTCTCTGAGCCGCATCCACAGGCTAAACCGAGCAACAAGGAACCGACAACAAAAGAGAACAAGGTTGGACTGGACCAGCGGTGATGAACCGGCCGCTGCCCCGCTTCAGAGCAGGTCTGCATAAAGTTCTTTCTCACATTTCTAAGTCGGTTATTCTGGAGCGCAAGCCCTCACAACTGTTTGTTCCTGAGGAAAAGGCCATGCGAACTCCGCATAGTTGTCCAACGTTTTCCCTTGAGCCTCTTACCCAAAGGCATGACAAGTACCAATAGAAAGTCTTAGTAGACCGTTGAAATAAATAGCTATTGCGCAACTTTAGGCGGCCAAGGGCGCAACTATCCCCCGAAATATCGGACCTCCTACGAAATACCGTGGGTTTAGCCAAATCACTTGGCCCTGAGGTAGTTTCATAATTTTCATTCGCAACCACACTCTTTGTTTACCCGAAAAAGAGTAAGTGCATTTTGTCAGAAGGACTTAAGCGGGACCGTTTCTGTTCATACGGTCATTTACAAACGACCGACCATCCTCGCTCTTTAGGCGTTTTTATGGGCGGGGTCCTTGCATGCTGTTGTAATGTCCTGCTGCCTCACGTTGCTGCAGGAGCCGGAGTTTAACACTCGACCTCTACATATCGAGAATGCAGAACCGCATAACTGTTGAGGTGTAGGGCTGGCCATGTGGAAAAAGCCAACAAGGCTGAGGCTTCTAATTATCGTCTTTGTCGTCGTACTGTATGTCGCTGTGCTGCTGCGGGCAACCACTGAGAGTACCCGGAGGTCGCTCCAGCTGCGTGACGAAACGTCCGCGCAGGATCGTATAGTTGTATCCGTACTGGTAACTAACGTGAATCCGGTCACCCAAGAATTGACCGCACAGCTCGGCTTCCGACTTGCGGGAGATATCGCTCTGGACGAGGTTACTCCAGCCGCAGATCTGGAGCTCCTAGTTAATAATGTCGGCGGTCAACAGGCGTACGACTTCCCAAAAGGGAAAAGGATGAACCGCATTGAAGTCGTATTTCCGTTGAACGGCGAATTGAATAGATATCCGTTCGATAGATACGAAACCACGATGTGGCTTTTGATGACGCTCCGGCAGCAAGTAATAAGGCGCAGCTTCCGAAGACGCCTGGGACTCAACCGCAAGATGCTCTCCATGCCGAAAAGCTGGCGATCGGCGCCGTCACCTTGCAACGAAACGCGCCCCTGGCTCTGTCTTTGGCCCTCTCGGCATCGATTCCGGGTATCAAGTTCAGGGGCAGTGTCACGCGCAACCAGACCACGCAAGTCGCAGGGATTGGTTTGAATGTGCGGCGGGCAGATAGCTTGATCGCCGTATCGATAATTATCAATGCGATGATGACAGGCCTCGCCATCAGCGTGCTGGCAATGGTGCTGCGGGTTACGACAGCAGGCGGAAAGTTTGACCTCTTCCCTCTGTCACTCTCGATCTCCCTAATCTTTGGGTTGCCGGCACTGAGGAGCGTGCAGCCCGGCGCACCGCCCGTGGGAGCGTTCAGCGACTATGTTTCCTTTATCTGGGCGGAATTGATTGTTGCGGTGTCTGCTGTAATTGCCGTTTGGCATTGGCTGCTGCGAGCGCGTCCCAGCTCTGAGTCTAGTGCTGGAAGTGGCCGTCAAGGTTGACAAGACCGGAGAACGTCTTGCAACTTCCTGGAAAGCAGAAGTCGTCACCGAACTAGCGGATCAAATTTTCGCCACAAATCCAGAGTTTGCATCCTGAGTTCCATCATTAAACCAGATCAAATCCACGATTCGTAGCGGACCCAAATATTGACGCCCTGCCGATTGACGACCGTCCATAGTCCGTGCATGTAACCTTAATTTCTCGAATATTTAAAGAAATATCACTTTGTACTGGATGCCTTCACTTCACGTATCTGTTCCCAATGGGTTCGTCGTGTTTGCCTTGGGGGGCTGAGACAGCAAATGGAAGATTAGAAGGCCTCTGGCGCGCCTCTCCTCGTTCAAGCTCGCGGATCGATGACGTCTTGTTTTTCAAGTTCTTTGATGACGATTTTTGCCAATACTTTGATGACCTTCATCGGAGAATTGGCATCGAACGCGTTTGTAGTACCGGTCCACACGAGCTCTCCATCGGGTTTCGCCGTGGAATAAAAATTTGTCTCCACTTGCGCGATAGTCTCTTTCTGCAGATACCCGGGGGCATGGACAATGGGTACACCGCTCCGTAATAGCCGTAAATAGTTCCGTAAGGAACCCGGAATTGTGCGCACGACGCTGCAGATTATTCGTAACACATTATGTTAATGTGAAGCGCTATGCTTTATGTGCCTCGTCTAGGCGCTGGCGAAAGTCCTTCGCCCAGGAGCGAAATGCGGCCTCAATATCCCCCCACTTCTTATACGCGTTGAAGCCGCTGAACCACCTCCGACCCCCTTTACTGGTCACGAATGCTACGATCCGCTCGCCGGACGTCGAATCGATCATTTCTCCTTCGATACCGATTTTGCCAACGCTGAGCCTGGGAACCAACAGACTGGCGCCGGGTGCCACCGCAACGGAAGCAGCGGTGGCAGCTCCCTTCACTGCCGCATTCTTCTTTCCACCCGTGGGCTCCACGTTCGTGATTGCTACGCTCAACTCCAATACACCTGGCCCCGGAGTGGTCACGATTTCGTAGCCCGATTTCGTGAGCTCATCGGTGACGGCGTCATGGAAGTACTTGGCCAGCCGTTCCAGGTCGTCGGGGTCGATGCCGCGGTCTGTCGCCTCAGGCAGCAAATAGATCGTAACCGGGTCAAAAATAAACTTGTGATAATTACTCAGGGCATTAGTGCTCTTCTCATAAAGCAGCAAGTCGCCGTTCTTCGCATCGGGAGCAAGTTTCGAATAGTCACCCAAGAACCCGGATACTTCCCTCGAATCCGGCGCTTGCTGCTTCGCCGAGTCCTCCGACTGTTGATAGTTAGACGAACCCTGAGCTCGCAAAGTGAAGCCAATTGCGAGCACGCAAATAGCTAGCAGGCTCAGACACTCTGCTAGCACTGCCCTTCTAGATCCTGGGTTGTGCATATCTACCTCCAACGTGCAATTTTTGGTGCCGCATAAGTACCGCTCACGCACTCTACAGATGGGGCTGTGCCAGTAGCATTTTGTTAATACTGGCGCGGTGCCCGAATGCTTGGTGCAAGTCACAGACCAACTGACAAGGACGCATTGGCTTCCCTATTTCGTAGAAAACGGGGTTCTTCCGCTAGAGATCGAGTACAGATAGGCGACCACGCACCCGATATGTCGGAGTGGCTCCGAAATGCCGTAGCTGACCGAATTAACATGTTCGGCTACTGCGGCGAGGGGCAATGCCAGAGATACAACGACGAAGTGCGAGGGCCTACGACTTCGCCTCTCAGCTGTCTTCATATCGGAGTCCTCTCCAATCACTCACATTTCCCCGCCTGGCTCCCGGGGGAAGGTCGAGATCGAATGAATGCCGCCATATCCGGTGTTATTGTCTGACGGTCTAGTTTTAACTATTCGCCCATGATCAGAGGGTTAGCCTGTCCGACTTTACTCCCAGCCACTCTGCCGCGGCGTCCAGCTCGCTGAATACGCGTACTTCGATCCGAGAAGAATTCAACAACATTTCATACATACATGCGATACCAAACGCGAGCGGATTAGTCGCCAGAAATGCGGATTTGACTCGGACG
>Ga0210394_10008617_pt1 | contig 10441 bp, 7 predicted proteins | sample IncBWC12MmetaG_FD_160121 | JGI IMG/M metagenome (GOLD analysis project Ga0210394, IMG submission 160121) | Forest soil microbial communities from Barre Woods Harvard Forest LTER site, Petersham, Massachusetts, United States - Inc-BW-C-12-M | ecosystem: Environmental > Terrestrial > Soil >...
CGGAAAATCTGGCATCGGTGAACCTGGTGTTGCGCGAGGGATCGCACGATCAATGGGCGGATCGCATCCGCTACTTCGAGCAAATTCGCAGAGCCGTTGCCGGCGATCCAAACGTGTTGTCCGCGGCCATCGGGAATCTTCCCCCAAGTATGATCGACTCCACGCCGGTGAGCGTGCCCGCACTGAAGGGGGCCTCGAGCCAGGTAGTTGCCCAGCAGGTGAGCCCGGAATACTTCTCCACGCTGGGTATTCCGCTCCTGACCGGGCGTGTTTGGACAGCGACGGAAACCGCGCATGCCGCACGCCTGGCGATCGTGAATGAAGCGATGCGCCGCCGGTACTGGCCGCACGGAAATCCCATTGGCCAGACCATTGTGCTGAACAACGGCGTGGCAAACGGAAACCTATGGAAGCTGGTTGCTCCCAGCAATAATCAGCACTTTCAGATCATTGGTGTAGTGGGCGATACGCCTAACAGAGGCCTTGGTGAAGAGGTTTCTCCCGGCGTATATGTCCCTTACACGATGACGCCGTTCGATGGCTTCAACGTGGTCATCCGCACCCGGGGCAATCCCGCCGCCCTGCTGCCCACAATCAAAGAGCATGTTCACAGCGTGGAATCAGGTCAGGCTGTGGGTGATCTGGTCACGGCAAGCGACTTAGTCGAAGGTGACAGTCTCGGCCGGGAACGATTTGTCGCAAGACTCTTTGGCGCGTTCGCATTCCTGGGCCTGGCCTTCGCGGTGAGCGGCCTCTACAGCATTCAGTCCTATCTTGTGGCCCAAAGGAGACGGGAGCTGGGGGTGCGAATCGCGCTCGGGGCGCAACGGTCGCACATTGTCGACCAGGTCACGAGGGCATCCGCGCTTTCTGTTGTAACAGGAACCGGGATTGGGATTGTTGCGAGTCTGGCACTCAGCCAGATTTTTTCTCATTGGACGAACGGAAATGCGCGCGATCCTCGGATGCTGCTGGCCAATGTTGTGCTGCTGTTTTTCGCGGCTTCGCTCGCATCCGTGGGGCCGGCGTTGGCGGCGACTTCCATTGCCCCAGCCGATGCATTGAGAGCTGAGTAGCGTCGAGGAGAACTGAGATGAAATGGTGGCCGGGGAAGAAGAGAGACGCGGACCTGGAGCGCGAGTTGCGTGCCGATCTCGAATTGGAAGAGGCAGAGCAGCGCGAGAAGGGTGTGTCGCCGGAAGATGCGCCTTACGCAGCGAGACGCGCGTTCGGCAACAAGACGCTCATCAAGGAACAGACGCACGAGGCGTGGGGTTGGGCGCCCTTCGAACAATTTCTTGCGGACGTGCGCTATACACTCCGTGTGTTGCTCAAGAGCCCCGGGTTCGCGTTGACCTCGAGTCTCACGCTCGCGCTCGGCATTGGAGCCAATGCGGCCATCTTCAGCCTGGTGAGCGCTATCATACTGCGCCCCCTGCCTTACCCAAGCCCCAGGGAACTGGTTGGTTTAGGCCAATGGAGAGACCAGAAGGGAGATGGCTATGTGCAAACGGGCGTATCTGCACCGAACATCGTCGATATAGCCGGGCAAAAGAATATTTTTCAGCAAGTCGGATACTATCGCTGGTCGGGCTTCAACATCACCGAAGGCAACCATCCGGAGAGCGTTGACGGCATCAAAACTTCCCTCGATATGTTGCCCATCTTCGGGATTCAACCGCTCATCGGTCGTCTCTTCACAGCCGAGGAGATGCAGACTGGTCACGATCAGGTGGCGATCCTCGGTCATCGTCTGTGGCAGACGCGCTATGGCGCTGATCCGGCGATTTTAGGCAAGACGATCCGCCTGGACGAAAAACCCTACACGATTGTGGGTGTGATGCCCGCACGTTTCCGCTTTACCTGGGACCAGGAGATGGGCGTGTTCGCGCCGCTTGCACTCACGCCCGAGGAACTGAGCGAGAAGGGACGTGCCACGTCGCGAGACCTGGAGACGCAGGCCAGGCTTCAGCCGAACGTAAGCGTGAAGCAGGCCCAGGCCGCAATGGACACTTTGGCCGCTAATCTGGCCGCGGAGCATCCTGACGCCAATAAGGGCTGGGGCTTCAAAGTCGAACCGCTGCATGCAGCGTATTACCGCCACATCGGACAGCCGCTGCTGATCATGTCGGGAGCGGTGCTGTTTGTCTTGCTCATCGCCTGCAGCAATGTTGCCAACCTGCTTCTGGCACGCGCCACGGTCAGGAGGCGGGAGATCGCGATTCGCGCGGCGATTGGGGCCACCCGGCGGCGGTTAATCACGCAGCTACTCACTGAAAGCATCGTGCTGGCGGCGATAGGCGGTGTGCTGGGACTGCTGCTCGCCTTTTTCGCAGACCGGATTCTGACATTGGAGATGACGCACTATCGCCGGTTCAGCGTGCCGAACGCAAGTGTGATCAATCTCGACTGGCGGGTTGTGCTGTTTGCTCTGGGTCTGACGCTGCTGACCGGAATCATCTTCGGGCTGGCGCCTGCCTGGGTTGCATCCGGAACTGATTTGAACGAATCGCTGAGAGAAAGCGGCGCAAATTCGGCTGCGGAGTCGGGGCGGCGGCGCCTGCGAAATGGCCTGGTGATTTCTGAGATTGCGCTGGCCCTGGTGCTGCTGACCGGCGCTGGACTGCTGGCGCGGACATTTCTGGGACTAATGCAAGTGGATCTGGGGATCGATCCGACCAATGTGGTAACCATGGAGATCGATCTACCCCAATATAAGTATTCTGTGCCCGCCAATCAGACGCTCTTCTATCGTCGATTGCTGCAGCGGGTGCAGAATCTGCCGGGGGTTAAAGCGGCAGGAATCGAGCAGCCCGGTTCCACAGTTTTCTTCCAACCCGAAGGCCAAGCGCCAACTGCCCCGGGGCAGGAACCGACAGCGGGCTTTAATGTCGTTTCACCTGGTGTTTTCTCTGCCATGGGGATCGGGCTTGTGGCGGGACGAGGGTTTACGCAAAACGACGCCGACGGCTCGACGCCGGTGGCATTGATCAGCGAAGCAGCGGCGTATCGCTATTGGCCGAACTCGAACCCCATAGGCCGCCATCTCTCGGTTTTGGCGCGAGTCTACTCGGGGAAAAGCGCGGGCACCGCACAGTCACTTGAGATTGCCGGAATCGTGAAGGACCGGCGAGGTTACAACCTGTGGGAGCCACGCGCTGACATTTACGTTCCCTTCGAGCAACACTCTATACCCTGGGGTTATCTGAACGTTCGAACTGTCGTGCCGCCAATGACGGTGGTGCCGTCGATTCGCCAAGCCGTGTTGGCTATCGACAACGAGCAGCCCGTGAACGACGTGATGCTGCTGACGGATCAAGTTGCTCAAAGCTATGGAACAGTCCGCTTCCCCATGACGTTGGTGTGGATTTTTGCAACGCTGGCGCTCGTGCTCGCTGCGGTTGGAATCTTCGGTGTGATGTCGTATACGGTGAGCCGGCGCTCGCATGAACTCGCCATTCGCATGGCGCTGGGAGCTGATCGCGTGAAGGTGTTGCGCCAGATACTTCGCGAGGGTCTAGGGGTTACGCTGATCGGCGTTGGGATTGGTTTGGCGGTGGCGCTCGGCCTAAGCCGCATCATGGCCGATTACGTTTATGGCATCAAAGCCACCGATCCGCTCACCTATACGGCAGCCACTCTTGTGCTGGTGCTCGCAGCTCTGGCGGCATGCTACGTTCCAGCTCGCCGTGCCGCATCCGTCGATCCGATGCAAGCTTTGCGAAACGAATGAGCGGGGCGCCAAAGGCGCCACGGCCCGCTGCCGAGGAGAACTGAAATGAACTGGTGGCCGATGAAGAAGCGCGATGCGGACCTGGAGCGGGAATTGCGCTCCGATCTGGAGTTGGAAGAAGCGGAGCAGCGCGAACGTGGGTTGTCTGCGGAAGCGGCTCGCCAAGCGGCGATGCGCGCCTTCGGCAATCCCACGCTCATTCGCGAACAGACGCGCGCGGTGTGGTCGTGGAACCGGCTGGAAGCCCTGGGGCGCGATCTGCGCTACGGGTTGCGCACCCTGCGGCGCACGCCGGGATTCACCATCATGGCCGTTGTGGTAATCGCGCTGGGGATCGGCGCCAACGTGGCGTTGTTCACCGTGGTGCGGAGCGTGCTGCTGAAGCCGTTGCCGTTCCGCGACCCGGACAGGCTGGTGCTGATGTATGAGTACGAACCCGAGCGACCGCATCACATGCCGTGGCTGCCGGTGGCTGCGGGCGTGTTCTGGGAGTGGCAGCGGGCGACACAGTCGGTCGCGAAGATGGCGATGGTATCGCCGTTCCAGGGCTACATTGTTTCGAGCGAGAGCGGCAAGCTGCCGGAACAGATTGACGCGGCGTGGTGCACGGACAACTTTCTTTCGCTGCTGGGTGTGCGGCCGGTGCTGGGGCGCGAGTTCACGGCCGGCGATGACAGGCCTGGCGCGGCGGCCACGGCGATACTTTCTGCCCGCTTTTGGAAGCGGCGCTATCGGGCCGACCCGGCCATTGTGGGCAAATCGATCTGGCTGGATGCGAAGCCGTACACGATTGTCGGCGTGCTGCCGGCCACGTTTGTTTACTCGGGAGCGTATGGGGGCAACGCTGTGCAGGTGTGGACGCCGGTAAGGCATGAGGCACCGGCATGGCTGATGCAAACCTATGGCGATCACGAGTTCCAGGTGGTGGCGAGGCTTGCTCCGGGCGTCACTCTCGCTGCTGTCGAGTCGCAGATCGTCGCGCTGCAAAAGCAGATCAAGGCTGCTCATCCCGAACCCGCAGTACATCCAAGCGCGATCGGCAGGACCATGCTGGACGATGCCGTGCACAACTACAAGACGCCGCTCTACGCGCTGATGGCGGCAACCGGTTGCGTGCTGCTGATCGCGTGCATGAACGTTGCGGGTCTCCTTGTGGCTCGAGCAGCCTCGCGCAACAAGGAGCTGGCGATTCGCGCTGCCCTGGGCGGCGGACGGCTGCGCCTGATGCGGGAGAGGCTGATTGAGAGCATGCTGCTATCGGCGGCAGGCGGAGCACTGGGCATACTGATGGCGTGGGGCGCGCTGGCGTGGCTTATTCATATTCGCCACGACATGAATCGCGTGGAGTCGATCCGGATTGACGGCTTCGTTGCCGCGTTTGCAGTGGGAATCATCGCACTGTGCGCGATGTCCTCGGGATTGATATCGGCCATCAGCGCAGGCGCTAGAAATGTGTTGGCGGGCTTGCAGGAGGGATCGCGCTCGCACAGCGGCGGAACAGGCCGGGCAATTCTGCGGCGCGCTTTGCTGGCCTTGGAAGTAGGCCTGACCGTGGTGCTGCTGGTGGGCGCGGGGCTGCTGATCATCAGCTTTGAGCGGCTGCGGTCGGCGGACATCGGGGTGCCCGTGGACAATGTGCTCACTATGCGGCTTGCCCTGCCCGATGTCCGCTACGGCGATCAGCGCAAGGCTGTTGCATTCTTCGAGCGGTTGATTGCCGGTGTCCGTGCGCTGCCAGGTGTGTCGGGCGCGGGATTGGTGAGCGCCGCACCGGGCGAAGGCTGGGGTGGCGACACCGAGTTCAGCATAGTGGAGCACCGGCCCCTGGCCAAAGGACAGGGGATGGACTTCATGCTACGCGGCGCGGATCCCGGGTACTTTTCGGGCATCGGGCTTCCCATTCTCAAGGGCCGCACCTTCCGGCCGGATGAGCGCCTGGCGCACGCCAATGTGGTTCTAATCAGCCGCGGCGCGGCTCAACAGTTCTTTCCCGGCGAAGACCCGGTGGGCAAACACATTAAGGAAATCAGCGGCAACGGCGTCTGGGAGGTGATCGGCGTGGTCGGCGACGTACGATGGCATATCTCGCAGCCACCGATGCCCACGCTTTACTGGCCGATTTACGGAAACGAATACACCGTCGCCACGATTGTGATTCGCGCGCCGCGCGACGTGGAATCGCTGGCGGTTCCGGTGCAGAAGATTGTTGGCCAGCTCGACCGGGACCTGCCGGTATGGAACGTAATGACGCTGCGCGAGGCTGTTGGCAGGTCGACAATGGACTCGGAGTTCGATTCGATCCTCGTGCTTGGGTTTGCGGTGATCGCGCTGGTGCTGGCCGCGGCGGGTCTATATGGCGTTCTGGCCTTTCTGGTAACCCAGCGCTCCGGCGAAATCGGGATTCGCATCGCACTGGGCGCACGGAGAACCCAGCTGCTCCGCCGCGTGCTTCTCGATGGCCTGCAGCCGGCGCTGGTCGGGCTACTGATCGGATTGCCCGCGAGTGCCGCCGCGGTGCGGCTCATCCGCAGCATGCTCTACGAGACACAACCGCTTGATCCCGCAGTGTTTGCGGCCGTCGGCGGGCTGCTGCTGCTGGTTGCGGTCGCGGCGTGCCTGGGACCGGCATGGCGCGCTTCGCGGATGGATCCGATGGCCGCATTGAGGATGGAGTAGCGGATACGGAGCCACAAAAAAATCGGCGGCGGGGACCTGATCCTCGCCGCCACCGGTTTTTGGCATCAACCGTATTTGCTCTCTGCCTAATTCCTGTGATGCAGGAAGTAGGCTATTCGATAGCCCCGGCTTCAGCGGCGGGAGGAACGCCCGGTGCCAGATCAAGGGCAGGTCCGGGAGGAAGCATGCCTTCAGGGCCAGGGCCGTCAGGAGGAGCAAACTGTGGGCCAGGACCACCCTGGGGAGCTCCTGGAGGTGCACCGGCGGGACCGCCCGGCGGGCGCATCATATGGCGGGGACCAACGCCGTTCGGGCGAGCTCCGTTCTGCCGCAACTGGCGGCGTTCGGCGCGGGCGGCCTGAAGCTGCTTCCACTGGTCAGGGGTGAGCTTGGCGCGGATGGCCAGCAGAAAGCGCGCGTTAGCCTTCTCCAGCTCGGCACGAGCCTGGGCAATTTTGTCGATCTGGGCGAGGATGAGCTGCTCGCTGGGCTGATCGGCGCTCATGAGCGGCTCCATGGCGAGCTCCGCCTTTTCGACGCTGGCGTGCATGTCAATGAGATTCCCCTGGTGTTCAAGAAGAATCGCATCCATGCCCTTGCGCTGGTCGTCGGTCAGGTTGAGCTTATCCACCATGGTTTGATCGTTCCACCACCGGCCGGCGCGACCGGAACCGAGGGCTCTCTCGAGCGGGGGACGGTGGGCTCCGAAGCCCTGCCCCGGGCCCTGGGCGAGTCCTTGCGCCCCGGCAGTGAAGGCGCAGAACAGGGCAGCAGCCGAAATGACGGTAAAAACTGCTTTGAATCCTCTCATCTTGTTCTCCTTGTCGCTGAAAAAGTGAAACTTGCGTTTCATTATGCTTAGGCTCGATCCCCTGCACGGTCTGCGTAGAGGCGAAGCTCACCTCTCACCGTCGCCGGTGGGGGAAAAATGAAATACGTCTGAGCCCTGGTTACTGCGTATTGTCCTCAGCCATCAATGTGGCGAGGGGTTCCATGGCACTGGGTACTTCCCGCGAAACGGCACTGTCAACCTTCGCCAGCAGTTCGTCCACGTCGCGTGCGCGCTGCTCAAGGGCAAGCTGGCGCTGGTGTTCGGCTTCGCGCTGGGCGGCCTGTTTGGCCAGTTCGCGCCGATGAAGCTCATGAACGCTGGCCGTGGCCAGACCGGCTGTCAGGACGAGGGATAGCGCCCAGCCCAGGGATCGCTGACCGAGGATGCGTCGAGGAACTGGAGAGAAAACCAAGGCCCGGCTGCGATCACTCGCGTCGCTCCGGGAGCGATAAGTCGCTTCGCTCCACGCATACACGCTGGCGCGGAAGTCCTTCAAAATTGCTTCCAGGATCGGGTCCTGCTGCTGGTCTGCCGCCCCGTTTCCTGCCTTGCCCGTATTGTTGTCGATCGGATGCTGCCCGTTCATGATCTTCCTCCCAGCTCCGCGCGCACTCTCCCAAGCGCCCGCGAGAGATGCGCCTTCACGGTACCGTCGCTCAGACCGGTGGCGCCTGCAATCTCCGCTATATCCATCTCTTCCACGTAGCGCAGCAGGAACACCGTTCTCTGCCTGGCGCTCAGCCGTTTTACCACGTCCCAAACCTTGCCAACCTTCTCCCGGGCCAGCAGTTGCTGCTCGGGAGAGCTTTCGCCGCTGGGGAGCCATTCGCCTGCTTCGTCGACGTCCACCGAATTGGTGCGGGTGGTGCGCCAGAACTGAAGGCGGCGGTTGCGCCAGTGGTCCTTCTGCACGTTGATGGCGATCCGCATCAGCCAGGTCAAAGCACTGGACTCGCCGCGGAAGCCGGCCCAATTACGATACGCCTTCAGGAAGCACTCCTGCGTCAGCGTTTCGGCCAGGTCGACCTCGCGCGTAGAGGCCAGCAGGAACCGGAAAATCTGCTGCCGGTGCGCGGAGACGACGTGGGAAAACTCTTGAGCGGCAATCGGTTGAGCCGGGACCATGGTCATTGCTTCGAATGCGGTGCCGGCTGCCATCACTCAGGTAGACGCCGGTCTGCTGAGGTAGTTTACAGCCGGCGCGGAATGCTTTGGGATTAGGGCTTTTTAGCCGGCCCGGGTGCCCCCCGGATGTTGGAGATGGGATAGCACCGCAGCCCACCATTGGGAATCCACGGGCTGATTGGCCCCATTCATTGCCGATTTATCGCGCCCTACCGTCTGGAGGGGCGGGGAAGGGACTTTGACAGCGGTTGGTAGACTGTGGGCGGGCGATTCTACAGCTCGCCAAAGGGAATAACGATGCTTCTTGCTGCACTTCGTGAAGAGGTTCTGCGCGCCAATCTGGAGATTGCCCGGCGCGGGCTGGCGCCGCACACGTTCGGCAACGCCAGCGGGGTTGACCGGTCGGGTGCGGAGCCATTGGTGGTGATCAAGCCCAGCGGGGTGGATTACACCTCGCTGACGCCCGCAGACCTGGTGGTAACGGACCTGGACGGACGGATTATCGACGGATCGCTCAGGCCGTCGAGCGATTTGGACACCCACACACTCCTCTACCGGGAGTTTCCCCAGATTGGCGGGGTGGTGCACACGCACTCCGAGTTCGCCACGTCGTGGGCGCAGGCTAACCGCGAGATTCCCTGCCTGGGCACGACGCACGCGGACTACTTCCACGGGCCTGTGCCGGTGACCGACACGCTGACGGAGGCGGAGGTGAAGGACGGGTATGTGCGGAACACCGGCGTAGTGATTGTGCGGCGGTTCAGGCGCGACGGCCTGGACCCGGTCGCGGTTCCGGGGGTGCTGGTGGCGGGGCATGCGCCGTTCGCGTGGGGAAAATCCGCCGCCGAAGCCGTGGAGCATGCCGACGTCCTCGAGTACATTGCGCGGCTGGCATTCCGCAGCACCCTCCTGGGGGCGCCGAACGGGGGCCTTCCCCCACACGTGCGAGACCACCACTATCTCCGTAAACATGGTCCACGGGCGACCTACGGACAGCGCAAGTCCGTGTGAAATGTGTGCAAGTTGTGTCGTTTGAGCCGCAGGTTGTGTGAATATCGAATTGCATAGGGCGATTCGATTCTACGTAGTCCACCTACCGATTTCTGCATAGTTCCGGCAGGCACCGGATTACCTGCGGAATGGACCGAACGTCTAAAGTAACTGGATAACTCGAACGTTTCCAACAGAATCCGGAAATTTCTTCAAGGCTTGCATGCACGCTTCGGCGGTGGCATACGACGTGCATCTGGAGTGCGGTTAAAGGCTTCCCACGGATGGAGACGAACCTATCCAATCGCATTCAGGCGACACTGCTGGCCGTATTGACGGTCGGACTGGTGCTGCTGGCGGTATGGAACTTCCACCAGGAAGGTCAGTTTCCGCAGCCGGACGACGGGGTGTGGTGGGCGGAGGCTTCGAATGGGTCGGGACTGGTGGCCCAGAAGGTGCTGCCGCATACGCCGGGAAGCCGTGCGGGATTGCAAGCCAATGACCTGCTGACGGCCGTAAACGACGTCCCGGTGCGGAGATTCCCTGACTTCCAACGAGAGCTGCACCGTATCGGGGCGTTCGGAAATGCGCACTACACCATCACGCGCGAGGGCGAGGAGCTGGACAGCCCGGTGCTGGTGATTCCCGAGCCGGTGGACCGGAGTGCGCAGCAGGCCCAGCGCATCATCGGACTGATTTACCTGGCAATTGGGATTTATGTTCTGTTCCGGCGCTGGACGGCTCCGAGGGCGACCCACTTCTACGTCTTTTGCCTGGTGTCGTTCGGGCTGTACGCACTGAAGGTGACGGGCGCGCTGGACTTCGCCGACTGGACAGTGTTCTGGTGCAATGTGTTGGCGGAATCGTTGCAACCAGCGCTGTTTCTGCACTTTGCGCTGAGTTTCCCAGAGGAGCGCCTGAAGAAACTGAAGCGGCAGTGGTTGTTGCCCCTGATCTACGCGCCGGGGGCCGGTTACCTGTTTCTGTGGGTCTGGGCCATTAACCGGTGGCAGGCGACGGAACTGCTGCGACACCGCATGGATCAGATGGGCACAGCCTACGATGCCGCCTATTACGTGCTGGCC
>Ga0210394_10008618_pt1 | contig 10441 bp, 7 predicted proteins | sample IncBWC12MmetaG_FD_160121 | JGI IMG/M metagenome (GOLD analysis project Ga0210394, IMG submission 160121) | Forest soil microbial communities from Barre Woods Harvard Forest LTER site, Petersham, Massachusetts, United States - Inc-BW-C-12-M | ecosystem: Environmental > Terrestrial > Soil >...
GTCGGTCTCGAAAATCAGCCGGAATGCGCCGGCCTCGCCGCGCTCGCCGCCATCCATGAAATCGAAGTAGGCCGACAGCACGCCGTGCACCCGAAGCCGGTTGTCCTCGGTGGCGCCCAGCGCGTCGGCCACAGCTGCTGAAAGGGCCTCGGCCTGAGTGTCCAGCAGCGCCAGGTAGAGCTCCAGCTTGCCCGGGAAGTGCTGGTAGAGCACAGGCTTGGAGACGCCGGCCCGCTCGGCGATGTCGTCCATCGCGGCGGCGTGGTAGCCCTGGGCGACGAAGACCTGCTGGGCCGCGGCAAGTAGCTGCTTGCGGCGTGCCGAGCGCGGCAGCCGCGCCCCGCGTACGGAGCTGACAGTCATCTGGGCGCGCTCCGATTCTCGCCACGTCATGGTCCGCTGAACCTTACCGGCGAGTAGCGCTGATCGCGGGCGGGCGGGCACGCCGGTCGTCTTCCAGCACGGTGGCGAACAGGTCGCCGCGTGAGCCGACACGGCGCAGCACCGCGTCGGCGGTGAACGAGAGGGACTTGCCACCTGCGACCTCGTCCCAGGTTACCGGCGTCGACACGGTCGGCTTGGACTTCGCCCGCAGTGAATACGGGGCCACGGTGGTCTTGGCCGGGTTGTTCTGGCTCCAGTCCAGCAGCACCTTGCCGCCGCGCAGCGATTTCGTCATCCGGGAGACGACGAGATCCGGCCGCTGCTGTTCGAGCTGCTGCGCGATCCGGTGTGCGTACTCGGAGGTCTCGGACTGGTTCTGGACCTCCACCGGCGCGCTCACCTGCATTCCCTTGGAGCCGGAAGTCTTGGCGAGCGGGACCAGCCCGTCGGCGTCGAGCCGGTCACGTAGCAACAGCGCGACTTCACGGCATTCGGCCATCCCGGCCGGCTTTCCCGGATCCAGATCGAAGACGATCAGATCCGTCCTGGGTTTTCGGGACCGCCCGGAAACCGTCCACTGCGGCACGTGCAGTTCGACGGCGGCCAGGTTGGCCAGCCAGACCAGCGTCGCGAGTTCCTCTACGACGACGTAGTCGATGCTGTCGCGGTCCTTGGTGGAGCCCGGAGCGGGCAGTGAGACGGTCCGGACCCAGTCCGGCGTCCCGCTGGCGGCGTTCTTCTCGTAGAAGAACGGTGCGTCGACCCCGTTCGGGTACCGCTTGACGGTCAGCGGCCGCCCGGCCAGGTGCGGCAACAGCACGGGTGCGACCCGGGTGTAGTAGTCGATCAGCTCGCCCTTGGTGAAGCCCGCATCCGGGTACAGCACCTTGTCGAGATTGGACAGCGAGAGTTCGCGCCCACCGACCTGGACCGCAACCCGTTGACCTGCCACGGTGTACATCCTGCGCCATGATTGTCTCGAGTGCCGGAGCAGGCCGGTGCGGTCCGCGAGATCGGCGAGACTTCCGGGAAGGTGGGGCCAGATGAGATCGATCTGGAAGGGCACGGTGTCCTTCGGGCTGGTGAGCATCGGCGTGAAGATGTACTCGGCCACCGAGGAGCGCGACGTCAGCTTTCACCAGGTCCGGCGCAGTGACGGTGCCCGCATCCGCTACCGGCGGGTCGCCGAATCCGACGGCGAGGAGGTCGCCTACGGCGACATCGCCAAGGGCTTTCCCCTTCCCAGCGGGGAGATGGTCGTGCTCACCGATGAGGACTTCGCCGACCTGCCTCTACCGAGCGCGCGGGTGGTCGACGTCCTGCAGTTCGTGCCGTTGGAGCAGGTCGATCCCATCTACTTCGCCAAGAGCTACTACTTGGAGCCCGAGGCCGCGGCCATCAAGCCCTACGTGTTGCTCCGTAACGCGCTGGACCAGACCGGGATGGCCGGCGTGGTCAAGGTCGCCGTCCGCAGCCGCGAGCAGCTTGCCCTGCTGCGCGTCCGGGACGGGGTCATCGTGCTCGAGACGATGGTCTGGCCGGACGAGGTGCGCCGTCCCGAGTTCCCCTTCCTCGAGCAGGACGTCGCGATCCGGCCGCAGGAGGGGAAGATGGCCGAATCGCTGGTCGCGAGCATGGTCGGCGAGTTCGATCCGGAGCAGTACACCGACGACTACCGCGCCGCGCTGCAGCAGGTGATCGACGCCAAGATCGAGGGCCACCAGGTGGCCGGGCCGGAGGTGCCGCCCACGGCTGGCAATGGCAACGTGGTGGACCTCATGAGCGCGCTGCGTGCCTCGGTGGATGCCGCGAAGCGTGCCCGGGGCGAGGCTCCGGAGAAGGCCGGGGTAGAGGCTGGGGTGAAGGCGAAGGCGGCCGCGAAGGCAACCACGAAGACGACCGCGAAGACGACTGCGAAGGCAACCGCGCGAGCGCCGAAGAAGGCGGCGGCCGGGGCTGCGAGCAAGTCGGCCTGAGCCGGCGCACCGGGTAACCTGGAATGTCATGACGCCCACCCCGGCCCGCCTCTCCGGCGCGGTCCTGCCGCCACTGGACCAGAGCGTCGCGCCGTGGTCCGGGCGCCGGGTCTCGGTCGGCGGCGCCGAGGTCTACGTGCGGCGCACGCCGTCCAGCGATCCGGCCGGGGAGCCCGCGCTGTACGTGCACGGCCTGGGTGGCGCGTCGACCAACTGGACGGACCTCGCCGGCCAGCTCGCCCCGTGGCTGGCGGCCGAGGCGATAGACCTGCCCGGCTTCGGCCGTTCCGGACCGTCGCCGGACGGCGACTACTCGCTGCGCGCCCAGGCTGGTGTCGTCATCAGCTACCTAGAAGCTGCCCGTGACGCAACCGGTCGCGGGCCCGTGCACCTGTTCGGCAACTCGATGGGCGGCGCCATCGCGATCTTCGTCGCGTCCAGCCGTCCTGACCTGGTCCGGACCCTCACCCTGATCTCGCCGGCCGTTCCGTCGCTGCGCCCGCAGCACAACGGAGGCGATCCGAGGATGCTACTGCTGGCGGTGCCGGGCATCAACTCCCTGCTCCTGCGACGGTTGGCCACGGTGCCCGCCGACGTCCGGGTCCGCGCGACGCTGGACATGATCTACGCCGATGCCACCGGGGTACCGCCCAATCGGCTTGCCGAAGCCGTCGAGGAACTCCAGGGCCGCAGCTGGATGAGCTGGGGGCCGGGCGCGTTCGTCGGCGCGTTGCGCAGCCTGGCCGCCAACTACCTGATGACCGGATCGCGATCGATGTGGGCGCGGATGGCCATGATCAGCGCACCGACGCTCGTCCTGTGGGGGCGCCAGGATCGGCTCGTCGACGTCCGCCTCGCCGCGCGGGTCGCCGCCACGATCCCAGTCGCCAGGCTCCTGGTTCTCGACGATGTCGGCCACGTCGCGCAGATGGAGGATCCGGTCACCAGCGCCCGCGCCTTCCTGGGGCTGTTGGAGGACTCGCGGCGGAGCGTTGATCACGAGGGAATGGCCGGTGATGTGAGAGCCTGAGCGGGTGACTCAGCTCGAGCGCGACGCGGTTGACGCGACTCGCGCTGACGGTCCGCTCGACCGGCCCGCGGTTCAGGCCGGCCGGGTTCAGGTATTCGTTCGCGTATTCGTCCGTCGGTACGGCTGGCGGGCGTACGCGCTGCCGCTGCTCGTCGTGATCACGGTCGTTGCGCTGGTCAGCGCCGCGCAGTCCGGAAAGCCTGCCGCCGGGGGTGCCGGCGGTTCGGCTCGTGGAGGAGTGGCAAGCGCACCGCCGACCGCGGAGGGCACCCAGTCGCTAAAGGCGGATGTGCCGGGGGCGGGGTCGCTGAATGCCGCGCTGCCCTCGGACGCCCTGCCGGCCGGCGCGAGTTACACCCTCAAAGGCGACGGCACGTACCACGTCATCGCGGGGTCCGGCCCGGTCGTCGGCTCCGGCACGGTGCACCGTTACTCGATCGAGTACGAGGGCGGTATCGCCGGGATCGATCTGACCGCGTTCGCGAACACCGTCCAGCAGGTGCTCTCCGATCCCAAGAGCTGGACGGCCGGTGCCGGGGTCGCGCTACAGCGGGTGGACGCGGGTCCGGTCGACTTCCACGTCACGCTGGTCTCCTCGATCACGGTGCGATCGCTGTGCGGCTACCAACTCCCGATCGAGACGTCGTGCTTCGCGCCGGCCGGCAGCGTGCCCGGCAACGACGTGAACCGGGTGGTACTGAACGACTCGCGCTGGGTCCGCGGTGACGCGGCCTACGTCGGCGACCTCGCCGTCTACCGCATCTACATGATCAATCACGAGGACGGTCACGCGCTCGGTCACCTGCACGCGCACGGTTGCCTGGCCGACGGGCTGGCGCCGGTGATGATGCAGCAGACCATCGGACTCAAGGCCACGAACGGCCAGCTCTGCGAGGCGAATCCGTGGCCGTACCCGACCGGTGCGACTGACGCGCCCGGGGCCGAAGCGCCCGACACTCCTATCAACAACGAATTCAACCTGCAGAACGAGTAGGTGCCGGCGTGGTCCGGGAATGACGGCCACCCCTAACATGGTTGCCTGTCACTAGAAGTCCGCTCCGTGAATGAGGTAACTCGCTCCGTGAATGAGGTAATTGCTGTGTCGCTGCCGCCGCTTGTCGATCCTGACGGACCGACCGCCTCGCTCTCGGTCGACGAGATCCGTCGCTACAGCCGCCACCTGATCATCCCGGATGTGGCGATGGCGGGCCAGAAGCGGCTCAAGGCCGCCAAGGTGTTGTGCATCGGCGCGGGCGGGCTGGGATCCCCGGCGCTGATGTACTTGGCCGCGGCGGGTGTCGGCACCCTCGGCATAGTCGAGTTCGACGTCGTCGACGAGTCGAACCTGCAGCGCCAGATCATCCACGGTGTCGGCGACGTCGGCCGGTCGAAGGCGGAGTCGGCCCGCGATTCGGTGCTGGAGATAAACCCGTATGTGACGGTGAACCTGCACGAGACGCGGCTCGACTCGTCCAACGTGATGGAGATCTTCGCCCAGTACGACCTGATCGTCGACGGCACCGACAACTTCGCCACCCGCTACCTGGTGAACGACGCGGCGGTCCTGCTGCACAAGCCTTACGTCTGGGGCTCGATCTACCGCTTCGACGGGCAGGCGTCAGTGTTCTGGGCGGACCAGGGGCCGTGCTACCGCTGCCTCTACCCGGAGCCGCCGCCGCCGGGCATGGTGCCCTCCTGCGCCGAGGGTGGCGTGCTGGGTGTGCTCTGTGCCTCGATCGGGTCGATCCAGGTGAACGAAGCGATCAAGTTGCTCACCGGGATCGGTGAGCCGCTGGTCGGTTCGCTGATGGTCTACGACGCGCTGGAGATGGAATACCGCAAGATCAAGGTACGCAAGGATCCGAACTGTGCGGTGTGCGGCGAGCACCCGACGGTGACCGAGCTGATCGACTACGAGGCGTTCTGCGGCGTCGTCAGCGAGGAGGCCCAGCACGCGGCGGCCGGTTCGACGATCACTGCCGCTGAGCTGAAGGAGCTGCTCGACTCCGACAAGCCGATCGATCTGGTCGACGTGCGGGAACCGGCCGAATGGGAGATCGTCCGCATTCCGGGTGCTCGGCTGGTGCCCAAGGACGAGATCCTGCGTGGCGACGCGCTGGCCGATCTGCCGCAGGACCGCCAGATCGTCCTCTACTGCAAGTCCGGTGTGCGCTCGGCCGAGACCCTGGCCGCGGTCAAGGCGGCCGGCTTCAAGGATGCGGTGCACGTGCAGGGCGGCGTGACTGCCTGGGTCAACCAGATCGATCCGAGCCTGCCCTCCTACTGAGCGGGACGGAGCACAGCGATCCGGTCGGCGACTCGCTCGCCGATCGCATCCTCGCTTGTGTGGCCGCGGTGCCGGCCGGCCGGGTGATGAGCTACGGCGACGTGGCCGAGTTCGTCGGCACCCGGGCGGTCCGGATGGTCGGCCGGGTGCTGGCGGTTGACGGCGGGGGCGTGCCGTGGCATCGGATCCTGCGGGCCGACGGGAGCATGGCCGCGCATCTGGTGGTCGAGCAGACGCGCAGGTTGCGGGCCGAGGGGGTCCGGGTGGAGGGCGGCCGGGTGCAACTGGACCGATACCGCTGGGACGGTCGGTAGCCGACAGGCGCTCCGGCAGCGGAACTGTCGGCACCGCGTGCTGGGATAGTCACATGTCCCGCCCAGCCCCTGGCTACCGCCTCGTGCGTCCGCCGCGAGTTCCGGCCGAGTCGCCCCGGCTGGACGACGCGCAGCGCCGGGTCGTCCAGCACGCCGGCGGCCCGCTGCTGGTGCTGGCCGGCCCGGGGACCGGCAAGACGACGACCCTGGTCGAGACAGCCGTGGCCCGGGTCGAGGCCGGCGTTCCGGTCGAACACATCTTGATGCTGACGTTCAGCCGGCGTGCGGCCGGCGAACTTCGTGATCGGGTCACGGCAAGGCTGGACCGGACCGTCCGAGAGCCGGTCGCGCGCACGCTGCACTCGTACGCCTTCGGCGTGCTGCGGATGGCCGCGGTTGCCCGTGAGTTGCCGGCTCCCCGGCTACTCGCCGGGCCCGAGCAGGATGTCGTGCTGCGGCAGCTCATCGCCGGCAGTTCGCCCGAACGGTGGCCGGTGGCGCTGCGCCCGGCGCTTCGGACCAGGGCGTTCGCCGCCGAACTGCGCGACCTGCTGATGCGGGCCGTCGAACGGGGTCTCGACGGCCCGACGCTCGCCCGGATCGGCCGGTCCCGGGGCCGTGCCGACTGGGTCGCGGCGGGGGAGTTCCTCCACGAGTATCAGGACGTCACCGCACTCGGCAGCCCGGGCGGCTACGACCCGGCTGAGCTGATTCGATCGGCGCTCAGCGAGCTGGAGGGCGACGAGCGCCTGCTCGCCGCGGAGCGCGCGACCAGGCGGCACATCTTCGTAGACGAATACCAGGACACAGATCCGGCGCAGGCGGAGCTGCTCGCGCTGCTGGCCGAGGGTGCCGACGAGCTGATCCTGGTAGGCGATCCGGACCAGTCGATCTACGCGTTCCGCGGTGCTGACGAGTCAGCGGTGCGCGATGTGTCCGCACGCTTCGGCGGGGCGGCGGGGGAGGTGCCGGTCGTCGCGTTGAACCACTCCCGGCGTGCCGGTCCGGTGCTGCTCGCCGCGTCCCGCCGGGTGGCGGCGCGGCTGCCCGGTCGTGCCGAGCAGCGCCAGCTCGAACCCGCTGGCGGGCTGCCGCCCGGTCGGGTGCAGGTCGGGCTGTTCCGGTCTGCCAGCGAGGAAGCGGCCTACATCGCCGGTGTGCTGCGGCGGGCGCACCTTGAGGGAGTGCCCTGGTCGCGGATGGCGGTGCTGGTCCGCTCGACGACTGCGGTGCTCGGTTCACTGCGGCGAGCGATGATCACCGCTGGCGTCCCGGTCGGGGTCCGGGGCGGGGATCTGCCGCTCGCCGAGCAGCCCGCGGTCGCGGTGCTGTTGGAGGTACTCGACTGCGTGCTGCGACCGGACGCGGTGGACGAGGCGGTCGCGGAACGGCTGCTGCTCGGCCCCGTCGGCGGCGCGGACTCCGTCTACCTGCGGCGGCTGCGGCGGGTGCTGCGTCAGCAGGGGCAGGTGCTCGGCGAACCGGGCCTGCTGGCTCCCGCGCTGCTCGATCCGCTGGAGGCGGCCACGCTGGCCGAGCACGTGCGGCGACCGGTATCGAGGGTCGCTCAGGTACTTGCCGCTGGCCGCGAGGCTGCGACAGGCGCAGGCTCACCGGAGGACGTGCTCTGGGCGATCTGGGACGCGACTGGCCTGTCACGCCGTTGGGAACAGGCCAGCCGGGCCGGTGGCTCGGCGGGTGCGGCGGCGGACCGGGATCTGGACGCGGTGGTCGAGCTGTTCGACGCGGCGGCGCGGTTTACCGATCGGTTGCCGGCCGCTACCGCAGCCGGTTTCGCGGAGCATCTCGCCGCGCAGCAGATCCCCGGCGACACGCTCGCCGCCGGCTCCGGCGAGACGGAATCGGTGACGGTACTGACCGCGCACGGAAGCAAGGGGCTGGAGTGGGATCTGGTGTGCGTCGCCAACGTGCAGGAGGGTAGCTGGCCGGACCTTCGCCGCCGTGGCTCGCTGCTCGGCTCCGAGCTGCTCGTCGACGTGCTGGCCGGCCGTGACGTCGTGGGGCTCTCGCCGACTGCGCCGCTGCTCGCCGAGGAGCGCCGGCTGTTCTACGTGGCGATCACCCGTGCCCGTGAGCAGCTGGTGGTCACCGCGGTTGCGGGGGACGAGGATCAACCCTCCCGGTTCCTGGACGAGCTGGACCCGATGGACGCGGACCGGCCGTTGACGCCGCCGCAGCGTGGCGTGCACCTGCCCGGACTGGTCGCCGAGCTGCGTGCCGTCTGCTGCGATCCGGTTGCCGGCGTCGAGGATCGCCGGGTCGCGGCGGCCGAACTCGCACGGCTCGCCGCCGCGGGGGTTCCTGGCGCCGACCCTGATGACTGGTGGGGGCTGGCCGGGATCTCCGGCGACGGTCCGGTTGCTGATCCGCGGCATCCGGTGTCGGTGAGCCCCTCCCGGATCGAGTCGTTCCTGCGCTGTGAGCTGCGCACCCTGCTGCAGGATCTCGGTGCCCGCGACGGCGACGCGGTCTCGGCCTCGCTCGGCACGCTGGTGCACGACGTCGCCGCGACTGCGCCGCCGGAAGCCGATCTGGCCGAACTGGAGCGCAGGCTCGACGAGCGTTGGGCCACTCTCGATTTCGGGCCGCGCTGGTTCGCGGCGAACGAGCGAGCCCGGACCGCGGGGATCCTGGCTCGGCTGGTCGACTGGCTGCGCGCCAGCCGGGCTGGGCTCACCCTGGTCGGCGTGGAACGCGAGTTCTCAGTCGAGCTCGGGGACGCCCGGCTGCGTGGTCGGGTGGATCGGCTCGAGCGCGACGGCGATGGCCGGCTGGTCGTCGTCGACCTGAAGACCGGCAAGTCGAAGCCACCCAAGGACGACATGCCCGAGCACCCGCAGCTGGCCGCGTACCAGCTTGCGGTCGAGTCGGGTGCTTTCGCTGAGGAGGGGAACCGTTCCGGCGGGGCGGCGCTGGTCCAGCTTGCGGCGAGTGGCGACGTAGAGCAGCGGCAGGCTCCACTGGCCGAGTCGGACAATCCGGAACTGATCGGTGCGCAGGTGGCCTATGTCGCGGGCCGGCTGCGTGGCAGCGAGTTCACCGCCGCCGCCAACGTCATGTGCCGCAATTGCGATCTGCGTTCGAGCTGCCCGCTGCAGAGTGAGGGACGCCAGGTGACGACGTGACCGCTTACGTGAAGAGCCATTCGGATGCCCTCGAGCAGGTTGGCGGGGGAGGCGCAACGGTCTCCGCGACCGAACTCGCCCGGCTGCTCGGGCTGCACCCGCCGACGCCTGAACAAGCCGCGGTGATCGAATCTGGGCTGGCGCCGGCGGTGGTGATCGCAGGCGCCGGCTCGGGCAAGACGGAGACGATGGCGACCAGGGTGGTCTGGCTGGTGGCCAACCGCCTGGTCGCTCCGGACGCCGTGCTCGGCCTGACGTTCACCCGCAAGGCCGCCGCGGAGCTCGGTAAGCGGATTCGCCGCCGACTCGCCCAGTGGCGTCACGTCGTCGAACGGGATCAGGCCGACGACCAGGACTATCTCGCGCTGCTGCGGGCAGCCGAGCCGACGGTGCTCACCTACGCCGCATATGCCGGCCGGCTGGTCAGCGAGCAGGCGATGCGCCTCGGCGCCGAGCCCGATGCCCGCCTCCTCTCGCCGGCAGGTGCCTGGCAGATCGCCGACTCCGTGGTGCGGCGCTACCCTGATCCGCTGCCCCGCGACATCGGCGCGCCAGGCTCGATCACCGATTACGTCCTGGGCCTGGAGAGCAAGTTCGCCGATCACCTGGTCGACGTCGCCGAGGTCGGCCAGTTCTGTACCGCCCTGGTCGCTCAGTTGCAGGCGCTACCCGGCAAGGGCGTCCCCAAGAGCGGTCCGCTCGCCGAACTGCTGAAGTCGACCGGCCATCGGCTTGCGTTGCTGCCGCTGGTCAGCGATTACCAGCGGGCGAAGGCAGCTCTGCCCGCTGTCGATTTCGGCGACCAGATGCGGATCGCCGCCGCGGTTGCCGGGCTGGCGGAGGTGCGTGAAGTAGAGCGGGCCAGGTATACGGCGGTACTGCTGGATGAATACCAGGACACCGGGCACGCTCAGGTGGCGATGCTGAACGGATTGTTCGGCCAGGGGCACCCGGTCACCGCGGTTGGGGATCCATTCCAGTCGATCTACGGCTGGCGTGGCGCGAGCGCCGGCAACATCGGCGGTTTCGCGACCGCCTTCGCAGATGCGGCCGGCGTCCCGGCCCGGATCTTTCCGCTGGCGACCAGCTTTCGCAACGACCGCGCGATCCTGGACGCCGCGAACGACGTCGCGGCGCCCCTGCGGACGAGCGACGTCACCATCGCCCTGCGTCCCTCCGCTCAGGCAGGTCCTGGTCTGATCGAGATCGCCCGGACGGAGACGATCGAGGACGAGGCCCGCTGGTTGGCCGGGCGGATGCTGGCGGCGTGGCGGCAGTTGCCGGCCGGTGCGCGCACCGCCGCG
>Ga0210394_10008621_pt1 | contig 10439 bp, 7 predicted proteins | sample IncBWC12MmetaG_FD_160121 | JGI IMG/M metagenome (GOLD analysis project Ga0210394, IMG submission 160121) | Forest soil microbial communities from Barre Woods Harvard Forest LTER site, Petersham, Massachusetts, United States - Inc-BW-C-12-M | ecosystem: Environmental > Terrestrial > Soil >...
CCTTACCGAAGAACAGATCGCCGGCATCGCGCTCGGCCGCCGCCGCGTCGTCAGGGGCGGGCTCGCCGGTGTCGAGGAAGTCGTGGTGGCGCAGGCCTGCAAGGCCGCCTTGCGCTCGGTGACGGGTGCTGCCGCCGTCGACATGGAAAGCCATATCGCCGCTGCCTATGCCGCGGAGCATGAGCTTCCCTTTGCCGCGCTTCGCGTCATCAGCGACCCCGCCAGCCGGGCCTTGCCCGCACTGGCACGGGCCGCGATCAAGCCGAATGGCGATATCGATGTGCGCAAGGTCCTTCGCGGCATTGCGCGCAATCCCAGGGCGCTGCGCGCCCTGGTCTCGACCGGTCTCGACTTCAACCGCGCGCTGAAGAGCCTACGCGGCTGTCGAAGCTTTCTGCTCGGCGGCGAGGGTCTCGTCGCGGCGAATTTCTGAGAGCTTCTTCTGAACCTGCTCTGAGAAGATGTACTGCGCCGGGCGCTGCTTGGTGAGATCGATCTCGGGCGCCATGGGACCTGTGGTCTTGATGCCGCGCAACGCCACCCACATCGCCTTGAACGGATTGCTCAGCGCCGCGGTTGCCGCCGTCGGCTCGTAGCCGCAATGCGCCATGCAGTCGGCGCACTTCTCGTACTTGCCGGTGCCGTAGGAATCCCAGTCGGTGGTGTCCATCAGCTCCTTGAAGGTCTTCGCATAGCCTTCGCCGAGCAGATAGCAGGGCTTCTGCCAGCCAAAGATGTTGCGCGCAGGCATGCCCCACGGCGTGCATTCATATTCCTGGTTGCCCGCGAGGAAGTCGAGGAACAGGCCGGAATGCATGAAATTCCACTTCTTGCCCTTGCCCAACGCAAAGACGTCGCGGAACAGCTTCTTGGTCTTGGTGCGGTTGAGGAAGTGCTCCTGGTCGGGCGCGCGCTCATAGGCGTAGCCCGGTGACATCGACACGCCGACGCCGAGCTCGGTGGTGAAGTCGAGGAACTTCGCGATCTCCTCGGCCGGATGGCCGTCGAAGATGGTGGCGTTGACGTTGACCGTGAAGCCGCGCGCCTTCGCCGCCTTGATCGCGGACACGGCGCGGTCGAACACGCCCTTCTGCGACACCGCCTTGTCGTGGTGGTCCTTCAAGCCGTCCAGATGCACCGAGAAGAACAAATATGGCGAGGGCTCGAACAGGTCGAGCTTCTTCTCGAGCAGCAGCGCGTTGGTGCAGAGCGAGACGAACTTCTTGCGCGCGACGAGGCCGCGCACGATCTCGCCGATCTCCTTGTGGATCAGCGGCTCGCCGCCCGGGATCGCCACCATCGGCGCGCCGCATTCGTCAGCGGCATCCCAGCATTCCTGCGCCGACATGCGGCGATTGAGGATCGCGTCCGGATAGTCGATCTTGCCGCAGCCGACGCATGCGAGATTGCAGCGGAACAACGGCTCAAGCATGAGTACCAGCGGATAACGTTTCCGGCCCAGCAGCTTCTGCTTCATCAGATAGCCGCCGATACGCATTTCCTTGAAGAACGGTATTGCCATTACAGGTTTCTTTCTGGGCTCAGTGAAGTGGATCAGCCTGCCGTCAGTTCAGCCGGAAGCCGAAATTCGATATTTTCTTCGCGGCCCGGAAGCACCGAGACCGCGACCGGTCCAATGCGCCTCAGGGCCTCGATCACGTCGTCGACAAGAACTTCCGGCGCCGAGGCGCCGGCGGTGATGCCAACGGCCTTTGCGTCCTTGAGCCAAGCCGGGTTCAACTCGCTACCGTCAGCGATGAGGTAGCTCGCCACCCCGACTTCGGTGCCGATCTCGCGAAGCCTGTTCGAGTTGGAGCTATTATTGGCCCCCACCACCAAAATAACGTCCACGAGCTTGCTAAGGTCCCTTACCGCGGATTGGCGGTTCTGTGTCGCATAGCAGATATCCCGGATGTCCGGGCCTTGAATATCTGTAAAACGCTGCTGAAGGGCCGCAATAATGTCCTTGGTGTCGTCCACGCTAAGGGTGGTTTGGGTGATATAGGCCACCGGCGTGTCCGCCGGCATCGTCAAAGCCGCGACATCGTCGACGTTCTGGACCAGCAGCACAGGGCCGGAAACCTGGCCCATGGTTCCCTCGACCTCGGGATGGCCGGCATGACCGATCAGGATCAGTGCCCGGCCTTTCGACATATAGCGCTTACCCTGGTTGTGCACCTTGGTCACCAGAGGGCAGGTGGCATTGAGGACGGGCAGGCCGCGCGCGGCCGCTTCCTCCTCCACGCTACGCGCCACACCGTGGGCGCTGAAGACGGTGACGGCGTGCGGTGGCACTTCCGAAAGGTCCTCGACAAAGATGGCGCCCTTATTCTTCAGGCTTTCGACTACGTACTTGTTATGGACGATCTCGTGGCGGACATAGACCGGGGGGCCATATTTTTCGAGCGCGCGCTCGACGATCTCGATCGCACGTACGACACCCGCACAAAATCCGCGAGGCTGCGCAAGATACACTTCCATGGGATTTCCGTTACGCAAATTGCACCAAATTCATTCGGTATCTCCGTCTGGCTCGGATGTCTGCAATATCCGCACCACGAACCCCCAAGGACTTGAAGGTCAAGGACTTGAAGGTCAAGAACTTGGAGGTCAAGGACCTGGAGGTGCAGCGCTTTGTGTCAAAAAAAGACACGCTAGAAAAGGTGGATTGCGAAATGATTTACAAGAGTCGCAGGGGGCGCCTTCGGTATCATGATACAGTATTTACTATGCCGTGGCGGCTGCTACTCACTTGTTCGTCACTTCGCGGAGGCCAATCCGCAGTATAGCGGCATCTGGCATGGTTTCGGCGCGTTTTGAGCTATTTGTCCATAACGCCGAAGAGAAAATGCTCAAAAACAACATTAGATTGGTTCACGGAACTCCGATAGATAGCAGGCGTTTCCGGCAGGCCGTTAACATTAGAAAGAAAAAACGTGCTGACAAGTATTGTTGTATCGATTGTCAAAGGCTGCACGCGGTTTGCCACTATTACGGTCCTGATCGCACTCGTCCTTGCGATAGCGGCGGGCTTCTATACTGCCCGGAACTTCGAAATCAACACCGACATCAACACGCTGATTTCGCCTGATCTGGATTGGCGCAAGCGCGACAATCAGTTCGACCAGGCATTCGATCGGGACAGAACCATCCTTGCGGTGGTGGAGGCTCCGACGCCGGAACTCGCCAGCGCTGCCAGCGCCGCGCTCGTGCAGAAATTGTCTGGCGATACCCAGCATTTCGAATCGGTCCAGCCCCTGGGTTCGGGAGAATTTTTCGAGAAAAACGGCCTGCTATTCCTTCCGGCGGCCGAAGTTGGCCAACTGACTGGCCAACTCGAATCAGCTGCACCGCTGATCGAGATCATGGCCGGCGATCCAAGCCTGCGCGGACTGACCGGCGCGCTAGAAACCGGGCTTGCCGGCGTCAAACGCGGTCAGGTCAAGCTGGACAACACCGAGCGGCCATTCTCGCTGATCGCCCAGACGGTGGAGAATGTACTGAACACGGGATCCGCCACATTCTCCTGGCGCGAACTGGTCAGCGACAAGCCTTTGACCGACGCCGATCGCCGCGCTTTCGTCGAGTTCAAACCGATCCTCGATTTCAACGCACTGGAGCCCGGGAAGGACGCGACCGACGCTATCAGAAAGGCCGCCAGCGATCTCAACTTCGCGGGTGAATATGGCGCGCGGGTCAGGTTGACCGGACCGGTTCCGATCGCCAACGAGGAATTCGCAACCGTTGCGGACGGCGCCGTCGCCAATGGGGTCGGCACCGTGCTGGTTGTGCTGTTCATCCTCTGGATGGCGCTGCACTCGGTGAAGATCATTTCCGCAGTATTCGTGAATCTCTTCATCGGCCTTTCCATCACCACCGCGGTCGGGCTGATGATGGTGGGCTCGCTGAATTTGCTGTCGATCGCGTTCGCCGTGCTGTTCGTTGGGCTGGGCGTGGATTTCGGTATCCAGTTCAGCGTCCGCTACCGGTCGGAGCGTTTCAAGAGCGACGACCTGCAGACCGCGCTGGAGAAGGCCGCCGAATATTCCGCGATTCCGCTTTCGCTTGCCGCGATGGCGACGGCGGCCGGATTCCTCTCGTTCCTGCCGACCGACTACAAGGGCGTTTCCGAACTCGGAAAGATTGCCGGCGTCGGCATGCTGGTAGCTTTTTTCTCCAGCATCACCGTGTTGCCGGCGTTACTCAGCCTGCTCAATCCGCCCGGTGAAAAAGAGCCGGTCGGCTACGCGTTCCTGGCGCCGGTCGATCATTTCCTCGAAAAGCATCGCGTCATCATCATCGTCGGCACGCTTCTGATTGCGGTTGCCGGTCTGCCGTTGCTTTACTTCCTCAGGTTCGACTTCAACCCGATCAACCTACGAAATCCCAAGGTCGAGTCGATCGCCACCTTTCTCGATCTTAGAAAGGACCCCAACACCGGCGCCAACGCCATCAATGTGATGACGAACTTGGAAGCCGATGCGAAGAAGATCGAAGCCCGGCTTGCGCAGGTCCCGGAAGTCCTACGTGTGATGTCGCTGGACAGTTTTGTGCCGGATGACCAGCCGGAAAAGCTGAAACTCATCGCCCAGGCCGCTAAAGTTCTTAATCCGGCGCTCAACCCGGAATCCATCGATGCCCCGCCGTCCGACGCCGAGAATGTCGAGGCCTTGAAGGGGACCGCGGAAAATCTGCGGAGGACCGCCGGCGATGCCAAGGGACCGGGGGCCGTGACGTCGCGGCGGCTGGCCGATGACCTGTCAAAGCTCGCCGCTTCGAGTGAAGCCACCCGCAACAAGACCCAGGCCATCTTCGTGACGCCGTTGAAGATCGTGCTCGATCAGCTCAAGAACTCGCTGCAAGCGCAGCCGGTCAGCCTGAAGACACTGCCGGCCGATCTGGTGAATAGCTGGAAAGCCAAGGACGGCCTGATGCGCGTCGAGGCGCAGCCGCGCGGCGACCCCAACGACAATGACACGCTGCGCAAGTTTGCGGGCGCTGTCCTGACCGCCGAGCCGACCGCGATCGGCGGACCGGTCTCGATTCTCAAATCCGGTGAAACTGTCGTCAAGGCATTCATTCATGCCGGCCTGACCGCATTGATCGTGATCAGCTTCCTGCTTTGGCTGACCTTGCGGCGCATTGCCGACGTGTTGCTGACGTTGGTCCCGTTGCTGGTGGCGGGAGCGGTGACGATGGAAATCTGCGTCCTGATCGGGCTGCCGCTCAACTTCGCCAACATCGTCGCGCTGCCTTTGCTGCTCGGCGTCGGCGTGGCATTCAAGATTTATTATGTCACGGCGTGGCGCGCCGGCAGAACCAATCTGCTGCAATCAAGCCTGACGCGGGCCATATTTTTCAGCGCGCTGACGACAGCCACGGCGTTCGGCAGCCTGTGGTTATCCAGCCATCCGGGAACCGCGAGCATGGGCAAGCTGCTCGCGCTCTCGCTGGTCACGACCCTTGCCGCAGTGTTGTTGTTTCAACCCGCGCTAATGGGTAAACCGCGCGATGTCGGGGAGTAGACAGATATCGCCGACCTGATCGGCCTGGCCGGCTTGCTTTTGACCGACGGGTTTGGCCGCCGCAGGGACAGCGCCGGTGGTTTTTGGCGCCGCGGTCTTGGGTAGCGCCGGCGGCGTCCCCTTGGCCATGCTGTTGGTCGCGCTGCTCGGGATCGGGCCTGCGACGCGGGTCCAGGTTTCGCCGCCGCAGAGAAAGCCCAACACGCATCCCTGAATTTCAAGCTGATCGGAACCGACCGGCTTGATCGTGGAATTATAGAATTGGCCGTCCTTGCCGTTATAGACTTGGCCCTCCCACTGATCGACTCCCGGCTTCTTCTTCATGTCGATCAGGATCGGCATGCCCAAGGTCGGCCTGCTGCGCTTTGAGGCGTCCAGATTGTGGATGTCATGCCCGCCGGGCGATTTCTCCCAGGCTACCACGCCCCACATGTTCCCGTTACACTCGGCAACGCGGATATTGGCGACGCCGTCCGCCACCCTCCAGTCGCCCGTCGGATCCGCCGCCAAGGCGTGCGCAAGACCTGTCGCTAAAAATAATCCGGAATATACTACTGTGGTCATGATAGTTCGTTGGCAGTGCAACATGGCTTAAACCTGTGCTTAAGTGGATGATGATGCGAACGGGGTCAAAACGCCGCATTGAGCGTTTTCAGTTGACGAAATGGCCATCAATCGAAGTAAGTAGATAATGCTATATTCAAATCTAGACGTTTCCGAGATGTTTGTGGACCGGCAGTCGCAGCGCAGTTCCATGCATGCACGCCATCTCAATGAGCAACTGGTCCGGGTTCTGAAGACAATTGGCTATGACGTCGGCTTTCAAAAGGGCCAAGGGCAGTATTTGTACGATCGGGACGGCGCCAAGTATCTCGATTTACTGAGCGGTTTTGGCGTTTTTGCGATTGGACGGAATCATCCGGCGCTGCGTCAGGCATTGAAGAGTGTCCTCGATAGCGACCTCCCCAATCTTGTGCAACTCGACGTTTCGACGCTGGCCGGCGTGCTGGCTGAGCGCCTGCTTGAATATGTGCCTTATCTGGACAAGGTGTTTTTTGCGAATTCCGGGGCGGAATGTGTCGAAGCTGCGATCAAATTCGCGCGCGGCGCCACCGGCCGGCCGGGTATCGTTTATTGCTCCCATGCCTTCCATGGATTGTCGTATGGCGGGCTTTCGCTCACCGACGATCCCAATTTCCGCAGCGGTTTCGAGCCGTTGCTGCCGGGATGCACGTCGATTCCCTTCAACGATCTCGCCGCCCTGGAGCAGGCGCTGTCGTCCCGCCAGGTTGCCGCTTTTATCGTCGAGCCGATCCAGGGCAAGGGCGTCAATATGCCCACCGACGAGTTCCTGCCGGGCGCGGCGGCGCTCTGCCGTCGCTACGGGACGCTGCTGGTCGCCGATGAGATCCAGACCGGTATAGGCCGCACCGGGCGGTTCCTCGCGGTGGAGCACTGGAACGTCGAGCCGGACATGGTCCTGCTCGCCAAGGCGCTATCGGGCGGTCATGTTCCTGTCGGCGCGGTGCTGACGCGCAAGATCATCTTCGACAAGATATTCAATCAAATGGATCGCGCGGTGGTCCATGGATCGACCTTCGCCAAGAACGATCTGGCGATGGCGGCCGGGATTGCGACGCTCGAGGTGATCGAGTCCGAGAAGCTGATCGACGCCGCCGCCAAGCGCGGTGCCGAACTTCGGCTGGCCCTGACCCGAATGGTGCCGGGCTATGAACTCTTGAAAGAAGTTCGCGGCAAGGGACTGATGATCGGGGTCGAGTTCGGCCCGCCGAAGTCGCTGCGCCTGAGAGCGTCGTGGAACGTGCTTGAAACCGCCAGCAAGGGTCTGTTTTGCCAGCTCATAACCGTGCCGTTGTTCAAGGATTACAAAATCCTGTCCCAGGTTTCCGGGCACGGCAGCCATACCGTCAAGCTGCTGCCGCCACTGACCATCACGGAAGAAGATTGCAAGTGGATCGAGACGGCCTTCGATTCCGTCATTGCTTCCAGCCACAAGGTCCCTGGCGCGATCTGGTCGCTGGGCAAGACCCTGGTCGACAACGCGGTGCGGAAGTCGGCGTAGGTCTTGCGGCGCTGCCGCTCGTGCCGGACAATAGCTCGCCGAAGCTATTGCCACTTTCGGCCGGCGGACATGTGAAGGCGGTCGTCTTTTAAAGTGGCGCGCCTCGTGGGATGTTAGACGATGGATTTTCGTTGGCTCCTCAAACTCGGTCTCGCGGTCTTCGTGACCGTAGGTCTGGCTGTGGCCCCGTTGGTCACTCCGGCGGCGGTCGCGCAGCCGTATATGGGCGGTATGATGGACATGTCGATGTCGGCAGACATGCCGTGCTGCCCAGACGGTCAAAAAAGCAAGGATTGCCAAGATTGTCCGCTCGTCGCGATGTGCGTCCTGAAGACGGTTCAGGCAGGCCCATCGACAACGGAAGCTATGCCGCTGCGCCATCCGGTCCGAACGGTGCATTCAGTTCTCAATGATGCACCCGCCGACGGGCTCGACCGTCCACCTCCTGACCACCCCCCTCGAAACCTGGTTTGACCGGCGCTTAAACGCCGGTTGCTGCCGCGCGCCCTGAGTGCGCGGACGACACACGCCGCTTTGCGGCCGTTTCAGGATCATCGAGGACTAAATACATGAAGACGTTCACCCATGCGCGCGCCTTCGCGGCGGCGCTGATCGCTGTCGCAATCGGCAGCGCAAGTACGGCCGCTCTGGCCGACATCCAGGAATACAAGTTCGAGCTCGTCGATCAGACAATCCAGGCCGGACCCGACAAGGTCATCACGGTCCGGCTGATGAATACCAAGACGGGTAAGCCAGTGCCCGATGCCGTCATCTTCGCGACCCGGCTCGACATGTCGCCGGACGGAATGCAGGAGATGGCGACCAAGATCGCGCCGGTGCCGGGCGCCGAGGGCGGGACATACAAGTTCAAGGCGACTTTCGGAATGGCCGGTCGTTGGCAGCTTTCGCTCGGCGCCAAAGTTCAGGGCGAGACCGGTACCGTCGAGAATAAGCTCGTCATCACGGCGCAGAAATGAGCCGCGTCACTATCGCAAACGCTGCCGCCGCGTTGATCGCGGCGGCAGGCATCGGATTCGTTGCTGGCGTGCATCGCCCGGCGGCCTCAGTCGTCGCGATGGCCGGCCCCGCCGCGGCCGAGGAAGTCCGCGCGCCGATCTACTTTCAGGATCCAGACGGCAAACGGGCGTACTCGCTGACGCCCAGGAAAACCCCCGACGGTCGCGATTATCGCGCCGTCCCCGCGGGCGCTGACGTCAGCTTCGACGAGACCGCTCCGGAGGTGACGCCGCCTGCGGCGGCCGCCCGCGTCATCGAGCGCAAGATCAAATACTACCGCAATCCGATGGGCCTTCCGGACACGTCGCCGACGCCGAAGAAGGACTCCATGGGGATGGACTACATCGCGGTCTACGAAGGCGACGATACAGACGACGGTTCGGTAAAACTGTCGCCGGGTAAGATCCAGCGCACCGGTGCGAAATCGGAACCAGCAGTCAAGCGGGTGATCCACACGACAATCCGCGCACCGGGCACCATCGCGCTCGACGAGCGGCGGATCTCCGTCATCTCAATGAGGTCGGAAAGCTTCGTCCTGAAGGTCGCCGACGTCACGACAGGGTCGCACGTCGTCAAGGGCCAGCCCTTGATGGAAATCTACATTCCCGCGGTGGCTTCTGCGGCTGCAGAGTACCTCGCCACCATTTCATCCAAGGCGACCAGCGGCGATGCATCGTATGGGCGGGGATCCCGGCAGAGACTTTTGAACCTCGACGTGCCGGAGGCTGCGATTGCTGCCATCGAGAAAAGCCGAGACATGCTGACCTCGATCGAGTGGACCGCGCCGCGCGACGGCGTTGTTCTGGAGCGCAACGCGATCGAGGGAATGCGCGTGCAACCGGGCGGCGTCATGTTCAGGATCGCCGATCATTCGGTGGTCTGGGCGCTGATCGACGTCGCGGAACGCGATCTAGGCGCAATTGCTGTCGGTCAAGCGGCCACCGTGAGGGCCCGCAGTTTTCCCGGGCGTGAATTCTCGGGGAAAATTGAAGCCATCTACCCAGAGATCAACAAGGAGACGCGGACGGCGCGTATTCGTGTGGATCTGCCGAATCCCGACCTTGTGCTGCTTCACGACATGTATGTCGACGCGGAAATAAACACCGGTAGCGGCGAGCCGGTCTTGTCCGTTCCCGAGAGCGCGGTCATGGACACCGGCAGCAAGCAGGCGGTCTTCGTCGACAAGGGCCAGGGCCGCTTCGAACCTCGCGATGTCAAACTCGGCCACCGCGGCGACGGCTACGTCGAGGTCCGCAACGGCGTCGCCGAGGGCGAGCCGGTGGTCGTTTCCGCCAACTTCCTGATCGACGCGGAAAGCAATCTGAAGGCAGCGCTGAAGGGCTTCTCTGAGGGAGCCCAGCCATGATCGCTCGCCTCATCGCTTGGTCGGCCCGCAACTTGTTGCTGGTGCTGTTCGGCGCCGGCTTCGCCGCCGCGGCCGGGATTCACGCGCTGGTCCATCTGCCGCTGGACGCGATTCCGAATCTCTCCGACACGCAAGTCATCGTCTACACGGAATATCCGGGCCAGGCGCCACAGGTGATCGAGGACCAGGTCACGTATCCGCTGACGACGGCGATGCTGACGGTGCCGAAGTCGAAAGTCGTTCGCGGCTTCTCGTTTTTCGGCGTTTCCTTCGTCTACGTTATCTTCGAGGACGGTACCGATATCTACTGGGCGCGGTCGAGGGTGCTTGAATTCCTCAACGGCGCGACCTCGCGGTTGCCGGCGGGCGTGACGCCGACCATCGGTCCCGACGCGACCGGCGTCGGTTGGGTCTATCAGTACGCGGTGATGTCGAAAGAATTGAACCT
>Ga0210394_10008622_pt1 | contig 10438 bp, 13 predicted proteins | sample IncBWC12MmetaG_FD_160121 | JGI IMG/M metagenome (GOLD analysis project Ga0210394, IMG submission 160121) | Forest soil microbial communities from Barre Woods Harvard Forest LTER site, Petersham, Massachusetts, United States - Inc-BW-C-12-M | ecosystem: Environmental > Terrestrial > Soil >...
CGCTCGTGGTCCTAGGTGGTGTCATACACCGTACCAATCAAAAAGAACTACGGTGCATGAGCTGACGCGGAAGCGGGCGCGCTGACACAGGCGAAGCGAATGGAAGCTCAATACAGATCGGAGGACATCATGGCGGATGACAAGACCCCTCCGGCAGCGAACAATCCGTACACCCAGACCTACGTAGTGGTGTCGGGGGACACGCTGTCGAAGATCGCGCAGAAGTACTACGGCGATCCGGCGCTCTACACGAAGATTTTCCAGGCCAACCGCGACGTGTTGAGCGACCCCAACAAGATTTCGCCCGGTCAGAAGCTGCGTATTCCCTAACCGCAAACGAGAGGACTTCAGAGCATGAAAAAGCAATCTGCCTGGCTGCTGGCTTCGCTGGCCGCCCTGATCATGGTCGGCTGCGCCGGCCAGAAAGAACCGGCTGAAAAAGCGCTGGCGAGCGCGCAGTCCGCCTTGGCCACCATCCATGACGCCGCCCAGAAGTACGCGCCCGATCAGCTGCAGGCCGTTGAGACGCAGCTTGCCGGCGTGAAGGACAGCCTCGCCAAGGGCGACTACAAGGGCGTGCTGGCTGCGGCCCCCGCCCTCACCACCGCGATCAGCGGTTTGAAGGACACCGCCGACGCCAAGCAGAAGGACGCCGAAGCTGCCGCCGCGCAGGCGAAGGACGCCTGGGGCCCGCTGTCGACCGACGTGCCGAACATGGTCACGGCGATCCAGAGCCGGGTCGACATCCTGTCGAAGTCGCATCACCTGCCGGCCGGGGTGACGAAGGACGGCCTGGCATCCGCCAAGTCCGGACTTGATTCGATGAAGGCGGCGTGGACCGACGCCTCGAGCGCCGCCACCTCCGGTGACTTCACCACCGCGGTGGGTAAGGCCCAGGCAGTCAAGGCCCAGGCCGCCGACATCATGAAGTCCCTGGGGATGAGTTCGGGCTGAAGTCAGCCGCGGCGAACTACCGGCCGCCTCACGCCGTGAGGCGGCCGGTGAGATCGTAGCTGTCGGAGGCGACGATCCTGACGTCGGCCCACTCGCCGACCTTTAATTGTTCGATGTTCTTCTCACCGCTGCGAGCTTTGTCCGCCGCACGAATCCGTACCACGCCGTCGATCTGCGGCGCGTCCGCTTCGCTGCGTGCGATCGCCTCGCCGTCAGCCACCGAGTCCACCAGCACCCGCAGCTGCCTGCCGACGCGCGCCGCCAGACGCGCGCTGCTGATCACCGCGGCACGCTCCATGAAGCGCCCGTAGCGTTCTTCCTGGACCGCCGCCGGCACATGGTCGGGGAGTGCGTTGGCCGCGGCACCCTCGACCGGGGAGTACTTGAAGCAGCCGACCCGATCCAGCTGCGCCTCATCGAGCCAGTCGAGCAGCTGCTGGAATTCCGCCTCGGTCTCGCCGGGGAATCCCACGATGAAGGTGCTGCGCAGGGTGAGATCCGGGCAGGCGGCGCGCCAGGCGCGGATGCGTGCCAGTGTGTTTTCCGCGTGCGCGGGCCGGCGCATGCGCTTGAGCACGGTCGGGCTGCCGTGCTGGAAGGGCACGTCGAGGTAGGGGAGGATGCCACCCGCGGCCATGAGCGGCATCACCGCGTCGACATGCGGGTACGGGTAGACGTAGTGCAGGCGGATCCAGATGCCCAGCTCGGCAAGCCCGCGCGCCAGGTCGAGGAAGCGGGTTTGATAGGAACGGCCGCGCCACTCGCCGGGGGCGTAGCGCAGGTCGGCGCCGTAGGCGCTGGTGTCCTGCGAGATGACCAGGAGCTCCTTCACCCCCGCCGCGGCGAGGCGCTCGGCCTCGCGCAGCACCTCGTCAATGCGCCGGCTCGCGAGGCGCCCGCGCATGTCCGGGATGATGCAGAAGCTGCACTTGTTGTTGCAGCCTTCCGCGATCTTCAGGTACGCGTAGTGCCGCGGCGTGAGCCGGATTCCCTGCGGCGGCAGCAGATCAAAGAACGGCGCGTGTTGCGGCGGCAGATGTTCATGCACCGCGCCGACGACGTCCTCGTAGGCGTGCGGACCGGTGACTTTGAGTACCCGCGGGTGGCGCTCGAGGATGCGCTCGGGCCTGGCTCCCAGGCAGCCGGTCACGATCACGCGGCCGTTCTTCTCGAGGGCCTCGCCGATGGCATCGAGCGATTCATCGACCGCGGCGTCGATGAAGCCGCAGGTGTTGACGACCACGACGTCGGCGTCCTCATAGGTCGGTGCGACTTCGTAGCCCTCGGCGCGCAACTGCGTGAGGATGCGCTCGGAATCCACCAGTGCCTTGGGACACCCGAGGCTGACGAAACCAACTTTAGGCGCGCGCGCACTACTGCCAGGCATGGCCGCTCCACAGGGCATCCAGGGGAGCGCCCGGATGGTGCAGACGGAACAGCACGTAAAACACCAGCAGCACGACCCCCGGCATCACGAGCCAGGGCCAGACCGCGGGCCGGCGTTCGCGCGGCATGCGGCGCTCAGCGGCCATACACTCCCATGAGCTGCGCCTCGCCGAGCGCCTGGTCGCGAACGTTGAATCCGATGTAGGCGGCCGTGGCGTCCGCCGGCACGTCGAGCCGCTCAACCTTCAGCGCGTAGAGCCGCAGGTGATAGTGGTGCGGCTTGCCGGGCGGCGGGCACGGCCCGCCGTAGCCGGGGGTGCCGAAATCCGTGCGTCCCTGCAGCGCGCCCGCCGGCAGCAGGTTCTTGTGCGGGTCACCGGCACCAGCGGGCAGCGAGGTCGCGGTCGCCGGAATGTTGTAGACGTTCCAGTGCCACCAGCCGCTGCCGGTGGGTGCATCTGGATCATGCATCAGCAGGGCGAAGCTCCGGGTGCCCGCGGGCGCATCGCGCCAGTTGAGCGCCGGGGAGATGTTGCCGCCGGTGCAGCCGAAGCTGTTGAAAACCTGTGCCGCGGCGATCCTGCCGCCGGCGCTGATATCGGGGCTCGTGAGCGTAAAGGCGTGCGGCGCGGGAGCCTGTGCCGCCCCCATCTGCACCACCAGTAACGCCACAACCGCCGCCGCGAGCCTGCTGCCCGCATTCCATGCCGTGCGCTTCATGTCCGACGCTCCTCCAGGTGGCGGCGACTGCCGCCGAGCGGCGCAGTGTGCAGCGCCGCCCGGGAAGAGCGCAAATCAGCAGGCGAGGTGCGCCGCTACCGTCCCTACAGCGGCGCAGCCCACGCCAGGCTTAGCGCAGGCGCTCCCAGCGCCCGCCGTCTTCCCGCCAGCCGTTGCCGGCCCGGCGCCAGGTGTGCGCCCGCCAGCGATAGCCGGGCCGCGGCGCCTGCCAGTGGCCGCGCTCCCACACGTAGCGTCCGCCTACCCAGTTGTAACTTCCGCCGATCCAGAAGAACCCCGGGCTCGGCGCAACGCCGATCGTTTCGACCTGGAGCGCCGGCGGCGCCTCGGTCACCACGGCCCCGTAGCCAGCCGGAGTGACGACGCAACCGGACAGTGCGACGCTCAGCGTCAAGGCCGCAGCCGCTGCGATAATGACTTTCATCAGTGGACCCTCCTCTTGTTCGCGTGCACGGTGCCGGAACATATTACGACTAACGTGGCGCGCCTGTGAAAAGCATACACATCCGCAAAGTCATATGGACCGGGCTGTAGACGAAGTGTTCAACCAATCAGCCGAGTTGAGGAGTTACAACCTGTTCAGCAGCCATTCAGCCCCGTGAGCCCGCGCAAGCCTGCGGGCGCCGCGCCCTTCGGTCGCGACTACTACCAGCGCTACTACCATGACCCGCGCACCGCGGTGACGAGCCGCGGCGAGATGCGCGCCCGCGCCCGCCTGATCGCCGCCGGCTGTGAACACCTGGGACTGCCGGTGCGCCGCATCCTCGAGGCCGGCTGCGGCACGGGCCTGTTGCGCACGCAACTGCAGCGCCTGCTGCCAGGCTCGCAGTACCTGGCGCTCGAGGCCAGTGACTACCTGTGCCGGCGCTACGGCTGGCAACACGGCAGGATCGAGGACTACCACACGCGCACGCCCTTTGACCTGCTGGTGTGTTACGACGTGCTGCAGTACCTCGACGGCGCCGCCGCCGCCCGCGCGCTCGCGAATTTCGCGCGCCTGTGCCGCGGCGCGCTGTACTTCAGCGCACTCACCCGCCACGACTTCCAACACAACTGCGACGTCACGCGCACCGACCCGGATGTGCACCTGCGCAGCGCGCGCTGGTACCGCACGCGCCTGACGCCGCGTTTTCGCGAGGCGGGACTTGGCCTGTGGGTGCGGCGTGGCGCGCCGCTGACACTGTGGGAGCTGGAATCGCAGGGCCGTCGCTGAGCTGCCGGTGTCGTACAATCATCGCCATGGCGGGACACGTACACCGGGCGCAGATTCACTGGACGCGCGGCACGGCCGCCTTCACTGACAATCGCTACAGCCGCGCCCACACCTGGGCGTTCGACGGCGGCGTGACCGTGCCCGCATCCTCGTCCCCGCAGGTGGTGCGGGTGCCGATGTCGGTTGAGGCCGCGGTGGATCCGGAGGAAGCGTTGGTGGCCGCGCTCGCCAGCTGCCACATGCTGTGGTTCCTGTCGCTCGCGGCCGGCCGTGGTTTGTGCGTGGAGGACTACACCGATGCGGCTGCCGGGGTGATGGGCCACAACGCCGCCGGCCGGGTGGCGATGGTGCGCGTCACCCTGCATCCGCGCGTGCTGTTCGGCGGCGCGCAGCTGCCGACGCGCGAGGATCTGGTGCAGCTGCACGCGCAGGCGCACGAGGAATGTTTCATCGCCAACTCGGTGACCACCGACGTGCGCTGCGAGCCGGTCTTCGATGTCTGATCCGCTGGTCACTTTCCGCGGTCCGGTCGCGGTGGTGCGCGACGGCGCTGGCGCACTCGGGCTGACGCTCGCGGGCGTTGCGGGCGAGGGCGTTGGTGAACCCACGGCACTGGCCTTCAGCGGCGCGGGTCCTGCGGGCCTGCCGGAGGCACTGGCTGATGTGTGCGTCGTCGCCGCTGCTGCGACGCGCTACAGCCTGGCGAGCCCGGCTGGCCAGTGGCAGGTGGAGGCGAGCGCCACACACCTGCACCACGACGTCAGCGCGGAGTTTTACCGCGCGCTGCCGCCGCGGCCCGTGCCCTTCGCCAAGCGCTGCCTGTGGGCCGTGGTGCTGACACTGGCAAAGTTCCGACCGGGCCTGGCGCTGCTGGCGGCGCTGCGGCGCTAGGGAATCCCAAGTTCATGCCGTCGCTGCTCTACGCACTCGCCTTCACCGCCGGCGTGACCCTCATCATCCAGGTGGGAGTCAACACGGCGCTGCGCAACGCGCTCGGCAGTCCGGTGATCGCAGGCTTGGTGAGCTTCCTGGTGGGGTCGGCGGCCATCGCCGCCTTCGTGCTCATCACGCGCACACCGTGGCCGGCGCGCGCGCAGCTGCTGGGCGTGCCGCTGTGGGCGTGGTCAGGCGGGGCACTCGGCGCGTTCTACGTAATCTCGACGGTGGTCGCGGGCCCGCGCCTGGGAGCAGCGACGCTGCTGGCGCTGGTGGTACTGGGTCAGCTCGCCACCGCACTCGCGGTCGATCATTTCGGGTGGCTCGGATTCCCGCAGCATTCGCTGACGCTCGTGCGTCTGGCCGGCGCGGCGCTGTTGTTCGGCGGCGTGCTTTTGATTACCCGCTAGCGCAGCTCGAGACCCACGCCCGCGGGGAGACTCTGGCGATGCGTGGCGAGCGATGCGTAGGTGGACATCTGGGCATGAAAGGCCCGGTGCCAGGTGAAATGCTTCAGCACGCGGGCGCGGGCGGCAGCGCCGATCGTTTCCCGGTCGCGTTCGTAGAGCGATGCGATGGCCTCCGCCATGCTCGGCGCGCTGTTGGGCTCGGCCAGCATGCCGACACTCTCGTCCACGAACTCGGGAAAAGCCCCGGCGCGCGCCGCCACGACCGGGCGGCCGCAGGCCATCGCCTCAAGAATCACCAGTCCAAAGGTCTCCTTGGTGCCCGCATGCACCAGGGCGTCCGCGGAGGCGATCCAGCCGGCGAGCTCCACGCTGTCGCCCCGGTAGGGAAGCATCGTAACGTTGTCGGCCGGGCGGCCGGTGTGCGCGCCGCCGATCAGGAGCAGGTGATACGGCGCACCTAAGCGCGCAAACGCCTGCAGCAGCACCGGCAGATTCTTCTCCTCGGCGAAGCGCCCGGCGTACACCAGCACGCGCGCCGCAGGCTCGAGCCCCAGCCGCTCGCGCAGCGTGCTGCTACGGTGCCGCGGGTGGAACACCTCGGCGTCCACTCCCAGAGGCTGCAGCATGGTGTGATGCACGCCGATGTCATTCAGATACGCGCACATCAGCCGGCTCGGCGCGAACACCACGTCAAAGCCTTCGTACAGCCAGCGCACGTAGCGTGCCAGTCCCGGCTCGGTCAGCGCGCCGCCAAAGCGCCGGGCGATAATACGCGGCAGGTTCGAGTGGTAGAAACCGGCGAGCGGAATACCGCGCCGCTGCGCCACGCGGCGCGCACACCAGGCCGGATGGAAGGCGTCGCCGGCCTCGATGAGCGACGGCTCGAGCGCGTCCATGAGATTCGCCCAGCGGCGCGGGTTCAGCGGCAGCCGGTAGTTGAACGTGCCCGGCACCGGGTAGCCGGACAGCGTGCACACGCCGCCGCGCTCGACGTGCGTGCGTGCCCCGGGCACCAGGATGGTGTGTTCCCACGAGGTGTGCGCGGCGAGCCACGCGTGCTTGGCCGAGAGGTAGCGCTTTACGCCGCCGCTGGTCGGCGAATAGAACAATGTCGTGTCGAGAAGATGCATCGCCTTGGCGCGTCAGCACTTTGGCGGCATTGCACCTTTATGGCGCTAGTGTGTCAAGCACGTGAGGCTGACGCCGCGCTGTCACAGTGACGCGCGCGGCGTGTCTCAGGCGGCGCTGGACTGGGTTTCGGCAGCCGCGCCGCTGCGCAATGCCGCCGCGGCCGTGACCACTTCGGCGGCGTTGCTGAAGCGTTCCTCGCGTGATTTGGCGAGCATGCGCGTGAGTAACGGCTGGTAGCGCTGCAGTTCCGGCGGCAGCGTGGGCGGCGGGGCGCTGACATGCTGCTGCAGCACTTCCATCGCGGTGGCGCCGGTGTAGGGCTTTTGCCCCGTCAGCATTTCGTAACAAATCACCCCAAGACTGTAAAAATCCGAGCGCGCGTCGAGCTGTTCGCCGAGCGCCTGCTCCGGACTCATGTAGTACGGGGAGCCGAGCAGCACGCCCGAACGCGTGTTGGTGGTGCCGCCCTCGAGCGCACGCGCCAGGCCGAAATCGATGAGCGCGACGGTATCGCTCGCCCGCAGCATGACATTGGGCGGCTTCAGGTCGCGGTGCACCAGCCCCGCGTCATGCACGACCTGCAACGCCTGCGCGATGTCACCGACGTAGCGCAGCGCATCCGCTTCGTTCACGCCGCGCTGGATGCGCGCCTTCAGGTCACCGTGCGGCAGGTACTCCATCGCCAGATATTCCAGCCCCTGGTGGACGCCGTAGTCGTAGATTTCCACGACCAGGGGACTGTGGATCGCGAGAATCGCGCTGTACTCGCGCTCCAGGAACTGCCGCCCGACGCTGTCCTCGTGGGGGCTCTTGCTGACCTTCAGCGCCACGTCGCGCCCGCGCCGTGCGCTCGAAGCAAGATAAACAACCGCCTTCTCCGACTCGCCGATCTTCAGGCGCAATGTGTAGCCTGGAATGAGGTCCTCGCTCGCCGGACCCTCGAGCAACGCCGCGATGCCGGGCGCCAGCGATTCGGATTCGGCAGCCTTGGGTTCGGCGGCCGGTGTGGCCACCGCCGCCGCGGGCTCCGCGGCCGGCTCCGCCGCCGGGGCCGCAGCCCGATCACGGCTCAGGTTTGCAAGGCTCGCGAGTCGCCGGGCGACCCGACGTTCGACGCGACGCAGGGCCACGCTCACCGCCGTGCCCAGGCGCTCCGGGGTAAGCAGGCGTTTCGGCAGATAGTCCACGGCCCCGAGCTGCAGCGCGCGCACGGCGGTGAGCTCGTTGCCGTCCTCGGCGAGGGCAATGATGGCCGGCGTCGCCGGCTGGGTCCGCAGGTGGCGCAGCAGCGTCAGGCCCTGCGCCTGTGGATCCTCCGGGCTCGAGCCGAAGCCAGCCGCGAGCATCAGCAGGTCGCAGTCGTTTCCGGACGCGCGCGCGCGCCAGCGCTCGAACTCCGCCAGATTGAGCATGCTGACGCTCGCCTGCGGGCACAACACGTCCAGGTGATGGCGCAGCCACTCGCTGTAGCGCACATCATCGTCGACCACCATCAGGCGGGCAGGCGGGGCGTCGCGTCGCGTCACGGCGGCGCCTCGAACTTCACGCGCACGCGGGCGCGCTGGCTGACCGCATGTCCATCCTGGGTCACCGGCCGGTAACGCCAGTGGCGCACGGCATCCAGCGCGCTGTCCTCGAACACCCCCACGGGCTGCGCTCCCACGATGGTCGCAGCGCCGACCGAGCCGTCGGCCGCGACCGTGAACTGCACCTCCACCCAGCCGCCAACCTTGTTCTGCTGCGCCGCCGCCGGGTAGCGCGCCGACACGTAGTGGGTCTGTGTCAGGGTGCTCGCGTTGACGAATGCCGCGGTGGCTGCGGGTGTGGCCTGGGCGGCGGGCGCAGCGGCGAGTTGCGCCTCGAGCGCGGCCACTGCGGAACTGTCGGCACCCGCGGTGCGCGCCTGCGCGAGCCACTGCTGCGCCTGCGGATAATCCTGGGCCAACCGCGCCTTGCCGGCCTCATCCAGGAGGCGCGCCGCGAACGCCGCGTGCGCCAGGAGCGTGGATGGGTGCGCGGCGTCTGCCTGCAGCAGCTGCGCGAGGTAGTACCTGGCGCTGTCGGTTTCCGGCTCGATGAGCTTGCCTTGCGACAGGCGCTGATTGAACAGCGTCGAGAGGTGCGCGAGGGTTTCGGCAGTCGCGGCGCTGCGCAGCTGCCGCGCAGCCACGCTCAGCTTCGCCACCTGGGCGCGATCCGCGCCGGCATCGGCGGCCGCAGTGGCCCAGTAGTCGGTGCGCTCGGCGTTGCCGGTGGCGAGCGCCTCGCTGGCGGCGGTGAGCAGGCGCGCACGCAGATCCTGCTGAGCCTGCTGCACGGCGGGGTTGTCGGGCGACAGGGCGCGCGCCGACTCAAAGTAGAAGCGGGCGTTCTGCTCCGTCGGCTCGATGAGCTGCCCGTGATCCAGGGCATCACGGCCCAGTTGCAGCAGTTGCGCAATCCGCGCATCCACCTGCGCCCGCGCCAGTTCCGCGCGTGCCTCGGTGGCGAGTTGCGAGGGCGGGGCGCCGCGCGCGGCGTGGTCGAGTACCGCCAGGGCCCGCTCGAGGTCACCGCCGGCGGCGGCGCGCTGCGCCTGCGCGAGCACCAACCGCTCGCGTTGCGCGCCGATCTGGGCCGCCAGAAATGCGGTACGCGGGTGTTCCGGGTTCACTGAGCGGGCCTGATCGCACAGGCGCGCGGCGGCATCCAGGTGTCCGGCGCGCAGTTCCTCGGTGGCGGCGGCCAGCAGCCTGTTGATGACCTCTTCGAGGCCGTTCACGGCGCGCGGATCGCGCGCGTTTTTTTCCTGTGCTGCGCGGTAGAGCTGCGCGGCGTTCTCGCCCGCCGGCGCCACCAGTGCGCCGGCCTCCAGCGCGCGGTCCGCGCGCGCCAGCAGATCCTCGAGCACCGCGTCACCCGCCACGCTGGCCACAGAGGCCGCGGGCGCCGCGGCCGGGGCGCCCGGTGTTGCCGGCTCATGCAGCACGCCCCAGGCGAAGAATGCCGCGGCGGCTGCAAGCACGGCGATGCCAAGCAGCCAGCCTTTGGCGGTGCGCGCCCGGCGCCGCGAGGTCGTGCCGGAGAGCGCGAGCCGCGCGCCGGCAACGGCTTCCGCATGCCGGCGCCAGGCCGCGTCGACGAACAGGCGCACCCGCTGCTCGGAAACCGGCTTGTGCAGAAAGCGGTGCACGACGCCGTCGGCGATCAGCTGGGCGAGCGCCCCCTGATCATCGATACCGCCAGCGGCGATGAGTATCAGATCCGGAAACTGGGCGCTGAGGCGCGCCGCCAGCTGCGCGATGGGGCTGGCCACTGCGGCCGCGTCCAGCACCGCAACGCCGCCCAGCTGTGTCATCAATGCCCCGGCCAGATCGAGCTCGGAGCCGACGGTGCTGACCGGGTGCTGTGCCTGCGCGACGGTGCGCAGCACTTCGATGAGTTTCGCGTCCTGGGTCAGCGCGACCAGCACGCTGGTGGCGGCTGCGGGCAACGGCGGCACGCTGCCCGCAGGCGTCGTACCGGCCAGCTTTTCCGCGCTCATCCGTGTAGTCAGGGCTGTCACATTTCGAAACCTGCCCGTCGGGTTTCTGACCCGGCCGCATCACGCACCATGGCGCAAGACAGGCGCGGTTGTCGCCAGCGGCGGACGGATTCTGTGAAATTGGTCATCACCCGCGCAGCAAAG
>Ga0210394_10008624_pt1 | contig 10436 bp, 8 predicted proteins | sample IncBWC12MmetaG_FD_160121 | JGI IMG/M metagenome (GOLD analysis project Ga0210394, IMG submission 160121) | Forest soil microbial communities from Barre Woods Harvard Forest LTER site, Petersham, Massachusetts, United States - Inc-BW-C-12-M | ecosystem: Environmental > Terrestrial > Soil >...
CTTCCGCCGTCCTGCGCGCTTGCAGCATCTCCAAAGTCGGAAGTGTAGCCGTCCAGTGTAGCCAAGGACATTGGGCGGCGTATCCCTGCGGGTGACGAAACTATGACCAATCCTCCTTCTGCCGGCCCTGGGGTTCCGATTTCTCAGGACGAAGTCGACCTGCTCAAGAAGTACAGAGATATTGTGATGCCTGCGAACCGGCTCGCGGGCTACGACGAATTCGCTAAATGGCTTTTCACCCTCACGGCTGTGATAGGTACACTCGGCGCGGCGTTCTCAAGCACGGCCCTGAAAGGGCTGAGCGGAGACGGGATCAAGGCATTTTTCCTCGCTGTCAGCGCCACCGCGGTCTCCCTCGCGCTCGCCGTAATTCAAAGAAGCATCGATATCCCGAAACCGAACTGGCAAAATTTGGAAGACATGATCCAGAAAACCGAGGTCGCGCTGCGCATCAAGAGGGTCCTCGCCTGGTTTGCCGGGTCGTTTTTCGCAGCTGCCATTATTCTCGCTGGGCTTGCTCCCTTTCTGACCGCTCAATCGATACCCAAAGAGACCAAGAACTCGTTCACGTACTCATACGGCAAAGACGGCATCCTCGCGTCGGCCGCTCTCAGCCTACCCAAGGATAGGAACGTCAGATTGGATGTCATCGCGGGATCGCCGACCGGACAGACCGCAATCGCGAGTCAACTATCCGTGACCGACATAAATGGTTTGGTCAAGCTGAGCCTTTCGGGGGTTGCGCCGACCGGAATCAATCGAGTGGACTTCGTATTATTTTGCGACGCAGACCATCCCGATTCACACACCCTCTCCCTAGTTGTGGACAAGAAAGGGGAGAGCGAACCGAAGCCGACACCCGAAACGATCTCTAACTTCCTGAAGTGTCAATAATCGAAGGAATCTTTGCGCGAATCCGTTCGACATCTTCTTTCACGGGCTGACCCGGTACAAACACCTTCGACATTTCGACTATCGAATCCCAAACGCAATCGGGGTGTGAGGTTGGTGACAACGCACACGAGGACCGGTAGATGGCGGGCACCGGCAGAGTGTGTGTTTTAATTTTGTGGTGACTCAATCGTGGACCCATTTCTCAGAGTCGGGAACAAATGCCTTTCAGTGAATCGGTTAAGGTAATGCTTTACGCGAGTTCCGGTAATCGCTGTGCTTTTCCCGGGTGCGCGACCAAACTAGTATTCACCGAAGAAAAGTCCAAGGCACTCGTCAATCATGGCAAAGCCGCTCACATTGTGGCCGAAAGCAGGAAAGGTCCCCGCGGTCGCAGCCCCCTTTCTATCGCCAGACGGAACTCGTTTGAAAACGGTCTAATCCTTTGCACGAATCACCACACGGATGTCGTCGACAAGTATCCGTCGAAGTTTTCTGTCTCGCAGCTGAGACAATGGAAGAAGGCTCACGAGCGGAAATATGCGCGGTCGAGCGACTCCCGCCAACGACACCTTGACGTAATACGTATTTATGCTGAATTTATCGATCAATGGAGCGAGCTCGCATATCTGAACGCATGGTACAACTGGACCGCGCCTCTTCTACGAGCCGGAAGTAGCTGCCTTAGCTCCACCGTGTACCAAAGCTATATTGAGTTGTGTTCTTGGATAGCGGCGCGCGTCTGGCCCGGAAAGATTCAGCCTTTGGAAGACGCAATCCAGAATTTTGGCAGAGTTGCGGTGGATTTTATCTTTACGTTTGATCGCCACTCAGAGGCGCACGGTGAGATGTATTGTACTGAGAAGTTTTATAAGCAGCTGCCTGCCAGACAGTGGGACGAACGCCAAAAAGCTATCGCTCGATTTCAGTTTCATGTCGGGCTCGTCGAAGACCTTACCGTCGAGCTCACGAGAGCCGCGAACCTCGTTTGCCAGCGTGTTCGCGAAACGATCGATGCAGATTTTCGCCGCGATGAAGGACACTTAATGATCGAGACGGGAATGTACGAAGACATGTCATATCGGCGCCACGTCGTGCGCTACCGAAAAAGTGAACTAAAGAGGTCTCCGTATCCTGGTATCGCTAGGTTTATGAAAGCCCGCAACAAGCGCGACTTCCATCTTGGCAGCGGCGCAGACCCAGAGTACTTGAAACCGGATTCCAACTCTTGAACAGCAGTGTTCAGAAGTTACCGCAGCAACTCACACTCTCCCCTTGACAGGACTCGTCGCAAACTGTCAAATTCCTAGTCACTTTACTATCGAGGTACATCCTCCTATGCCTCGCGCCCGTGCGATACCTAATCCGCCACAGCGAATTCTCCGCGTTTATGCCTTCGATCCTTCCAGGGGCGCGCGCTTGGAAAACTATCTCAGCATTCGAGTTCCTAACGAGAAGCTGGCGATGGGTCCGGTCGGCCGGAAAGTAGCCGTCATTGATTATGACGCTTCGAACCGGTGCTACTACGAAGCGGTAAATCTTGATGCCACAGCGGTGCTCGGTCAAAACGGCCTGACACCGTCCGAATCAGATCCGCAGTTTCATCAGCAGATGGTGTACGCAGTCGCCATGGACACGGTACGCCGATTCGAAGTGGCGCTCGGCCGCGAAGTTAAATGGAGACCAGACTACGGCCAAAGCCACGTAAATCCGTACCATGGTGTTCTGAGAATTTATCCTCACGCGATGCAAGAGGCTAACGCATTTTATGATCCGAAAATGCGCGCTCTGTTGTTTGGGTACTTCAGAGCATCGGAAGAGGATGCCGGCGTAAACCTTCCAGGCCAGGTGGTTTTTACTTGTCTTTCCCACGACATCATCGTTCACGAAACCACCCACGCCATACTTGATGGAATTCGAGAACACTTTAACGACCCCACAAGCGCCGATGCTCCCGCTTTCCATGAGGGATTCGCCGACATCGTTGCACTTCTGCAGCACTTCAGTTTCAAGGATTCTCTACTGGACACTATCCAGCGCACCGGAGGTCTAATTCACCGGAAACAACTCGCACCCAACGTGACCCCCGACCGTGCGGGACCAATGATTCAGGCGGAACTCGGTGAAGACAATCCGATCGTGGACCTCGCCCGGCAGTTCGGCGAGGCGATGGGCAATCGTAAAGCGCTGCGAAGCGCATTGGGTACTCCGCCCGATCCGAAAGTTCTTGACCAGGTTTGGGAACCGCACGAGCGAGGTGCGATTCTCGTAGCAGCGGTATTTGATGCATTTTTCTCGTGTTATATCAACCGCACTCGTGACCTCGTCCGCATGGCTTATCCGGACGGACGTTCTATCGTTCCAAACTTTCTGAACGCGGACTTGGCGAATCGTCTAGCCAACGAGGCCGCGAAAACTGCCTCACGAATCCAGAATATTTGTCTTCGAGCCCTCGACTACTGTCCCCCTGTCGACATTACGTTTGGTGATTATTTGAGGGCATTGGTCACTGCCGATCGGGACGCGGTTGCCGTCGACGATGTCGGTTACCGCACGGCCCTAATCAATGCGTTCCGGGCTCGCGGAATCCGTCCTGAAGGTGTCCTGTCGTACAGCGAAGAATCGCTCATTTGGGATTCCTATCAGGGCATGGGATCGGCGCAACCTGAAGCCGATTTTGGAAAGCTGTGGAGCGACCTGAACCGCTACGAAAACGAGCCAGACCGTGAGAACGAGCAAGATATGTATCAACGCCTCTGGGGCAAAGCTCAAACGTTCAGGATGGAGCTTGGTCTTGCGGCTGAGGTACCCGTTCAAGCGAAATCCCTGCATCCCCTGCATCGAGTCCAGCCGGACGGCTCGTTGCAACGCCAAATTGTTACCGAACTTCTTCAGAAGAAAGACAACACGCCGATTGACCCAGATGATCCAAACTCGAGTACGTTCACCTTTCGCGGCGGAACAACGCTGCTCATAAATCGCCAAGGTGAAGTTAGGTTCTCAATTTCAAAACCGCTCGAAGGACAACGGGGAATGGAACGCCTGCAACGCCAGCGAGAATACCTGAATCGCGTGGCGTCTATGTTCGCACTGGCACCCTACGTCGCATTCGACGCGGGGCGCGACCTCTCTTTTCAGGGCATCCACCGCGGATATTGAAGATGACAGCCTCCATTCGAATACGAATGTATCGCCCAGGCTTTGGCGATTGTTTCTTGCTCACGCTCCGAAATGGATCGGCTGAACAACATGTTCTGGTCGATTTTGGCGCCCATATGCGCGGCGAAATCGGCACCATGGACAAGATCATGGACGATCTGGAAAAGACGTCGAGGTCCAATCTGCGTTTGATCGTTGCCACTCACGCGCACCGTGACCATATCTCCGGATTCGGGAAATTTGCCAGCCGGTTCGCTAAATTCCAAATCGAAGAGGTTTGGCTCCCCTGGACGGACGATCCGCACGACAAACAAGCGGCCACTCTGAAGAAAAAACATTTAGCATTGTATGATGCCCTCGAAAAACACATACAGCTTGCTTTCTCTGCCGAACCCAGCAACACGGTCTACGCGGCCGCACTCGACGCTTTATCGAATCTTAGGGGGAACGAAACGGCAACTTCAGAGCTGGCCCGTGGCTTTGGAACTGGCGCGAAGGTTCGTTACCTGCAAGCTGGCGAAGCTTTCGACAAGGTGGCATCTCTGCCTGGTCTGTCGGCGGAGCTTCTTGGCCCACCACGTGATGCCTCCTTTCTTTCCCGAATGAATCCTCCAGCTGACCAACACTTCTTCACCTCGCCCGGAGATACAACCGCGGCATTGCGTCCCTTTCCGAATTTGGAAATCCGTTCGGGCGACCCGGACTATCTAGCAATCCAAAAGGACGGACAGCCGCTTGTCACCGAGCAGGACTTAGCCCGGCTCCACGAGTTGACAGAAGCCCCCGCCGGTCGGCTAGCCCTCGTACTTGATAGTGTTCGCAACAATACGAGCCTTGTCATCCTCTTCCGATTTCATGGGAAAACGATGCTGTTCCCCGGGGACGCGCAATGGGGCAATTGGCAATCATGGATTGGCACTGACAAAGCCCGGCAGCTTCTCGGTGAAGTGGACTTCTTGAAAGTGGCTCACCACGGCAGCGAAAACGCGACCCCTGTAGATGTCGTTCATGCACTCAGAGAGTCCGGCCTTGCTGCCATGGTGCCTACTCAAATCAAACCGTTTCCAACTATTCCTCGAATGCCATTGCTCAAGGAATTGGAAAAACGTTGCGAAGGGCATGTCGCAGTACGGAGTGACCGTATCGCCGTGCAAGGGGCTCCGAAGGGACCGACTCCTGTTCCAGATCTGCCCAAGGGGTTCAGCGAAGGCGAAGTCTGGATCGATTACGAATTCTGACCTTTCTCTTCACGCTTCAAATCGCTTACGTATTCGTACCATTAGCCGCGTTGGAGTGTCGTTATGTCTGACATCAACCGAGATCCTGCCGCAGCATGGCAATGGCTCTGCGAAAAGGGCGGCCTTGAAGTGGAAGGTCGAGACTTGCCGCTCGTTATGTCTATTAAGGATCGGCTTGACCCCCTGGCTGAAACCCTCGACCAAGCTCTGTCAGCAGTAAGTATGTCGCACTTTCTCAACTCATTTTTTGGTTCCGTCAGTCCCTACGTCGGAATGATGCGAGATTTGCTCGCCTATTTTGAAGCAGCCGAAGCGACCGAAGGACCAACTCAATGGATCCTTGTACTCGGCGAGGGTGAAGAGGCACTCGATTTTGATCTGGAGGCGTTCAAGCGATGGATCAGCAGATACGACACACCTCGGCCGGATATGCGTTCCGTTCCTGTCCTCGACTATAAGGGTCTATGGAAACTGCGAGAACACTTCTTTCCATTAGCCAGCGGCTACTCATCTGCTGAAACCTATCCCGCCCAGCCAACTCCAAGAGTCCAAGAGCCCGAGCTTGCCGTCTGGCTCAGTGCCTACGAACGTGGTCAGTACCTTCCATTGCCCAGCATCGTTGGCCAAATTCTTACCGAGGATGGCCCGGCCGGAGATGTGGCAGCACTGCTCGTTGAAATCTACGAGACCATCCTTTCAGTTGCGCGGACCAGAACCGAACTCCAAGAAAAAGGCCATTCTGCGCCTTCTCAAAGTAACGACTTCTGGGGTCTTCGAAACCTCTGGTATTTCGAGAGTGACTATTGGGTGCGCGGACGTGTCTTCGACTTGATATCTTGGAGACAGGCGCAACCAGCGCTCCGAACGACTGTTGAAGAAGGCCTGGGTCGACAATTTGCGAATCTTCCTCGTCGCAGAACTCGAGTTGGTGTTCGTCTCACCGATCTCGAAGAGATTCTGTCGCTCCCCGCATGGCACCGACGCCACGAACTCTATAGCGATTGGATTCTGACCCTTCTTCTAGGAGCGATCCGAGATCACGACATTGAACTCCACCACGAGAAAGGAAGGATTGCCTTTGCTTTTCGCGAGAGGCTTCTAGCAACGATACACTCGAAGATCCCTACGCTTGGGGTCTACGCCGAACGAAAAACCGCCGCGACGGATCTGGTAGGGCACGGCAGAAAAGCGGCTGTTCAGCCGGATTACACGGTATGGCCTATCGATTCAGGCTCTTGCAAGCTGGCTGTCGAATGCAAACAGTACAAAACGTCGTCCACAAGGAATTTTGCCGACGCATTAAACGATTATGCCTCCGCTCTCAGTGCGGCGCGGGTTGTGCTGGCGAATTACGGACCAGTCAGCCAGTCCGTACACGACGCGATCGAAAAAAACCGTCGCGGCAGGTGCGTGGCGATTGGCTTTGTGCACCCGGAGGAACCCAAAGCGTGCCAAAAGTTTTGTGAAAACATCAAGGAGGTGATCGGAAAGCCAGACACGCTAGCTCCTCGCACGAATCTCAGTCTCAGCACGAGCGTCAACCCCAAAACGGATCTCTTAGTTGTTGACGTTTCCGGTTCAGCTCGCCCAGCGCTGGACAGCCCGACGGGAAGGCAACTGATAGAAACAGTGATTAAACGGTTGGAAATTACACGCCTCGCCGCCGCTGACAATCGACTCGTCTTTGAAACGGAAGTGGCGAACTGCAGTATTGCGGAGTTTCTCTCGCACACAGGGACAGGGCAAACGGATCTCAACCCTCCCGTGTCGGCCCTACTTCGGAAACAAGCGGCAGTGTTCGTCCTTGCTGACGAAGAAGGCATCCAAACCTTGCCGGCAATCGTTCGACGCCTCGGATCGTTTGACCTGGGAGCCTTGACGTTCCATATCGCACACGTCTCCTAACTATCCGTTCTTGTACATGCGCGGATCCAACCGAGTATCTGAGAACGACTTACCATCCAAAGATTTCGAGCCAGGTTGCCGATAGAGCCTTCTTCTTACCAATGAAAGATCTGGAAGCGGAAATCCCATTCCAGTTTCCGGTCCATGATGTACCGAGCTTCCTGCTCGAATTCCTTAAAGAAAGTCTCGTCCGACTTGGTTACAAATGCCCCTGATTGCGGATCGGCGAATCGGAATTGGATTCTGCCGGCTTGCGTCGTCTGCGCGGAAACCATCAGCATCGCGTGGTTTAGGATTCCATCGCCCGTATTGATCCATAACGGCCCTTTCGAAGCCAGCAAGTCCACGTAAACCGAGGGCAGATAATTTGCTGGCGGCTTTGCGGTCAAATGCGATGCGTCAATAAAACCCTGTTCTGTAAACGTCTGAGCCTCAAGCCCCAGATCTTGGTGCAGATAGCCCAGCCATTGAGGTCCAAGTAGCTTTACCGCGGCCTCTACTGAAAATTTCTTGTTGTCCTTCCACGATTTGATCATCGTCCAGGCGGCTGCCCAGCAGGTGTTGTTGCTGATCTGTTTTATCGGCTCTACGAATGGATAGACGACGACTTCACTGGAAGGTTCGTTCGACAGTGGTAATCGATCCGTCGTTCGGGATTCACCCCTGAATTTGCAGCCACCGAGGCCGCCGACCAACAACCAGACCCCGGCTTGCGTCAGAAGTCTTCGCCGGTCCAATTCATTTATCTTCTGCTGGCTCACGAATCACCGCGGCGGAACGATCAACTGGCAGAACCCGGGGACGAACATGCGCGCCTGTAATCGGTGGATGCGTGAGAGAAACCGTTGCCAGGCTCTCGTCGTCACGAACTCCCCAATACAAACCGTTTCCCTGAATCATATCCTGCGACTGATCGCGGATCTTCAGACCCAAATTTCCCGCGATGCGTTCTCGAATCTGCGCTTTCGCGCTCGTGTCCAGATTTCCCTCGAAGTCAATCTGATACACGACGTTGGCCTGAATCACCGCCTTGATCATCGATACTTTCGAGTTGCGCTTTTGTCGAAATTCCAGGGCCTTGGCACAGCTGTCTTTTCGATTCCCGATCAACTGGAATACGGCGCTGTCCGGTAGTTCCAGGAGCTTTACGTCAGACAACGTGAGCGTAATTCTTTTCACGAATTTCGAGTCTGCCTCACCCGCGAGTCTCGTTTTGTTTTCCGCACCTAGTCTAAAGCTTCCGGTAAGTTCCTCAGCTTCCTTCGAAGAGGATGAACTGGAGGTCAGCACCGCATCCGTCAGCTTGTCTCCAAGTGCTTCCGACGAACCGCATATGACTCCGATCACAAGCGGATGCTCCTTGTTGACAACAACTAATGTTCCCGGAGGAGCGAGAGTGCTCGGCGGATCGAGCTCCGTGAATTCGTACTTGCGCAGAATCTGATCTATGGCTCGCGTTTTGCCGCCGAAGAAGAAAAACCCGACGTAGGTCGCGGCGGCAACGACCACCAGGACAGCCAAGGCGACGATTATTTTTCGGCTCATCAGTAACCTGGAAACGATGACGCTTCGATCTCGACAAACTCAAGCTCGCTGACCTTTGCGGTCAGCAAACCGCTGGGAATGACCTGACTGCCATTGCAGACTGAGTCTAACCCACTTCGAGTCAAGCATTCACGAACTGTGAATATTCTCCGAGTCACGGTATCTCTTCGAATCATTCCCTTCCTGGCTAAACCCTGCGCCTGCTCCGCCCGCTTCTTCTGTCAAGGGTCTTCGCTGCGCTCCGATGAACGCCACACCCCGGCGCCCTTGACAGCGCGGACGGACAGTCGCCTCCCCCTGCCATGAAGGGCATTTGCTTTTTATGCACCGCTCCGCGTTGCACAAAGGGCAAAACCCGAACACGCAAAGGAGCGAACAATGCGAACTGAACAAGCAGAGCTGCATTTCCGGCAAGGCAGTTCCGACAAGGTGTACCACTTGCAGTTGGAGAACGTGGATGACAAATGGTCCGTCCAAGCGCAATGGGGGCGGCGCGGTTCCGCCTTGCAGGGCGACGTGAAAGCGAGCGGCGAGTCCTACGAAGAAGCGAAGCGGGTTTATGACCGCATTCTTCGGGAAAAAGTAGGCAAGGGTTATCAAATCGCCGAAGCAACCGCCAATGGCAACGCGGCGATCTCCGTTGGATTGCATGCCACGAAAGAACACTCGGGTCATACGCCGGAATTGCTGACCCCCATCGAGGAGCCGGAGGCGTTGCAGTTGGCTCAGGATGTGTCTTGGTGGTTCCAGCAGAAATTTGACGGGCGGCGCCTCGCCGTACAAAAGACCGATGGAAAATATTCCGGGATCAACAAACTCGGCCAAATCACTCCCATTGATTCCCGCTTGGCCGAGATTCTAGACCTTGTGCGAGCGGAAGGTTTTCTGGCGGACGGAGAGATCACCGATTCCCATTTCTACATCTGGGACTTGCTGAGCGCGAATGACACCGACCTGCGCATCCAGCCCTACGAAATCCGTTACATACACTTGACGCAGCTCTTTCGTGGCGTCCACGAGACATTGCGGGTCTGCCAAACGGCCATGACACCGAAAGACAAACGCGCCTTCGTCAAGACGATGCACGGTGCGAATGCCGAAGGCTTCGTTTGCAAAAATCGGTATGCCGCCTATGCGGGAGGCCGAGCGGGACAGCACTTCAAATGCAAGTTTGTCGCTACGGCGTCGTTCATTGTAGGCCCGAAACCTGACAAGAAAGCAAGTGATGGCCATCGTTCCATCGCCTTGTATCTCTTGGACGGCAAACAACCGCGTTTCATGGGCACGGTAGGAGTGCCGGACCGTTATCCACTCCCGCGCGTGGAGCAGATTGTCGAGGTCCGTTACCTCTACTGCCATCCCGGAGCCGACGGAAAACTCATCCAAGCGAAGTATTTTGGCAAGGTGCGCGATGACATCGAAATTGCTGAATGCACCGTCAGCCAGTTGAAGGTCAAAGCTGGCGACGGCGAACCGACCGAATCCTAGTCGCAGATTGCTCTTCGATTGCCAGAACACCGCCCCGGTGGCATCCGTGGGGGGATTCCTCCGGGCTTTCTGTAGGACCAAGTGGCGCTCGCACTCTTGTGGAACTCCGGAATAATATGGTTGCGAGACAACCGTGCGGAAAATCGTTCATATCGACATGGACGCGTTTTATGCGTCGGTGGAGCAGCGCGACGATGGCCAACTCCGCGG
>Ga0210394_10008626_pt1 | contig 10435 bp, 12 predicted proteins | sample IncBWC12MmetaG_FD_160121 | JGI IMG/M metagenome (GOLD analysis project Ga0210394, IMG submission 160121) | Forest soil microbial communities from Barre Woods Harvard Forest LTER site, Petersham, Massachusetts, United States - Inc-BW-C-12-M | ecosystem: Environmental > Terrestrial > Soil >...
GTGGGGATTATCGCGCGTGGGTTGCTTTCGACCGGAGCCGAGGAATTTCGTCCGCGGGTGCGAGACGCCGCGCTGTCGTTGGCCTTCGATTTTATCGGCGACGGCGTATTTCATCCGGTGGTGACGCTGCCCGATAAACAGCCGCTTCCGTATGAGCCGCAATGGTCGCGGAGTCCGGGCTGCTATCAATTGAAGTCGGCGCTGGCCTGGCTGGGAGAGGGCGATGAACAAGCGGCGAGAATGTTCAATGTCGCGCTCGCATCGGCTTTGGCGACCCACCAGTCGTTCTTGCCGGGCGATGCGGATCCGAACCGCGTGATGGACCGGCTGCATCCTTACTGTTATTTTCTGGAGGCGCTGCTGTTCGTCGCGTCGCGCGAGGACTGCAGGCAGGTGCTGGCGCGCGGAATCGATCGCGTGGCGGCGCTGTTACGCGAGATCTCGCCAGCGTTCGAGCGATCCGATGTGTGCGCGCAGTTGTTGCGGGTGCGATTGGTGGCTCATTATATTAATGCCGTTCCGCTTGACGCGACGGCGGCAGCCGAAGAGGGTGCGCGGGTCGCGCGATATCAAGCGCAATCGGAGGATGTCAGGCTCGACGGAGGATTCTGGTTCGGGCGAAAAGGAGGCGAACTTCTGCCCTACATGAATCCGGTGTCTACCGCGTTTTCGTTACAGGCGCTGGCGTTATGGGAGCAGCATCTGGCGGGCACGTGGCGGTTCGACCTGGCGCAGTTGATTTAGAAACACCACGCAAGTTTGCCGAGTCCATATCAACGGAGGTCCGGATATTTTATGCTCCAAGTACGGGATGGACAGTGCGGCCTGTGCGCGCATTTCGGTGAAATCCATGCGGATCAGGCGTCCAGCTTATTGCAAATACGCACCAAACGGGAAGCACCGGAGACGTTTCTCGACGATTGCGGGCATCCGAAACATGCCGCGCTCCATCTGAAGGTGTCGCCCATCAGCGGCTGCGACGGCTTCGAAGTTGCGAAGACTTCTGTCCGGCACTAATTCGCCCGCATGCTCACGCATGGCGGTTCAAGGGCGGACAGGGCGCGACAACCCGCTAGAGCTTGCGCCCGAAGATGACGTAATCGAGTCCGCCGAAAAACTGTTCGCGCACGGCGGCCGGCAGTTCGGCGAGCGCAGGCATGGAATCGACGGCGGGCGATAATCGCTCGACTTCAATGCGGCCGAAGCCTGCCTCCTCCATATAAAATCCCAGCAGCCGCGCCGGGACCGGGCGCGTGTGCGTGGGGTCGAGGAAGAAGTGCGTCGCAAAAATCGCCAGGCATTCCGGGTTCGGCGTTTCGATGATCGCGAGCGCGCCGGCGCGCAGCTTTTTCGCCATCAGAACGATCAGATCCGGCAGGCGATGCGGGTCGATATGCTCGACGACTTGCGCGCAATAAATTCCACCTAGCGATTGATCGGCGAGAGCGTCGAGATAGGCGAACAGGTCCGCTCTTTCAGCGTGCAGGTCCTTGGATCGGCACAGAGCCACGCATTCGCCGCTCTGGTCGATGCCCGATGCCGCGAGGCCGGCGTCGCGCGCGGCTTCGAGAAACTCGCCGCGCCCGCAACCTAGATCCAGCACCGGAGCCGACCCGGCGAATCGCAGCACGTAATGGCGCTGGCGCGCGCGAATTTCTTCCTCCGGTCCACGAAAACTCTCGGCGAATCGCAGCCAGTCGACGCTAATATGCGGCTGCGCGGGTGTGATCGCTGCGATGGGAGCTGGATTTGCCATCGATTTCTGGCGGATCACTTTCAGCTCGTTGTGAATCAGCTTTTCGTATTGCCGGCGGATTTCTTCCAGGTCGGCCCACACGCGTTTTTGCACATCGAGCGTGGTGCGATCGAGCGCATCCATGAACGCCCGATGCTGCTGGCTTACCGCCTCTCGAAAATTCTGCTCCTGCAAGGTGACGCGATGCTGGAAGGCGCCCTGGAGCTCGGAAATAGTCCGCAGCATGTGGACCTCGCTCCGCGAATGGCGTTCCTCAAAACCGGCGCGCCATTCCGGCCAGTGCTTACGGATGTCCTTCAATTCCTGCGCTTCGCGATAGAGGGCGATCATCTCCTCACGATGGGCGCGGTCGAGCGTGGCAATTTCTTCCCGCAGCGCGCGATTGTGATTGGCCAGCGCAGCGAGCGCGCGATTGGTCTCGCCCAGTGCCTCGAGCGACGCCTGCACGCAGCGCATCGAGGCTCGATTGAATTCCACCTGTTCGCGCACGTGCCAGTCGAGCGCGCGGGCGATCTTCCTCTTGAACCATTGCACGACGCTGTTCTTCAGGCCGGCCCTGCGCGGGTTCACCGTTCCGATGGCGGCAACTTTGGCTTCGGCCGCGTCGCGCGCGTGGAGCAGAGGATGCAGGTCGGCGGCGGCGACGCCCTCGACTCCCAAACCATTTTCGGGGTGGCGGGCGCGTACGCGGTCGCGGACGGCCTGGATGGCCGCGGTCAACTCATCATCGAGCATTTTTACGCTTCCAGGTTGCGGTGATTTTCGAATAGACGCCGCCGCGCGGAGTGAAATCGCCGACAATTTCGGCGAAGTGGGGTTTCGCCGCCTTTACCACGTCGGCGAGCATCCGGTTCACCACGTTCTCCTGAAAAATTCCGAGGTTTCTATACGCCAGCGTATACATTTTGAGAGATTTTAATTCCAGGCAAAACTTGTCGGGCACATAGCGGAGGGTCAACGTGCCGTGGTCGGGAAGGCCTGTTTTCGGGCACACCGAGGTGAACTCGGGCATCGTGATTTCGATCTGATAGCCGGTGCGATATTGATTCGGCCACGTTTCGATTTCCGGCAGTTCCGCGTTGACTCCGGCCGCCGCGTGATCGTCGGTATACTGCCGCTTCACTGCTGAGACTCCAGCGCGTGCTGCAACAAACCAAGAAACTGGCCGACGTCCGTCACCACTCCTACCGCTTGCCCCGTGCCGCGATCGCTGACTTTCGTCGCCACAGCCGGGTTGATATCGACGCAGACAATTTTCACCCAGCTCGGCAGCATGTTGCCGGTGGCGATGGAATGCAGCATCGATCCCAGGCACAGCACCAGCCCCGCGCCGCGCAACTGCTCCGCATAAGCGTCCTGCGCCAGGTTCATGTCGGTAATAGTATCGGGCAAAGGCCCGTCGTCGCGCAGGCTGCCTGCGAGCACAAACGGCACATGGGCGCGCACGCATTCGTACATCACGCCGCGCGCCAGCCGCCCGCTCTCTACTGCCTTAGAAATGCTGCCCGCGTGATTGATGGCGTTGATCGCGCGCATGTGGTTGCGGTGGCCGTGCTCTTCCTGCCGTCCGTCGGTTTGCCGCACACCGAGCGAAGTGCCCAGCAGGGCCGCTTCAATATCGTGCACGCCCAGCGCGTTGCCGGCCAGCAGCGCCTGCACCCAGCCATTTTTGATCAGCGATGCCAGCGCTGGTCCGCCGCCGGTGTGAATCACAACGGGTCCGGCGACCACGATGATCTTCTGTCCCGCGACGCGCGCCTGCTCCATCAACGTGACGGTCTGCCGCACCGCCGTATCGAGCTGGCGCTCCGAGGAGATGCCGTTGCTCATGAACGCGAACGCCAGCCGGTCGCGCTCCTTCGATTCCGGCAGCACACGGATGCCGCGCATCCCTGTAACCACCTGGTCGCCGTTCTTCAGATCCCTCAAACGTCGACATGCCGCGCGCCCGTCCTTTACTACGATCATCGCGTCCATGCGCTGATTCTCGACGTCGATCCACTCTGAGTGGTGGCGGATTTGCGTCCGATGATTGGTGGTCGAATAAAAATCGGGCGGCGCGCAGCGGTCGCTCTCCACCGGCTCCAGCACCGCGTCGCCCGCATCGACCGGCGTGCAGCCCAGCGCGATCAGCGTGGAGAGCATCTGTTCCATATCCCCGCCTTGCGCGGTTTCCACCTTCATGCGCAGACGGGAAGGCTCGGCGTTGGTTTTGCCGACGCTGAATTGCTCGACTTCAAATTTGCCGTTGTATTCCACCACAGTGTCGAAGATGCGCTCCATCAGGTGCGAATCGATCAGGTGGCCTTCGGCCTCAACCACTTCTTGGAACATGAAATTTCAGGATAGCAATGTTGAGAAATCTCCGACGTTCAAACGACTACATAATGTGCCACTTCGGTTGCTGACGCTCATGGTGTGTATTTCGGGACTGGCTGCCGCCCAGGCCCGGGTGGAATATATCGGCGGGACGGCAGATAAGCTGTCGGCCGGGACGTCCGGAGCGCTTGCCGTGAGCGACAAACAATATTTCGCCTTTTATTCGCGAAAATCGAACGTGCGCGTGGCCTACGAGAAGATCAATTTGCTGGAATACGGCCAGACGGTCGGCCGGAGGCTGGATCTGGCTATCGTGATCTCGCCGGCGTTTCTGCTGGTGAAAAAGCGCAAACATTTTCTGACCGTCGGCTATACCGATGAGGACGGCAAACAGCAGGCGCTGGTGTTTCGCGTGGATAAGAACGACATTCGCGCGACGCTGGCCAGTCTGGAGGCTCGCACGGGGCAAAAGGTCCAGTATCAGGATGAAGAGGCAAGAAAGGCGGGACGGGGATGACGCTCCTATTATGGCTGGTGCTGTTCGGCGATGATCTGTCGAGTCAGCTGCCGAAGATCAAGCGCGTATTTGTCGACCGGCTGACGGGCGGGGAAACGGCGGCGCAGATGCGGGATCTGATCATCACGGCGCTCGAAAACTCCAAGCTGTTCGTGCTCACCGAGAATCAGGAGCGCGCCGATGCGATTCTGCACGGAGCGGCGGAGGATTTGATTTATACCGATCAGTTCAAGTCTTCGGAGAACGTGAGTATGCACGGGACATCGAGCGATTCCGAAGGCGTGAGCTCGGATACGCGCTACAACGGCGCCGGCGGCGGCACCAGTTCGCGGAGCGCCCGGTCGATGGGCGGCGGCATCGGCGGAGGCGAGTCGACCGACGTCAAGGAGCGCAAGCACGAAGCCCTGGCCACGGTCCGGCTGGTGAATAAAGACGGCGACGTGTTGTGGTCGACCACGCAGGAGAGCAAAGGCGCAAAATTCCACGGTGCCAGCGCGGACGTGGCGGAAAAGATCGCGAAGCAGTTGGTGGCGGAGTATGAAAGGGTGAAGAAGTCGGGAACGGCCAAGTGATCGCTCGCCTAAACTAGAGGGAGGCAATAACGCATGCCTTACCTGTCCGCCAAACAAGGGTTGCGAATCCTCGTGGTCGTTGTGGCACCGGCGATCTGCGCAAGTCGGCAAGTCAATCCCTCCCATTCCTTCACTCTCGTCAATTGCTGCGACTCGAAAGGGTTAACAGTATTTCCATTTGATGGGGCTGCTTTCACGATCCCGCTTCCATTCGTCCCGAGGACTGTTGTATTTAGCCCCAAGGGCAATGCATTGTACGCAATAAGGCCGAGCGCGCCCGGCGGCCTTTATCGGTCCTCCTTAGTGAAGATCCAGTTCCATCCGACTCGGGTCAATCCGGTTTGGGAGTCGGCGGATCTTGAGATCGGTGACTTTTCTGTGTCCATGAGCGAGGACAAGATCGTTTTCGCGGGAAGGCCCCGAGATCGGGCTGACCGGACTTGCGGCCTGTTCGAAATCAACTTGCCTGGCGAAAAAGTGAGGAGGGTCCTGGAAAATTCGGATTGCCGCAAAGGGTTTCCCTGGAGCGAGATAACCCTGTGTTCGGATGGCGAGCGGGCCATCACGAAAGTCGGAAGAGATCTGGAACTCGTCGACCTGATGCATGGGACGGTCAAGCCTCTCGGGATTGAGTTCTCAAAGGGACCCTGGGACGCAGGCGCGGTGTGGTCGCAGGACGGGAAGTGGCTCGCTGTTATGGAGGCTGCCAACCGAGGCAGACTATTCCTCCTCGATTCGAGCGATCTTTCGCGAAAGCGTGCTCTGCGCGGCGGATCTCATCGGATGACACCTGTGTGGTCTCCCGACTCCCGCTACCTGGTCCGCGGCAAAGTGCAGTTACGCTGTGGGATCAGCTTTGACGTCGATACGCCTTTCACATTAGAGGTCGTCGAGATCGAGAGCGGCAAAGGATCATAAATTCGGAGTTCGCGTTGTGCAATGGAAGGCGGCGAAACCGGTTGGCTGAGCTCGGATCTCATCCATTGATCAGAGTCCAACGAGATCACGATGGCACCCAGGCTCCGAAGAAGTACATGGAACTCCGCGTTACCAAGTGAGACTCGTCGCCAATCCCGGCTTGACTGACTCATTCCCATGGACGGGTACGACATTCTGCGACCGGGTGAATTTCATCCGTGAAGCCCCATGCGTCAGCTTGGGGCTATTGCGGTTCCCTGTGCAAGCCCCAAGCTGACGCATGGGGCTGAATTACACGGATCGAGGATTTTGGGTTCCCCGTTTTTAGATGTGGTGACCCCGCGGCTCAAACGGCCAGCTCGACCACTTCTAGAACACCAGCAATGGCCTCGCGAAGGTTCACGAGCAGTTCCTCGACCGTCTCTCCCTGTGAGTAACAGCCTGGAAGTGCGGGCACCTCGCCCCAGAATCCACCAATGGGCTCCTCGTGAATCACGACGGTAAAGGTGCTCATGCGTATCTCTTAAAAATCTGCTGCATATTCTGCGAAAACGCCGACCTTGCCAGCACCATGTTGCAACCCGCTTCCTGCGCTTTCTGCTTCAATTCGCCCTGCACGTGCGAAACGAAGCCTACCAGGTTGATCCCTTTCACCTCTGGTGACGCCTTCAATTCCGCGATCAATCGCAGCGGATCGATTGCCGCACAATTCAAATCGATGATGATCACCGAAGGTTGCAACTTCGCCCGATCGAGCGCATCTATTTCACTGCGGACGAACTCCGCGGTCAGCCCCGCATGCTTCGCAGCTTCATTTATTTTTACGGTAAAAAACAGGTCCTCGATCACGGCCAGGACTTTTTTCGGCATGAAATTAACCCGATCTTAGCATGGTATGTTGAAGCCAGTGGCCTCTAACAATCCGTTTGCAGACCCCTTGCGCTTCGACCGCCGCGTACCCGAATGCGCCATCGTAATCTTCGGCGCGAATGGCGATCTTACTAAACGAAAGCTGCTGCCGGCGCTCTATCGGCTCGCGTATGAACGCCGTCTGCCCGATTCCTTCGCCATCGTCGGCAACTCCCGCACTGCCATGACGGACGATGCGTTTCGCGAGAAAATGCACGAGTCGGTGAAGCAGTTCCTCGAAGATTCTCCCTTCGACGAGGACCTGTGGTCGAGCTTTGCGCGCAACATTTATTATGTCGCCGGCGATTTGAACGACGCCAAACTGTACGCCGACTTGAAGAAAAAACTCGACGAGCTGAATCGCCCCAACGTCCTGTACTATCTTTCCACGCAGCCCAGTTATTACGGCCCGGTGGTGGAATCGATCGGCGCGGCGGGTCTGGGACGCAGCACCGAAAAAGGCTGGCATCGCGTGGTGATCGAAAAACCATTCGGCCACGACCTGGACAGCGCGCGCGCGTTGAACGCCCGCGTGCACAGCGTATTTCCCGAGGACGCCGTTTTTCGCATCGATCATTACCTGGGTAAGGAAACGGTGCAGAACATCATCGCCTTCCGCTTCGGCAACGGAATTTTCGAGCCTCTCTGGAATCGCCGCTACGTGAATCACGTGCAGATCACCGCCGCCGAATCGATCGGCGTCGAGGGGCGGGGCGCGTATTATCAGGAAGCTGGCGCGCTGCGCGACATGATTCAGAATCACCTGTTGCAGGTGATGGCCACCGTGGCCATGGAGCCTCCGGCGGCGTTCGAGCCCGATGCGATGCGCGATGAGCGCGCCAAACTTCTGCGGTCGGTGAAGATTATGAATCCCGATGAAGTAAGTTTTCACTCCGTCGCCGGGCAGTACCGGGGATTCCGCGAAGAGCCGGGTGTCGACCCGAACTCGCAGACCAATACCTTCGCGGCCGCGACCTTTTTCGTCGACAACTGGCGTTGGGCGGGAGTGCCGTTTTATATTCGCAGCGGAAAAAAGCTGGCCAAGCGCACCACTGACATCGCCATTCAGTTCAACAGTGCGCCACTCTCGCTGTTTTCTTCCGACGACGGACGCCCGCCGCGTCCCAATCTGCTGATCCTGCGCATTCAGCCGGAGGAGGGCATTTCATTGCGCTTTTTGTCGAAATACCCCGGCGCGGGCATGCGCCTCCGCCCCGTTTCGATGGATTTTAATTATGGATCGAGTTTTGGCGAGCGCTCGCCCTCGGCCTATGAGACGCTGCTGATGGACGTCATGACGGGCGACGCGACGCTGTACACTCGCCAGGATATGGTGGAGGCGAGTTGGAAAGCGGTGACGCCGATCCTCGATTCCTGGGCCGGGCGCGTATTCGATTTTCCGAATTACGAACCCGGCACTTGGGGCCCGGCGGAGAGCGACGCGATGCTGGCGCGCAACGGCCACAAATGGAGGAACGGCTGATGCCGGCGACGCTTGTAGATCCCGAAAAAATCCTCAAGGATTTGCGCAATTTGTGGAGCGATCTGGCGCGCGATACCGAGGTCGCTGGCGGCGTCCTGCGCGCCTGCGGCATGACGCTGGTCGTCGCCACCGATAACGGGGCCGACATGGAGGAATTGCGCCACCTGCTGGGCGTGCTGATGCACAATCATCCGGCGCGGGCCATTGTATTGAAACTGGACGGAAAATCGGACCTCAGCGCAACCGTGTTTTCTCAATGCTGGATGCCTTTCGGCAAGCACCAGCAAATCTGTGCCGAGGGCGTGGAAATCAGCGCCGGTTTTTCCGAACTCAACCACGTCGCGCAGTTGCTGCTGCCGTTGATCGTCTCCGATCTTCCGGCCGTTTTGTGGTGCCGCGGTCCGCGCGTGTTTTCCGGACATGACTTCGACCCGCTGTTGCCGCTGGTGCAGAAAATCATCGTCGACGGCACCACCGTATCGGACCCGTACGCGGCCGTCGTCGCTGTTCGCGAGTTGCGGAAACAAGGCCGCCTGGTGGCCGATCTTTCCTGGACCAAGCTCACGGGACTGCGCGAGCTGATTGCCAGTGTGTTCGATGAAGGAACCGCTTCGAACATTCGGTCCGTGCGGATTTTCTATGGCGGCGACGCGCCCACCGTCAGCGCGCTTTATTTTCAAACCTGGATCGAGCGCGCCCTGCCCGAAGCTCACGTCACGCTGGAGCAGCGCGGCGAAGGGACCCGCAGCATCCGCTCGATTGTCCTTCAGGGCGATTGCGAAGTCACGCTGACGCGTCCCGATAAAGCGACCATAGAAGTCCGCTGCCGCGACCGCGTTCGCAGATCCTCCCTGGTGCCTATCTCCGAAGAGACTCTCATGAGCGAGGAATTGTCCATCCTCGGCCCCGATCCGGTGTTCGACAAGGTACTGATGTGATCAAGGTGTTATGAGCGATCTTCGAGTATTCGCCGACCCTCGCGACGCGGCCGAGCATTGCGCCGCGCAGATCCTCCAATACCTGGACGAATCGCCGCGCTCGACGCTGGCCATCTCCGGCGGCTCCTCGCCGCGAACGATGTTCGAAATGTTTGCGGCGACGCAATTCGACTGGAACCGCGTGCAACTGTTCTGGGTCGACGAGCGCTGCGTGCCTCCGGACGATGCGCAGAGTAATTTTAAGCTCGCCAACGATTCTTGGTTGAAGCCGGCGAAATTTCCCGCGTCGAATATTCATCGCGTGCAGACGGAGCGCGACCCCGAGGACGCAGCCGAAATTTACGCCGACGAACTGCGCCTCGTCTTTGGCGAGGGCATTCCGCAATTCGACGTCATCCATCGAGGCATGGGTCCGGACGCGCACACCGCCAGCCTGTTTCCGGGTGAACCTCTCATAGACGACCGTACGGGCCTCGCCGCCGCCGTTTATGTCGAAAAACTGAACTCGCGCCGCGTGACACTCCTTCCCGCCGTGCTGCTGGCCGCGAAGCACACAGTGATGCTGGTGGCCGGAGCCGATAAAGCACAGCCGTTGTGGGACGTGCTCTACGGCCCGCACGACCCTAAAAAATTCCCCTGCCAGCTTACCGAGCGCGACGGCGGCGATGTCGCCTGGTATCTCGATCAGGCCGCGGCGGCTAAAATACGAAAATGATCCTCACGCGACGAGCGCTGCTTCCCGTCCTCGCCGCGATCCCCTTTCATCGGCCCTCGCCGCCCGAAATTATTCCCCAGCCGAAAAAGACGCGCATCCTGCTGGGAGGCGACGTCATGCTCTCGCGCCACGTCGGACGCCTCGCGCGCGCCGCTCACGATCCAGCGTCGCCCCTGCGCGACCTCGCGCCCGTGCTGCGCTCCGCCGACATCGCTTTCGTCAATCTGGAAGCGCCTTTCTCCGACCGCGGACGCCTCATGGAGCACGGTATGATTTTCAAGGCCGAGCCGGAAATGATCGCCGCGCTC
>Ga0210394_10008628_pt1 | contig 10435 bp, 7 predicted proteins | sample IncBWC12MmetaG_FD_160121 | JGI IMG/M metagenome (GOLD analysis project Ga0210394, IMG submission 160121) | Forest soil microbial communities from Barre Woods Harvard Forest LTER site, Petersham, Massachusetts, United States - Inc-BW-C-12-M | ecosystem: Environmental > Terrestrial > Soil >...
CGTGGGGCGCATCGTGGGTACGACTGCGGCCAAGAGCTTCAAGCATTGTTCGCTTGAACTCGGCGGCAAGAATCCCATGATCGTGCTCGACGACGCCAATCTTGATCTGGCGATTGAAGGCGGGCTCTGGGGCGGCTTCGGAACAACTGGCCAGCGCTGCACCGCGACCAGCCGGATCATCGTTCAGAAAGGTATTTACAGCGAGTTCGTGGAACAGTACGTGGAGCGTGCGAAGGCGTTGAAGGTCGGCAATGGACTGGATGAAACTATCGAGATGGGCCCGGCGATTAACGAGAATCAGCTCAAGACTGACCTCAGCTACGTGGACATCGGCAAGGCTGAAGGCGCTCGCCTGAAGTGCGGCGGCAATCGCCTGGACAAAGGTGAATATCAGAATGGCTATTTTATGGAGCCGACTGTGTTCGTCGACGTTGATCGCAAGATGCGCATCGCGCAAGAGGAAATTTTCGGGCCGGTGGTTTCGATCATTGCCTGTGACGATCTCGAGGACGCTATCGAGATCGCGAATGGCATCGACTACGGATTGTCTTCCGCGCTCTACACCAAAGACGTGAATAAAGCTTTCGTGGCCATGCGCGACCTTCATGCCGGAATTACCTATATCAATGCGCCTACGATTGGTGCGGAAGTGCATCTGCCTTTCGGTGGAGTAAAAGCCACGGGCAACGGCCATCGCGAGGGCGGTCTGGGCGCGATCGACTTTTTCAGCGAGTGGAAATCGATCTATGTGGATTATTCCGATCGCTTGCAGAAGGCGCAGATTGATCGGGTGGACTAAGGACTTAAATCGCAGAGGTCGCTGAGAACATACCGCAGAGGGCGCAGAGACCGGTTATGGCCTCGCACAACCTCTGCGGTTTGCTTTTGGCCTTGATTCCCGTCAGAATTGTGCAGCCACTGGAGTCATTCATGCCGATTACTCAAACCCGTGAAATCGCCGCCGCTTCCCGCCTCGATCACGTTCGCTATGCCATTCGTGATCTGGTCTGTATCGCCGATGACATCATCAAGCAAGGCCACAAGGTTTTGCCGCTGAACATCGGCGATCCCAACGTTTTCGACTTTCAGACTCCCCCTCACATGATTGAGGCCGTGTACAGGGCCATGCGTGACGGCAAGAACGGCTACGCGCCTTCGCCAGGAATCAAAGAGGCGCTGGACGCGATTCGAGGAGAGGCCGCGCGCAAGGGAATCACTTCGGTGCAGGACGTTTTCGTCACCAACGGTGTCAGCGAAACCGTCGACGCCTGCCTGACCGCGCTGCTCAATCCGGGAGACGACCTGCTGACTCCTTGCCCGGACTATCCGCTGTACTCGGCGTTGCTGACCAAGCTGGGCATAAAGCTCAACACCTATTACTTGAACGAAGAAGACGGCTGGCAGCCGGAACTCGACGACCTCCAGAAAAAAATCACGCCGCGTACCCGCGGCATCGTGCTGATCAATCCCAACAATCCGACAGGCTCGGTGTGTACTCGCACGATGCTCGAGCAGGTCGCCGAGGTGGCGCGCCGGCACAACCTCATCATTTTTGCCGACGAGATCTACGACAAACTGATTCTCGACGACGATGAGCATATCTCGATGGCATCGGTTGCGCCGGATGTACCTGTGGTCACGTTCGGTGGGCTGTCCAAGAATTATCTGGTTCCGGGCTGGCGTATTGGTTGGGGTATTGTGAGCGGCGATGCCGCAGTTGTGAAGCAATATGCTGAAGGCATTCAGCGCCTGCTGCGGGCGCGTTTGTGCGCCAATCATCCGGAGCAGTATGCGATCAAGCCCGCACTCGAGGGGCCGCAGGATCACTTGATCGAGGTCCGCAAGAAGCTGCGAAGCCGGCGCGACTTGACCGTGCTGTGGTGCAATTCGACTCCGCGCGTGAGTTGCGTTTCGCCGCGCGGGGCTTTCTATGCTTATCCGCGCATCGATATTCCTGAAGGCGATGATGTGTTCGTGAAGGAACTTATTCTGCAGAAGCACGTGATGGTGGTCTATGGCTCCGGCTTCGGCCAGAAGCCGGGGACCAAGCATTTCCGGATTGTCTTCCTGCCCGATGAGAGGACGCTGTCGACCGCTTACGCGGCCATTGGGGAGTTCATGCGGGAGCGATATAAGAGCTGAGCGCAGCCTCCGCCAAGTTCCCGCACTTCAAAACTACCGGTAGATGTCGTTAGTGACGAACAGTCCCATAGCGAGATTGGAGCAGATCGAGCAGAAGAACTCCGTCGCTTACTTGCAGGTCGCACGGGTCGCCACGCGACTTGTGCGGAGAGAATGAAGCCGCGATTTGCTTGCCGAGAAATTTTCTGCACGCCACTGCATTTCGGTTGCGGCATCCTCGAAGCGGTGAGGCGCTGCCGTCTGCGAGCCACTGCCGGAGGAGTTGCAAGGCTTTCTGGAGCGGATTCGCAGAAAGTGAGGTCAACGGGCGCTGGAACACCCATATCAATAAAAACCCACCCAAGCACAAAGGCTTGGGTGGGACATCCACAATAGGTTCCTGAAAAGACGATCCAGCTCTACTTTACTGGCCCAGTGAGTACAGCCGACTCTCCCGAGTGTCTGTGCTTCTTGGGCATGGCGCCTGCACTGTCGATCAGCGTGGCCGTGCTCAAAGAGTCAAAAACGGAAGAGGTGTTGCTGCCGGCAGTGTAGCACCACAGTTGGAAAGCATCGCCAGCGCCGATGAACCACGTATCGGCAACGGACGCCGACGCGTAGACGGTAGAGTTGGTACTGGCGGCAACATTCGTTCCCACTTGGTTGCCGAAGATGCCGCCGCCATTGTCTACCGTACTGGTGTAGCAGTAAATGCCGTCAGCCGGTTGATCGATCACCATCACCGTGGCATTGATGTAATACACTCCTGTTGTCCCGACGGGATTGCCTTGCGCGACAACCGTGCCTGGGAAGCCAGCGATAGCAGCGCCGCCAGCGTTACCTGACCACGAGTAGCCCACGGAAATCCCAGCAGGTCCTTGAGGTCCCTGCTGTCCCTGCGGTCCTTGAGGTCCCTGCGGCCCCTGAGGTCCCCTCAGTCCTTGCGGCCCCTGCGGCCCCTGTGGTCCCTGTGGTCCCTTGGGTCCTATCTCGTTCCAGTTAATCTTGTGTTCGGTCGCCTTGCACGTCGTGGTTTTAGCTACAATCCGGATGGCGCCGCTTGTGTTGTTTACGCAGGCATAGAAAGTGACTGTTGCTGGCGAAAAGACCGAGTGAGCCGTCGCCGCCGGTGACTGGGCAGCTAGAGGCAGGATGCAGCATGCGAGCAGCAATAAGCCACACATACAAACACTGATACGGAACATGGTTTCTCCTTTTGATTTGTTAAGTTAGTCTTGATTTATCAACGCTAGTACCAGGGGCGGGGGACTACCGACGACCGAGCGCACACGAGACAACAGAAGAGCTGCTCAGTTGAATCGCCAAGCAATGAGTGTCACATATGAGCCGGATCGGCCCGGACTCCTGCCCCAACATCAGAGATCCGGTGCTTTTCCCGATTCAAGCGACGGCCACCGGAAATACCGCCGGAGGCCGCCTTGAGACCAGGAAACCAAACTTCTCCCCCGAGAGTTTGCTTTCCCGGAAAGCTAATTGCCCACCAAACGATGAGCTCCGGTTTGCGGAACTGGTGCGACCGGACGCATCGAAACAAGAACCCTCCTTGCTTGATTTGCTCACTCACCGCCACTTTCGTGTAAATGGTGTTTCCAGCGCCGATTTCGTTTCCAGCGCCGCACGTCAACTAGAGATTCACCTGGCCGGATCAGAGCCGAGCTCAGACGGCCAGATGAAACGTGCTTACTATAGAAAGCGTGAAATCGAGGTGAGAAGTGGCAGTCGTGCAAAGAAAAATTCTTGGCCACGTCCTTGATCCGTATGAACCCGAGTCACAAACCACGAATCCACAACTCGCGGGTCAGTCCGGCAACTGCGCACCGACCTTGCCCTCCTTCGCGCTCGGCACTCTCCCCCATTCCGTCTGCACAAGCAATGCTTTGGGGGTGATTTTAAGGTGAATCGAAGGTGAGTCTGGAAGTTACTGAAAACACATATAGATACATTTACCATGCTGCGTTTTGGATGAGGCAATGGTACAATCCCACGGGTTAAAAACCCTCGCCCATAACGGCGTCTGGCCATGGAGACCTCTTCGTCAATCTTCCGTTTTGGACCGTTTGAGGCGAAGACTTTCGCCCAGGAGCTGTCCAAGAACGGGACAAAGGTCAAACTTCGTGGCCAACCTTTCTGCATCTTGGAACTTCTGCTCAGTCGTGCCGGCGATGTTGTGACCCGGGAGGAGGTCCGGCAGAAGCTTTGGCCCGCCGACACCTTCGTCGATTTCGAGCACGGGCTCAACACTTCGATCAAGAAGCTCCGCCAGGCGCTGGGCGATTCCGCGACTGAGCCCTGCTATATCGAAACTTTCCCGCGACTGGGATATCGCTTTATCGCTCCAGTGGAAATTGTTGTTGAACAAAAGCCAAAGCAGGCAACTGCTGAAGCCGGCGAGACCACGGCCGGTATTCCTGCCGCCCGCGAGCCCGAACACGTCATGCCTCCTTCGCGGTCATTTGCCTGGTCTCTTCTTTCGGCGCCAGCCACCGCGATGCTGGTTGGAGTGGCGCTGCTTTTCAATGTGGCCGGGACGCGAGATCGTTTCTTCGCCGTATTTCGGTCAACCAGGAACGCGTCCGTGGCCGTCGCCTCCGTTCCCAAACCGCTTCACTCTATCGCGGTCCTTCCCCTGCAGAATCTCTCCAATGATCCGGCCGAGGATTACTTCGCGGACGGCATGACTGACGAGCTCACTACCGATCTCGCCCAGTTCGGAAGCTTGCGCGTCATTTCTCGGACCTCGGCCATGCACTATAAGGGCGCCGGTAAGACCGCCCCGGAGATTGGCCGCGAACTAGGCGTGGATACCCTGATTGAAGGGACCGTGCAACGGGTTGGGAACCGCGTCCGGATTCGGGTGCAGTTGATCGACTCAACCAGCGATCGTCATCTTTGGGCAAGAAGTTATGATCACGAACTCAAGGATGTCCTAGTCCTCCAGGGCTCGGCGGCGCGTGATATCGCGGAAGAAGTCCAGGGAAAAGTAACCTCCCCGCAAGCCAGCGTGCCGCCAGTTAACGTGCACCCTGTCCAGCCCGACGCATACGAGGCCTATCTTAAGGGCCGTTACTTCTGGAATAAACGAACCGAGGACGGACTGCGAAAGAGCGTCGATTACTTCCAGCACGCCATCGCTCGCGATCCGAAGTTCGCGGCCGCCTATGCGGGTCTGGCGGATAGCTACTCCATTATGGGCTCGGATGTCTTACCCGCCCGAGTCGCAAGTGCTAAAGCCCGTACTGCAGCCAACAAAGCATTGGAACTCGATCCCACAATCGCCGAAGGTCATGCCGAGTTGGCACTGGTGGAGTTTTACTACGACTGGAACTGGACGCGATCCGAGCAGGAGTTTCGCCGCGCTATCGAACTGAACCCGAACTACGCGACTGCCCACCAATGGTACAGCTACTATCTCTCGGCCATGGGCCGCTTTTCCGAAGCAGTGGAAGAAGCCAGAAAAGCGCAGCAGATTGACCCTCTCTCCTTGTCGATCAACACCACCTTGGCCGGGCGCTATCGCGACCTGGGTCAATACGCGCAAGCCGCCGATCTGAACCTGCGGACTCTGGAAATGGATCCCGACTTCGCTCCGGCACACATTGCGCTCGGCTCCAGCTACGAAGACCAGGGGATGTGGCTACAAGCGATCAGTGAATATCGGAAAGCAGCAGACTTGTCCCGGGACGGTCCCCCCGCGCTGGCTTCGCTGGGCGCCGCATACGGGTATTCGGGCAATCGAGATGAAGCGAGTAAGATGATTGCCCGATTGCGGGAGGCGTCCAAGCGCCACTACGTGTCGGCATTCGATATGGCGACCGTTTTTGCCGGCATCGGCGACCGCGACAGCGCATTTCGGTGGCTGGAGAAAGCTTATGCCGAGCGGGAAAGTCAAATGGCTTTTCTGAAGGTCACGCGGCGTTTCGGCCCGCTACGCTCGGACCCGCGCTTCGCAGACCTGCTGCGCCGGATGGATCTGGGTGTCGAACACGCCTCAACCTGATGTACGGCCATCGGAGCTTGGTCTTTTTCTCCAAATCTGCTTAAATCGCATCAAAGCCAGAAAAATCTGGTTGTGATCGACATCCACTGCCACATCCTCGCAGAGGTGGACGACGGCCCTAAATCCTGGGACGTGGCCGCGGAGATGTGCCGCATGGCGGTTGCCGATGGGATCGAGCATATCGTCGCCACTCCGCACGCCAACGACCGCTATCGCTACGACCGCGAGTTCCTGGCGCGCCTGCTCGACTACCTGCGGCAGCGGATTGGCCAGACTCCCCGCCTCAGCCTGGGCTGCGATTTCCATCTGTCCTACGAGAATCTCCAGGATGTCATGCTGTTTCCCGATCGCTATACCATCGAAGGCAGCCGCTACTTGCTGGCGGAACTAAGCAACTACAGTGTTCCGGTTCAGATTGAAGAGAACTTCAGCAATCTGCTGGACAAGGGAATCACTCCGGTGATTACCCATCCCGAACGCAATCCGATCATGCAGCGCACCCCGCAGCGCATTCTGCAGTGGGTGGAACTCGGGTGCGTGATTCAGGTGACCGGGTCGGCGCTGACGGGGCGCTGGGGGCAGGGGGCGTGGCAAACCGCACAATGGCTGCTTAAACGCGACGCCGTCCACGTTCTCGCTACCGATGCCCATGACACCACGAATCGCCCGCCGGTACTTTCCACCGCCCGCACCGCAGCCGCGGAAATCTGCGGAGATGAGGTCGCGCGCGCTCTCGTCGATGGTAATCCGCGCGCCATTGTCAGCGGGCAACCGCTGCCCTATTTTCCCGACCCGGTGATGAAGAGCTAAATTCTCCGCCACGGATTTCACGGATCGACGTGGATACGCCTTCTTCTTTTTCTCGATCCGTGAAGACCCGTGGCGAGTTTTTTTAACGTTCTATGGTTGCTGTTTGCCAGGTTCAGCGGCGCCGCCGCGAGGTGAGGCCCCGTCGCTGTGGGCCGCCGGGGGTTGGTTGGTCATGGCGCTTTCGGGATTCAGCAGATGATCATGGTCTGGTCCCAGTCCCAGCTTGATCAACGCGCGTGCATCGGGAGTTGTCTTCGACTGCCAATTGTTGTCCGCCTGATACTTCTGCATGGCTTGTTGCGTGGCATCGTTCCACACGCCGGTAGGCTTCCCATCCAGGTAGTGCTCACGGATCAGCGCTTCCTGGATTTCCAGGGTCCGCTTCTGGTCAATCTTCTGCTGTCCGTGCGTACGTTTGGTGGCGGATTTCCGCGACTTCTTGTTTTTGCTTCCGGTTGAGTGCGCCGAAGTGCTGGTGGATTTGGAGCTCTTCGAGTGAGCGCCCGTCGAAGTATGGGAATTCGATGGGGGCTGCTTACTCGGCGGCGCCGCTACGGGCGCGCTGTTCGTGTTACCGTCCTGCGCGGACGACAGCGTGGCCGCGACAAGCGCGACGCTGACCACGGTCGAAAATCTTTTTATCCAGGAATCTAGCAAACGCAAACATTATCCTCGCAAACCAGAGCTGGCACTTGGGTAATGATCCCCGATCGGGAGCCCTCAGTGCCAGTCTCCATGGTTTGTTACCAGGTTACGGAAGTGTACCGGCCAGGAAGATGGTGCCGTCCTGGCGGCCTGAGCCCCGCTGGCGTACCAGGAACACCACATCCTGTCCGCTCTTCATGGACGAAGAGATCCGGCTAAAGTCGTCCTCGGAATTGACCGCTTGTTTGTTGATCTCGAGGATGACATCGCCACGCGTAAGCCCGACGTCATCGGCGAACGATGACGGCTTGATATCTTTCACGATCACGCCCTTGCCGGCAGGAATGTCCAGCCGGTCGGCCATTTCAGAATTAACCGCGCTCACCGTCAGGCCCAGCTTGCTTTCTTTGGGCGCCGCCTCCTCGCCACCTTCATCATCTTCACCGAGGCGAGCGGCAAACAATTTGGCTCGATCCGCGACTGTGACCGTGGTGTCCTGTTTCTTGCCATTGCGGACGAATCCGATCGGCACCTTGCTGCCGGGTTTACGGCTGGCGATGTCGGAAACCAATTCGTCGCCGTTCTTTACCGGCTTGCCATCTACCGACGTGATTGTGTCACCGACTTTGAGTCCGGCCTGCTCTGCCGGGCTGCCCGCCGTGACCGCGGAAACCGTTACCCCGCCAGCGCCCGCTCCATACACCCGCGAGATCGCCGGATTTTCCTGGGCGTTGAACATGATCCCGATCGAGCCCCGGGCCACCCGGTGTTCGGGAGCGATCAGCTGGTTGTAGACGTTTACGACGGTGTTCGAAGGCATGGCGAAGCCAACGCCGGCATAGGCATTGGTATCGGTCAGAATCGCAGTGTTGATGCCGATTACTTCGCCGGCCATGTTGACCAGCGGGCCTCCCGAGTTGCCGGGATTGATCGCGGCGTCAGTCTGAATGAAGGACTGGAATTGCCGGTTGGGCACGATGTTGCGGCCTTTCGCCGAAACGATTCCTGCAGTCACGGTCTCGGACAGTCCAAACGGACTGCCCACGGCCAGGACCCAATCGCCCACTTCCATGCCGTCGGAGTTGCCCAGCTTGGCGACAGGCAGCGGTTTTTCGGATTCGATCTTGATCACGGCCAGATCGGTTTCCTGATCGGAACCAATCACCTTTGCGTCGTGCAAAACTCCCGGCGGATCATCCAGCAGCTTCACCCGGATGCGGTCGGCTTTTTCGACCACATGGCGGTTGGTGACGATGTAGCCTTTGGCATCAACGATGACTCCGGAGCCCAGCGAATGTTCGTGAATCGGACCGTTGCCTTGCTGCCCGCCGAAAAACTTGTCAAAGAAATCGTCAAACGGATTCTGCTGATCATCGGGCTGATCGGGATTGCCTCCGCGCGAGCGGCGGTGCGGGTTCTTGATGGTCGATTCGGTATTGATGTTGACCACGCTCGGTTCCAGCTGCTTGGAGATCTGCGAGAACTGGTTGGAGAGCTGCTGCGGCGAGGGAATGGTCAGAGGGGTGGCATCGGAGCTCTTTTTCTCCTGGCCTTTGACTCCCTTGGAAATCACGGTTCCGATCAGAATGCCGACCGTCAATGTGAGCAAAATCGTGAGCGTGTACGCCGGGCGGTTGGCCTTGAGGCGCGCCCAGAATCCGCTGGCGAGCGGGTCCATAGAAACTTCCTCCAGTAATCTCGATGACTCAGTAATATCAGTGCTTTGACAATTATACCTTCTCGCCACGCAAGCGACGAAAGCGGCTCCGCTGACGAAACCCGCTTGGTATAGCTCGATTCGTTGGCTGGATGATCGTTGGCTGGACGTCCAGCTTGTAGCTTTAGACGTTCGAGCGGGAAAAAGTATGGTGACGGCGATTTCCCGTTACGGAAAAAAGCGGGGTACCCCCCTCCCCCCTCGGTCTTTTGGAATCATGGGGTTACAGCCACACTACCCTCAAAATCTTTGAGGAATAAGGACTTACGCGCAAAATATTCCGGAATAAGGACTTAGCTCATCTCCGGTGCCGAAATGGAACACCAGTAATGCGGATTCACGATCCGTGATTGTCGAAGAGCTAATGCCCGCGTGTGTAGAATATCTTGAGGACAGCAGGAAGTAAAGGGCTAGTTAGCCGGCGATGTGACTTACGGGGTGATCTCGAAGACCACGCCGAGGCCGTACTTGCCGCCGACGGCGGAGGTGCCGTAGAGATTCCCTTAGCCGTCGATGACGAAGGTCGGCGCCGGGCTCGTAGCCGTCGGAGGCTACGAAGGCGTGCAGCCGGGTGTACTTCCATTTGCCGTTGGAACCGGATGTCAATTTGTACACCACGCCGCAGCTGCATTGTGCGTCACCGCCGAAGGTGGGCGCGAGTTCAAAGACGGCGCCATCTCCATAGATCCCGCCGCCACCGGTCGCGCCGTAGAGATTGCCTTTCTTGTCAAAGATTAGGGTCGACCAGACCCCAGCACCATCGTTGCCCGCGCCAAAGTTATGGAGAACTCTGAACTTTGGAGCCGCCAACGCTATAGGTGGGCCACCCCGTGTCAGGGCGTGATCTCGAACGCAACGCCAGCGCCGCCGGCGCCGCCGGTGGCCGTGGTGCCATATAGATTGCCTTTGTTGTCGAGGATCAGGGCGGCGTAGGGCTGGGCTCCGTCGTACCCGGTGAAGCGGTGCAGCACGGTGTACATCCATTTGCCATTGGAGCGCGGCGCCAATTTGTAAACGACCCCACAGCCGCATGACGCTGTACCTCCATTCACCGTCGCACCGTAAAGATTTCCGGATTTGTCCATGACCAAGGCGCCGCTTGGCCCGCCTCCGTTTGCGCCCCC
>Ga0210394_10008629_pt1 | contig 10434 bp, 9 predicted proteins | sample IncBWC12MmetaG_FD_160121 | JGI IMG/M metagenome (GOLD analysis project Ga0210394, IMG submission 160121) | Forest soil microbial communities from Barre Woods Harvard Forest LTER site, Petersham, Massachusetts, United States - Inc-BW-C-12-M | ecosystem: Environmental > Terrestrial > Soil >...
CACCGCAAAAATCTGATTCGGCCGAATCTTGTCGATCGGTCCTTCGGGCGCCAGCGTGTCAAACAGACAGATGCGCCGCGCATTCCAGAACTTCGCGCGGAAGCTGTTTTTCACGCGCTCCGCTTCGTCGCGAAAATCGGTCTGGTCGCCGAGCAACTCCGACCATTCCGCCGCCAGGGTGAGCGCGCCGTGCCACAGCGCATTGATCTCGACCGGTTTTCCATGCCTCGGCGTAACCACCCGATCGCCGACTTTCGCGTCCATCCAGGTAAGCTGCGATCCCGGCTTGCCGGCGCTGAGCAGATGGTCTTCCGGATCGACCCCGATATCGTGATGCGTGCCGCGCCGATGCCAGGCGATGATTTCTTTCGCCGCCGGATAAAACGTATCTCGCAAAAATGTTTCAGAGCCGCTGGCGGCCAGCCAGTGCCGCATCGCCTGAAACATCCATAGCGTCGCGTCCGCGGTGTTGTACTCGGGCGATTCCCCAGAGTCGGGAAACCGGTTCGGAATCAGCCCCTGGTTCAGATGCGCCAGGAATCCCTTCAGAATTTCGCGCGCTTCCTCAAGACGGCCAGGCGTGATCAACAGTCCCGGCAGACTGATCATCGTATCGCGACCCCAATCGGTGAACCACGGATAGCCCGCGATGATGGTCGGCTTTCCGTCCGCTCGCCGGACGGTGAACGGCTCAGCGCGTTCGACGGGTTCGGCGAGTTCTGCGGACTCGATCCCCGCCAGAATTGGACGCCACTGGTCGGCCTGCAAATCGAGCACGATCACTCCCGGCGTATACAGATCCTCGCGAAAATCCAGGCCCCGCTCCAGTTCCAGCAGATATTCGATGTTGTAATACCACTTCGCATCCGCCTCAAACCGGCCGGAATGCTGAAAATTTAGCAGCGGCAGCGATCCATAAGGATCCGGGCCCGCCTTTCGCAGCGAATGATAATCCCGGTACGCGGTAAACGGACGCACGCGCAGCGTCACCGCGCGATCGGCGCGATACCGCACCACCACCGCCTGCCTGCCCTCGATGAGATAAACCTGTTTTTCGAGCCGCGCGCCATCCAGATTGAAAACCCACGTGGCACACGGCGCCGCACGAAACTCCGCCAGATACTCGTTCGACGGCGCGACGCCCGGATACTGGCAGCATGCGATCGCAAAACTCCGCCCATCGATCAGCACTGCTTCCTCGACCCGCGACAGCAGCACGTACCGCTCCACCGGAGGCTTCAACGTCGCCACCAGCAGCGCGTGATACCGCCGGGTGTTCAGACCCTCCGCGGTTCCCATGGCGAACGCCCCGGTCCCGTTTGTTTCCAGCCACTCGACTTTAGAATTCAATCCCACAGTCTTCCTTCTTGGTGGCGCGAGCTTTAGCTTGCAGCATCGGCTTCAGCCGATGTCGGTCGGACGAAACGCCGGCTAAAGCCAGCGCTGCAAACTAAAGTTCGCGCCACCGTTCATTTCTTCGCATCGCGATGCGTTTCTTTCGCCCGATACCCCGCCGCCCGCAGCCGCTTCCGGATCTCGCTCGCGATCATGACGCTCCGGTGATGCCCGCCCGTGCAGCCGAACGAAATCGTGAGATAGTTTTTCCCCTCGGCGATGTAATGGGGCAGCAGGTACACCAGCAGATCCGTGATGCGCGAGATAAACTCGGCTGTCTGCGGAAACGACCGGATGTAACGCGCCACGCTCGGATGCTTGCCGGTCAGGTGCTTGAACGCCGGAATATAATTCGGGTTGGGAAGAAATCGTACGTCGAACACCAGGTCGCTATCGGCCGGGACGCCGTGGCGATACCCGAAGCTGTTCACCTGCACCAGGATCCCGGTCGACTCCTTCTCGCCGTGAAAAATCCCGCGGATCGTGTCCCGCAGTTCATGCACGTTGAACTTCGAGGTATTGATAATCGGATCGGCCAATGCTCGAATGGGCGCCATCCGCTCGCGCTCATGACCGATGCTCAACGCCACGCTCTGCTCGGTCCCCAGTGGATGAGGCCGGCGCGTTTCGCTGAATCGCCGGATCAGCACCGCGTCGTCCGCTTCGAGAAACAGCAGCCGCGTCGGAATCATCCGGCGAATTTTCTTGAACAACGCCGGAAACCGCTCCAGCGCCACCCCTTCGCGAATGTCCACCACCAGCGCCGCCCGCCGCACGTTCGGCGCGTCTTTCGTCAGCTCCGCGAACTTCGGAATCAGGTCGATCGGCAGATTGTCGACCGAATAATATCCCAGGTCCTCGAACGCCTTCAGCACCGTGCCCTTGCCCGATCCGCTTAAACCCGTAATGATGACCACTTCAGTGCGGGCGGGTGCGGCAACAGCGGTCGGCTTAGCCATGTCTTATTGAATACGACGAATCTTAAGATTCGATCAGGTCGAAATGTCCGTCCCGCCGCCGGACCAGCACCGCGATGCATTCTTTCTCCGCGTCGCGATACACGACGTAATCGTCGTCCCTGCCCATTTCGAGCAGCGCTTCCTCCAGCGTCATCGGCTTTTGCTGATCCAGATGATTCACCCGGTAAACTTTTTGCGCAACCTTCGCGCCTTCGCTCGTCGCCACCACGCCCACCAGTTCGCCTTCGCCGTTGTCAGATTCCTTGCCCGACGCCGACCTTCGCGACATCGCCCGGTACTTCGTGCAGTTCTTCACCGCCTGCTTGTCCAGCTTATCCAATGCCCCGCTCAGCGCCGTGAACAGGTCCGCGTCCGATGCGATGCCCACCAGCGGATGCCCGTAAAACTGCATCGTGATCTCGGCTTTGTGCAGGTGGTTTTGCAAGGTCACCACCACGTGGGCCTCCTTTTCGCCGCGCTTTTCAACCAGCTTCGAAATCTTCGCGAACTTCGCGTCCAGCTTCTGCTGCAACTTCGGAGACAGCTCTTTCTTGATGCCTCGATAACTGACGTTCATGGGAAACCTCCGTCTTCTGCGTAAGCGCGCACTTGCGAGGCTACGCCTGAAGTGCGCTAACTACGAACCCGTCTCTGGTGCGTGGACGGGATGCGCATATCTTCGCGATATTTTGCGACGGTACGGCGAGTCACTTGAATTCCTTCCGCTTGCAGGCGCTCCGTAATGTGTTCGTCTGTAAGCGGGTGGGACGGGTCCTCCTCTTCAATCATTTTTTTGACGCGGCGCTTCAGGATCAGCAGCGGCAGCACGCCTCCGCTGGGCCCCTGCACCGCTTCTGAGAAGAAATACCGTAGTTCGAAAACGCCCTGCGGCGTGTGCGCGTACTTGCTCGAAACCGCGCGGCTGACCGTCGACGGGTGCACGCCGATCTCCTCGGCGATTTCCTTGATCATCATCGGCTTCAGAAAATCGATGCCGTGCTCCAGAAATTCCATCTGCCGCCGCACCACGCTCTGGCAGACCCTCATGATGGTCTGCTTCCTCTGCTCAATGTTTTTCATCAGCTGGATCGCCGACGCGTAGCGTTCCTTTACGTAATTCCGGACGTCCTTGTTCGGCTCCTCGTTCCGGTCCAGCATCTTTCGATACTGCGAGCTCAGCCGCAACTGCGGAATATCGTCGTCGTTCACCGTGATCAGGTAATCTTCGCCGTCTTTCGAAATATAAACGTCCGGCTCGACGACGCGCGCGTTGGCCCCCGAATAGCGCAGCCCCGGACGAGGATCCAGGTGCCGGATCACGTCCACCGCGATCTGGATATGCTCGATCGGCCGATGCAGCACGCGCGCCAGCTCTTTGATCTGCCGCAGCTCCACCAGCTTCAGGTGATCGTGGACGATCTGCCATGCCACGCCGCCCTTGCCGTTGCGGCTGTCGATCTGCAACAGCAGGCATTCCCGCACGTCGGCGCATCCCACGCCTGCCGGGTCTAGAGTGTGGACCACCCGCAGCGCTTCCAGAACGTCCTCCAGCTTGTGACCCTCCGCCGCCGCCATCTCCTCGGCCGTCGTCGTCAGGTAGCCGTTTTCGTTCAGGTTGCCGATAATGCTCTCCGCCGCGTCCCTCACCTCTTCGGTCAGCGACACCAGCGCCAGTTGCGATCGCAAATGGTCGGTCAGCGTCACTGGCGACGAAAGGAACGTCTCGAACGACGGCTTTTCGACGTTCTCCGACGCCGGACTCTTGTAGCCAGGGTCCAGATAATCGTCGAAGTAGCTGCCAAAATCGATCTCCTCAAAAGGATCGGTGGCTTTCGTGTCGGCCGCGTCCGGCGCGGTCGCCGGTTCCGATGACGGCTCCAGCGTCGCCGGCTCCGGATTGCCCATGTTCGCGGCTTCGAAGTCCATCCGGTCGGATTCGACCGCTTCTATCTCGCCGGCCGCGGCGGTGTTCTCTAAAATGGCCTGGTCCGCCGGATCGCTCACCCGCTCCGCTTCCAGCAGCGGCCGCAGCTCATCCGCCGACAGTTCCTCCACGCCATCCGCTGATTCTTCCAGAACCGGGTTCTGTGCAACCTCGGCCGAGATCATCTCTTTCAGCTCCAGCCTGTTCAGTTGGAGCAGGCTGACCATCTGCACCAGCCCGGGCGTGAGTATCTGCTTCTGTTGGACCCGAACTTGCAGTCTCGGTGAAAGCGAACTCATTCTGGTTTCAGTTTACCACCCACGGAAATCCGATCTGTCCAGGATTTTCGTAGCACTCTTTAGAAAAGTGTATTACCCTTGGTAACACGAAGATGATTTTCGTAGCACGATAGGTGCCCCTTCCCGTCCCCGAGGGCCCCCGCCTGATCTACGACGTTCTCGGCACGCTAGCCGTCTCCCGTTAGGAGACGGCTTCGTCAGCGTCCCCGTAACAGAACTCCGCGGAGCCCTCTCGCGCCGTTTCCGGGACGACAAACTGGAAGTCGGTGTCCACTTTCAAATCGCCAGGGGCTATTCCGGCCAAACCACCGAAGTCCTAAACGGCATCGAACAGGTAACCGGTGTCTACATCCCCAGCTACCATTTTTCCCGCTCGAACCATCCATAAAACTTCTGGCCTGTTGTGGGGCAGGCTGGCAGCCTGCGGCCGATTGGCAATCGGCCTCTTACTTCGCCCTCAGCCCAATATCGACCCGAGCCGGCTCCAACTCCCCAGCCTTAACGCCCTTCACGTGGACTTCCTCAAATCCGCGTATCGCCAGGGAAACCTCATAAGTTCCTTGCGGCAGCCCCGTGATGCGATACTGCCCTGTCTGATTGCTCTCGACGCTATACGTCTTCCCGGTCTCGACGTTCTTCGCATCCACCGTGGCATTCTGCACCAGCCTCGCATGCGGGTCGGAAACGATCCCGATAATACTCCCGTGATCGCTCTGCCCAACCATCAGAGAAGCTAGGCAAATCACCAGCAAAATAGATCGCATCATGTGTCGAGTCTATTGACAGAAGGTGCTGCTGTCAAGGCAAGACTAACGTTACAATTACAAGGAATGCAGCTTTCCGATATCTTCCTCGGCCTGGGCGAGGATACGTTCCAGCAACTCATGCGCTCCATCTCCATGGGCCGCCTTCGGACCTATCAGCTTTTCGACCGTATCAAGACCCGGTTGCATCTCCATAAACTAAGCTCGGAGACCCTCCGCAAATCCACGCCTCGTTTGTGGGAACGCCTCAGCGAAAAGGACGAAGACTTCTCGACCGATCTCGCGCAAGCCATCCTGGTCTCACATCTGGAGATGATTAAGGCCGTGCTTGACCACCTCGGCGTGCCTCATGAAGACGGATTCTTTCAAAAGGACGCCGACGTCTCCGGCTTCCTGAAGGAAGGCTGGCAGCAGGACGTATGGACCAAATTTCAGGGAACCTATTCGCCCGCCGCGCTGCTATTCTATATCAACCACCTAGCCTGGGAGATCGCCAAGGCCGAACAGGTCTTCGCCCCCGCCGCATGAAAGACCTTTTTGACGCCGTCCGCGCAGGCGACCAAGCCCGCGTGAAAGAACTGGTCGCAGCCGATCCGTCGCTAGCCATCTTCGCCGCCGCGATCCTGGGCGATACCGAGCAACTCACCGAACTGTTAACCGCCAATCGCTCCTTGATCGGCCTTCTCTCCTCAGACGGCTGGACCCCTCTGCACCTCGCCGCCTTCTTCGGCAAAACCGAAGCCGCGCGCCTCTTGCTGAATAAAGGCGCGCCCGTGAACGCCCGCTCGACGAATCCAATGGAGAACATGCCTCTCCACGCCGCCGCCGCCGGCCGTCACGTCGAAGTCGTAAAGCTGCTCATCGAACACGGCGCCCCCGTCAACGCCCGCCAGCACGGCGGCTGGTCCCCTCTGCACGCCGCCGCGCAAAACGGGGACGTCGACATGGCGAAAGCTCTGATAGCAGCCGGCGCCGACGTCAACGCCCGAGCCGAAAACAACCAGATGCCCTTAGACCTGGCCCTAACCAAAGGCCAGCAAGCCATGGTCGAGTACCTGGAATCCAACGGAGCCAACCTCTAATGCCCCGTCCTATGTGGGGCAGGCTGGCAGTCTGCGGCCGATTGGCAATCGGCCCGAGCCGTCCGCAGCGCTCTACCGAGCCGCGACCACAGGGAGCGGAGCCTTGCTAGACGCAAAAATCCAATCCCTCCACGCCCACGCGCTGGAACAACTAGCTTCTGCGACCTCGCTCGAAGCCGTAGAAGCCATCCGAATAGAGGCGTTGGGCCGCAAAGGCAAGCTAGCCGAACTCAGCAAAGAGCTAGGCAAGCTCCCTCCCGACCAACGAGGCCCCCAAGGGAAACTCCTCAACGCCGCCAAGCAGGACCTCGAATCGAAAATCAACGCCCGCCAAGCCGCGCTAGAAGAAGAAGCCCTCAACCGGCGCTTAGACTCCGAGTGGATCGACCTGACCACCCCCGCCCCCGGCATCCGCCCCGGCGCCCTGCACCCCGTCACCCAAGTCCAGCAGGAACTGGAACAACTCTTCGCGTCCCTGGGATTCGCCGTTGTCGACGGCCCCGAAGTCGAAACCGAGCACTACAACTTCGACGCTCTCAACATCCCCGCCGACCACCCCGCGCGCGACATGCAGGACACATTTTGGCTAAAAGACGGCCGCCTCCTGCGCACGCACACGTCTCCAGTTCAAATCCGAGCCTTAGAAAAACTGGGTCCCCCGCTAAAGATGATCGCCCCCGGCCGAGTCTTCCGCAACGAAGAAGTCGACCCTTCGCACGAACACACCTTCTACCAACTAGAGGGCATGATGGTCGATCGCGACGTTTCCGTCGCGCACCTGATCTACTTCATGAAAACACTGCTCAGCGCCATCTTCCGCCGCGACGTCACCGTCCGCCTGCGCCCCGGATTCTTCCCATTCGTCGAACCCGGATTCGAGCTCGATATTCAATGCCTGATCTGCGGAGGCCCCGGCTGCCCCGTGTGCAAGCAATCCGGATGGGTTGAACTCCTCCCCTGCGGCCTGGTGCATCCCGCGGTCCTGCGAGCCGGCGGCGCGGACCCCGAAAAATGGAGCGGCTTCGCCTTCGGCCTGGGCCTGACGCGCTTGGCGATGATGCGCTACGGCATCGACGACATCCGTCTCCTGAACAGCGGCGATCTGCGTTTCTTGAGCCAATTCAGAGCATGAAATTCTCGTATACATGGCTGCGCGAGATGGTCGAGGGCCTCAATGAGTCGCCCAAGGAACTGATGCGTCTCATCACGCTCAAAACAGCGGAGTGCGAAGGCGTCGAAGAAGTCGGCGCGCTGCTGGCCCAGGCCAGCGAAGTCCGCGTCGTCACCGTCGAACCCATCGGCAAGAACGTAAAAGCCGTAGTCGCGACCGAAGACTACGGCATAAAAACAGTAGTCTGCGGAGCCCCCAACTGCCGCCCCGGGCTGCGCACCGTTTACGTACCTCTCGGCAAGAAAACCATCGAAGGCATAGAAAGCGACGGAATGCTGGCCAGCGCCGCCGAGCTAGGCATCAGCCGCAACCACTCCGGCATCGTCGAACTAAAAGAAACACTGAGACTTAGGCCCGACTGGGTGATCGAAGTCGACAACAAATCCCTCACCCACCGCCCCGATTTGTGGGGACATTACGGCATGGCCCGCGAAGTCGCGGCGATTACCGGCAAAAGGCTCCTCGACCCCGTTTGCGAAACGAACCCAACAGGCCCGCAAATCAAAGTAACAATTGAGGATTACGCCCTCTGCCCGCGTTACTCCGCCTTGGTCTTCGAAAACGTGACTATTCAGCCGTCTCCGTTATGGTTGCAATATCGCCTCGAAGCCATCGGCCTCAACCCGATTTCCAACATAGTCGACGTCACCAATTTCGTCATGGCCGAGCTGGCTCAACCCATGCACGCCTTCGACGCGGATAAACTCCATGGCGGCCAAATCATTGTAAGAACAGCACATCCAGGCGAGAAACTAACGGCTCTGAACGGCGAAACCTACGAACTTGATCCCGCGAACCTCGTCATCGCCGACCCCAACGGAGCCGTCGCCCTGGCCGGAGTCATAGGCGGAGCCGGCAGCGCCATCTCCTCGACCACCACCCGCATAGTCCTTGAAAGCGCATGCTTTAACGCCTCCAGCATCCGCAAAACGTCTTCGAAATTAAAGCTCCGCACCGACGCCTCCATGCGCTTCGAAAAAGCGCAGGACCCCGTCAATACCGTGCGCGGCCTGGCCCGAGCCCTCGAACTGCTTCAAGAAGTATCCCCCGGAATCCGCTTGGTCGGCGGTCTGGCCGATGCCTACCAACCCCTAAAACCGTTGGAACCAATCCACTTGAATCTCGACTGGCTGAACCGCAAACTCGGCTGCACCGTCGCGCCCGCTGAAGTTCGCCGCATTCTGGAGGCTCTTGAGTTTAAAGTCGACGAAAACTTCAACGTCACCGTCCCAAGCTGGCGCGCCACCAAGGACATTTCGATCAAGGAGGACCTGGTGGAAGAAGTCGGCCGCATGATCGGCTATGACAACATCACACCCGTCGCGCCCCTTTCACCAGCCCGCGTCCCGCCCGCCAATCCCGAGCGCGAATTCCATCACAAAGTCCGTGAAATGGCTGCCGCACAAGGGTTTACCGAGGTCTACAACTACTCGTTCATCACCGAAGAATCCGCGCGCCTCTTCGGCTTCAAGGATCTGGTCCAGACCGACCACGACTATCTGCGCCCCAGCCTCCTACCCGGCATTCTGAAGAACATCTCCGAGAACGCCCGCCATTTCGACAACTTCCGGTTCTTCGAAATCGGCAACGAAGTGCATCCCGACCACGAGGAGCCTCATTTCGTCGCCGTAATCTTCTCCAAAAAGAGTGAACTCCTTGAGCTAAAACGCCTCGCCGATTGCCTGCTGCCCGGCCTCCAGGTGCGGCCGGCGACCGCGCATCCGTGGGAGCATCCGCAGCGCGCAGGACTGGTCGGCAACGTCGGCCGCCTGTTCGAATTTCACCCGAAACTCGTAGAAAACGGTCGCGCCGCGGTGCTCGACCTGAATCTCAACCTGTTAAATCAGCCGCGGGAAGTGCGATACCAACCACTACGGCGTTTTCCGGAAAGCGCTTTCGATCTCTCATTTATCGTTCCCGAACGCACTCTCATCGGCGACGTTCAAGCCGCGATTCCGGGATTGCCCGAAATCCTGTCCATCGAGTTTCTGCGCGAGTTCGCGTTGCCCGACAAGCAACGCAGCTTGACGTACCGAATCACGCTCGGCGCGTCTGACCGAACGTTGACGTCCGAAGAAGTCAGCGCAATCCGCCAACAGATCCTCGCGACAGTACAATTCAGATCAACGCTTTAGCACCCTCAAACGTATCTCCTTGTGAGTGTCCGAGGAGATTGCATTGGCGTTTTTCGAGCGGCTCGTGCGGCTGCATGAACGCATGGTGGTGGGCGTCGCCTACCGGTTGCTGGGCCGGATGGAGGACGCGCAGGACGCCGCGCAGGAAGTTTTTCTCAAGCTTTTTCAAAAGCAGAACCAGATTGAAGGCGATCCGAAGCCTTGGCTTTACCGGGTGACCGTCAACGTCTGCAATGACTGGTATCGCAAGCGCATCGTCGTCGCCCAACCGGACGAACAAGCCGCCGATCCGTCGCGCGATGCGCTGACCGCCATTACATTGGAGGAGCGCAAGCGACTGTTAAGAGACGGATTGCTGACATTGGGCGAGCGCGAACGTACCGCCATCGTGCTGCGCGACATCGAAGGGCTCTCCACGCAGGAAGTCGCGAAAATGCTGGGCGTCGAGGAAGTGACCGTACGCAGCCAGATCTCCGTGGCTCGCGTGAAACTGGCGAAATATGTGAGGAAACACTCATGACTTGTCAGGAATGCGAAATCAAGCTTGGAATGGGTGAGAACGCCTCGGAACACTTGGCGTCGTGCGCGGAGTGCCGCCGGCTGGCCGAAGATTTGCGGTTGAACGCTTTGGCTCTGCGAGAGATGCGTCCGCGGCCAAGGATGCAGTGGGTGTTGGCTGCTGCCGCGGCTGCGATTGTGGTTGCG
>Ga0210394_10008630_pt1 | contig 10434 bp, 5 predicted proteins | sample IncBWC12MmetaG_FD_160121 | JGI IMG/M metagenome (GOLD analysis project Ga0210394, IMG submission 160121) | Forest soil microbial communities from Barre Woods Harvard Forest LTER site, Petersham, Massachusetts, United States - Inc-BW-C-12-M | ecosystem: Environmental > Terrestrial > Soil >...
CGCGGTGGTAGAGGTCGTAGCGTGGGCTGCTAGTAATGGGGACCGCAGTGAAAACGCCGACTACCTCTACGGCAAGCGACGGTTAGGCCAGATTGATTCGCGGATTCGCTTTCTCACGAAACGCATTGACACGGCCGCGGTCGTCGATCCCGCCGCTCCGCGGCCGGGGTCAGCCGCCACGCGCGTCTTCTTCGGCGCAACCGTGACCTACAAGGACGTCGCCGGCCTCGAACACGTCGTCTCGATCGTAGGCATCGACGAGGTGGACCTCGACCGCGGCTACATCAGCTGGCGCTCGCCTCTCGCCAACGCGCTGATGAAGGGTAGCCCCGGCGACCGCGTGAATTTGCGCGCGCCAGCAAAGACGGAGCATCTCGAAATCATCGAGGTCGAGTACGCTCCTATTCCGATGGATCCTTTCCGCGAACCGCTAGGAGCCCAGTCGGCGCCCAAAGTAGAACGCTCCTAGACCAAGCCGCCCGACTCTGAGCGTTCCGCCGATCTTTGTCGTTTTTGCACATTGTGTCGTCCGGAGCTGGACAGCGAAACGTTCACAATAACCGCTCGGCGATTCCTACAGTCAAATTAGCTTATGCCCGGCGATTCTGAGCGAACGGGCAAACCGGAAACTGTCAATCACGTCCTCCCATCGTCAGATATAGGAAGAGTCTCTAGACGCAACTTTCGCGAATCTCCACTGCGGCATTGCAAATTCGGATGGTTGCAGGGTTTGCGGAAGTGATTGAAAGAGAAGAAACTTTGGTTGCGGAGGCCTGATTTGAACTAACGGGCTTCGGCGCTTCCTTTGCGCACCTGCTAACCAGGCAGATGCTCCCACCGTGCTGCGGACGTTCGACAATTCCTACCTTTCCATTCATTCCATATAGTGCTCCTGCTTTGCAAGTGCGCTCGGGCACCCCAAAAACTTGATCCTTTGCCCTCGGTTTTCAATGTTTTCAACAATTTCGGGGAATCTGCTTCTCGCTCGAAGTAAGACCCGAAGCAGCAATCACATAGGGTTTTGCTACAGTTTTGGTACAGCCGGGTTCTGCCCGGCCTCAGCAGTGAGAGCACGCATCTGTACTCATCGCACCTTCACCTTGGGTTCGACTGACAGCCCTGGCTTCAGCAATCCTTCGACGTTGAACTTTTGACCCGGAGGGCGATCGAAATCGATTCGTACCGGCACGCGCTGCACGACTTTCACGTAATTACCGGTGGCATTTTCGGGAGGCATTAAGCTGAACACCGAGTCGGTGCCACCGCCCATGTTCGTGACGTGGCCCTTCCACTTGCGGCCATATGCGTCCACGTGGACCTCGACAAGCTGGCCGGGGCGCAAGCGGGCCAGTTGGGTTTCCTTGAAATTGGCGGTCACCCAGACATCATCGAGCGGCAGAATGTCCACAAGGTCCTCGCCGATATTCACGTTCTGGCCCACGTCAACTCTTCTCTTGCCGACAATTCCTGTTACAGGCGAACAGATTATCGTGTAGCTGAAGTTCAGTTCGGCTTGGGCAAGCTCGAGTTCTCGTCGCGCCACGTTGGCGTCGGCTAGCAGCAGGTTGGTGTTGTGGTGGGATCTCGCAGCTGTCGACTGCGCCTCGGACAGATTCAGTTGCGCAAGTTCTTCCGCGATCTTGTAATCCTCAGCGTCTATGGTCATCAGCGCTTCGCCAGCATGAACCAGCTGACCCTCATCGACGTACACGGCCTTGATGTGCCCGTTGACTCGAGGGCCGAGCGGCATAACATGGCCGTCGACCTGTGCATCGTCAGTGTCTTCGTACTGGAAAGCATTCCAGGCGAAATAGCTGCCTGCGATGACAAGTACGATCACAATCAAAATTACCAGGATTCTTTCGCGGTGGATTTTGGACTGTTTACCGGCTTCTGAATCCGGCTGCAAGGGGCTGACGTTCTGATCCACGACAGCAACCTGCTTTTCATTCCAGATGGTCTCGGTGCCATTGTTGTTCGGCATCATTTTTCCTCGCAGATGCTGATTGGCCAGTCCTCTCCTCTGACTAAACGTCTCGGCGGATCTGCCGGGCCATCCGTTTGAGGACTTGCTTTGTGAATACACCGGACGAGCGGAAGCTGGCTCCTTCTTTCATTAGCTCTAGAAGTACGTTTTCTCCGTCCTCGGTAATGGCAGTAAGCCCCTTCACGTCAATAACGAGCGCACGACCGTCGAGGTCTGCCGTCGCCTGCCGCCAGACTCTCGCGAACTCGGCGGCCCAAGGGCCAATGAGCTTCCCTTCGATCAGCAACTGGCGCTGCCTCGGGTTGTCCAGAATAGAAATCTTCAACATTTCCTCTGCCCAGTGCTTGCCTTAGTGCAAGCTCCGACCCAGACGTCCTCGTCGAAGCTTTCGATTGGTTCAAGCAGTTTCTGCCGCACGCCTAGTTCGCCTGCGCGCATTACAGCCTCGATGAGTCGGGCATTATGAAGTGCGTGTTCAAAGTCAGGTGTGTTGTAGGCGCCCGCTTGCAGATCACGGACCAGATAAGCGTAGATCTCTCCTACGTTGATCGACGCACCCATGAACCCTCCGGAGACAGTGGCTTTCTCGGGCGCCGCAAATGCGACGTTTGACGCGAGCTTCAGATCCCCGCACTGAAAGCCGAAAGGGTGTCCGCCGCTTAGGCTAAGCCAACCATCTGCTCCCCGGATTTCCAGGCTAAAGCGAGCATCCTCGTGCGCTACACCACCATGAATGTCGGCCGTAAATACGGCGCCAGATCCAGTTTTTCCCAGGACGGCAACTTGATCGGCAGTCTCGCGCAAACTCTCACCTCCAGTGTCCGTCAGTTTGACCGTGGGCCAGCGAATCTCGGTGCGCGCCTCGACCTCGCAGATCGGTCCGAGGACGGCCTCCACCAGATCGAGCGTATGCCCCGCGCTGATGGTTAACAGGTTCGCGCCAGAGGATGTCTTATTGAAATAGTCATAGGTGGAAGGCATTTCCGGCCCAAAGCCGGTGGTGGCGGAGACAATTCTTGCGTTGAGTGGCCGTCCTATCTGTCCGGAAGAAACCAGCTGAGCCGCACGGCGCACGGCTGGATTCAAACGACCCTGCAATCCGATTGCGGTATGAAGTGAACCTACCGCGCTCGCCATTTGTTCAGCCTCTGCGACGGTGCGCCCGAGCGGCGCCTCGCAGTAGACCGCTTTACGGGCCTCCAGTGCCGCAAGTACGAGTTCGCGGTGGGCCGGCACGTTGACAGCAATTGTTATCAGATCAATCCGCTCATCGCGGATCATCGCGAAGGGATCGGAAAACCAGCGATCCGCACCAAAGGCCTTGGCTGCTTCCCGTGCACTCTGCTCGTTGCGCGTTGCTACGGCCGAGAGCTTCACGCCGTGAAGACCGTTGATCGCTGGAACATGCGACACCTTCGCCCAGCTTGCTTTGGCGCTTGCACCGACGATTCCGACACGAATTTCTTTTTGATTCACGGCACAGCCTCCTTACTTCCGCCTGTTCTCCATCCTCCCGCGACGAGAGTTCCAACGTACGATACCGTTTCGCCCTGCCAGGCTCAGGAAAGCCAAAAGATGCACTAGATAAATCAACAGAGACGGCATGATCGCCTCCAGCAGTTTCTGCTCGCTTGCTCCTAACAACCAGTGACAAGGGCAAGGCCCGTACCAAACTTGCAGAACCGTAAGTTGCTGAATTTTCGGGAGAAGGCCACTAGCCGTCGAAAACGTCGAAGTGGAAGAAGTTGAAAGGGTCGAAACCGTTGACGCTTTGGGTTACCACAAACAGGCGGGCTGCAAGGTCAAGAATACTGTTTCGCGAATATGCTGAACTTTTTCATTCGAGACAGGAGAGTTGTGCGGTTCATCCCCAGGCGCGCGGCAGCGCCATCTGCGCCACCGACGCGACCCTTGCATGCAGTGAGTGCCTGTATGATCTCATCGCGCTGCTTTCTTAGGTATTCGTCGGCGACGCTGGTTTTGTCGCTGCGTGAGCCTGCTCTTTCTTCAGCGACTTGCTTCACTTGATGCAGTGTGCCTAGGGAGTCTTCCTTGCTTGTTTTTCGAAGTTCCGCCAGAGGAGACTCAAGCGATCTGCCTTTCGTCAAAAGCACGGCTCGCTCGATAAAATTCTCAAGCTCACGAATGTTGCCGAGCCACTCGAGGCTCGTCAGTCCCTTCATGACAGAGGAAGGGACCGTTTCGATCGACTTCTGCATTTGCTTCGCATGCTTTTGCACAAAATAGCTAACGAGCAGAGGAATGTCTTCTCTGCGGTCCCGCAAAGCAGGAATGCGGATTGGAAAGACATTCAGCCGATAGTACAGATCACTGCGAAATTCCTTGTTCGCAACCATCTGCTCCAGGTCGCGATTCGTAGCGGCTACCAGGCGGACGTTCACCTTCCGCGTATGCGTGCTGCCGAGACGTTCAAATTCCCGCTCTTGCAGAGCCCGCAGCAGCTTCGGCTGAATCTCAATCGGGATGTCTCCCACTTCGTCCAGGAACAGTGTCCCTTGGTCCGCAAGTTCCAGCCGGCCAATCTTTTGATTTATGGCTCCTGTGAACGCTCCTTTTTCGTGGCCAAACAGTTCGCTTTCCAGCAGCCCAGTCGGGATTGCCGCGCAGTTCAGCTTCACCAGTGTGCGCTGTTTGCGGTGGCTTCGGTCGTGAATCGCGCGGGCGATCAACTCCTTGCCCGTACCGGTCTCACCGAGCAGCAGGACCGTAGAATCGCTGGGGGCAACGGTTTCAACCAGCTGCAGAACGTGCTTGAGCGCCGCGCTGTTGCCAATGATCTGCTCGAAACCCATCTCGCTGCGAAACTCTTCTTCGAGGTAGACCTTCTCCAGGGCGAGCTTGTCCTTGAGTTCAGAAATTTCCTGGTAGGCCAGCGCGTTTTCAATGGCGATGGCTATCTGTCCTGACGCCCGGCCAAGGAAGTCAACATCCTCTGAAGTAAACGGAGTGTCTGTTGTGCGCAAAATTGAAAGAAATCCAAGGTTCCGGCCGCGATTAACAAGTGGAATCAGGCAATGGGCTTTTACGCCTTCCGTAGCCGCTGTCTCACTTATCTCGAATCCGCGCCCGTCACGCGCCTGCGAGTCCATGACTACCGGTTGCAAGGTGTCCATCGCTTTTTTAGCGGCGGCGCTTGGTGTGAAGAACAACTCTTCCTTTATGACCCCTTTCCCGTGCGGAATATCCACGGCAAGTACCCTGCATTTTCCCGATGCGGGATCGAGCAGGGAAACGGTTACGCCATCAGCGTGGATGACTTCGCGGATATTCGCCGCAATCGCGCGCAAAACCTCACGCCGGTCGAGGCTGGAGGTGATTCGGGCCGTCAGATTCAGGAGCAATTGCAACCGATCTCTTAATCCGGATACTTTTTGGAACGCCCGAGCGTTTTCGACGGCGATCGCGATCTGTCCTGACGCCCGCCTGAGGAAATCAACATCTTCGGGCGAAAATGGAGTCTCTGTTGTGCGACAAATCCACAGCAGTCCGAGGCCCCGGCCGCGATTCACAAGCGGGATACTACACAAGGCTTTGATGCCCTCCGCAGTGGCGATGTCATAGGCATAAGTTCCCAGCTCGCTCTGCTCCCGCATGTCCACGACTACCGGCTTCAAGGTGTCCATCGCTTTTTTGCCCGCAGCGCTTGGTGTAAAGAACAGTTCTTCCTTTATGAGCCCTTTCCCGTGCGGAAAATCCATGGCAAATACCCGATATCGTCCCGACGCTGCGTCGGGCAGCGAAACAGCGGCGGCATCGGCGTGCAAGACTTCGCGTATGTTGGCTGCAATCGAGCGCAATACTTGCCGCAGATCCAGACTGGACGTGATGCTGGTCGTCAGATTCAGGAGCAACTCAAACCGCTCGTTCCAACGCTGAAGTTCCGCTTCTGTCGTCATATCCAAAGCGCCGTAAATCATTGCCGGGCCTGCCGAGGAGATGATGACCGATTTCGCCCTGGGGTCGCAAGTCTTGCTCGGCGCGCCGCCTGGGTGCGGCAGAGTGAAAGCGCGGTGTTTTGCGTTCCTCATTGCTGCCAGCCGCCACCGAGGGCCTCATAGACTTGGACAAGCGCAAGCCGCTCATTGAGTTGCGCCTGAACCAGATTCAGCTCCGCCGAAAAATAATTTGTTTCGCTGGTCAGTACCTGCAGATAGCTCGCGCCGCCTTGCTTATAGAGCACCAGGGAGAGATCGTCGGATCGCTGTGCGGCCTGAGTGAGCAGCTCCTGCTGACCGCGAAAGTCACGATATTTCTGATAACCAACGAGGGAATTCGAAACCTGCCCGAGCGCGTCCTGAACGGTCTGCTGGTAGGAGAGCACCGACTCCTGCCATTGCGCTCGGGCGAGCCTGAGTCCCGAACGGAGCCTTCCGCCCTCGAACAGGGGCTGACTCACGCTGAATGCCGCGTTCCAGGTCTGCGAAGGCGCGCTGATGAACTGATTTAATGCGTTGCTTTCGAGCCCACCCATCCCCGTCAGGGAAATGCTGGGAAAGAAAGCCGCCTTGGCCACACCGATTTGCGCGTTGGCTGCGACGACGTTCTCCTCCGCTTCGCGGACGTCCGGCCGGCGCTCCACCAGCTGCGAAGGCAGGCCAGCGGGAATGCTCTCCGGAATAGGTTGCTCGGTGATCGCACGGCCGCGCGGAATGGACTGCGGATTTTCGCCCAGCAGGATGCTGAGCACATTCTCCTGCTGCTCGATTTGCCGTTCGAAGTCGGGAATGGATTCCGAAGCGGTGTAGACGAGTTGTTCTGACTGGCTCAGGTCGAGGTCGGAAGCTCCGCCGTGGCTGAAAAGCACTTGCGTCAACTGAAGTGATTGCTGCCTGGATGCCAGCGTGTGTTTCGCGATCTCAAGCTCGCTATCCAGTGCGCGAAGCTGGAAATACGCTGTCGCCACATTTGCAACCAGTGAGGAGATCACTGCCTGCTGCCCCCACTCCGAAGCGAGCATCTGCGCGCGAGCTGCTTCGGTTTGGCGGCGATATTTTCCCCAGAAGTCGAGATTCCAGATAACCGACAGGCTAAGCTCGCCGCCATTGACCTCGTAGGCCGGAAACAGATTTGAAACCTTGGGGTTTCCCTCGCTGAATACGCCTGCGCCGACGCTGGCGGAGGGGAGCTGATTGGCGCGGGTGATGCCGACTTGTGCCTGGGCCTCGAGCACGCGAGTGGCGGCGATGCGCACGTCATAGTTCTGCCGAAGCGCGGTGTGAATCAGTTGCACCAGCACAGGATCCTGATACACCTGCCACCAGTTCTCGTTTCCAAGCGATGATGCGGGCGCCGCCGGGCTCGGCGTAGCGGCGCGGTAGTCTGCCGGAACGCTCAATGCTGGCCGCTTGTAATTCGGTCCGACTGCGCAGCCAGCCAGCGCGACGAAGACGACTGCCAAGAACGCAAGTTTCTTCATGTCAATCACCCTGGCCTTGCGTTTGCGCGGGTACGAGCTCGGGTGGTCTCTGTCGGGCAGCGCCGGAGATGCGCTCGACCACATAGAAGATGGCTGGAACAAAGAATCTGCCGATGAAGGTTTCCGCCAGCATCCCGCCAATTACGGCCGTCCCCATGATCTGGCGTGCAACCGCACCTGCTCCGGATGCTGTCCAGAGCGGTACGCAGCCCAGAATAAAGGCGAGCGCGGTCATCATGAGGGGCCGGAAGCGAAGTCTCGCCGCGGAAAGCGCCGCATCGACGATGGACATACCCCGTTCGTAGTCCTCCTTGGCAAATGCGACGATCAGAATCGAGTTCTTCGCTGCCAAACCGATCAGCATCACCAGACCGATTTGCGCATAAACGTCGTTCTCCATCTGAAGCATGTAAGCGGGCAGGTACAGGCCCGTCACGAAGCGGCGCAACCAAAGCGCGGCCAAGGCTCCGAATACCGCCACCGGCGTGCTGAGCAGCACACTAAATGGCAGCGTCCAGCTTTCATACAGTGCAGCCAGGACGAGGAAAACGAACAGGAGCGAAAACGCAAAGATCACCGAAGCCGGAACACCTTCTTCGGCCTTCACCTCTTGATACGACATGCCGATCCAGTCATAACCCATTTCAGAAGGCATGGTTTGCTTGAACACATCCACGAGGGCTGCTCTTGCCTGATCGGCGCTATAACCGGGTGCGGCGGCGGCATTGATCTGGGCGGACCGGTACTCGTTATAGCGCATCGTGAACTCGGGACCGGAACGGGTCTCGAATTTCGCGAGCGCCGAAAGCGGCACTGTTTGCCCTTGTAGGTTGCGGACGTAGAACTGTCCGAGATCGTTGGTCGTCGCACGATAAGGCGCTTCGGCTTCCACATACACCTGCCAGGTGCGTCCGAAATCGTTGTAGTAATTGACGAACAACCCGCCCATGTAGGCTTGAATGGTGTTGTAAACATCGGTCAAAGCCACGCCTTGCTTCAACACTTTGCTACGGTCGACATTGATGAACTCTTGCGGCACGCTCGGAATAAACGTGGTGCTGACCGTCGAAAGCTCCGGGCGCTTGCGAGCGGCTGCGAGGAATTTGTTCAGGTTGTCGGCTAGAAACTGGACGTCCTTGCCGGCGCGGTCCTGCAGAACAAACGTAACTCCGCCGGCGGTGCCGACACCGGGAATCGCAGGTGGCGAGAAACTGAAGACGGTCCCTTCCGGCAGCTGCTTGAGTTCCTGGTTCAAACGCGCCTTGATGGCTTGATATGCTTCGTCCCGGCTCTTGCGGTCATCCCACGGTTTGAGGTTGACCCAAAAGAAGGCGTTGTAGCTGGTCCGGACATAACTGAGCAAGCTGAAACCAATGACGCTAGTCGTGTACTGAACGCCCGGCGTATTTGCGAGAACCTTCTCTACTTGTCTCGCAGCCGCGCTCGTGCGCTCCAGTGACGCCGCATTGGGAAGCTGCATGTTGATATAGAGGTAGCCCTGGTCTTCATCGGGCAAGAAGCTGGTGGGCAGATGGGCTCCAATCAGCCACGCAGCGCCTCCGGCCGCCGCAAGCAGTACGAGCACCAGTGCGCCCTTGCGAATTATGTCGCCCGACAAACGCACAAAGCTGTTGGTCGAGCGCTCCCAGTAGCCGTTAAAGACGCGAAAGAATTTTCCGAGCGGTCCGCGAGTTTCCTTCTTGGGCCGGAGCAGTAGCGCCGAAAGTGCCGGGCTCAGCGTGAGAGCGTTGAACGCGGAAAGCATCACGGAGATTGCGATGGTGAGGGCGAATTGCTGATACAGCCTGCCGGTGATCCCCGGAATGAAGACTGTCGGCACGAACACGGCCGCCAAGACTAAAGCGATACCCACAACCGGGCCGGAAAGTTCCTCCATCGCTTTTAGGGCGGCGTCTTTTGGAGCGAGCCCTTCCTCGATGTGGTGCTGTACACCTTCGACGACCACGATGGCGTCATCAACCACCAGTCCAATCGCGAGCACCAGCCCGAACATCGAAAGGGTATTGATCGAGAAGCCGAACAGCGGAAAGATTGCGAAGGTTCCCACCAGCGAAACAGGCACGGCCAGCATGGGAATCAGAGTGGCGCGCCAGTCTTGCAGAAAGAGATAGACCACAAGAATTACCAATATAATCGCAATTACCAGGGTCCAAAGGATCTCTTTCATGCCTTCGGTGACCGGGAGTGTCTGGTCGAGGGAAATGGTGTAATCGATGTCTTGCGGGAAGCGTTGCTTCATCTGGGTCATGAGCTTCCGGACGCCCTCGACGGTTTGGACAGCATTGGTTCCGGGCAACTGGTACACGGCAATGGCCGCGCTGGGCTTGCCATTCAGGCGAGCCATCAAGCTGTAGTCCTGCGTGCCCAGTTCGACGCGAGCCACGTCTTTGACGCGAACGGTCCCGCCGTTAGGTGCTTCGCGCACGATCACGTCGCCGAACTGTTCCGGCGAAGTCAGGCGGCCTTGCGCCAGCACGGCATAGGTGAACTGCTGGTTGCTCTGAGCCGGCTCACCGCCGACCTGGCCAGCCGGATTAACGGTGTTCTGTGCTTGAATCGCGTTAACAATATCCGTGATGGTGATACCCAGCTTCGCCAGTTGATCAGGCTTCACCCACAGCCGCATGGCATACTGCCCCGAGCCGAAGACCTGCGTCTGGCCGACACCATACAAGCGTGCGATAGGATCGTTGACATTGATGTAGGCGTAGTTGGCCAGGTAGTTGGAATCATGGGTGCCGTGCGGCGAGTACAAGGCAATCAGCATGAGCGGAGCAGTGGTCGACTTCTTGAGAGTGATCCCGTAGTTGTTCACCTCGGGCGGCAACTGACCATTGGCCAGTTGCTGGCGCGATTGCGTGAGCAACAAGTCCGTGTTGGGATCAGTTTTGAGATCAAAATCCACGATCAACGTCGTTTGCTGATTCGCAGTGGCGTTGAGCGAATACATATAGGTCATGTTGTCGACGCCAGTGACTTGCTGCTCGAT
>Ga0210394_10008631_pt1 | contig 10433 bp, 9 predicted proteins | sample IncBWC12MmetaG_FD_160121 | JGI IMG/M metagenome (GOLD analysis project Ga0210394, IMG submission 160121) | Forest soil microbial communities from Barre Woods Harvard Forest LTER site, Petersham, Massachusetts, United States - Inc-BW-C-12-M | ecosystem: Environmental > Terrestrial > Soil >...
TGCCATTGCTGGATCACAGCCATGATATTTTGCGTAACAATATAAAGAATCAGGCCGCTGGAAACCGGAATCAGGAAAAACATGCCCGTAAACATAAGCGGCATCAGCGTCATCATGCGCTGCTGGGATGGGTCGGTGACGGTCATGGGCGTCATCTTCTGCGCCGCGTACATCAGTATGGCCATGCTGATAGTCAAGATAAAGTAAGGATCCCGGCCGGCGAGGTCGTGAAAAGGGCCAAACCACGGGGCGTGCCGCAGTTCAATCGTGGCGTTCAGCATCCGATACAGCCCGAACCAGATCGGCATCTGGATCACTTGCGGCAGGCAGCTGCCCATGGGATTGACGCCCTCGCGGTTGTACACCTCCATCACTTCCTTGTTCATCTCCTGTTTGCGAGGATCGCGCATGGAATATTTCTTATAGCGGTCTTGAATCGAGCGGATTTCAGGCGCCACTTTCTGCATCTTCTGCATGGAACGCCAGCTCTTCACCTTAAGTGGATAGAGCAGCATGTTGATGCCAACCGTCATCGCCACAATGGCCCAGCCGTAGTTCGGAACATAGTGGTAGATCCAGCGCAGAATGTAGAAGAGCGGTTCGGCGATCACTCCAAACCAGCCGAACTGCACGAGCCCATTGAGTGGCGGGCGAACGGTCTTGAGAAGGTCGATATCTTTGGGGCCCACGTAAAGCCGCAGTGCAAGCGGCCCTGGCGCGGCCGAACCGACCGCCATTTCTGGCAGAATCTCCTGGGTCGTCTTGCCGTCGTTCTGCAGCGTGTGCGTAGCCTGCCGGGCGGAAAGCGTCAGTACATCAGGAACGGGCTGGCCCGCGGGCGGCTCGGCGGGAAGAAACGCGGCGGCAAAGTACAGATCCTCGATGCCCGCTGCGCTGAACGTGCCCGGCACTTCGGCCGGCACATTGCGCTGGTTAGGCACGCCGACGTTTTTGGTGGTAATTGTGCTGACACTGCCATCGCGGCCATCGAAAACCAGCGCCTGCACCGCGGCGCGAAATGCAGTCACGTCGCCAAAACCGCCGCGCCAGGCGACGCTATAACTTGCCGGACTTCCGTTTTGCTGAACTGAAGTTTCGACTCCGATGATGTAACTGCGATCGAATTTCAGCGTCTTCGTAACGTTGAGGCGGCCATCGCTCCAGTGAAATTCTACCTGCGCGGGAGCCGTAATCGTGTTGTCAGTGTCCGTAGCGCGGCCATCCAAAGTAGCCTTGACGACGTAAAGACCCTGATTGGCGGCGGACTCGAGTTGTTGGTCCGTAAGCTGTAAAGAAAGCGGCCATCCGCCGGTCTGCCGCGCGAGATCGGCGTTCACCAAATCCAGTGTGCGCGGCGGATTACCCTCGTCCGTATATTTCTTCAGCTGCCAACTGCGCACCACACCGCCGCGATTCGAAAGTTCCACGCGGTAGAGATCGCTTTCAACTACGATGTTCTTTTCGCCTCCAGCGACTACCGGAGCAACTGACGTCGCGACAGTCGAGCCCGCCACTACAGGCTGATTTGGCTGCGTAATCGGGGCTCCGACGCCGGCCGGCGCATTGGTCGCATGCTGCGCGATTGCCGGTCCCGGTGGAGGCTGTGGCTTCGGCGGATTCAAAAAATACCAGCCCACCATCACCAGCAACGCCAGAGCGAATGCCAGCGCCACGCGAGCGTGGTCCGAAATTTCTCTCACAATTGCACCTCGTTATGCGAGAGATCGTCCGGAACGGGATCGAAACCACCTTGCGTGAAAGGGCGGCAGCGCCACAACCGCGCGAGCGCGAGCCGCGCGCCGCGAATGGCGCCGTGGCGGTCGATGGCCTCGGCGGCATATCGCGAGCAGGAAGGATAGAATTTGCAGCCCACCGGCATCACAGGGGCAAAAACCGCCTGATAAAAACGAATAGCCATCAGCACAAACCAAACCGCCGCGCGGCTTGCTGCGGCGCCCTTTGGCTCCGCCAACTTAGGCACAGCCAAAGTCAGCTTGTCCAATTTCAACGCGGAAGATTCCGCAGCAGCCCGAGCAGCTCCGCTTCGATCGACGCGAAAGCAGCCCGCGTCATGGACGTGCGCGGATGAATTACGATGTCCCATCCCGGGAAGATCTCCGAAATATTGCGCCGAAGGATTTCGCGGATGCGACGGCGAATTCGATTGCGCACCACCGCGCCTCCGAGGGCTTTTTTCACGCTGATGCCAAACCGGCTTTGCGGTCCGCCGTTAGCGCGATAAAAAATCACAAACTGCGCCGACGATCTTCGCCCGCCTCCGCGATAGACTGCCTCGAATTCGGAGCGGCGTACCAGACGCGCGGCACGAGAAAAATCCTGCGGCGCACCAGAAGTTTTAAATGGGCGTGAGGCGATGACGACCCTTCTTACGGCGCGCCGCCAAAACTTTCCGGCCCCCTTTGGTTTTCATTCGGGCGCGGAAGCCATGCGTCTTATGGCGCCGGCGCACTTTGGGTTGAAAGGTGCGTTTGGGCAATGATGCTCCTCACAGCAGGCTCCCGATTTCTGATCCGAACGCGCCACACAAGGAGCCGCAATCACTACGGTTATCGCGTAGAGCAGTAAAACACTGAGTGTAAGCGACGCACCCGGGTCGGTCAAGGCGCGCGAGGCGTCTCCGTCTACGCCCGCAAAAATCCGACATGGCTGGCAGGTGGCGGCTGACCATCGGCATCTGCGGCTGTGTCAGCGTTTATGGCGCGGCCGCCAACCATCAGAATGTTAGAATCCGGTTCGATAATCTGCTTGAATTCGAGCGCTAATAGAAAACGCGGTGTTGGGGAACGGGAACGTCTCCTGGCCGCTGTAAGCTCACTCTCCGATTCCCGCATGTGGTCCGCATCGCTCCCGATCAACGAGATCATCGGAGACTGGGAAGGGTTAAAGCCGCGTTCTGATAACCCGACTCATCTGGCATCTCCAGCGCAGTAATGTGGCCTCGCAAGGCCCTGGATTTAAGAGAGTAAGTTCGTATTCGTTCAAGCAAAGGGGCTTTGTACATCAGGCACGCAGCAAGCAAATCGGTACGATGGGACCATCGAGTTTCGCCCCCGAAAAAAAGCATACTGCAGGACAAGTGGGGATCGCCCTACAACACGAAGTTCCCCCCCAAGAGAAGATTCTTCTCTACTGCTGGTCGTGTTTCTCCGGCACGGAGATCCACGCGATCTGCGGATGGCGAAGATGGTAACGGCAGTGTTGGAAGTGCAGCGTCGGGAGCGTGTCGATCCCCCTGTTTCTGCTGGCATCCGAGCTTGGAGATGGTCCACGCTTTTCTGGCTAGTGTTGGTTGGCTTTGCCGTGCGCCTATCGTTCATGCTGCTGTTGAGTACCTACCGGTTCGACCGAATCGATGACTATTGCGGTTTCGGCGAAGTTGCGAATATTGCATGGTCGATTGCACAGGGACGGGGCTTTAGCTCGCCCTTCCACACCGACTACACAGGGGCGACGGCTTGGCTCGCACCCGTATATCCATATTTCCTCGCGTTCATATTCCGTGCCTTGGGGTTCGTAACACGCGCAACGCCGATCTTCATTTTCATTTTTGTGGTGCAAGGCTTGTTTTCCGCACTTACGGTCATTCCAATACTCGGAATTGCTAGCCGCACTGTGGGGAAACGAGCCGGGCACTGGGCTGCCTGGACATGGATTGCGTTTCCTTGGTTCAGTAAGTGGAGCGTCACTTGGGTGTGGGAGTTAAGCTTGAGCACGCTCCTCTTTGCTCTTCTTTTCTGGTGTGCGCTGTGCCTGCCGGAAGCGCCTACTCGCAGGGCTTGGATTGGTTTCGGGGCGCTCTGGGGTTTTGCTCTGTTGGTAAATCCAGCGTTGGCCACTCTTCTCCCTGTTTCGCTAGCTTGGTGCGGCTACAACCTGTACCAACGCAAAAGAGAATGGCTCAAACCGGCCCTCTTCTCGCTCCTAACATGCCTGATCGTCATTTCTCCTTGGTTGTTGCGTAACCGTGTCGCGTTCGGACAGTGGGTTTTCCTGCGCAGTAACTTCGGCGTTGAGTTCGCCCTGGGGAATTACCACGGAAGCTTAGGACGCGGCGAGAGTGGTACGCATCCAACCGGTAATCCCAAGGAATATGCCAGCTATATGAGGATGGGAGAAATAGCCTACGTCCAGTCGAAGCAGAAACTGGCGTTTCAGTTCGTGCGTGACTACCCCTGGGAATTCATTGCACTAACCGCCAAGCGCGTCGGTTATTTCTGGGATGGAAGCGCCATGGACTATCGCGCCCCTGTCGCTTGGTACTGGATACCTTCCAGCTTTGCTGTTTTATCGTTTCTGTTGCTGCCCGCCATGCTGGTCGCGCACCGGCGAAATGTGCACGCCTGGCAAATGTTCTTCGGTGCGCTTCTACTGTATCCCTTGCCCTATTATGTAACGTTCAGCCAGGTGCGCTACCGGCACGCTATTGAACCCATCCTTTTGTTGCTTATCGCTTATGCGGGGGTTGAAGCCGCTTCTTTTGCGAAACGTGCGCAGCAGGCTTGGGCCGTGAGGGTAGCTGCCAAGGTCGCTTAGCGCTTTGCATTCATTTTGCTTCGAACTGCGCCCTCGCGAAAGCGGAGGCGGAAATTCTTCGCCGGGCGCCATCCCCCAACGCCAATTCACCGGCAGTGAGCCTTGCCCGAAAATCTCTGAGCATCTCTTTCAGCCAGGCACGCAACGCTTCCGCTTCTTTTTCGATTCGCCCTCGCGTTACCACCGTCGTGTACACATTCAGCAAAATAAAAACGGGCGATGCGCTCAGTACCTGTCCGCACGCGCCCAGCAACTCCGGAAGCGACTCTTCCAACTTCCACATTTCGCCACCCGGACCGCGCCCGAACCTCGGAGGATCAAGCACTATCGCATCGTATCGATTCCCGCGTCGTGCTTCGCGTCTCACAAACGTCAGCGCGTCTTCCACAACCCATCGGATTGGACGCTCGCCTAGCCCCGATAAACTTTGATTTTCGCGCGCCCGCGCCACCGCTTTCCGTGAAGCGTCCACGTGCGTCACTTCCGCCCCCGCCGCGGCTGCCGCCAGCGTTGCCAAACCTGTATGCCCGAATAAGCACAGCACCTTCACCGTCCGAGCCGCACGTCTCGTCACTTCCGCGATCCAGTCCCAATGGCACGCCTGATCCGGAAACACTCCCACGTGACCGGAAGGCGCGGGCTGCACCCAGAAGTTTAAATCCCCCCGCTGCATCGCCCATCGCGCCGGTGTCGGCTTGCGGAATTTCCACTCGCCCCGCGGCCCACTCCTCGCTTTCACATATTCGCCATCCGCGGCCTGCCATCGTCCCGCCGGCAGCGCCGCCGCCCACCTCGCCTGTGGCTCAGGACGCACGAGCACATATTCTCCGAAGCGCTCGAGCTTCTTGCCCTTCCCGCTGTCGAGTAATTCGTACTCCGCCCACTCGAGCGTCAGTGTTTCCATGTTCTGCTTCTGTTCATTGTGCGGCACGAATCGTCACTATGAGCTCCCAATGGCTAGGTTTGAACGTAGCGCCGGGCTTTAGCCCGGCATCTCTTTTAGCCGAAAAACGTCGGTCATTGGACGCCCAAAATAACAAGATAAAACGACTACGAAGCGGAGCGAGGGATCCCTCTTCATTCGCTCTTCAGGTCCGACCTCTTTACTTGCGCGCTAAAATATATACGCATGGTTTCGGATGAATCATGTCTCACCGCGATGCGGCATCCCTGTAGCCTGGGGCCCGATTTCTGGGGGCCGTCGGGCCTTATTGGGTCAACCGCGCGGGCATCGGTTCCAAACAACGAGTCTGTCGAAACTCCGAGCCGTCTCGCGCGAACGGTTCGGCGCGAACGGAGAAAGCTAAGTATCGCGAAATCAGCGTTTGCACAGGAACTGCAGAGAAAGCGTCGCTAGAGAGCAGAGGAATGGGCGAACAGCAGGAAGTAAGCCTATTAGAATGATATTCTTGCAGAAGGGCTGAGCACAACTATCGCAGAATGATACTCTTGCAAGAAAACATAGGGGGGCGGGGGGGCCGTGAAGTCTAACTTTAACTTTTGTCGTTTGAGCGCCGTCTATCCGGCTGCATCCCGACGTCAATTGACCGCGATGTAAGCGTCTCCTAGAATGAGGCTAGAGTCGTAAATCATGTTTGAAAACCTCACAGAGAAATTCCAGCGAGTTTTCAAGAACCTTCGCGGTCAGGGCAAGCTCACCGAAGAGCACATGGACGCCGCGCTGGTCGGGATTCGCGAAGCGTTGCTCGATGGCGACGTCAACGTCGACGTTGCGGACGAACTGCTCGCCCACATCCGCGCTAAGGCGCTCGGTTCGGAGGTCCTGCTGCAACTTTCGCCCGACCAGCAGGTCCTCAAGATCGTCCGCGATGAGTTGCTGGAACTGCTCGGCAAGCACGCTAAGCCGCTCTTCGCCTCGCGGCCTCCTTCGGTGTGGCTGATTGTCGGGCTGCAAGGCTCGGGGAAGACCACGACGACGGGAAAGCTTGGCAAGTGGCTCGGCAGCCATGGGCACAGACCGTTGGTCGTCTCCACTGACGTTTATCGGCCCGCAGCGCGGGAACAGCTCGCGCAAGTTGCAAAGGCGGTGGGCGTCAGTCTTTGGCCCGGCGCGGGCACGGATAAACCGCTGGAAATCGCAAAAGGCGCCATTCGCGAAGCCAAACTCTCCGCTTCCGACGTAATCCTAGTCGATACGGCTGGACGTTTGCATATCGACGACGACTTAATGGCCGAGCTCGGCCATCTCAAGCGCGAACTGCAGCCCAGCGAGATCCTCTTCATTGCTGACGCCATGATCGGCCAGGACGCCGTGCGTTCAGCCGGCGAATTCCATCGCCGCCTGGGCTTGACGGGAGTAATCCTCACCAAACTCGATGGCGACGCGCGCGGCGGCGCTGCGCTTTCCATCGGCAAGGTGACCGGCGCGCCGGTGAAGTTTGTAGGCGTTGGCGAAAAATACGACGCGCTCGAAGCTTTCTATCCGGAGCGCATTGTTTCTCGCGTTATCGGCATGGGCGACATGCTCACGCTGATTGAGCGCGCCGAAGATGCCATCGATCACAAAAAGGCCGCGGAGCTCGAGCGGAAACTGCGCCGCAGCGAATTCACATTAGGGGATTTTCGCGATCAATTGAAACAGGTTCGCAAGATGGGCCCGCTCGAACAGGTGCTTGGCATGCTTCCCAAAGTCGGCCCATTTGCCAATCTTCCTAAGGATGCTCAAGTCGACGAATCGCGCTTGAAACACGTGGAGGCGATCATTAACTCCATGACCGAGGCGGAACGTGACGACCACGATTTGATCGATGGCAAGCGGCGCAAGCGCATCGCGCGCGGGAGCGGCACATCCGTGCAGGAAGTGAATCAAGTGCTCAAGCAATATATGCAGATGCGCAAAATGATGAAGCAATATGGCGCGCTGGCGGCACAGGGACGTTTGCGCGGAATGGGCAAGGCGCGTGAGGCGCTGAAGCAGATGCAGGAAGGCAGGGGCGCGGAGGCGGCGGAAGAATGAGCTCAGCGACAGCCCCGGCCCGCGCTCGCACGCGAATCCGGTGCGCATGGCCCTCAAGTCCTATCTCGATTGCCTATCACGATCGTGAATGGGGCGTGCCACTCAAGGATGATCGCAAGCTTTTCGAGTTTCTGGTTCTGGATGCCGCGCAGGCCGGCCTGAGCTGGGAGATCATCCTTCGCAAGCGCGAAGGATTTCGCGCCGCGTTCGACAATTTTGATCCGGAAAAGATCGCGCGCTACGACGACAAAAAGATCAAAACATTGCTCGGCGATGAGCGAATCATCCGCAATCGCCTGAAAATCGAATCCGCCATCGGCAACGCCAGGGCCTTTTTGGCCGTGCAGAACGAATGCGGCAGCTTCGCCGGTTACATTTGGCAATTTGTTGAAGGCAAGCCGAAGATCAATGCCCGCCGCTCTCTTAAAGATATTCCGGCAACCAGCCCGGAATCCGACGCCATGAGCAAGGCGCTGAAGAAGCGTGGCTTTCGCTTCGTCGGGTCGACGATTTGCTACGCCTTCATGCAGGCCGCGGGAATGGTCAACGATCACGCTATCGACTGCTTTCGCCATGCCGAACTCGCGCGCCGAATGCAGCGTTGGCGAATCCGTACTTCCGGGATACAATGATTTGAGGGAGGAATTACCGAGTGCTCGCTATCCGCCTGGCTAGATATGGCAAAAAGAAGATGCCGTGTTATCGCATCGTGGTGATCGATAAAAGGCGTCCCCGCAATGGCCGTTTCACCGAAATTGTGGGAACCTACGACCCACTCAAGAAACCGGCAGCAATTAAGCTGAATGCCGAACGGATCCAATACTGGCTCGCTCGCGGTGCGCAACCCAGCGACACCGTCCGGAGCTTCCTGGTGAAACAGAAGCCCGCCTAAGCGCTGCACTCCGGAAAGTCCCGTCTCTCATCTCATATTTTAGAAGGTTCCCATTAGCGGATCCTTCGTGCAGTGTGACGAGACAGGTGCAAGCGAAAATTCCTGCTGACTGCTGATCCTGCGAATGGCGGAGGGCCCATGAAGGAATTGGTTGAAGCCATCGCGAAAGCGCTCGTGGATAATCCTGAACAAGTGCAAGTTCGCGCTGTGGAGGGTGAACAAGTTACAGTTCTGGAACTTCGAGTTCATCCAACCGATCTCGGCAAAGTGATCGGAAGACAAGGCCGGACGGCAAAATCCATCCGCACCATCCTCGGGGCGGCTGGGATGAAACTCAAGAAGCGCCTGACGCTTGAGATTCTCGAGTAAGTGCTCCCAGAACCGTTTGCCCCGGTAACCCTTGCGCGCATTTTGCGTCCCTGGGGCCGGCGCGGTGAGGTAGCCGCCGAAATCCTGACGGATTTCCCCGAGCGGCTCACCGGGATGCGAGAGGCTTGGCTGGCAGGCGAGCGCGGCGCTCCTCGTGCCGCCAAGATCATTTCGTGCCGCATACATCTCGGCCAAGCGATTCTTCACTTCGACGGAGTTCAAACGATTTCGGACGCTGAAGGTCTGCGCGGGCTCGAGGTGCAGGTTCCGCTCGGCGAGCGGGCTCGCCTCGGAGAGGGCCGTTACTTCATCACGGACCTGGTCGGCTGCCGGGTTTGGGAACACGGCGCGACTGCTCCGCTCGGTACCGTGCAAGAGGTGCAGCGAGCTGGCGAAGCGGACCGGAGCCGGCTGCCGGAATCCTGGAACCTCGTCGTGGCCGGACCCGCCGGCGAACTGCTCATTCCGCTAGCGGCCGAAATCTGTACTCGCATCGACACCGCAGCACGGCGGATCGAAGTTCGGCTGCCCGAAGGTCTGCGAGAATTGAATGCTAGTTGAGCAGTGAATCGCAAATCGGTGTACTTTCATGCAGCAGCTCCAAATACAGTTGCCGCTCAGATGAAGTTCGATATCGTTACGATCTTCCCGGAATTCTTCGCCGGGCCTCTGCATCATGGAATTGTTCGCCGCGCGCGCGAATCGGGTCTGATCGATATTCGCGTGCACGACCTGCGGCAGTTCACTCAGGATCGGCACAAAACGGTGGATGATCGTCCCTTCGGCGGCGGAGAAGGGATGGTGTTGAAGCCGGAGCCGCTCTTCCTGGCTGTGGAAACAATCCTGAGCGAGTCCGCGCCGCGCAAACCGGAACGAGACGGTTCGCCGAACCAACCGCATGACACAAGCGTTGTGCTGCTTTCGGCCTCTGGGAAAATATTCGTGCAGGAGACCGCACAGCGATTCGCAAGTCTCGAGAGGATGATCTTATTGTGCGGCCGTTATGAAGGCGTCGACGAACGCGTGGCAGAGCACCTCGCAACGGATGAGATTTGCATCGGCGATTTTGTGCTTTCGGGTGGAGAACTCGCGGCGGCCCTGGTGATCGATGCGGTCACCCGGTTGTTGCCCGGTGCATTGGGGAATGAGGCCTCATCGTTACACGAATCGTTCTCGCTCGGGCGCAACTTCGCGGCACGGGACGAGCGGCCGGAAACACCAGCGGATGAAAAGCAACTCACCGAGAAGACGTGGCGTGTTCCTGCTTTGCTCGATTATCCGCACTACACGCGTCCTGCGGACTTCCGCGGCTGGCGGGTACCGGAGGTGCTGCTGAGCGGCAATCATGAAGAAATTCGGCGTTGGCGTGAGCGAGTTGCGCTAGAAAAAACCCGTCGCAACCGCCCCGACCTTCTCTCGAGAACGAACTCTTAGCCCGGACGATTGGGTCATAATTCCGGCCAAATTGTGAATTTGGCCTGTGCAGGATCAGGGGGATTCCGTTATAATTTACGGGACTTCTGTGGCGCTGGCCCCACCGTAGCGGGTCTGCCCGGGTGAATCACATATGAGTCGCATAATTGAGAAGGTCCGTCAGGACCAGACTCGCCGAGATATCCCCGCGTTCCGCCCCGGTGATAC
>Ga0210394_10008632_pt1 | contig 10431 bp, 5 predicted proteins | sample IncBWC12MmetaG_FD_160121 | JGI IMG/M metagenome (GOLD analysis project Ga0210394, IMG submission 160121) | Forest soil microbial communities from Barre Woods Harvard Forest LTER site, Petersham, Massachusetts, United States - Inc-BW-C-12-M | ecosystem: Environmental > Terrestrial > Soil >...
CACGGCGACCGGCGTCACCCAAATCATCACTGCGAACCTGCAACGCAGCGGCCTGTTCGCCCCGATCGATCCTACCGCTTTCATCGAAACCATCGCCAGCGTCGACACGGTGCCGCGCTTTCCCGATTGGCGCAACGTCAACGCGCAGGCGCTCGTCACCGGGGCGGTCACGCGGCAGACCGACGGGCGGCTGAAAGCCGAATTCCGGCTGTGGGACGTGCTCGCCGGCCAGCAACTGGCCGGTCAGCAGTATTTCACCACGCCGGACAATTGGCGCCGGATCGGTCATATCATCTCGGACGCGATCTACCAGCAGCTCACCGGTAACACCGGCTATTTCGACAGCCGTGTCGTGTTCGTCGACGAAACCGGGCCGGGTGAGCGACGCATCAAGCGGCTCACGATCATGGATCAGGACGGCGCCAACGTCCGCTATCTCACGCGCGGCGACGAACTCGTGCTCACGCCGCGGTTCTCGCCCTCGACCCAGGAAGTCACCTACATGGCTTACGGTACGGGCGATCCGCGCGTCTATCTCTACAATATCGAGACCGGCCAGCGTGAGGTTGTCGGCAATTTTCCCGGGATGAGCTTCTCGCCGCGGTTTTCGCCGGATGGCCAGAGCGTCATCATGAGTCTGCAAGAGGGCGCCAACGCCAATATTTTCGTCATGGATTTGCGCTCGAAGGCGACGACCCGGCTGACGAACACTCAAGCGATCGATACCGGGCCATCCTATTCGCCCGACGGTTCGCACATTTGCTTTGAGTCCGATCGCGGCGGTCAGCCGCAGATTTACGTCATGGCCGCGACCGGCGGTGCGGCGCAGCGCATCAGCTTCGGCGACGGCACCTATTCGACGCCGGTATGGTCGCCGCGCGGCGACTACATTGCCTTCACCAAAATCGCACAAAACATGTTCGCAATCGGCGTGATGAAACCGGATGGCAGCGGCGAACGTATCCTCACCGCGGGCTTCCACAACGAAGGCCCGACTTTCGCGCCCAACGGGCAGGTGATCATGTTCTTCCGCGATCCGGGCGGCGAATCGGGGCCTTCGCTGTTCACCATCGACATTTCCGGCCGCAACGAGCAACGGGTTCCGACGCCGAACTATGCGTCCGATCCGGCATGGTCGCCGCTACTGTCATAAAGGCGCGCGACAAGCGCGACGGTTCCATAGAGTCGCCGTATTGACGCCTCATTAACTATTGCAAAAGCTTTCCGGCGAATCCGCGGGGTCGAGGTATCTTTGCAAGGCCGCATCAAGGTTGACGGAACCTTCGCTTAACGAAGGCGCTGCTAGACCCGCTACGATCAAGCATGTCCGGTCACAATGTAAGTATGGAGGCACCGGAATGAACATGACGAATGCGATCCGTGGCGCCAAGTTCGTCGCCGTCATCATGGCAACGCTCGCGATCGCGGCGTGCGCCAAGAAAGATGATCAAACTGCCATGGCTTCGGCCGCGACGCCGGGCAGCCAGCAGGACTTCGTCGTCAATGTCGGCGACCGTGTCTTCTTCGATACCGATTCCTCCGAGCTTTCGGATCAGGCGCGCGGGACGCTCGACAAGCAGTCGCAGTGGCTCAATAACTACAACAGATATTCCTTCACCATCGAAGGCCACGCCGACGAACGCGGCACGCGCGAATACAATATCGCGCTCGGCGCCCGCCGTGCGGAGACCGTGCGCGAATACCTGATCTCGCGCGGGATCTCGGCGCAGCGCATGCGCACCATCTCCTACGGCAAGGAGCGGCCGGTCGCGCTGTGCAACGATATTTCCTGCTGGTCGCAGAACCGGCGCGCTGTGACCGTGCTCGATCAGAGTTCCTAAAGCCACACTCTGGATTTTTCGTTTGAGCATGACTTTTTCCGACCTTGCTTTGCCCGCCGAAGCGGGCTTCGCGAAGGCGGGAAGCCGGGTTCCACTTTTCGGAATCATGCGCTAGCTCGCAAGCAATCGGCGCCGTCACGGCGCCGATTGCATTTTGCCGCCGATTTATCCCCTCGTATGTTTGTCCTTGCCAACGCGGGGCCGAAGTCGGATCGTAGTGCTGCTGCCGCACGGCAGCGATTGTGTCACCATCGGCCTTCGCAGCGTATTTGAAAAAGGGTTCGGCCATGACCCTCGATTGGATTTCCCGCGTAACGCTCGTGCTGGGCGTTGCAGCCGGCGCCGCCGCCTGCGGCCAAAACAATCAATACGCTGCGCCGCCGCCGCCGAAGGTCACTGTCGCCGCGCCCGTCGAGCAAGAGGTCACGCGCTATTTCGAAGCGACCGGCAACACCGCGGCGGTCAACTCGGTCGATCTCGTCGCGCGGGTGCAGGGCTTCGTGCAGGCGATCAGCTATAACGACGGCGACTTCGTGAAAAAGGGCACGTCGCTGTTTACGATCGAGCCGGAGCCATACAAGCTCAAGGTGGATTCTGCGAAATCAGCCGTGGTCAGCGCTCAAGCCACGCTGACGCAAGCCGAGGCCGAATTTCAGCGCCAGGCCGCTCTGATTACGAAACAAGTCTCGACCCAGGCCAATTACGACAAGGCGGTCGCGCAGCGCGACTCGGCGCAAGCCGACCTGCAATCGGCACAAGCCAATGAACAGCAGGCCGAGATCAATCTCGGCTATACCAATGTAACCGCGCCATTTGACGGCGTAGTCTCAGCACGGGTGGTTTCGATCGGACAACTCGTCGGCGCGAGCTCGCCGCCGACGGTGCTCGCCACCATCGTTCAGCTCGATCCGATCTGGGTGAATTTCACCGCCAGCGAGCGCGACGTGCTGCAGGTGCGCGCCACTCTCGCCAGCCGCGGTGAGACCACCGCCGCTTTGCTAGGACTTCCCGTCGAAGTCGGATTGCAGAACGAAAGCGGGTATCCGCACAAAGGCAAGCTCGACTACGTGGCGCCGACCGTCGATCCGTCGACCGGGACGCTGGCGGGGCGCGCAAATCTGGAGAACGGCGATCATCTGCTCCTGCCCGGCTACTTCGTGCGTGTGCGTATTCCCTCGAAGCCGCAGCCGGCACTGCTCGTGCCCGACGTCGCGCTCGGCAGCGATCAGGGCGGCCGCTATGTGCTCGTGGTCAACAAGGACAGTGTCGTCGAGCAGCGCAAGGTCGAGCCAGGGCAGCTCGTCGGTGATCTGCGCGTCATCGAAAAAGGCCTCGCCAAGGACGATCGGGTCGTCGTCGGCGGCATCATGCGCGCGATCCCCGGCGAGAAAGTGGACGCCGAACAGCGCTCCGCCTCGGCGGCAAACTAGCGCGTGATGATCCGGCGATGATCTCGAAATTCTTCATCGAGCGTCCGGTTCTTGCGAACGTTCTCGCCATCCTCATGATTTTGATCGGCGCGGTCGCGCTCTACGCCCTGCCGATCGCGCAATATCCCGACGTCGTGCCGCCGACGGTCCAGGTGACCACGCGCTATCCCGGCGCCAGCGCGCGCACGGTGATGGATACGGTGGCGCTGCCGATCGAGCAGCAGGTCAACGGCGTCGAGAACATGATCTACATGCAATCGACCAGCGCGAGCGACGGTTCTTACACGCTCACAGTGACCTTCAAGATCGGGACCGACCTCGATGCGGCGCAGATCCTGGTGCAAAACCGAGTGGCGAGCGCGCTGTCGTCCTTGCCGCAGGCGGTGCAGGCGCAAGGGGTCACCGTGCAGAAGCGTTCGACCGCCATCCTTCTCTTCGTCACTTTGACGTCGCCGGATGATCGCTACGACAGCCTCTATCTCGCCAATTACGCGACCATCAATCTCAAGGACGAGTTGGCGCGACTGCCGGGGGTCGGCAACGTCAATGTGTTCGGCGCCGGCCAATATTCGATGCGGGTCTGGCTCGATCCGGAAAAGCTGAAGGCGCGCAGTCTGAACGCGCAAGACGTCGTGGCGGCCTTGCAACAGCAGAGCCAAGAGGTGACGGCGGGCCAGGTCGGCATGCCGCCGACGCCGCCCGGCGTCGGCTTCCAATACACGATCGAGCTGCCCGGCCGGCTCGCCGACGTCGCCGAATTCGAAAACGTCATCGTCAAGACCGGAAATAACGGCGAGGTTACGCGTGTACGCGATGTCGGCATGGTCGAGCTTGGGGCGCAGACCTACGGCCAGTATTTCACGCTCGACGGCAAGCAAGCGGCCGGCATCGGCATCTATCAATCGCCCGGCGCGAACGCGCTCGACGTCGAGCACCAGGTCAAAGCCAAAATGGCGGAGCTGGCGCGGCAATTTCCGCAGGGGCTCGTCTACTCGGTGCCGTTCGACACCACGGTGTTCGTCAATGCCTCGATCCACGAGGTCTACAAGACGCTCATCGAGGCGGCGGTGCTGGTGCTGATCGTCATTCTCGTCTTTCTCCAGGACTGGCGCGCCATGCTGGTGCCGGCGACGACGGTGCCGGTGACGATCGTCGGCGCTTTCGCGATGATGTGGGCGCTCGGCTTCACCGTGAATTTTTCCACGTTGTTTGCGATCGTGCTCTCCATCGGCATCGTGGTCGACGACGCCATCGTCGTGGTCGAGGGCGCCGCGCACAACGTCGAGAAGGGCATGAGCGGGCATGACGCGGCGATCCGCGCCATGGACGAATTGTTGGGGCCGATTATCGGCATTACGCTGGTCCTGATGTCGGTGTTCCTGCCGGCGGCGTTTCTGCCCGGCCTGACCGGGCGCATGTATGCGCAGTTCGCGTTGGTGATCGCGGCAACCGCGCTCCTTTCCGCCATCAACGCGGTCACGCTCAAACCGACGCAATCGGCGATGTGGCTGCGTCCGCCGGTCCCGCCCGAACGGCGCAACGTGTTCTACCGCGGCTTCAACGCGATCTATGGCCGTCTCGAGCGCGGCTATGCCGGTCTGATCCACCACATGGTCGAATATGCCGGGACGATGACGATCGTCGCGTTCGCGATCATCGCGCTTGCCGGCTGGGGACTGTCGCGCGTGCCGACCGGCTTTCTGCCGATCGAGGATCAGGGTTATGTGCTGGTGAGCGTCCAGCTTCCGGACGGCGCCTCGCTCGCCCGCACCAGCGACGCGCTGCAACAGGTTTCCGCGATCGCGCATAAAGACCCAAGCGTCGATCAGGTGATCGCAATCTCGGGCATTTCGGTTCTCGACAACAGCGCCACGCTTGCCAATGCCGGCGTCGCCTATGTGATACTCAAGGATTGGAGCGTTCGCGACGACCTGCGTACGATCTTCGCGCGGCTGACGCCGGCGCTCAATGCCGTCGATGGGCGTGTCGTCGTGCTGCCGCCGCCGCCGATCCAGGGCATCGGCAATGCCGGCGGCTTTACCATGCAGGTCGAGCTGCGCGACGGCTCTACCGATTTCGCCAAGCTGCAAAGCATCACCAATACGATCGTCGCCAATGCGCAGTCGCAGAGCGCGCTGCAGCGCGTCTCGACGCCGTTCCGCGCCGTCGCGCCGCAAATTCGCGTCGAGGTCGATCGCGTGAAGGCGCAGACCTTGCACGTTTCGGTCGATCAGGTGTTTTCGACCCTCGCGATTTACTTCGGCTCGACCTATGTCTCGCAGTTCAACAAGTTCGGCCGTGTGTTTCAGGTCTACGCGCAGGCCGATTCGAAGTTCCGGTTGCGGCCGCGGGATATCGAGAATCTTTCGGTGCGCAACCAGCAGGGTGACATGATCCCGCTGGGAACGATGGTCAAGATCGAGCCCATCGTCGGCCCGCCCTTGATCAGCCTGTACAATCTCTATCCGTCATCGAGCGTCATCGGACTGCCCGCGGCCGGCTTCAGTTCGGGCGAGGCGATCCGTCTGATGGAGCAGAATGCGGCGGCGACGCTGCCGTCCGGCACCGGCACCGATTGGACGGCAATGTCCTATCAGGAGAAGCTCGTCGGCAATCAGATGTATTTCGTGTTCGCGATGGCGATGCTGCTGGTTTATCTGGTGCTGGCGGCCCAATACGAAAGCTGGTACGCGCCGCTGGCAGTCATCCTTTCGGTTCCGTTGGCGCTGACCGGGCCGGTGCTGGTGCTCGAAATGCTGCGCATCGACAACAATCTCTACACGCAGATCGGCATCATTCTGCTCATTGCGCTGTCGGCCAAAAACGCCATTCTGATCGTCGAGGTCGCGCGCGAACACCGGGTCAACGACGGCAAGCCGATTTTCGAAGCGGCGGTGGACGCCGCCCGCGCCCGCTTCCGGCCGATCCTGATGACTTCGTTTGCGTTCATACTCGGTGTCGCGCCGCTCGTGATCGCGAGCGGCGCCGGCGCCAGCGCCCGCAAATCGATCGGCATCACCGTCTTCAGCGGCATGATTGCTTCGACGTGTCTCGCCGTTCTATTCGTGCCGTCGCTGTTCGTGGTGATTCAGCGGTTCGAGGAATGGCGCGCGTCACGTAAGACGCCGCGTATACAGCCCGCGGAATAGCCCGGCGGCCCACGGTCACGATGCGGCCGCCATGAAGTCACAGCTGGGGCCATAGTCACAATTTGGACGCAGGACGCGCTATGGTAAGGACGGGGAAACCACTGAAGAAAATGTCGACAGCGAAGAGCCGCTCCACAGCCTTGTTTGTGATCGCGCTCGCGTGCCTGCTGTGGACGGATTACGCCCGCGCGCAGGACACCCCGAGCGATCTCGTGACCCGCATCGACCGCCTGGAAGAGACGGTCCGCGATCTCACCGGGTCGGTGCAGGAATTGCAGTACCGCAATCAGCAACTTGAACAGCAAGTGCAGCAGCTGCGGGGCGGCGCGGCGCCGGTCGCCGGCCCGGCGCCGGCAGCACCACAGCGAGCGACGGTTTCCACTGCGCTGCCGCCGCCGACGGCAACACCGTATTCGCAGCCGGGCACGCAATATTCTCCACCGGCCGCGCAATATTCGCCGCCGGCTCCGACCGCCCAATACGCGCCCCCGCCACCTTATGGGACGCCGCCGGCGCCAGTGATTGCGGCCGCACCGCCGTTAGCGTCCGGCCATGACGCCTTTAACCCGGCGCTCAATCCGAGTGCGCCGGGAGCCCCACATCCGCTCGGCACCAGCACGACCGAAACGGAACCGCCGCCTGCGGCCCCCGATATGGGTGGGCCGGCTCAACCTGGTGCGCCGCTCAATCTGTCGAATCCTTCCGGGCCGCAGGCTGGCGCCGCGCCGGATGGCGCCCTGCCGCCGCCGCCAATGTCCAATCCTAATGCGACCGGCGCCATGCAACAGGCGTCGCTACCGCCGAACGCGACGCCCAAGGACGAATACGATCTTGCCTACGGCTACGTTGTGCAGAAGAACTATGGGCCCGCGGCGCAGACGTTCCGCGATTTCCTGCACAAATATCCCAGCGACCGGCTAACGCCGGAAGCGCAATACTGGCTCGGCGAAAGCCTGTTCGAGGATCAGAAATACCACGATGCCGCCGAAGCGTTCCTCGCGGTCTCGACCAAGTACGAGACGAGCGCCCGCGCGCCGGACGCACTGATGCGGCTCGGCGAATCGCTCGCCGCTCTGGGCGAGAAGGAAGCGGCCTGCGCTTCGCTCGGCGAGGTCTTGCGCAAATATCCGCACGCGTCGATCAGCGTAAAGCAAGGCGTTGACCGGGATCAGAAGCGTGTCCACTGCTGAGCGAGCCGTCGGCGACGACGAAGCGAACGCGCTGTTCTCCGGTCTTGAAAATCTGCGTGGACTCATCCTTGCCGTTTCCGGTGGTCCGGATTCGACGGCGCTTTTGCTGCTCGTGGCGCGCTGGGCGAAAGGGCGCGACCGCGCGCCAAAACTTCTCGCCGTCACCGTCGATCACGGACTGCGCGCAACGGCCGCCGCCGAGGCGGCTGCGGTCAAGCGCCTCGCGCGCCGCCTGAGCGTCGCGCATCGCACGCTGCATTGGCGCGGCAAGAAGCCCAAATCCGGCTTGCAGGAGGCCGCGCGCGACGCGCGCTACCGGCTCCTCGCGCAAGCGGCCAAGCGCGTCGGCTACGGACATATCCTGACCGCGCATACGCTCGACGATCAGGCCGAAACGGTGCTGTTCCGGCTCGCCCGCGGCAGCGGACTTGGCGGACTTGCCGGGATCAGCCATGCCTCGCCGCTGCCCAAGAGTTCTGCAATAAGCGCCAGCCCTTCAATGAACGCGGCGGGCACGATTTTTCTCGTTCGCCCGCTTCTTCGCATTCCCAAGACGCGGCTTATCGCAACGCTCGAAGCAGCCGGCGTCGCCTATAGCGAAGATCCAACCAATCGCGATCCGCGCTTCACGCGCGCCCGGCTGCGGACTTTCATGCCGGCTTTGGCGAAGGAGGGACTCGATGCGCGCGGCTTGGCGCGGTTGGCGGCACGGATGCGGCGCGCCGAAAGGGCAATCGAATTCGTCGTCGGCGCCGCGCGCGAGGCGCTGGCTCCTGGGCCGTGGCCGGAACGCGGTCCGGTCGTGTTCGAAACCGCGCAATTCGCGAGCCTGCCGGACGAAGTGGCGTTACGGCTTCTCGGCCGCGCCATCGCCCATGTCGGCGATGAGGGCCCTGTCGAGCTTGCCAAGCTCGAGACGCTTTATGACAGCCTGCGCCAGGCCGATTCCCGGCTGCGCCGCACCCTTGCCGGTGCGTTGGTTACCCTTGGCGGCGACCGGCTTACGGTCGAGCGCGCGCCCGCCCGGCGCGCCGCGGGCAAGCGGCGCGCTACCGCGCACCGCAATCCAGCTATTCGCGAGGACCGCAACCGGCGCTTTACGAAATAGCCGTATAATGGCGCGGTTGCCGATCGGGTTCCCTTGGCAGGGGGCGGGCAGGCCCCTACATTGCCTGGTATTGGGGACGTGAAGCCGCCACGATTTGGCGGCACGCATAATCCCCGTACTCCGCTCGGTCGGGGGGCCAAGGACAAGTGATGAACGCCAATCTGCGCAATTTTGCCCTGTGGGTCATCATTGTCCTGCTGCTGCTCGCGCTATTCACGCTGTTTCAGAATCCGGGCCAGCATACGACGGCGCAGGACGTCTCGTTCTCGCAACTGCTCAACGAGGTCGATCAGGGTCGCGTGCGCGAGGTCCTGATCCAGGGACCTGAAATCCACGGCACCTTCACCGACGGCCGCGCCTTCGAAACCTATGCGCCGAGCGACCCGACCCTGGTGCAGCGCCTCTACAATAAGGGCGTCTCGATCACGGCGCGTCCGCTGAGCGACAACGTGCCCTGGTTCGTGTCGCTGTTGATCTCGTGGCTGCCGTTCGTGGCGTTGATCGGCGTGTGGATTTTCCTGTCGCGCCAAATGCAAGGCGCCGGCGGCAAGGCGCTCGGCTTCGGCAAGAGCCGCGCCAAACTGCTGACCGAAGCGCATGGCCGCGTCACTTTCGAGGACGTGGCCGGCATCGACGAGGCCAAGCTCGATCTGCAGGAGATCGTCGAATTTTTGCGCGATCCGGCCAAATTCCAGCGGCTCGGCGGGCGTATCCCGCGCGGCGTGCTGTTGATCGGCCCGCCCGGCACCGGCAAGACGCTGTTGGCGCGCGCCATCGCCGGCGAGGCGAACGTGCCGTTCTTCACCATTTCCGGCTCCGACTTCGTCGAAATGTTCGTCGGCGTCGGCGCCAGCCGCGTGCGCGACATGTTCGAGCAGGCCAAGAAGAACGCGCCCTGCATCATCTTCCTCGACGAGATCGACGCCGTCGGCCGCCACCGCGGCGCGGGTCTCGGCGGCGGCAACGACGAGCGCGAGCAGACGCTGAACCAATTGCTTGTGGAGATGGACGGCTTCGAGGCCAATGAAGGCATCATCTTGATCGCGGCCACCAACCGGCCCGACGTGCTCGATCCGGCTTTGCTGCGACCGGGCCGCTTCGACCGCCAGGTCGTCGTGCCGAATCCCGACGTGGTCGGCCGCGAACAGATTTTGAAAGTGCACGTGCGCAAGGTGCCGCTGGCGCCGGATGTCGTGCTCAAGACGATCGCGCGCGGCACGCCCGGCTTCTCCGGCGCCGATCTCATGAATCTCGTCAACGAGGCGGCCTTGATGGCGGCCCGGCGCAACAAGCGCATGGTGACGCAGGTCGAGTTCGAGGACGCCAAAGACAAAGTGATGATGGGCGCCGAGCGCAAGTCGCTGGTGATGACGGAGGAGGAGAAGCTCCTCACCGCCTATCACGAAGGCGGCCACGCCATCGTCGCGCTCAACGTCAAAGCGACCGATCCGGTGCACAAGGCGACCATCATCCCGCGCGGCCGCGCACTCGGCATGGTCATGCAATTGCCCGAGCGCGATAAATTGTCGATGAGCCTCGAGCAGATGACCTCGCGGCTTGCCATCATGATGGGCGGCCGCGTCGCCGAGGAATTGGTGTTCGGCCGCGAGCGGGTGACCTCGGGTGCGGCTTCCGATATCGAGCAGGCCACCAAGCTGGCGCGGCTCATGGTCACGCGCTGGGGCCTCTCCGAGTCGCTCGGCACTGTTGCCT
>Ga0210394_10008633_pt1 | contig 10430 bp, 12 predicted proteins | sample IncBWC12MmetaG_FD_160121 | JGI IMG/M metagenome (GOLD analysis project Ga0210394, IMG submission 160121) | Forest soil microbial communities from Barre Woods Harvard Forest LTER site, Petersham, Massachusetts, United States - Inc-BW-C-12-M | ecosystem: Environmental > Terrestrial > Soil >...
CGGTGGATAAGTGATGCCGATGAAGCGATTCTGGGCCGAGCTGCGTTCGGTGACGGAGTCTCGATCGACCGGTCCGGCGTGCTGCTCGACGATCTCGTCGACCCGGCCGCGCACCCCGGGGGAGGCCCGGACCATCACTTTGATGGGGTAGTCGCACGGAAAGCTTAGACGCGGAGGGGTATGGTCGGTCATGGTCAACAGCAGTGTATTATGCCCCCGGCGGACCCCTGTAGGACCCGTCTGACAGGCTTGCAGCTTGAAATTCAGGTGGTTGTGCTACACTTTCCGCTGATCGTCGACCGTCCGTGTTTCGTTGTTCGAGGAGCCGAACCGCCTGCGATCATGGTGACAGGATCTACGCTTCGACGGCTCGTGAGACGCTCTCTCCCTGACCTGAGTGGTTGTTCCTGCCGTGTTGTCCGATCTTCAAGGATCGATCTGTTCCGGAGAGTGTGATTTTTATGGCGAAGATTTATGTAGGTAACCTACCGTTCACGGCCAGCGAGGCCGATGTGCGAACCCTGTTCGCGCAGCATGGCACCGTGGAAGCCGTGTCGCTGCCGACCGATCGTGAAACCGGTCGTCCGCGTGGCTTTGGATTCGTCGAGATGAGCCAGGCCGATGCCGCTCGTGCGATCCAGAGCTTGAATGGCTATTCGATGAACGGCCGTCCGTTGCGTGTCAACGAGGCCCAGGACAAGCCGCGCACTGGCGGTGGTCGTCCGGGCGGCGGTGGCTTTCGCGGCAACGGCGGCGGCGGCGGTGGCGGGCGCTGGTAAGCGCACTGCAATTCGCTGAACGCGCAAAGAAGGCCCGGGGAGACCCGGGCCTTTTTATTGGTGCCATGATGTTTCTGCCATGACCGCTCCCGCTCAGCAGTTGAAATTCCCGGGTCGCATCGGCCTCGGCACCTGGAAGATGGGTGCCTCGCGCGCCGACCGGGCAGGTGAGATCGCGGCCGTATCGCACGCCCTTGCGATCGGCTACCGCCTGCTCGATACCGCCGAGATGTACGCCGAGGGCGGTGCCGAGCGCGTCATCGGCAGCGCGCTGAAGGATTTCGGTGCCGCGCGCCGGCAGGAATTGTTCATCGTCAGCAAGGTGCTGCCGAATCATGCCTCGCGCGCCGGCACCATCCGCGCCTGCGAAGCCTCGATCGCACGCATGCGCTGCGAGTATCTCGACCTGTATCTGCTGCATTGGCGCGGATCAGACCCGTTTCGCGAAACTCTGCGCGGTCTCGACGGACTGCGTGAGCGAGGACTGATCCGCCACTTCGGCGTCAGCAATCTCGATCTCGATGACCTTGTCGAATGGCTCGAAGCCGAGCAGGCCCTTGGGCTGACGTCCGGCATCCAGTGCAATCAGCTCTATTATTGCCTCGAAGCACGCGCAATCGAATTTGCGCAGTTGGCGTGGCAGCGCCAACGCGGCATTCAGACCATGGCGTATTCGCCGCTCGGCCAGGGTGCGCTTACCGATCATCCGGTGCTGCGTCAGATCGCGGCCGAGCGCGGACTGAGCGCCGCGCAGATCGCGCTGGCCTGGTCGATCCGCCATCCCGACGTGGTGGCCATTCCGAAGTCAGTGCAGCCGCGGCGCATCGAAGAGAATTTTGCCGCGGCGCAGATCGCGCTCACCGCGGCCGAACTGGCGCTGCTCGATCGCGCTTTTCCGCCGCCGCGTTCGCAGCGACCGCTGCCGACCACCTGAGAGCGTGTTGGCGTGAAGGTCTTTCATTGCAGTCATTGCCGTCACGTGGTGTTCTTTGAGAACACGCAATGCGTGAACTGCGGCTACGCGCTCGCGTTCGTGCCGGATCTCGCCGTGGTCGCTGCAATGGAGTCACGCTCGAACGGTCTGTGGCGCACCGAGCTGCGCGGCGTGGGCCGCCGCCGGTTTCGACCGTGCCGCAACTACAGCCAGGAGAATGTCTGCAACTGGGCGGTACCGGCCGAAGACCCGCAACCGCTGTGCGAATCCTGCCGGCTCACGCAGGTAATTCCGAATCTCACCGTCGAGGGGAATCGGGAGGCCTGGTTCAAGCTCGAAGCGGCCAAGCGGCGGCTGATTTACTCGCTCAAGCAGCTGCGCTGTCCGATCGAGAACCGCATCGATCACCCCGAGCATGGCCTGGCCTATGAGTTCCTGAGCGATGACGACTCGGGCAAGCCGGTACTGACGGGACACGCGCATGGCGTGATCACGGTCAATATCGCCGAAACCAATGACGCCGAGCGCGAGCGCCGCCGGCTGCAGATGGGCGAACCCTACCGTACGCTGCTCGGACATTTCCGGCACGAGATCGGGCACTACTATTGGGAGCGGCTCATCAACCACAGCGGCCGGCTCGAACAGTTTCGCGCTCTGTTCGGCGACGAACGCGCCGACTACGCGGCCGCGCTCAAGGCGCATTACGACACCGGACCGCCGGCCGACTGGGCGCAGCACTTCGTCAGTGCCTACGCGACCTCGCATCCGTGGGAGGACTGGGCTGAAAGCTGGGCGCACTACCTGCATATGACCGACATGCTCGATACCGCGGCCGACTGCGGGCTCTCGCTCAGCCCTAAGCGCCGTGACGAGCCGACGCTGCTGCGTGCGCGCAGCGGCGCCGAGGAACCGTTCGAGCGTCTGATCGCGGATTGGTTTCCACTGTCATACCTGCTCAACAACCTCAATCGCAGCATGGGCCTTGCCGATGGCTATCCGTTCGTGCTCACCACGCCGGCAATCGCGAAGCTGCGCTTCGTGCATGAGATCATCGTCGGCGCCTCGTAGCGGGAGCCCCTGGCGGGCGCTGATGAGCGCGGTGCTGCTGGCGGCAATGCCGGCGGGGCGCGCGGCGACTCCAACGGCCTGTGCCTACCTGGCAGAGACGATGGCTCATCAGCCTGGGGCTGCGGTGCTGCTGGCGAGTTATCCGGATGCTCCACCCGGGCCACTCAAACAGGCTGCCTTCGTATACGACAACGCCGTCGCTGCGATCGCGCTCTTTAGTTGCGGCCAGCCGGCGCAGGCGCGTCGCATTGGCGATGCTCTGCTGCTGGCATTGGATCACGACCGCTACTGGCGCGATGGCCGTCTGCGCAACGGCTACGCCGCAGGCGGCGTGAGCGCTGCGCCGATCCAACTTGCCGGCTGGTGGGACAGCAAGGCGCAGCGCTGGCTCGAAGATGACTACCAGGCCGGCAGCGACAGCGGCAATCTCGCCTGGGCGATGCTGGCGTTGCTGACGCTCGATCAACAAGCCGGTGGCCGCTACGCGCGCGGAGCGGCGCGGATTGCCCGATGGCTCGAGCCGCTGCGCGATCGGCGCGGCGCCGGCGGATTCACGGGCGGCAGCTTCGGATCGGAGGCTGTGCAGCGACGATTGCTGTGGAAATCGACCGAGCACAATGTCGATCTGGCCGCGGCCTTTGCCCGCTTCGCCGCAGCGAGCGGCGATGCCCACTGGCTTGCGCTGTCACAGGCCGCCGCGGCCTTCGTCGATGCCATGTGGGATGCACCGCGCGGCGCGTTTGCCGCCGGCACGGCGCAGGACGGCGTGACGCGCAATCCACTGCTGGCGCTCGACGCACAGGTCTGGCCGCTCCTGGCGCTGCCCGGTGCGGTCGCACGCTATGGCGAGGTGGTGACGCACGGCCTGCAGCGCCTGCGCACGGATAGCGGTGGGGCGGCGGGTTACGCGTACAGTGACGCCGGCGTCGGCCTCTGGACCGAAGGTACGGCCCAGGTAACGCTGCTCGAGCGACTGAGCGGTCACAACGCGGCGCGTGCGGCACTGGCCGCGATCGAGACCGCGCGCGTGCCCGGCGGTGGCTACTACGCGACGACGGTGCCAGCACTGCCGACGGGCTTCATGCTCGACACGGATCCGACCCAGCCCCGTGCCTATCTGCATCTCGAACATCTGGGTGCAGCCGCGTGGGTGGCATTGGAAGAGCAGGGATTCAATCCCTTCACCGGCAATCGCCGCCTGCCGCCCTGAGCGTGGCATCATGACTTCCTTTTCAGGAGTAATCGTGCAGCCCCTGGTCAGCACCGAGTGGCTAGCGCAGCAGCTGGGCGCCCCCGATCTGCTGGTGTTCGATGCCTCGTACTACTTGCCGGCCGAACGGCGCGATGCGCAATCGCTCTACGCCGCGGGGCATCTGCCCGGAGCGCGTTTCTTTGACATCGACCTGATTGCCGATACCGAATCGTCGCTGCCGCACATGGCGCCGACGGCGGCGCGTTTCGAACGGCTGGTCGGAGCGCTCGGCGTCAGCAACCGGCACCGCGTGCTGTTCTATGATCAGAAGGGCATCTTCTCGGCGGCGCGTGGCTGGTGGCTCATGCGTCTGTTCGGTCACGAACGCGCCGCCGTGCTCGATGGCGGCCTGCCGAAGTGGCGGCGCGAGGGGCGCGCGCTCGTATCCGGCAGCGAGCCCGCCGCCATTCCCGGCGTGTTCCGGGCGGCCTACAACGCGCGCTACCTGCGTGGGCTTGGCGACGTGCTGGCCAACCTCGAGGGCGCGCACGAGCTGCTGCTCGACGCGCGCTCGGGCGACCGGTTCTACGCGCGCGCGCCCGAGCCGCGCGCGGGCCTGCGCAGCGGCCATATCCCCGGCAGCCGCAGCCTGCCGTATTCGGAGTTGCTTCAGAACGAGGAGACCATGCTGGCGCCCGCGTCGCTGCGCGAGCGCTTCGCCGCGGCAGGCGCAGGTCCCCACAGCGCCGTGATCACCAGTTGCGGATCGGGGCTCACAGCCGCGGTGCTGAGCCTCGGTCTCGAAGTGGCGGGACTGCCGAGTGGCGCACTCTACGACGGCTCGTGGGCCGAGTGGGGCGCGCGCGAGGACACACCCATCGAGTGCTGAGCCGTCCTCTGGCACGCTGCTGATCATTCTGTTGATCTTCGTCTTCATGGGCGTGCTGTAACTCTTGCCGGCGACGCGTGGCGCCTGGCGCCACGATCGCTTAGGGTAGCGTTTTGTCGTCAGCGTGCCGGCTATGTCGTCCATTTCCGAAACCAGCGGCCAGAACAATCCGCCTGGCGCGCCCGCGGCTCCGATCGATGGCCGCCGGGTGATCGCGATCTTCAAGTTTCTGAAGGCGCTGCTGCTGATCCTCACGAGCTATGGCGTGCACAAGCTGCTCGATCCGGATCTGGTCGAGAAGATCCGCCTCTGGTCGGCCACGGTGACGGATCGGGTCGATCAGCGACTGATTCTGCGGGCACTGAGCTGGGTCGAGGGCCTGGGCGCCGACAAGCTGCATCTTGTAATCGCCGTGACGGTTGCCTACACCGCCGTGGTACTGATCGAGGGCACCGGTCTGTGGATGCGTAAGCGCTGGGCCGAATGGGTCACGCTCATCGCAACCTGCTCGCTGATCCCGTTCGAGCTCTGGGAAGTGACCCAGCGGCCGCCGGGCCACAAGTGGACGGTGGTCACGACGCTGGCGGTCAACCTGCTGATCGCGGCCTACCTGGCGTACCTGCTCCGCACCGCGCGGCGGCACGTGCCGCCGGCGCCCGCCACCTAAAGCGTACGATCTGCGCCCATGGGCGCTATGCGTGGGACTGATCGTGGCGCTGGCGATGCTGGCGCGGCTATGCTTCACGCTCTGATATGGATGCCATGATCCGACATACGGGGGGATGTCACTGCGGCAAGGTCCGGTTCGAAGTGCTGGCACCCGCAGCGCTCGAGGTCTCGGATTGCAACTGCTCGATCTGCGCCAAGTCCGGCTTTCTGCACCTGATAGTACCGAGCGGGCGCTTCCAATTGCTGTCCGGCGCCGAGCAGCTTTCGGACTACCGTTTCAACACGGGCACGGCGCGGCACCTGTTTTGCTCCATCTGCGGAGTCAAGTCGTTCTACGTGCCGCGGTCGCATCCGGATGGCTTCAGCGTCAACGCCCGCTGTCTCGATCCCGGCACTGTCCGTTCGATGCATGTGACGCCCGTCGACGGCCAGCACTGGGAGCAGCAATTCGCATGAGCAACTACACGGTCTATGGCATGTCGAGCTCGGGCAATTGCTACAAAGTGCGGCTGCTGCTCGAGCAGCTCACGATTCCCTATCGCTGGATCGAAATCGATACGCGCAGCGGGGCGACGCGCTCGAGCGAGTTTCTAGCCAGGAATCCGAACGGCCGCGTGCCGCTGCTCGAGCTTGCGCGGGAGCAGTATCTGGCCGAATCGGATGCGATCCTGTTCTATCTCGCCGAGGGCACGGCATTCTGGCCTCAGGACCGGCGCGAACGTGCCGAAGTGCTGCAGTGGATGTTTTTCGAGCAGTACAGCCACGAACCCTTCATCGCGGTAGCGAGATTCATCTGTGCCTTTCTGCCGGCGCAGGACCCGCGCCGCAGTGAACTGCCGCGCCTGCACGAGCGCGGCGCGCAGGCGCTGGCGGTGATGGAGCGGCACCTGCAGCGCCGTTCGTTCCTGGTGGCCGAGCGTTATTCGATTGCCGACATCGCGCTCTATGCCTATACCCATGCGGCCGGCGAAGGCGGCTTCGATCTTGCGGCCTATCCTGCCATCGGTGCCTGGCTCAGGCGCGTCGAGGCGCAACCGCGCTATGTGCGCATGCCCTCGGCGCCGACGCCGCCGGCATGAACGAGGCGGAGATCGCTGCCACGCTCGGCGCGCGCGCCGGCTAGCGCTCGGGCGCAGCGGCCTGCAGCGCCTGGCGAAGTTCGCGCACTTCGGCGCGTAATGCGCGCACCTCCTGCTCCAGGGCCGCGAGGCGTCCGGCCGGGGTGGCGCCTGCGGTGCCGGCGAGGTCGGCGTCCGCCGGAGGGACCGCCGCGGGCTGCGGCTCGCCGCCGAAGAGATGCGCATAACGCGCTTCGCGTTTGCCCGGCTCGCGGCCTATTCGCACCACGCACGCGCCGCTTTCGAAGCTCGCCAGGTGCTGCAGCGCCGTCTCGACCTGCGTCATATCGGCGATTTCGGCCATGCGCGCGGCGCGTGTGCGCAGCTCGCCCGGGGTCTGCGGGCCGCGCAGCAGCAGCTCGCAGATAATCGCGCGCTCCTGCGGCGTGAATTGCAGCGCGCTGAACTCGGTGTTGCAGAAGCGCTGCTGATATTTAGCGACGCGGCTGCCGAAGCCAGACTTATCGAGCACCAGGTGCTTGCGCATCAGCGCATCGATCAGTTCCTGCACCGTGCGGTCGGTGAGCTCCAGCACCGGGTCGCGGTTGCTCTTCTGGTTGCAGGCCAGCAGCAGCGCATTCAGCGACAACGGATACTGTTCGGGGGTCGTGACCTGCTTTTCGATCAGGCTGCCGATCACGCGCGCTTCGAGAGGCGAGAGTTGCGGAATCATGCGGCATTATAGGCGCTGTCATGGATAACAAGACGCCGACGGCTGCCGAGCTGCTCACCATCGCGCGCGGCACGCTGTCTTACTACGAGCGGGACGCGGAGCAGTTTCGCGCCGGCACCCGCGATCACGACGTCAGCCAGAACATCGCGGCCCTGTTGCGGCATATCGTCGGCGAGCCGCCGTTCACGATACTCGACTTCGGGTGCGGCCCGGGTCGCGATCTGCGTGCGTTCGCGGCCCTCGGGCATACGGCCATCGGACTGGAGGGCGCGGCGCCCTTCGTGGTCATGGCGCGCGAGAGCGGTTGCGAAGTCTGGCAGCAGGATTTCCTGAATCTGGAGCTACCGCCCGCCCGCTTTCACGGCATATTCGCCAACGCCTCGCTGTTTCACGTGCCATCCGCGGAACTGCCGCAGGTGCTGCGGCGTCTGCACGCGACGCTGCGCCCCGGAGGCGTGCTGTTCAGCTCCAATCCGCGCGGCAACAACGAGGAGGGGTGGAATCGCGGGCGCTACGGTGCCTACCACGATCTCGATTCCTGGCGCCGTCATCTCTCGGCCGCGAACTTCACCGAGCTTGAGCACTACTATCGACCCGCCGGCCTGCCGCGTGAGCAGCAGCCGTGGCTCGCGAGCGTGTGGCGCACGCGAGCAGGCTGATCAGTCGGCCGACAGCGACCAATCGACCGCGGCGCGCGCGTGAATGGCCGTGGTGTCGAACAGCGGCACATTCGCGTCGCCGGCGCAGATCAGCGATGCCAGCTCCGTGCAGCCGAGGATGATCGCCTGTGCGCCCTGCGCCACCAGCTCTCCCATGATGCGACGGTACTGCGCGCGCGAGGCGTCGATCACTCGGCCTAGGCACAATTCATCGAAGATGATGCGGTGGGCGAGCTCACGGTCGCCGGGGCCCGGTGTCAGCACGGCGATGCCGCGGGCATCGAGTCGCTCGCGAAAAAAGGGCTGCTCCATCGTAAATCGCGTGCCGAGCAGACCGACCGTGCGCAAACCGGCGCGCAGAATCTCGGCCGCCGTGACATCGACGATGTGCAGCAGCGGTATGCGGACGGCCGCCTCGATGGCGGGAGCGACCTTGTGCAGCGTGTTGGTGCAGAGAATCAGGCTCTCGGCGCCAGCGGCCTCGAGCGAGCGGGCTGCGCCAGCCAGGAGCGCCCCGGCGGCGTCCCAGTGACCGGCCTGCATGAACCGCTCCATCTGGTGAAAATCGATGCTGTAGAGAACCAGCGTCGCGGAATGCAGACCGCCGAGCCGTTCCCTGACGGCCTGATTGATCTGGCAATAGTAGGGGACGGTGGATTCCCAGCTCATCCCGCCAATGAGGCCGATGATCTTCAATCAATCGGCCCAGTACGACTCGATGAGCCCGCGCATGCGCTGCCACATCGGCCCGGGACGGCCGTTGCCGACGGGTTGGCCGTCGAGACTGGTGACCGCGAGGACCCCGCGGGTCGAGGCGCTGAGCCAGACTTCATCCGCGCTGCGCAGTTGCGCCTCGCTGACCGGGGTGCTGCGTCGCTCGATGCCGTGCGCGTCGGCAAGCTCCTCGATCAGGCTGCGCGTGGTTCCGGGCAGCAGGCGGTTCGAGTTCGGCGGCGCGCGCACCTGCTGCGCAACCACGATGTAGACGGTCGATGAGCTCGCGTCGGTGAGCCAGCCGTCGCGCAGCAGAATAGTCTCGGCGGCGTCGGCTTCGACGCTCTGCTGCCGCAGCAGTACGTTGGCGAGCAGCGATACCGACTTGATGTCGCAGCGCGCCCAGCGAGTGTCCTCGGCGGTGATGCAGGCGACGCCGCGCTCGAGGGTTACGGTGCTCGTCACCGGCAGCGGCGAGCAGAAGGCAAAAACCGTGGGCTCGAGCTCGGGCAGCGGCGCGTGGTTGCGCCCGTACTCGGCGCCGCGGGAGACCTGCAGATACACGTACAGATCTCCGCTGCCGTTGGCCTCGATCAGCGCCTCGATCAGCGCGCGCCATTGTTGCTCGCTGTACGGATTGCGGATGCGAACCTCGCCGAGACTGCGGGCCAGGCGCGCGAGATGCGATGCCAGGCGGCGCGCGCGACCGCGGCGAGCCGCGATCACTTCATACACGCCGTCGCCGAACAGGAAACTGCGATCGAGTGGCGAGATACGTGCCTCGCGCAGCGGCAACAGGCTGCCGTTGAGATGGCAGACCGGCAGCGGGTCAGGCATGCGCGGCTACTTCTGGAACCACAGCAGGACGGTGTCGCTGAGCCGGCTCCAGATGCCGCCGGTCGGGACGTCGACCGTTGGATATAGCGGCACCGAGGCGACGGGCTTGCCATCGACCGTGACCTGTAACTCCCCGACCGCCGTCGTGGTGCTGAGCGGCGCCACCAGCGGATGGCGCACGCTGGCACTGGTCTGGATGGTGCCGGCCTGCCCGCGGGGTATCACGAGATTGATGTCGCTTGCAGGGCCCACCGGGATGAATCCCTCCGCAGCCTTGAAAACGCGCGGCTTGAGCACCACGGTGCCGCGCTGCTTGACGTTGACGGTCTCATAGAAGGTGAAGCCGTAGTTGATCAGCGCCGCACTCGCATCCTCGCGCGCCTTGATGCTGTGCGAGCCCATGACCACCGCGATCAGCCGCATGTTCTGACGATTGGCCGAGCTCACCAGGCAATAGCCGGCGCTGTCCGTGTGGCCGGTCTTCATGCCATCGACGCTGGGATCGCGCTCGAGCAGACCGTTGCGGTTATCCTGTTTGATGTTGTTCCAGATGAACTCGCGAATGGAGAACCAGGCGTAGTACTCGGGGTATTCGCGCACCAGCGCCGAACCGAGCCGCGACAGGTCGCGTGCGGTGCTGTAGTGCGTTGGCGAGGGCAGGCCGCTGCTGTCATCGAAGTGCGTGTTGGTCATGCCCAGCCGCCTGGCATACTCGTTCATGAGCTGGACGAACGCTGGTTCGGTGCCTCCGACGCGCTCGGCCAGCGCGATCGTGGCGTCGTTGCCCGATTGCACGATCATGCCCTTGATCAGGGTCTCGGCCGGTACCTGGCTGCCTACCTGCACGAAGGTGCGCGAGCCTTCGGCCCGCCAGGCGTGCTCGCTGATCGTGACCATT
>Ga0210394_10008634_pt1 | contig 10429 bp, 9 predicted proteins | sample IncBWC12MmetaG_FD_160121 | JGI IMG/M metagenome (GOLD analysis project Ga0210394, IMG submission 160121) | Forest soil microbial communities from Barre Woods Harvard Forest LTER site, Petersham, Massachusetts, United States - Inc-BW-C-12-M | ecosystem: Environmental > Terrestrial > Soil >...
TTTGAAATCTGCGATCACTCCATCTTTCATGGGCTTGATAGCCACTACGTTACCGGGCGTCCGGCCGAGCATATCCTTGGCCTCACGGCCGACAGCTACCACTTCGCTCGTATTTTTGTTGATCGCGACAATGGACGGTTCATTGACTACGATGCCTTTACCTTTGGAAAATACCAGCGTGTTTGCGGTTCCCAAATCGATGGCCAGATCGGATGAAAACAGGCTGAAAACGGATCGAAGGTTGTAGCCGTTTTTACTGATCATTCTTATTCCCGCGCCGTTTGTGGCCACGGTTCCCCTTTGCCGGCGACACAGTTCTTATGGAATCACGATAGGCACGCGCTTGATGGCCGTGCCCCCGCGACGATTCTGCCCGGTCACCACGATCTCGTGACTGCCACGCGAGAGCGGCTGCGTGAAGTAGCGGAAATGGCCATCGCGCTGGATGTCTGCCACCGCTTCTCCATTGATAATCAGCGCCGCGTTAGGCTCCGTTCGCCCCATGAGCTCCACCACGCTGCCGTGCAATTGCGTGCCATCTACCTCCAGGAGCATCTCATCGGTCTTGCCTTGGGCGATCAGCGTAAACCTGAAGGCATCGCTTGGCGCGCTCTCTTTCTTGTGGGCGTCGATTGCTGTGACGTTCCAGTAATAATCGGCCGGCTCGAACCCGCTCAGGTCCGCGCTTGTCCCGGTGACCGTTTTCTCGGCGGCGATACGCGTAAACATTGAGTTCGTGCTGACGCGCAGGCTGTAACTCACCGCATCGGGAATCGCCGCCCAGGCGAAGTGCACCGTAGCGTGCTTCGGATCTGCTTCGATCAGCGGCTGGAGGTTTAAAGGCGACGTCAAGGCGGGTGGCGCAAGCACGGTGGTCTTCGTTATCGCGCCACTCGACGAATTAAAATTCACGCGTTCCCACTCGCCGATGGACACGTGTTGATTGCCAACCTGCATATCCGCCCCGCCGGAGGAAACCGTTATCTGGTGTTCGTCCGTATTGGGATCCGTGCGAACTGCCGCGCGGCTATTTTCCTGCAATGATGCTCGGGCGTTCGCGAAAGAGACCTCGGCACGCGATCGCGGCGATTGCCATGTCCCCGTAGCCAAATCTACGGCGCCGGAACTGATGTGCACGCCCACGCTGGTCGTCTGATCGCGATCGATGAAATTCTGTTCCACCGTCACAAAAGAATTTGATTTGATCGTATAGGTTGTGCCGTCCACGAAGGTGAGCCTTGCCGCGCCGTCGTCACCGGTGCGAATCAAATCTCCCCGGTCAAGCGTGCTACGGTAATCGGCATTTTCCCAGGTGACTGAGTTAACGCGCTTTATTTCCACCTTACCATCGAGGTTAACGAAGCGTGCCTGATTCTGCGCTAAAGCGCCGGCATTGGACGGGGCGGATCCCAAGTTGTGCGACACGCGGTCCAATGTCCTGACCAGCCAGGCGGGCCGAGCGAGGTACACACCCGCGCACAGAATAATCACCACCAACACAACGTAAGTGATCACCGTTCGGTAACTGATCGCAGTCCAATAAACTTCAATGGCCGGACCTTTGCCGTGTTTTGCCGAACCGAGCTGTCGCGAATCAGGCATAAAAACGTGATTTTTACGCTGGTTTTGCAATCTAGCACACGGTATAGGGGGTCGCAAGACAACGACTTAGGGGTGTTGCTCCTACCTGCAACATCGGGCGCAGTCGCCTGAAAACCGGCAGTGGCCCTTGGTCTGATTTTCGGGATTTCGCGTTTGAGCACAGGGGCCAGCTGTCCTATAATCAGGGTTTCAAGACAACAAAAAGCGCGCTGCATGATGGCTGGAAGTTCCTCTGCGTGCTAGCAAGGTGGCGGTAAAGTGTTCAAATCATTACATAAGAAAAACCTCGGCGTCCGGATCATGCTCGGAGTGATCGTCGGACTGCTCGGCGTCGGCATGCTGCTCTATCTCATTCCTGGGCAAGGCACAGACAGCGTCTCTGCCGCTGACGTAGTGGCGACGGTGGATAACCAATCGATCACCGTTACGGATATTCGTTCACAGTTGGGACGTATTGAGCGCACTGGCGCCATTCCCGCTGCGCTGGAGCCCTTGTACGCGCAGCAAGTCCTTAACGAATTGGTGTTCCAGAAAGAGCTGGCCATCGAAGCCAAACAACTCGGAATTACCGTTACCGACCAGGAGCGCGCAGATCGCATCCGGCAATTAGTTCCCACGGCGTTCGTGGGCGGCACCTTTGTGGGCAACGATCAATACGCGGCGCAGGTGGAAGCAGCTTCGGGGATGGGAGTCCCGGAATTTGAGGATCTCGTGGGTCAGGGATTGCTCGAGGAGAAGTTCCGCGAGCTCGTTACCGACGGCATGTCCGTTTCGCCCGCGGAAGTGCAACAGGAATTCCGGCGCCGCAACGACAAGATCAAGATCAGCTACGTAGTCGTTAAGCCCGAAGATTTGCAGTCCAAAATCGAAGCGAGCGACACCGATCTTTCTGCCTATTTCGAGAAGAATAAAGGGAGATATAACGTTCCGGAGCGGCGCGTCGTGCAGTACGCGTTTCTTGATCTCGAGCAGCTTCGGCTTCACGCCAATATTTCTCAAGATCAAATTCGCGCCTATTACAACGACCACTTAGATCGCTATAAACAGCCGGACCGTGCCCACGTGGCGCATATCTTGTTCAAGACGGTAGGCAAGACCGATGCGGAATCCGAAGAAATCCGCAAGAAGGCCGAAGACGTTCTGAAAAAAGCCAAGAGCGGCGCGAATTTTGGCGACCTTGCCAAGCAATACTCCGAGGACACGAGCAAAGACAAGGGCGGCGATCTCGATTGGATCGTGCGCGGACAAACCGTTCCCGAATTCGAGCAAGCGGCTTTCACCCTGCCGATCGGATCGGTTTCCGATCTGGTGAAGACCCAATACGGATTCCACATCGTCAAGGTTCTCGATCGTCAGGCTGCCCGTACGCAGACGCTGGACGAAGTCTTTCCGCAAATTTTGGGCGCTCTGCAGGAAGATCAGGCGCAGCGCGCGGCCGAGGATCTTTCCGGGCAGATTTCGGCCGAGATCCGCCGGTCGGGTCGCGTTTCTATCGACGATTTAGCGAAAAAGTTCAATTTGAAATTGGGACAAACGCCGCCTCTCGAGGCGAATCAGCCCATTCCAGAGGTTGGCAATTCCCCGGAACTCGCCGAAACGGTTTTCCGCCTGCGCCCCGGCGACGATAGCTCTCCCGTCCACACAGACAAGGGTTATGTTGTTATTTCGGTCAAAGAAGATCAGCCGGCTCATCCCGCCACACTTTCCGAGGTTCATGACCGGGTCTTGGCTGATTATCGGCACGAGAAGGCAACTGATCTCGCAAAAGCCCGAGCGGAAGACCTGGCGAAGCGTGCCAAGTCCGGCGAGGATCTGACCAAAGCAGCGAAGGCGCTTGGCTTGGAAGCAAAAACGAGCGATCTTTTCTCTCGCACGGGCTCAGTAAGCGATCTCGGAGGCGCCGCGCAACTTGGCCCGGCGTTCAGCCTGTCCGTTGGCCAAACCAGTGATGCGGTTTCTCTGGGCGCAAATTGGGCCGTGTATAAAGTCCTCGACCGCCAAGATGCCAACCCCGCGGATATGGCGAAGCAACAGCAGGACGTTCAACAGCAGCTTTTGGATGCGCGCCGCACCATGGCCTTTGAGGCTTTCCGCAAGTCTCTTGATAACAGCATGAGGCAGGGAGGGAAGCTGAAGATGAACGCCGAAAATCTCAGGCGCATTACCACGCCGTCGAGTTCCTAAAAAGCTTCAGTCGAAACCTTAGCTTCAATTAATGCTTCGCCTGGGATCTGGGCTGGCGGCGGACCTGTTTAGCAGGCACGTCCAAAATCAACGTTACTTCTCGCGCAAAATAATTTCTCCCGAACCGATGCACTGATCGTTGAGCCACAGCCTGTAACGAAATGAGCCGGGCTTGGTTCCGGGACGGGGAGGTCCGCTCAGCAATCGCATGCCCGCCGGAGCTTGAAAGATATTCGACGCAAAGGGCGAACGGTTGGGGTCGAACTCGACCTTCAATTGCCCCTCCCCTGCGACCCACGCCACCTGGTCCGAAGGCCCAATCACCATCGCCGCCGGGATCACTCCGACTAAAATTGTTTTCTCAGCCATAGAGTATGTCCATTTCAGGACAGTGCGCGAAGATAACACACTCTGAATTCCCGCCGAGAGATTTTCGGAGCGTTCACCTGTCCGTCGGGTCAGGCGCTTTTTTGTAACTTATCTGGGTGAATTGCTTGACGCTTCTCAAACGAACGCCCATACTCGAATCATAGTCATTACCACATTAGAGCGCCCCGACTGCGTGTGTCCCTGCGCTCAGAAAGAACTCCGGGAACCAATTCCGGGCTCGAGGGAACACCATGGCATTCGGCTGGATTACTCTGAAAAGCGGCGATCGCATCTCGCTTCTCCGTTCTTCTCCTTTCTTCCTCGTTCATCTCGCTTGTCTCGCGGCATTCTTTTTAAAGTTCCACTGGTCGTATTTGGTTGTTTGTCTCGCCCTGTATTACATCCGCATGTTTTGTGTGACGGCGGGGTATCACCGCTATTTTTCGCATCGTTCATTTAAGACGAGCCGCGCCTTTCAATTCGTAATGGCGCTTGTAGCGACCATGTCCACGCAGAAGGGTGTGCTTTGGTGGGCCGCCAATCACCGCCATCATCATCGCCATTCGGATATGGACGAGGATCTGCATTCCCCCACGTTGCGCGGCTTTCTTTATGCGCATGTGGGCTGGATCTTGTCCGATCGTTATAACCAAACAAAGACAGAACTGATTGGCGATTTCAATAAATATCCCGAGTTGCGCTGGCTGAACAAATACCACGTCGTCCCGCCCGTCATTCTCGCCGTTAGCATGTTTCTCGCCGGCGGCTGGGGTCTACTCGTTTGGGGCTACTGCATCAGCACCGTAATCCTGTGGCACAGCTCCTTCACGATTAATTCGCTATCGCATATCTTTGGCCGGCGCCGCTACGCCACCACAGATACCAGCAAGAACAATGCGCTGCTCGCGCTGCTGACCATGGGCGAGGGATGGCATAACAACCATCACCACTACATGGCCTCGGCTCGCCAGGGCTTTTTCTGGTGGGAAGTCGACATCACCTACTACGTTTTGAAGATGCTTTCCTGGTGCGGGATCGTGTGGGATTTGCGGCAACCTCCGAGGCACGTGCTGCTCGGCGCCGAAATCCAGCAGGCCGCCGCGGACTAAGTCGCGGTCTGTTTGTAAAAGCGCGTTCCGACCGGCTAACTCGCTTCCTTAGCAGATCTACTTACTTTCCGCCCAATACCGCATTGACCGCTTCGGTGATCTTTCGCGCGGAGATTCCGAAGGCCTCCAGCAACTCCTCGGGCTTGCCCGAATGCGGCACGCGATCTACTGCCAGGCGTCGCACCGCTGTCAGGGGCACGCCAGCCAGGGCAAGATCCGCGAGTACGGCTTCGCCCAGGCCGCCTTCCTCGTAGTGGTCTTCCACGGTCACGAGTTTGCCACCGGTGGCACGAACATGCTCGGCGAGCGCCGCAGTGTCCAGGGGCTTGACGCAATAAAGATCGAGCACGCGGATGCCGATGCCACGCGATTTAAGATCGTCGTAAGCCTTGAGGGCTTCGTAAACCGTTACGCCAGCGCCGATCACGGTGACGCGATCATTTGCGCTTTGCCGCAACACTTTTAACCCCGGCACGGGAAACTTCTCGTCCTTGGCGTACAACACTGCTGTCTTCGGCCGCGAGGTCCGCAGATAACAGATACCCGCCCGCCGTGCCATCTCTTCGGTCAGCCTTTCCGCCGAAACGCCGTCGCTCGGATAAAACACGGTGGCGCCGGGAATCGCCCGGAAGATAGCCAAATCCTCGAGTGCCATCTGCGAAGGGCCATCCTCACCAATGGAAACTCCACAGTGCGAGCCAACCAGCTTAATGCTGCTGCGGCTGATGCCCGCCATGCGCACCTGGTCATAAGCACGTGCCAGGAAACAGGCGAATGTGCCGATAAAGGGCACGAGTCCTTGCGCGGCCATGCCTACACCCAGCGAAACCATGTTCTGTTCCGCAATGAAGCCCTCCACGAGCCGGTCAGGGAAGGCCTTTTGCAGTGTTTCCGTAAACGTGGAGTTTTTCACGTCGCCGTCAATGGCGTAAATCTTGGGATTTACTGTGGCGACATTCTTCAATCCGACGCCAAAGGCCTCCCTGGTGGCGACGCTTTGTCCCAGCTTGTAATCGGGCGCGGGTGGGGCAGGGAAATTCGGCTCCGGCGCAGGGAGCGGCTTGCGTTCATAAGACCGGCCATCGTCTTTTGGCACCGGAGGAATGGACCCGAGTTCTGCGAGCGCTTTTTCAAGCTGCTCGGGTGACAAGGCTTTGCCGTGCCAGCCCTCCTTGCCGGAAAGAAAGCTGATGCCGTGGCCCTTGTCGGTGCGAGCGATGATCGCATACGGCTTCCCACGCGTGGCGCGGGCGTGATCCAGCGCGGCGACAACCGCCGCAATATCGTGTCCGTCGATGACTTCCGCGGCCCAGCCCTGCGACTCGAATTTGCGCCGGTAAATGTCCATGTTGTGCTCGTACATGGTGTGCTGGCTCTGGCCCAAAGCGTTGATATCGGCGAGCGCGACCAAATTGTCGATGCCGTAGTGACCTGCGAATTCCGCCGCTTCCCAGATGTTTCCCTCGGCCAGTTCTCCATCGCCGGTTAAGACGTAGACTCGCGCGGGGGATTTTCCAACCCGCGCGCCGATCGCCAGGCCGGCCCCCACGGAGAGTCCTTGCCCGAGCGAGCCCGTGGCAGCGTCGACACCGGGAATGCGTGGTGTGGGATGGCCTTCGAGTTCGCTCGAAAATTGCCGGAGAGTCATTAACCGGGAAACGGGGAATACGCCCGCCTCGGCCAGCGCCGCATAGAGAATCGGCGCGGCGTGCCCCTTCGAGAGGACAAAACGATCGCTGCCCACCGAGTTAGGATTGGCGACGTCGATTTTCATCGCGTAGAAGAACGTCGCGGCAACGAGCTCAGCAGCCGAAAGGCAGGAGGTCGGGTGGCCCGAACCGGCTGCCGTGGTCATGCGCAAGGAATGAATGCGAAGCAAGCGCGCTTTCTCGCGAAGCTGTTCGAGCAGCGCCGAAGTGGGTGCCGCTTGTCCCGGTGCGGTCATAAGACCTCCTTCTAATTAGGCCGTGCGCAATGTTACTTTGGTTAGAGGCGACGCGGCATGTTGTGGGTGCACGTCTCTTCAGAGTTCAACGCTATTGTATCGAAATCCCGGAACGCCGAAACCCCGCTCAGAATCTTCGGGAGTTTCAAAGAAGCGCCTAGAATTAGGCCCCCACCCCCCGGCTATTTTTGCGCAAGTGTTCATTCTACAGCTGTTAGTTCGTGCGCAAATGTTCTTGCTCTCTGAGCGTTCCGCTTCGCCTCGTTCATCGTGCGGCACCTGTCATAGCTGTTCCTGTCCGATGCAGCGCTCAATTCGCTACCGGTTGCCGCGGTTTCAGCTCGGCTACCGAGCGTCGTGACCTGCTTTAATTCGAACGCGCGAGAGAATCCACCTCGACAGATTTCGAGCATGTTCTATTTTACCTTACGAGTAAAGATCGGATTCCGAGGAGATCCTCGCTTGCCCCCAAGCGCTCCGCGTTTTCCAACGTGCTAACTACGCTCGAGGGCCCCATGGCGGAATCCCCCAAAGCCAACAGCAGATCCCTCGGCCCGGAATGCGCGCCTCGTGATGACAACTTTCGTCTGATGGGCATCGTTATTGATGGCCCATCGATAGGCGTGTAAGGTGACTAGATTAGCGGCGGCGGGGCTGTGCCGCCTGATGATCGAGGTGCGCTGCGAGTTCCGTAAGACTGCTGACGAGGAGATCCGGCGGGTTCTTTGCGAGTTGGTCGGCGCCAAGGCCGTAAGTCACGCCACAACACCAGGTTCCCGCATTGCGGGCCGTGCGCACGTCCACTTCGGAATCGCCTACGAGCATGGCTTGCTTGGGCGCGGCACCAAAATCGCGGAGCAAAACGCTCATTCCCGCAGGATTGGGCTTTTTGGTTTCGAAGCTGTTGCCGCCGTAGATGTAGCGGAAGTAGGACGCAAGCCCCAATCCCTCAAGGATCTGGCGGCTGAATCGCACCGGCTTATTCGTGAGCACGGCCATGGGCATGCCGTCGAGCGCGGCCAGTCCCTCGCGCACACCGGGATAGGTGACCGTGTTGTCCAGCATGTGAGCGCGATAGTAAGAAAGAAAAAACGCCAGCCCTTGCTCACATTCTTCCCGAGTAGCGCCGGGCCCCAGCGCCTGTTCAATGAGCCGCGCGGCCCCCTGACCCACATACCCGAAAATCCGATCATTATGCAGAGGCGCGCGGCCCATCTCTTTGAGAGTGGCGTTCACCGAGAGGGCGAGGTCGGCACCGGAGTCGATCAGCGTGCCGTCGAGATCGAAAATGAGGACGCGGACATCCGCGAAGGGCGCCGGATCCGAGGTTAAGTTCGTGGCGTGCATAGAAGCGAAGAATCATTCTAGCCGAAACAATATTGAGGCGAGATTGAGAAAAGTGCGTGAGTTTCTTTGTCACGGCCAAGCCACGCTGATAAAATTTCTCCTTTTCGAAGCACAAGGGAGGCAATGCTAGTTCATGGCAGAGATTTTTCCCTTTCACGCGTACCGCTATAACCCCGAGCGAGTAAAGCTCGCCGATGCCGTCACGCAGCCCTACGACAAGATCACTCCGGCGATGCAGGAGCGCTATGCCGCTGTAAGCCCCTACAACCTGATCTCGGTGGAAAAGGGCAAGCCTTCGCCAAAGGACTCTGCCGCGGACAACGTTTACACCCGAGCAGAAAAAGCTCTGGAGCAATGGATCCGCGAGGGTGTGATGGTGCGGGACTCCCGGCCCGGAATTTATGTTTATTTCCAGGAATATGCGGTGCCAGGCACAACGGAGCGGCATACACGCAAAGGCTTCATCGCGCTGGGCCGCGTGGAGAACTATTCGGCACACGTGGTTTTCCGGCATGAGCTGACGCATTCAGGGCCCAAAGCCGACCGCCTGGAACTGCTACGCCACACTCGTACACACACCGGGCAGCTCTTTATGCTTTATTCCGATCCGCAGCGGCAAATCGACGGATTGATGAATCAGATTGCGGCGGGTTCCCGTCCTGAAGAAGCCAAGGATGAATATGGCGTTGTGCACCGGCTCTGGCCCGTATTCGATACCCCAATCATCGCCGATGTTGCGCGAGCAATGGCTTCTCAGAAATTGGTGATTGCCGATGGACATCACCGCTACGAGACCGCGCTTGCATACCGCGACGAATCGCGCGCGAAATGCAAAAACGGCGACCGCAATGCTCCTTACGAAAAGGCCATGATGACGTTTTTCAATACGCACGGCGAAGGCCTGCTGATCTTGCCGACTCATCGTTTGATATCGAATCTGCCTTCGCTCGATATGGGAGCATTTCGCCGAAAAATATCCGCGATATTCGACCAGGAAGACTACGCGTTTGGCAGCGAGGCTGCCCGCGCGGTCGCCAGTGAGCGATTTCAGAACGACCTGCGAACGAGCGGAGAAAGCGGAATGGCTTTCGGAATGTATGCCGGGGGCAGCTTCACTCTGCTTCGATTGCGGCGCGACGCCGACCTGCAGAAACTGATGCACGATTTATCCCCAGCGCAGCGCAAACTCGACGTGGTTTTGCTCCACCGCGTATTGATCGAGGAGGGCCTGGGCATCACGCCGGCGGCAGTCACCGCCGGGCAAAACGTCAGTTACGAGCGAGAAATTGGAGCGGCATTGGAGGCTGTGGACCGCAAGCGGGCGCAGATCTGCTTCTTGTTGAATCCAGTCGATGTCTCCCAAGTAATGGACATCGCGCTGGCCGGTGAAGTCCTGCCGCAGAAATCGACGGACTTCTATCCCAAGCTTCTGAGCGGCCTAACGCTCTACCGGTTGGACTGAGTAGTTCGCTTACCTTAATGGCCGAAGCTGCTGACGGCTGCCGCTTCCGACGGGTAAACATCAAAAACAGTGAGCAGCTTCGTTACTTGCAGGATTTCCTGAAATTTCTTTCCGAGATTCGAAAGCTTTAGCGATGCGCCTTGAGTGCGTGCGCTGTGATGCGCCGCGACGAGCGTTCCGAGCCCCGCACTGTCGATATAACTTACGTTGCTCATGTCCAGCACGATCTTCTTTTTCCCAGAGGCCAGCATTTTCTTCACTTCTTCGCGTAAGGCATTGCTCTCCTCACCGAGAACAACACGCCCGTCAAGCCCCACCACTGCGATGCCATCCACTTCGTGCACATTCATTTTGAGTGCCACGGTTCAATCTCCTTTTGCTCATTTGCAAGCACTCGCGCCGATCAAAGAT
>Ga0210394_10008635_pt1 | contig 10429 bp, 8 predicted proteins | sample IncBWC12MmetaG_FD_160121 | JGI IMG/M metagenome (GOLD analysis project Ga0210394, IMG submission 160121) | Forest soil microbial communities from Barre Woods Harvard Forest LTER site, Petersham, Massachusetts, United States - Inc-BW-C-12-M | ecosystem: Environmental > Terrestrial > Soil >...
GAATCTTACGCTTGATCTCGTCGGTGACTTCTGGATAACCCATACCTTCCATGAGGTCCTCGGGCATCTGGAAGTTCCAGAATTTCTCGATGAGCGGCCTCGGGTGCACGGCCATCACGCCGGTCGCCCAGAGGATGCGGTCCTCGGCCGACGGCTCGCCGCCACCCTTGTGCAGGAATCGGCCGAGAACCTCGGCAAAGCGCCGTGGCGCGACCGCCAGCAGGCTCGCCGTTCCCTCCAGGTTGAGGTAGACGTTGCGGTGCTGGGCAAGGATCGCGGTGTCCTCCATGAATGCCCAGCCGGCATGCACGATCTCGAAGTCCATATCGGGGAAATCCATGACTGCCTGGTCGAGGTCGGCGACGCCGAACGCACTGATGATCGACCCGATTGCCTTGTGCACCGCGAGCGCCTTGATTCCGCGTGATCGTGCGTGCTCGATCAGCGGGTACGCGAGTTCCTCGTCGTCGAGCAGGAACTTGCGGAGCTTGCCCTTGCGGGCGTCCCAGTCCCACGGGTAGAACTTGAGCCCGCAGACTCCCTGCTCCTCGATCATCTGATCGAGCTCGTCCTTGCTGCGCTCGGTGTCGAAGGGGTCGCTCAGCCCGGCCATGATCCGGACGCGCCCGTGGCCCGCGAGCTCGCGCATCTTGATCGCGACGTCGTACGGGCTCCATTCACCGCTGTTCATGTAGCCGATCCGGCGCACGACGTGGTAAACCGCGATATCCGTCTGGGACTCCGCGAAACAGGCTGAAACGAGCTCCTCGGCAGTATGCTTCTTTTCGTACTGCTCCTCCGACATCACGTATTGCTGATACTCCGGCGCCGACGATACCTTTGCCAGATGGGCTACGGCGTGGATCCGCCCGGGGGGCATGTTCAACATATTCGACTGGTCGAGGTCGAATCCGTGAACGACGGCATCAATGACCGGAACGTCTCCAAGCACCAGAACCTCCGATGAGCTGAACTGATCGGCCGGGGAGCGGCGCTCGCCGGCAATTTGAGGCGCGAATGCCCTCAGAAGCGAGGCTACGCCGAGCATCACCGTCCTGCAAGCGGGCGCCCGGTAGGTATTGCGGGAAGCCCCGAACGGGTGAGATGCTTACCCCGCTTGATCGACACCTGAGGAGACTCGAACCATGCAGAGGTTTCACCACGTCGGGATTACCGTGCGCGACATCGAGGCCTCGTACCGCTTCTATTGCGACGTCGTCGGCATGCGGATCTGGGACCAGGACGCCGAACTCGGGACGCATAACCCCGAGCGGACGGAGACCGCGTCCGCGACCGCTGACGTCACGTTCCTCGGGATCCAGAGCGCCGCATTCGACGAGCTCACCGATAATCAGGGTTCGGTCTTCAAGTACATCAATCTCATCATGCCTAACGGACTCGTGCTCCAGCTCATCGAATACCTCGAAGGTGGCGGCCCAGCACTCGAACTGGATCACAATCGGGCCGGAAGTCCGCACCTGAGCATTTTCGTCGACGACGTTCGGGCCAAGTTCGAGGAGATCCAGCGCCGTCCGGACACCGAGCCCGTATCCGGCATCGTTGCCGTCCAGCCGGACATGCACAGCTTCTACGTGCGCGACCCTGACGGCCTTCCGGTCGAGTTCATGCAGATCCACTGAGCCCCGCGTCCAGGTGACTCAGGGCGTTCAGGCGACTCAGGTTCAGCGAGCGGTCGTACGCGCGTCCGTGTCCGGCACCGCGACGGAGAGCCAGCCGGCCATGCCCGGCTCGAGCTCCACCCCGATCGTATTCACGAAGCCGGCGAGCATTCGGTAAAACCCAGGCAGCAGGAGGACCACGGCGAGCTGATCCGGCCCGTATACCGCCGCCAGCTGATCCCAGGTCGCGTCGCTCAACGTCGCGCCGGCAACGAGCTCATCCGCGGCGGCGATCACGACGCGGTCGTGCCCGCCCCACTCGAATGCCTCGTCGCAGGTGCCGCGGATCTCCTCGTGCGTGAGTCCGGCCGCAAGCGCCGGCTGGACGTGGTGGGCGATGTAGTAGTCGAGGCCGCAGCGATGCGACGTCCGCAGGGTGATCAGCTCTCGATCGCGGTCGGGCAACCCGCTGTGGGACAGGAACAGCCCGGTGAAGACGGTGAATCGCTTGAGGAGCCGCGGATGGTGGGCGAGGGTCGCGGCGGCGTTGAGCGGCTTCCCGTTGTGCTGCCAGCCGACGGCGAGGATCTGTTCGAGCTCTCCGGTCGGGGCATGCACTGGCTCGATACGTGGTCGCCTGCGCTCGCTCACGGCACGATCCTCAGTCCGGCCGGGCGGAACGGCGACGACGGCCCGGCGGTGATCAACCAGGTCTGGCCGGCCGACACCGGATGGGCCCGCCCGGTCAGCGCACCGGTTGCGATCAGGTCGCCGCTGGCCAGCGACGGCGCGCCCGGTGCGGCCAGCAGTTCCTGCAGGCATTCGATCGGGCCGCCCAGGACGTCCCGGCCGCTTCCGCTCGCCACATGATCGCCGTCGCAGGTCAGCGAGACCTCAAGCTGGGCGAGATCAGGCGAAGCCGCGAGATCGACGCGAACCGGCTCCCCGACGGCCAGGCCGGCGTGGCAGCCGAAGTCCGCGACAAGGTCCGGCGGGGTGAGCTTCCATTCCGGGAAGTGACAGTCGACGATCTCGAAGCTGAGGGCGGCCCATTCGACCGCCCGTGCCACCTCTGCCCGGGTGGCGCCCGGCGCTAGCGGCTCCTTCAGTGCGAGTACGACCTCGGCCTCGATCCGCGGCGAGACCAGATCCGACTCCGCCACCTCGCCGTCGACGATGCCCTGCTCGTAGACCGGTGCCCACACCGGATGGGACAGGCCGAGCTTCTCCCACGCGGGGCGGTAAGTGAGTCCGATCTTGATGCCACGCGACCTGTTGCCGATGCTCCGCCACCCGGCAGCGACCGAGGCTGCGAGGCCATAGGCCTCCTGGAGGCCGAACGGTTGATACTGCTCAGACGGTGGGCGGATGCAGCCGCGCGCGCTGCGCGCGTTCACGAGTTCTTTCGCTGCTCGCTCCTGATCGATGGTTGCCGACCGCCGCGCCGCATTCGACATCTGCTAGGACCAGGACACGTTGAGCGACTTGAGCGACCGCAGGTGCAATGCCGCGGCGTGCTCGACCGGATCGGTCTCCAGGCGCAGGTTCTGGCCGAAGCGCTCGCCGAACTCCTGGAATGTCACTTGGCCCTCGACGCGGGTGAGCGCCGCGCCCAAACAGGTGTGGATTCCGTGCCCGAATGCCAGGTGCGGATTGGGATTCCTGGTGATGTCGAAGGTATCCGGCGCCGGGTACCGCCGCGGGTCACGATTCGCCGCCGCGATCACCCACCGCACCCGGTCGAGTGCCTTTATCTGCTTGCCCCCGAACTCCGTGTCCTCGAGTGCGATCCGTTCGATGCTCTTGACCGGCGGATCGAAGCGCAGCGCCTCCTCGGTGGCACCCGCCGCGAGACCGGCCGGGTCGGCCTTGAGCAGTGCCCATTGGTCGGGGTGCTGGGCAAAGGCCAGCATCGCGTTGCAGATCAGATTGATGGTCGTCTCGTGCCCGGCCACGACGAAGAACGCCAGGTTCTGCATAACCTCGTCGTGGGAGTAATCCCCCGAGCGCTCTGCCTCGGCAAGTATCGAGATGAGGTCGTCCCCCGGGGAGACGAGCCGTTCCTGGACGAGCGGCTCCATGTAGTCGTTCATCGCCTTCATCGCGTCAGCGATCTCACGCATGCGCGAGGGCGACAGCCGAGGCCCGATCAGGAGGTCTTCGGCGATCTGCCGCACGTAGAGCCGGTCACTGGCCGGGATCGCCATCAGCTCGCAGATCACGAGCAGCGGGAACGGGATGGCGAAGTCGCGGACGACGTCCATTCGCTCGCCGTCGAGTTCGGACAGCAGCCGGTCGACAGCACCCTGGATGAGCGGGCGCCAGCGTTCGACGGCCGCGGGCGTGAAGTACCGGCTGACGCCGTTGCGCAGCGTCCGGTGCCGCGGCCGGTCGGCGGTGATGATCCGCTGTGACTGGTTGCGCTGGACGTAGTTGTAGGAGTCGAGATCGGCGTCGTCGATGGGCGGATACGGTGGCCGGGTATCGCGCTGTGGAACCTCCGACGAGAAGACCTCCGGATGCATGTTGATCCAGGACACGTCGTCGTAGCGGGTCACGATCCACACCTGGTACCGCTCGTTCCAGTGCACGGGGTCGTTCTCGCGCAGGTCTCCGAAATAGGAGTACGGGTCGGCGTTGATATCGGGCGCGAATAGATCGTCACCCAACGGTCGGTCGTGTATCTGGGTCACGAGCTCTCCGTTCTCGATGTTCTGATGGGATGCACGCTATGCACTGCCGCGGCGCGGGAGCTACGGCACCAGCACCGCGCGAACGATCGGCGTGCTCTTGTGCTCCCACTCCGACTGATGAAAGGCCTGGTCGATGTCGCCGAGGGCGAACCGGTGCGACACCAACTGGTCGAAGGGGCGGGTGTCCTTGGTGCGCACGAGGAAATCGAGAATCCGGGGCAGCACACTGGGGCGGTACATCGCCGAGCCCATGATCCGCTTTCCTGACAGGACGATCGAGGCCGGGTCGAATGCGATCTGCCTGCCGGCGAACCACAGCCCGATGTCGACGAAAGTCCCACCAGGGCGGAGCATTGCGACGCCTTCCGGCAGCAACGCCTCGGCCCCGACGACCTCGAAGACGGCGTCGGCACCCCGCCCGCGGGTGAAGTCCCTGACCGCATGAATCCGCTCGTCGGCGGTTGCCAGCTCGCTCGCGTTGATGACGTGATCCGCACCGAATGCCTTGGCCAGCTCCAGCCGATTTTCCAGGAGGTCGACCACGATCACGCGGTCGACGCCCATGTCTTTTGCCATTGCGGTACCCGCGAGGCCGAGCCCGCCTGCGCCCTGGATGACGATGCTGTCACCCTGCCCGACCCCTGCTGAGATCAGGCCCTGCATGACGGTGCCCATCGCACAGTTGACCGGCGCGAGTGCGTCGTCGGACAGTTCACGAGGTACCAGGAAGAACTGCTGGCCGGGCCGCACGTAGTAGAAGTCGGCGAAGGTGCCGACGAAATGTGGTGCGATCGCCGCGGGCGGCGTCGCGACCTTCCGGACGCAGAGGTTGACATCCCCGCGCAAGCACATGTGGCAGCTGTTGCAGCCGACGACGACCGAATGGATGATGCGATCCCCCGCTGAGACCGGATAACCGAGGCTGTCGTGGGTGACGCCGTCCCCGAGCTTCCAGACGATTCCGGTACCTTCGTGCCCCATCGCCCGGCCACCGTCGGGAATCGCGTTGAGCAACGTGTCCCCACGCCACATGTGCAGGTCCGAGCCACAGATCGCAGATTGCGTCACGCGCACGACGAGTGCGCCTGGCTCCGGTTCCGGGACGTCGTATTCCTCCATCGCGAACGGCTGCCCGTAGGCCTTCAGAACGGCCAATCTGCCCTGCATCAATAGCTCCTTCGAGTGGCGACAGCCACGTCAGGCGTCCGTGCCTCGGATGCACCAGTTCGCGTCGTACCCTCCGCGGAATGAGGCTGATCGCGAGCTTAGGGCTCTTCCGACTAGGCAGTCAAGCGGGCGCCCGGTAGAGTCGCCCGAATCCCGGCGAACGATCATCGATACGCATGGTGATGATCTCCCGGAAACGAGGCGAAGGGAATACCACAGTGATTCAGCATCAAGATTTGTTCATCGGGGGTAAGTGGGTCCGGGGCAGCGGCGCTGAAGTGTCAGTGGTGTCGCCCGCAACCGAGGACGTGATCGGCCGGATCACCATGGCCGCACCGGCTGACGTCGATGCCGCCGCGCGGGCCGCGCGGGCCGCCTTCGATCGCGGGCCGTGGCCCCGGATGCCGGTCGACGAGCGGCGGCGACTGCTTCGGGACGTGGGCCAGCGCATGGCAGAGATTGCCGACGAGCTCGACGTCCTGATCACCTCCGAGAACGGCTCGCCGGTGCGCATCAAGCCTGGCCACGCGTCCGGGCAATTCGACTACTACACATCCCTCGATCTTCCGCCGGATGAGTACCGCGTCGGCCCCGACGGTTCGGCGGCACTTGTCGTGCGCGAACCGGTAGGCGTGCTGGCCGCGATCATGCCGTGGAATACCCCGCTCGCCTTGAGCCTGCACACGATCCTTCCCGCACTGCTCGCCGGGTGCACAGTGGTGTTGAAGCCCGCACCGGAGACGCCGCTGCACACCTACCGGCTGGCGCAGACCTTCGCCGACGCCGGCCTGCCAGCCGGGGTCCTCAACGTCGTTCCGTGCGACCGTGACGTGTCCGAGGCAGTCGTGCGCCACCCGGACATCGACATGATTTCGTTCGTCGGCAGCACCGCAACCGGTGCCCGTATCGGCGCGATCTGCGGCGAACAGGTCAAGCGAGTTCGCCTGGAACTCGGCGGGAAGTCGGCGGCCATCCTGCTCGACGACGTCGATGCCGCGTCCACCGCGACCGCGGTGCTCAACGCCGGAATGCTGCTCAACAACGGGCAGACCTGCGCATCGTGGACCCGTATTCTCGTCCCTAACTCCAGGTACGACGAGATGGTCGACGCGATGTGCGACATCGCCTCACGGGCGAGTATCGGCGATCCGCTGGACCCGGCGACGATCCTTGGTCCGCTGGTCAGCGAGCGCCAGCGAGCGCGGGTCGAGGGCTACGTCGCCATCGGTGTCGGCGAGGGGGCCAAGATAGCGATGGGCGGCGCCCGCCCGGCCCACCTGACGCGCGGGTACTACGTCGAACCGACGGTGTTCGTGCATGCCGACAACACAATGCGCATCGCCCGGGAGGAGATCTTCGGTCCCGTGGTTACCGTGATCGGTTACGACGGCGACGAGCAGGCCGTCTCCATCGCGAACGACTCCGATTACGGGTTGGCGGGTGCGGTATTCACCACCGATCACGCACGGGGGGTCGCGCTCGCCCGCCAGATCAGGACCGGCACGGTAGGCGTCAACTGCCCCGGGTACGGAGTCGCATTCCCGTTCGGTGGTTACAAGCGGTCCGGCATCGGACGCGAACACGGGCCGGAGAGCATCCTGGACGTCATGGAGATCAAGACCATCGGGCTACCCAGGGATCATGACCCGCTCGCGTACGCGAGCGGGTCATGATCACAGGCATTAGCGCCAGAATCGACCCTGGTCGGGCGGGCGGCGGGCGTTGAACGCCGCCTGCAACTCAGCGGATTCCTCGGTCTGCAGGTAGTCGCGGAGCAGCAGGTCGTGGGCCACTCGGGAGAAGCCGCCGGCACCGCCGGTCCGGGCGGCGAACGACAGCTTCACCGCCGCGAGCGCTTGCGCGCCACGCTGGGCCAGCGTTTCGGCCAGTGCGGTGGTCTGCTCGACGAGCTCACCGTCCGGCACTACCCGATTCACCAGCCCGAAGGCAAGGGCCTGGTCGGCGGTCAGCTTCTCGTTGAGGAACCACATCTCCTTCGCCCTCTTGCGACCGATGAGGTCTTCGAGGTACCAGGTGCCGAATCCCGCGTCGAAGCTGCCGACCATCGGTCCGACCTGACGGAAGATCGCGGATTGGGTCGCGATCGTCAGGTCGCACATCACCTGCAGCACGTGACCTCCGCCGACCGCGTAACCGTTGACAGCGGCGATGACCGGCTTGGGCATCTGGTCTATCAGCTGATAGACGTCGACCACGGCCATGACGGTCGCGTAGTCGAGTTCGGCGGACGTCTCGCCGTGCTCGCCGCCGAGACAGAAGAACCTGTCGCCGGCGCCGGTAAGGACCACCACCCGTACCGCACGCTCGATGCGGGCATCCTCCAGCGCTCCCTTGAGCAGCCGGAGCATCTCTGGATTGAATGAATTGCCGTTGTTCGGCCGGTTCATCGTAATCCAGCGCACTCCACCGACCGTGTGGGTGAGCAGGCAGGATTCATCGGTTGATTTGTCGGTCATCGAAACCATCCTCTTGGGATTCTTGGTTTGGCGAGTCCGGGAGCCACGCCCGCTTGACGTCCTCGTTGTGCTCGGCCAACCTGGGCGGGCGACTTCTCGGGCTGTTGGCGGCGCCGTCGAGGTGCCAGCCCGTATTGACTTGCGGTATCGCATCCGGACCGTCGCCGACCCGGTAGAACATTCCCCGCGCAAGCAGGTGCGGATCCGTGACGACCGCCTCGAGGTTGTTGATCGGCCCGGCGGGTATGTCCGCGTCACTGAACAATTGCAGCCATTCCACCGAGCGCCGGCGGCACAGTATCTGCTGGATCTGGCCGACCAGTTCAGCGCGATGTTCGCGCCGCCCGAGATTGCTGCGGAAACGAGCGTCGGCGGCGATGTCGTCACGGCCGACGACCGCGCAGAACCGGCCGAATATGCCGTCATTGCCGAGCGCGAGGGTGATCGGGACGTCAGCCGTGTCGAACACCTGGTAGATCGAGATAACGGAATCCTTGCCGCCGGTTCGCCGCTGGGCCTCCCCGGAGCCGAGGTAGGACACGATCTTCGGTGCGAGGATCCGCGTCATCGATTCCACCAGCGAGATATCGATCTGGTGGCCGGACCCACCGCGCTGTCGATCGAACAGCGCCGCGACCACCGCGAACGCCGCGTCCATGCCGGCCAGGATGTCGGCCGCGGGGGCGCCGATCTTCTGCGGGCCGCTCTCCGCCTCGCCGGTCAGATCCATGATCCCGCTGACCCCCTCGGCGATGAGGTCGTAACCGGGGAGGGCATGGTTCGGGCCTGTCAGCCCGTACCCGGTGATGGTGCAGTAGATCAGGTCACTCCGCCGGGATGCCACGGCGGGATAGTCCAGCCCGAGCCGTTCGAGGAGTGGTTGCCGGTAGGTCGTCAGGAGGACGTCGGCCGCCGCCATGAGCTGCTGCAGCAGTTCACGATCGTCAGCCCTCGCAAAGTCGACCCCGATACTTCGCTTGTTGCGATTGACCGCGAGATACCAGAGCGCGTCGCCGTTCAGAAACGGCGGCCCCCAGCCTCGAGAATCATCGCCGCGGCCCGCTCGTTCGACCTTCACCACGTCCGCACCCAGATCGGCGAGCAGGAGCGTCGCGTACGGCCCGGCAATGGAGGTGGTCAAGTCGAGGACCCGCACGCCCTCGAGCAGCCGGAAGCCGGCTGCCGGCGCTGACGGTGTTGCCGGCGTTGCCGGCGTTGCCGGTGGCAGCTTCTCGACCGGGAGTTGTGACTCAGTTGGCACGCCATGCCTCCCGCGGTCCCCATTTTCCAGCCGGACCGGTGGGCCGGACATGGCAATGAGGTTATGGAGGTCGACCGTCCCAGTCAAGCGGGCGCCCGGTAGGCTCACGTCCGGAAGGAGACACCGCGGGCGAGCCGGGTTCTCAGGATCGCTCCACTAGCCTGGACCGATGTCTGATCAGCGTGGTGACGGCGGGCCACAGTTGCGGCGGGCCGCGCCCGGAGCTCACCGCTCGAGGGTCGCTGGTCGCAGGCACTGGCGGCGACGGATTCTGATCGGCGCCGGAGCAGTGCTCATGGTCGTGGTGGTGGCCGGTGCCGGGGGTTACGCCTACGTGCAGTACCGCTTCCATCAGATTCACCGCGAGAAGGTCACCGGACTCGCGCCGATCACTGCCGCACCCGGGCAGGGGGGCGCCACCCAAGATCCGTACAACATCCTGCTGGTCGGGGACAACTGCCGTGACTGCCTGGACGGGAGCCAGTCCAACCTGTTCGGTAGCGCGGCCGACGTCGGCGGCGGACGCAGCGACGTCACGATGCTGCTGCACGTCGCCCCGGCCACCGGCAAGGTCGCGATCCTGTCGATCCCGCGCGACCTGTGGCTGCCGATCCCGGACAGTGACAACGAGCTCCGCGTCGACGCGGCACTCAACAGTGGCCCGGGCACGCTGGTAACCACCATCGAGGACGCACTCAACATCCCGATCAATCACTACATCGAACTCAACTTCGACACCTTCCAAGACGTCGTGAACGCCCTCGGCGGGATCAACATGTACTTCCCGGCCCGGGTCTGGGACTCCTACTCGACCCTGAACATGCCCGCCGGCTGCTTCCACCTCGACGGCACCCAGGCCCTGCAGGTGGCCCGTGCCCGGCACATGTACTACCAGCAGGGTGGCGTCTGGCAGTACGACGGCCTCGGCGACATCAGCCGGATCGAGCGCGACCACGAGTTCCTCAAGGTCCTCGCCACCGCGGTGTCGGCCAAGGGGCTAGGCAATCCGATCACCGACAACAACCTCATCGCGACCGTCGCGAAGGACCTCACCATCGACAGCACCTTCACCCTGACCGACCTGGGCCGGATGGCCGAAACCTTCAGCCACGTCAACATCGGCACCGCACCCCAGACGACCCTGTCCGTCGACGAGGACAACTCCCCGAACGGCTTTGTCTTCAAGGGGACTCAATACGGGGACGTGGTGTT
>Ga0210394_10008637_pt1 | contig 10426 bp, 7 predicted proteins | sample IncBWC12MmetaG_FD_160121 | JGI IMG/M metagenome (GOLD analysis project Ga0210394, IMG submission 160121) | Forest soil microbial communities from Barre Woods Harvard Forest LTER site, Petersham, Massachusetts, United States - Inc-BW-C-12-M | ecosystem: Environmental > Terrestrial > Soil >...
CGCTACGGGTGACTACCACACTGTTGGGAACGAAGTGGAAATGCTTAGCGCGATCCTGATCGTCATCAGCGCGCAATCCTGCTGTAGTCAATCCGATTGCGATTGTAATCGCAAGTAAGCCTAATGTTATCGCGAGCGGAGCTCTTTTCACGTGCGTATCCTCCTCTGGATAGGGAAGAAAGGTCGCACATCCGGAATAGCGAGGGTTTACGCTGGTGTTAAAAACGCGTGAACGATTGGACTTCGGAAAGAAATTTATTTTATGCACAAAACGGGAAGGCGCGAGGGAATCTACACAGCGTCGACGGTTTCGTGCACGGTCCTTCGTATGGAGGACGTTTCCAGATTCGGCAGGAAAGCCGCCAGCAGGCCTACCGCCGGCAGTACTGAGCAGACGAGATATACGAAGCGAATGCTGGTCAAGTCCGCGAGTTCGCCGAGTATGGCCGCGCCCAGGCCCGCCATGCCAAACGCGAATCCGAAGAAAAGCCCGGAAACCATTCCTACTCTTCCGGGCATCAACTCCTGGCCGTACACGACAATCGCGGGGAAAGCAGAGGCCAAAACCAAACCTATGACCACGCTGAGAATTTCCGTCCAAAAGAGATTGGCGTAAGGCAAAGCCAATGTGAAGGGGAGGACACCGAGAATTGAACTCCATATGACGCGTTTGCGACCGATTCGATCGCCGATCGGCCCACCGGCAATCGTGCCGAGCGCGACTGCACCGAGAAAGACGAACAGGTGGATCTGCGCGCTGCGCACGGACACCTGAAACTTGCTCATGAGATAAAAGGTGTAATAGCTGGTGATGCTCGCAAGGTAGAAATACTTCGAAAATAACAGCGCTAATAAAATGCCGATTGACGCAACCACTCTTTTCCCCGAAACGGGAGAATGCTCTTCTTTATCGACTTTGCGGGACGCGAGCAGATTCAACATGTGTTCCTTGGTCCATTTGCTTACCCAAGTGAGCAAAACGATGGCGAGCAGAACCGCAAGAGAAAACCACAGGACATTCCCTTGCCCTTTTGGCAGCACAATTAGGGCAGCGAGCAGAGGCCCGAGCGCGAGTCCGGCATTACCGCCCAACTGAAAGAGAGATTGTGCCAGGCCGTGCCGGCCGCCCGAAGCCATGCGAGCCACGCGGGACGATTCAGGATGAAAAACCGACGCGCCCGTGCCGACCAGCGCAGCGGCGAAGAGGAGCATCCCGAACGAGTGCGCTACGGCAAGTATGGCGATTCCGATAAGCGTAAAAACCATGCCGGCAGGCAGCGAATAAGGCATCGGGCGGCGATCGGTGTGGAGTCCGACCAGAGGCTGCAGGAGCGAGGCCGTGCACTGGTAAGTGAGAGTAATCAGGCCTACTTGCGCAAAATCGAGATGGTAAGAGTCCTTCAATAGCGGGTAGATCGCCGGCAACAAAGAAGAGATCATGTCGTTCAGCAGATGGCAAAAGCTGATGGCCAGCAGAATGTCCAGGACCGTCTTCGATCCCCTGTCGAGTGAAGTTTCTAATTGCGTCGTGCTCACGCCATCCTCTTTGGCATGTCTGCCATGCGATCCATCGTGATTCGTTTTCTTAGCATTGTATCTCGTTTCAAAGCTCACTGTTTGGATGGGCAAATCGCTTCAAACGGCACAGGATGGAAGGCGGCCCTTAGCACAGAGGGCACAGGTACATAGGCCACTCAGGGGAATGCCTAACTCGAGGATATAGATATAGAATGAGCGTCCGGAGGAGGCAGCCGCCCTTGCACCCCAGCACGCGCGATTTTGTCGACACCGCGAGTGCTTGCGCTTGAGAGGCGTGCGCCGGGAACCCGTTGGAGCTTTCCATTGTCGTTCCGGCGTTCAATGAGGAACGGCGCTTACCGAAAACTCTTCAAAACATCCGGGCGTATCTAAGATCCCGCTCACTTCGTGCCGAGGTGCTCGTCGTTGACGACGGATCCACAGACGCGACGGCGAACGTTGTCGAACTCTCGCGAGCCGAGTTTCCCGAGTTGCGCTTGCTGTCGATCGGCCGCAATCACGGTAAAGGCTTCAGCGTTCGCCACGGGATGCTGGAGGCTCGCGGAGAGATCGCGATGTTTACGGATGCGGATTTATCCGCGCCGATCGAGGAGGCGGATAAGTTATTAGCGGCGCTTCGCGATGGCACGTACGATATCGCCATCGGCTCGCGCGCCGTGGACCGCAGTCTGATCGAAGTTCATCAATCGGCATTTAGAGAACACGCGGGCATTCTCTTTAATCAGATCGTCCGTCGGATCACTGGTTTGCCCTTCGAGGATACGCAATGTGGTTTCAAGGCATTCCGCCGTGAGAAAGCGCGAGTCATTTTTGAGCAGCAGCGCACAGGGGGATTTGGATTCGATCCCGAGATTCTGTTTCTCGCGCATCGAAGAGGATTGCGTATCGCGGAAGTTCCCGTCCGTTGGGCGCATGACCCCGCGACCAAAGTGCGGATGTTTGCCGATAGCCTGCGGATGTTCCTGGATTTGGTGGCGATTCGCTCGAATGCGCTGATGGGACGATACGACATCAGAGCACGTTAATAATCGCGGTCAGAGGCAGCTTATTGGTGCGCCAACTGTTACTCGTCAGACACGACAGCTTCGCACGATTTGTAACCTCGGCCGACTGTTTCGACTATCATTTCTCGGTCACTTTGAAAATTAGAGGTGCGTTGAATTGAGAGAGTTGCATTAGCGTGACGGTCTCGGTCGTCATTCCCGTCTACAACGAGAGGGCCTACATCGAGGAAGTATTACTCCGTGTCCAGGCAGTGGCACTCGAAAAAGAAGTTGTCGTAATCGACGACGGTTCCACGGACGGAACCCGAGAGCTGCTGCACGATTTCGAACAAGCACAGGCCGCCGGTCAACGCGAAGTTTCCATCCAGAATGGCAAAGCCCTTCTTCCGCTCGAAAACATCCGCTTTATCTTTCAGGACCGCAACCAGGGCAAGGGCGCAGCCCTGCGGCGGGGATTTGAGATGGCCAATGGCGACGTAGTTCTCGTGCAGGATGCCGATCTGGAATACGACCCAAAGGATTATCACAAGCTGCTCGAGCCGATTTTCGACGGCCGCGCGGACGTCGTCTTTGGGTCAAGATTTCTCGGGGGGCCGCAGCGCGTGCACTATTTCTGGCACTATGTAGGCAACAAATTCTTGACGCTGCTTTCCGACATGCTCACAAACTTGAAACTTACGGATATGGAGACCTGCTACAAAGTCTTCCGGCGCGAAGTGGTGCAGAGCTTTCGCTTGAAATCGGATCGCTTCGGCTTTGAGCCTGAATGCACAGCGAAGGTCGCCAGAGGCAACTGGCGGATTTATGAGGTGCCGATCTCGTACTCGGGAAGGACCTACGCGGAGGGAAAGAAGATCACCTGGAAAGACGGCTTTACTACGCTCTGGTGCATCCTTCGTTTCAATCTTTTCGATTGAATTCGCGCGACTGACGCCAGCGGTTCGACCATCCGCTGGCGAGAGCCCGCATCAAACCCTATAATCTTGACTGCATAATTTACCGCCATGATTGCGAATCCGACCAGCAATGGCCACGAGTGGACGATCGATTCTGTCCGTGAAGCGCTTGCGGCAAAGCGCATCTCTGCGCGCGAATTGACGGCGGAGTTCTGCCGACGAATCGAGCAGCGTAATCCGGAGCTGAACGCGTATTTGGCGCTTTCTCCCGAGCGCGCCTACCAGCAAGCCGACTATATCGACGGACTTGTCGCGCGAGGGGAGCCTCTGCCTCGTCTCGCGGGCTTGCCGCTTGCAGTGAAGGACGTTCTCAGCACAAAGGGCGTGGTTACGACCTGCGGCTCGCGAATTCTGGAAGGCTATCGGCCAGCATTCGACGCCACGGCAGTCGAGCGCCTGGAACGCGCCGGGGCGATCCTGCTGGGCAAGACCAATTGCGATGAATTCGCCATGGGCGGATCGAACGAGAATTCAGCCTATGGCCCGGTACGAAATCCCGTGGCCATGGACCGAGTCCCTGGGGGATCGAGTGGAGGGTCCGCGGCGGCGGTGGCGGGCGGACTGGCGGTAGCAGCTTTGGGTACAGATACGGGAGGATCGGTTCGCCAGCCAGGTTCGTTCTGCGGCATTCCGGCGATGATGCCGACCTACGGCCGCGTTTCGCGTTACGGGCTGATCGCTTTTGCCTCTTCGCTGGATCGCGTTGGGGTCTTCGCGGGGAATGTCCGCGATGTGGCCACCATCATGGGAATGATGGCGGGCAGTGACCCGATGGATTCCACCGCTGCGGCCGTTCCCGTTCCGGATTACTTGCAGGGCCTGGATGCGCCGGTGAAGGGGCTAAAAATCGGTGTGCCAACCGACTATTTTGCCGACGGACTCGACCCCGCAGTGCGGGAGAAGGTCGAAGCCGGAATCAGCTTACTCGAGCGACTCGGCTGCGAGCGAATCCCGCTGCGCATGCCGCATACAGAATATGCAGTGGGGACGTACTATCTGGTTGCGACGGCCGAGGCCAGTTCCAACTTGGCACGTTATGACGGCGTGCGCTACGGTATGCGAGTGCCGGGTGCAACCTTAATCGAGATGTATCGGAAAACACGTGGCGCGGGGTTTGGGGCGGAAGTGAAGCGCCGAATCATGCTGGGAACTTACTCGCTGTCGGCCGGGTACTATGATGCTTATTACTTGAAGGCGCAGAAAGTGCGCGCGCTTATCGCGCGGGATTTCACGGAGGCGTTCGAAAAGGTAGATGCAATTGTTACGCCGACGTCGCCGGTTCCCGCTTTCCGGCTAGGCGAACGGACGCTTGACCCGTTAGCCATGTATCTGGCTGACATATATACAGTTACAGGATCGCTCGCGGGAGTTCCCGGTATCTCGGTACCCTGCGGAAAGACGTCCGATGGGCTGCCGGTGGGCTTGCAAATTTTCGGTCAGACCTTCGGAGAAGGGCGAGTCTTGCAACTGGCAAGTGCATTCGAGAGAGCCGGAGGATCAGTCGTTTAGAACTGGCCGTTGCCGTACGTGTGGTTGTTGGAGAGCAAATTCCGATTTTGTGCACGCTCGTTCACTTTTGATTTTCCCTACGACTCCCGAAAACTACAGGGTTTAAGACGCATCCCGTAAGTCTTTTTTTGAAACCGCATTGGATCGTTCATTCATCAAAAAATCATCGTAATGGAACGGAAGGACTATTGCTAAGAAACAAAGTTATGAAATACCATTCGTCGTATTGAGCATGCTGGGGTGGAGTTGAATATGAGCAGCCTCACGATCCGATCGAGCAAGAAGATCTTTACAGAGGAAGAGGTTTCCGGGCTGACCGGAATCTGCCAGGAGCACCTGCGGAACTTCGCCCGTATAAGGCACCTGGGCCAAGCCGCTGAAGCCGCAGCCGAAGCGGCGGGCAGTACGGCGCACAAGTGGCTTTATACGATGTCGGATCTCTTTGTTTTAACGACGGTTTGCGAGCGCTGCGAGCACTAAGCCGCGCGCATCTGCTTCATTTCGCAATCTGATATAGGGCAATTTTGCGTGTTTCCAGTAGTTCGAATCGACCCTCCTTTTCCCAAAAGTGAATTCGAGCTGTCGATTGCAGCGACACTCAGACGGCGTTATCCTGAACGAGTAGCCTGCCTATGAACGTGCGAGCAACAGAAAACCCCGGGAAATGCGTCAGGGTGCGCAGTCTTGGGCGAACGCTTGTCGGAGCGATGGCATTTCTCGTCATTATTTCTGGCGCGCAGAGATTACGCGCATCGAGTTTCGGTCCCCAGGAACAAGGATCCCAGCCAGCCGATGAACGCGACGCCCAGGGGAAGGCAATTGCCGTTCCGCTACCCAAAGGCAAAAAGTTGTTTCTTACCGACGGCACTTTCCAAATTGTCCGGGAATATCAGCGTCAAGGCGACCGGGTGCGCTATTACAGCGTGGAACGGTCGTCTTGGGAGGAAATCCCGGCGGCGCTAGTGGACTGGGCGGCTACACAAAAAGCCGACGCCGAGATGGATGCACAGCAGAAGGAATTGGCCAAACAAATCGCGGAAAGCGAAAAGGCTGCACGGTTTGCCGGTCTGGACGTGGACACAAGCTTCGAAGTGCGCCCGAGCGTTTTTCTTCCCGATGACGTTGGATTCTACGTTCTGGACGGCAACAAAATCGCCCCCATGCAGCAAGAAACGGCCCAGACTCATACTGAAAAGGGACGCGCAGTCGCCAAAATCGTGACCGGCATGCCCCTGATTTCCGGCAAACAAGACGTGGAGATCCCGGGGAAGCAGGCAAAGCTAAGAATTCACACAGGCGACGCGGAGTTCTTTTTCCGGACTGCGGATAAACGCGAGCCGTACCTTACGCTTTTGCGTGCGACGGTGAAAGGCGAAAAGAGAGCGGTCGAGGTCATCACTACGAATATTGTCGGGCAGCAATCATTCAAGCAGCAGGAAGTTTCACTGCTGCAGTGGGACGCAGCGCGAGGCCTTTACCGTTACACCGTCGATCATCCTCTCGAATCCGGCGAGTACGCCATCATCGAAACTACGCAGACAGAGGGACAGAGCATGTTTCTGTGGACCTTTGGCGTTGATGCGCCAGGGGACGTGCAGCCTGCGAGCGAGAAGCCGCCGGCGAAAGATAAGGCGGCAAAGAAACAATCGCGAGCTAATTAACAGAAGAAAATTGTGCTGCGCCCGAGGGAGACTTACCGAGCGCATCGCTCAGGATGGCAATCAAATCGGAGATACGGAAAGGTTTCTGAATGGTTTGTGCGCCGGCCTGGGCTAATTGCTCCGTCACCGCCGCAGCCGCCAATTCTCCGCTCATGAAGAGGAAGAAAGGCTTGCGCTCACCACTGCCGTTCGTGACCGCGGCATAAAGCCCGAGACCCGAACCCTCCGCACCGGCAGTAGCCCGCAAATTCAAATCGCAGAGCACGGCATGGAAGGAACGGCGTCCCATCAGCGATAGGGCTTCCTCGACGCTTGCAGCCGTCTCGACATTGAAGCCGCGCGCGGCGAGGCCTTCGCGAATCATTTCACGGATACTTTCTTCATCGTCCACGACGAGAATCGAATAGCCTGCAGCTCCTTCCCTCGGAATTTCTTTCGAAGTCGAGTCTGCCGCTCCTTCCCTGGGTTCGGCCAAGAATAAAGCGGTACCCCGCGCGATCGGCAGCCACGTTGTGAACAAGGAGCCGCCTTGCGGGAGCGGCTGCCCTTCAATCTCGCCGTTATGTTCGCGAAGAATCGCCAGGCAAATGCTCAGGCCCAAACCGGTACCGCGACCGGGGCGTTTTGTGGTGAAGAAGGGATCGAAGATTTTCGGCAGAATCTCAGTTCGAATACCCGCGCCATCATCCTGAAAAGTGGCGACGACGCGATCGGCAGCCCGGCTGACACGGATGCGAAGCGTGCCATGATCACGAGCCTCTCGAATGGCCTGCTCGGCATTCGCGATCAAGTTGAGGAACACCTGGGTGAGTTGGCTGGCATCGCCGAGGACGAGGGGAATATCGGCCTGAGCGGCAAAATCGACGGTAATGCGATTCGAGCGCAAAGAATGTTCGTGAAGCTGCAGGCTGCGCTGAATCAGTTCGCTTAAATTGAGGCAAATCTTGCGCGGCTGGGGCGGGCGAGAAAAAGTCAGGAGGCTTTGCACGATCTGAGCGGCGCGGCGCGCCTGACGATGGGCAATTTCGAGTTGCCGGCGCGCGGAATCATCTTCCGTGGTATCGCGCAGAAGTTCGGTCACGCCCAGCACCGCGGTGAGCGGATTATTCAACTCGTGGGCGACGCCGGCGATCATCTGGCCCATGGCCGCAAGCCTTTCGTTCTGAATCAACTGCTGCTCCATGCGCTTGGAGTCGGTCGTATCGCGTGCCGCCGCGATAACGCCGGCGATGCGGCCGGAAGCATCCATAAGCGGGCTCGCGGTAGCCCGAAACAGGCGGGTTTCACCATCGTTCCGGCGGATGAGAAATTCGGTACTGCCGTTGGAGCATTGTCCGGAAATGATGCTATCCAAGAATGCCTGGACATCGATGCGGCTGTGCGGTTCGATACGCTCGCTGAAAAGAGACCCAATCAACTGTTCCGGTAAGAAACCCAACAATTCTGTCGAGCGCGGGCTGACGAAAGTGTAGCGGCCCTCGCGATCGAGCGCGATGACCAGATCGGGAAAGCTCTCCACGAGCCGGCGCGCAAATTCCTGCTCCCGCTGCAACCGGCTTTCCATTTGGCGCCGCTCGGTAATATCCACGAGCGTTCCCTGACGGCGACGGACACGCCCGGCGGTATCCCGAATCTGAGCCGAAGCGTGAAGAGCGGCAAGGCCCGAGCCATCGCTTCGGCGCAGCATGGCTTCGTGGCTATTCACGATATCCGACTGCGCCAACTGGCGGCGTTCTATCTCCCAACCCTCGGCCTGAAGAAAAAATTCCGAGAGAGGACGCCCAAGCAGCTCTAAGCGGTTTTCATAGCCAAGCATGCGCACGAAGGCAGGATTGACATCTTCCAATTTGCCATCGCTGTCGGCGAGATAGACCCCCTCTTGCAGAGTCTCGAACAAGTCCTTGAATCGCGCTTCACTCTCGCGTTCGGTCGTGATGTCCCTCGCGAGAATACACACACCTTGTTGAGCGCCCTCGCGGATGAGCGCGTGGGTTGTGCATTGGAAGTATCTCGCGCTGGTTTCATGCTTCACACGGATGCGCAGCACACCGGATCGCTGGCGCCGTTCGAGCAGAGAGATCAATTCGCGTTGGAGTGAGGCGTCACCCGAATTTTCAGCTAACTCCAAGAATTCATCGAGCCGGCGCCCCACCACTTCGGAAAATGGGCGGCCCAGCAGTTCCGCGAAGCTGCGATTGGCAGCGAGGATTTCTCCCTCAAGCGAGAGAGACAGCAAAAAATCGTCAAAAGTATCGATAAGATCGCGATAACCGCGCTGCGAACGCTCCACGATTTCGAAGAGTTTCTCTACTTGTCCCGCAGCCGGCGATTGGGCCTGATGCGAGAGGTTGTGAACCAATCCACGCAACTGGGCCATTTCGCGCCATCGCGAAATGGCGTAGGCGCCAAAAAGACTGACCAGCAAAACCAAGCCGAATGGCAGGGCGTCCAGTTTCCACGGGAGCAGATGGATGGGTTGCCAGGAGACCAGAGCTAATCCGACCGCCAGAGAAATGAGCAGGATTACCGCAAGCAGCCAGAGGCGGCCTTCGCGGGACGCTAATCGATCCGATGTAACGGCAGGCGAGTGTGTGGAGAGACTGGCATCCACGTCAGAGGCAGAGCGTTGGGTGCTCGTAATAGCCATGAAACTTGTAGTTCGATCTCTCCGGAAAAAGACAAGGCAGCTGCGAGGTGACAGTCTATGTCCCGGCCAGAGACAGGCGCAACTGCTTCGACCTGGGGAATTACCTATTAATTAAGTCGAAGCTGGACGCCAATTATCCGACCTGCTGTCACGCAGCGGGACTGGGGCTATCGGACTGCAAAACTGCAAAGCCCGGCGCGCAGGTTCGAAGTTTCGTGCGCGCCGGGCTTCTTTGATATCTGAAAGGCCTAGCTTTCTGCAATCACGTCGGCATCCTTCCGCAGGAAGTCCAGTGCGGCGGCTTCCTCGGGAGTGAGTTCGGGCGCGACCACTTCCGCCTCCGCAGGCTGCGGAGGAGGAACTTCGACCAGGAGATCGATATTGCGGTAGCGCTCGAGCCCTGTGCCTGCAGGAATGAGCCTTCCCATAATTACGTTTTCCTTGAGGCCACGCAGGTAATCCACCTTGCCGGCGACAGCCGCCTCGGTAAGCACACGCGTTGTCTCCTGGAAGCTTGCCGCGGAGATGAACGAGTCGGTCGAGAGAGAAGCCTTGGTGATGCCGAGCAGGAGCGGACGCCCCGTGGCCGGCCGGCTTCCTTCGCCGATGATGCGATCGTTTTCTTCGCGGAAGCGGAACTTATCGACTTGTTCGTCCAGCAAGAACTTGGTGTCGCCGACGTCTTCGACTTTCACCCAGCGCATCATCTGGCGAACGATGGTTTCGATGTGTTTGTCGTTGATGTTCACGCCCTGCAGACGATAGACCTCCTGGATCGAATTCACCAGGTAGGCTTGCGTGTACTTCTCGCCAAGAACGGCGAGGAGGTCGTGCGGATTCAGCGGGCCGTCGATCAACGGCTCGCCGGCATGGACGTGCTCGCCTTCCTGCACGTTGATGTGCACGCCGCGGGCGATGGAGTATTCCTTCTGCGTCTTGCCGTCTTCGCTCTCGACGTAAATCTTGCGCATGCCCTTGCTGATTTCGCCGTATCTGACCACGCCATCGATTTCGCTGATGACGGCGGGATCCTTGGGCTTGCGGGTCTCGAAGAGCTCGACGACGCGCGGCAGACCGCCGGTAATGTCCTTGGTCTTGGTGGTTTCCCGA
>Ga0210394_10008638_pt1 | contig 10426 bp, 10 predicted proteins | sample IncBWC12MmetaG_FD_160121 | JGI IMG/M metagenome (GOLD analysis project Ga0210394, IMG submission 160121) | Forest soil microbial communities from Barre Woods Harvard Forest LTER site, Petersham, Massachusetts, United States - Inc-BW-C-12-M | ecosystem: Environmental > Terrestrial > Soil >...
ACAACGCCCTGTGGTTATGGGACCCGGCGTTCGCCGGGACGACGACGGTGACAGCGCTATTCGCCCGGCTCACATCGGCCGATAGGCCCGCACCCTGGACGGCACATTGACGCCGAGCTTGATCTGACCGACCGATTTGATGATGTCGTCGCCCAGCAACTGGGCAAAGCAGGCGTAGCCCCAGTCGTTCATGTGCAGGCCATCGGAGATCACGAAACTGTCGATCGGGAGCGCCTGGTTCTCGTGCCATTCACGCATCACCTCGAAGCGAGGAAAAACACCGACGTGGCGAAGGTCGGCAACCCTGTGGAGCAGTTTCACCATCTGGCTTGCGCTTTCCGCGCGTTCATTGACTCTCGGAGAATATTGCGGATCGACCAACACGAGATCGGCGCCCGCGGCCTGAATGCGCGCGATGCCGTCTTCCACCATTTTCGCCGTCTCGGCGGGATCGAGGTTGCGTAGTACCGCGTTGGTGCCGACTTGCCAGATCACCAGATCCGGTTTCACGTCAATCACCTCGGTTTGCAGACGCTTTATCATTTCGGGCGCGTCCTCGCCGCCCTTGCCTGCATTGATGATGGTGATGTCGGCACCTGGATATTGCCGACGCAACTGCGCTGCCAGCCGGTTGGGATAGGTGAATTCAGGCGAGGTCGAACCGTAGCCGGCGGTCGAAGACGATCCGAACGCTACGATCGAAACCGGCGCTCCCGAAACCAGCTTGCTCGCGACATGCGGCAGCGATCCCATCGATTTGGCACCGCCCTTTGGCGGCAGGCACGGAACGCGGCTGAAAATGTCGCTGGCCGATTTCGCGACCTGCTTCACCTTTTCGATCGCCTTGCTGGTGAGACTTTTTTGCTGCGACGGATCGGCCTGATCGGCGGGCTTAAGATCGTCGGCGCCGGCCGTCTGCGCCGCAGACGTCTTCGCGCTGTCGGATTTGGCGCCGTCGGATAATGCCGCGTGTTGCGTGACTTGCGCTGTCTGAGCGCGCGCTATCGGCGTTGGCAATAGGGGGGCCGCGATCGCAGCGACGGCCAGCAATGTCATTTTGCAAAAAGGGCGGTAACAACTCATAGACGTCATAAACGCTGAATCCTCAATTCTGCTGGTCCGGATTGACGTGAGCCGCGTCGATCACAAATCGCGACAGCGCGCGGCCAAGGCAATCATGGACACGCTTTGCAAGCTCGATGCCATGAAACGTGCTGAACAGGTCGAACTCGCCCGACTCGTTCCAATGCTGCATAATGGCGAACCGGTCGAACAGCGGAACATCGTGCTGCTGCGCCACCACACGCATACTATCTAGGTAGGGCGGCGCGGATATCATCGTTTCCGTGCGGGGGCTGTATTGCGGATTCATCAAGACTACGTCAGCTCCGGCCTCTTGCAGCGCAACAACCCCCTCATCGACACCGCCACGAAAATCATCGGGATCGGTGGATCGCATAGCATCGACAGTGCCGGTCTGCCAGATAACCAAGGTAGGCTTTTTGCCTTCCATCAACTTAACCATGCCGGCGGCCACTTCTTCGGCGGTTTTCTTGACCTGTATTTCGACGGATACGTTGACCGCGATCGACGGGAATTTCTCCTTTAGGATGGCCTGCAACCGACCGGGATAGGCGCTCGCCTCCGACGCGCTGGTTGCATTGATGGTCGACGACCGGCTGCCCAACACCAGAATATCCAGCGAATGACCGCTTTTTATGGCGTCCGCGACCTTGGGAAGCGCACTTTCGCTGGCGAGCAGGTAATCCGGAACCTCGCAGCTGACCACCAGATCCTCGGCGCGCGCGGGAGCCGCGGTCAACAGACCGGCCAGTATCATCAAGCCCAGGATCGCCCCTGAGGCAGATTTCATGACCCCCCTCCCGCCATATCGGCGTTGCCGCCGGCGCCCTTCGTCCGGGACGTGCTCTTGTCGGCAGAATGCTTGTACCACGAAAACAGCCACGCCGCGGCGGACATAATGAGGATTCCGGAAACACTGATAACGAAATGCAACCCGGCGCCGCCGGACACTTCCGCCAGCACGAAATGCCCCGCGAACGCCAGGAACACGCCAAGGCAGAAGATTTCGAGGGAATGCTGCCCGCACAGGATCAGCGGCCGCAACCAGGGCGACTTCAATCCGGGCCAGCCCTTTGGCAGGAAACGCACGGTAACGGCCGCCAGCGCCAGAAAATGCGCGAATCGCAACACGTCAAGGTCGGTCTTGCTGATGGGATACATCCACTGCTCGAGCCGGCGCGGCATCAGATGGCTCAACTGCGGCAGGTACCAGGTCAGCGTGACGCAGAACGCCGCGAACAGATAGGCCAGAGAAATCCACAGCGTGACCGGCGACGACAAAATCCGCGACATCCGCTTGGCGCCGCCCTGCGCGCACCATGCGCCGAACACGAACAACAATTGCCAGGCAAATGGATTGAAGGCCCAGAAGCCGTTCGGATACGCCGACAGGTACAGATCGTACTCCCAGGTGATGGCATAGAGCACGACCGACAGCGCCAGCGTAACATCGGCTCGCCACTTCATCAGCCACAGGACGAAGGGAAGAAAAAGCATTAGCACGATATAAAGCGGCAGCACGTCCATGTTGACCGGACGAAATCTCAACAGCAGCGCCTGGACGATGGTGACGTCCGGCTGCTTGAGAAAATCCATGATGCCCATTTCTTCCGAATACAGCGGGTTCTCGAAGCTGGTGGCGACGTAGGAAATTTCCGCCAGAAAGATCGTGAACAAAAAGACATGCGCGACATAGATCTGCCAGACCCGCCGCAGGATGCGCGCGGTCGCGATCACGAAGCCGGAATCCCGCATCGCGCGGCCGTAAACGAACGCCGCGGTGTAGCCCGAGATGAAAATGAAGATTTCGGTGGCGTCGCTGAATCCGTAATTGCGGATCGTCAACCAGGTCAGGAGGTTGGGCGGTAGGTGATCGATGAAAATCAGCCACAGCGCGAGGCCGCGAAACAGATCGAGCCGCAGTTCGCGCTCGCCGCTGACGGGAACAGAAATGGCGGGGGCCGCTGCGGCCGGCGCCATTGCGGGTTCTTCCGCGATCACGTCCGTCGCGCCCGCAAGCGGTGGTCCGGCAATTCGATCGGCTATCGACGTCATCTGGCACCGTCTTGAGCAGGCCGGCCAAAGGCCTGCTGGACATGAAGATAGTATCGGCCCCCGAGTCGCAAGCAAGTTACGTCCCGCAGGTTACACGGTTGCGCTTTAGGTCGGAACTATGTTGAAACGACGATTCGAGCTACCATGGGGGAGCGGACCATACCGCCCCCCGATTGGTTCCGCCTGAACTCTTGGTCAGGATACCGCACTATTTCGGAAGATTAGCCAGCATGTACCGCGCCGTTACCCGCCAGATCGAAGTCACTGTTGAACCGAACTTCCTGCCGGAGCGCTCGTCGGCCGAAAACCGTCAATATTTCTGGTCCTACACCATCGTGATCACCAACATCGGCGAGGAGACCGTGCAACTGCGGACCCGGCACTGGATCATCACCGACGCCTCGGGCCGCAAGCAGGAAGTCCGCGGCGAAGGCGTGGTCGGCGAACAGCCGATACTCGCGCCGGGCGAGCGCTTCGAGTACACCAGCGGCGTGCCGCTGGCGACCACCTCGGGTTTCATGAGCGGCCGCTACCAGATGGAGAGCGAAAGCGGCGAGCGGTTCGAGATCGACGTGCCGACGTTCTCGCTCGACAGCCCCGACAGCAAGCGGGTGTTGAATTAAGCAGACGCGCGCCGACATCTGCCGGGTAAGCCGTCCAGGACCTGGTAGGCAAGGCCTCGATGAGCAAAGACCGGATGAGCGAAGACTCGACAAACAAGGACTTGATAGGCGAAGACTTGCACACGCTTCGCAGTGACGACATCACGGCGATCATCGCGCCGGGCGGCGCGGAACTGATTTCGCTCAGAGACGCGCAGGGACTTGAATTACTCTGGCAGGCAGGACCGGTTTGGCCGCGCCATGCACCGATCTTGTTTCCGATCGTCGGCCGGTTGAAGGATGACGCGTTACGGCATCGAGGCACAGTCTTTCGCATGACGCAGCACGGCTTTGCGCGAGACCGGCGCTTCGACTGGGTGGAGCGTAGCGCAACATCTTGCACCCTCGTTCTCACGGACGATGCGCAAACCCGCGCCCACTATCCGTTCGCGTTCCGCCTCTGCATCACTTACACGGTGCAGGAAGCTGATCTGGAGGTCGCCTTTGAGGTCACCAATACCGGTGACGAGGCGCTGCCGGCGTCGATCGGCGCGCATCCGGCGTTCAATTGGCCGTTGCTTCCGGGGTTGGGCAAGGAGGCCTACCGGCTCAGTTTTTCCAACGAGGAGCGCGAGCCGATCCGGCGCCTGCAGGATGGTTTGCTTCGCGCCATTCCGGAACCAACTCCCGTTCGAGGCAAAACCCTCGATCTTTCAGGACAGCTCTTTCAACACGACGCGGTCATTCTGGATCGGCCAGCGAGCACATCCGTCCGTTACGCCGCCGATCGCGGTCCGTCGATCGAGGTTTTCTGGCAAGGATTTCGAGAGCTCGGGATTTGGTCGAAGCCGGGGGCGCCGTTCCTGTGCATCGAGCCTTGGCATGGGTTCGCCAGCCCGTCGGGATTCGACGGTGAATTCACCGACAAGCCCGGCCTGATGCAGATCGCGCCGGCCACCACACGAATGCTCAAATACCGCATTCGTGTGGGCTAGAAACGGGCCGATATCCCGGCGCTATTCGGCCAGTTCGCGCATCACCTTGATCAGGTCGGACTTGCCTTCGAAGCCGATCCCCGGCAGTTCCGGCATCACGATGTGGCCGTCTTCGACGCGAACGGAGTCGGGGAAGCCGCCATAGGGCTGGAACAGGTCCGGATAGCTCTCGTTGCCACCGAGGCCGAGGCCGGCCGCGATGTTCAGCGACATCTGGTGGCCACCATGGGGAATGCAACGGGCCGGCGACCAGCCCTGCTGAGCCAGCACATCAAGCGTCCGCAGATATTCAACAAGCCCGTATGACAGCGCGCAGTCGAACTGCAGCCAGTCGCGATCCGGCCGCATACCGCCGTAGCGGAGCAGATTGCGGGCATCCTGATGCGAGAACAGATTTTCGCCCGTCGCCATCGCGCCCGGATAGAATTCGGCCAACGCAGCCTGAAGCGCGAAGTCGAGCGGATCGCCGGCTTCCTCGTACCAGAACAGCGGATAGTCGCGCAGCATCTTCGCGTAAGCGATAGCGGTCTCGAGATCGAAACGTCCGTTGGCATCGACGGCAAGCCGCGCCTGCGAGCCGATCTCCTTCAACACGGCCTCGATCCGTCCGCGGTCATCGTCGATCGAGGCTCCGCCGATCTTCATCTTGACCACATTGTAGCCGCGGCCGAGATAACCGCGCATCTCGGCCTGGAGCGCCGAATTATCCTTGCCCGGGTAGTAATAACCACCCGCCGCATAGACGAAGACACGCGGATTGGCCTCGCGGCCCTTTTTTTCCGCGAGCAGTCGAAACAGCGGCTTGCCGGCGATCTTCGCGACGGCGTCCCAGACGGCCATGTCGAGCGTGCCGACGGCAACCGAGCGCTCGCCATGCCCGCCAGGCTTTTCGTTGGCCATCATCGCCGCCCAGATTCGATGCGGGTCGAGATTGGTGCCCTCGTCGTCGAGCAGGCGCTTGGGCTCGGCCTCGAGGATACGGGTGCGGAAGCGTTCCCGGATCAGGCCGCCTTGACCGTAGCGGCCATTCGAATTGAAGCCGTATCCGACGACGCGGCGACCATCGCGCACGACATCCGTCACCACCGCGACAAGGCTCGTCGTCATTTTCGTAAAGTCGATATAGGCGTTGCGGATCGGAGAAGCGATCGGCTTGGTGATTTCGGCAACATCGACGATACGCATGATATTTTCCTTCCGTTTTCTGCCTGCGGTGTGTTTCCCGGCTGACTCAGTGACGGCGCGGGCTTCAGTCACGAAGCGGGGACGCGTCCATCGGAGTGATCGCACCGGTCAGGTTCGCAGAGACCGTTAAGGCTGGATTTCGATGAACACCAATGCTAATCGCGGAATTGGTTATGTGGATTTGGCATCACCAATGGAGTTGATCTGGTTCGAGGACTATCTGGCGCTTGCGGAAACCCTGAATTTCTCCAGGGCAGCCGAGGCGAGACATGTCACCCAGCCTGCCTTCAGCCGAAGAATACGCGCGCTCGAGGAATGGATCGGCGCCGACCTGTTTACCCGCACTACCCACGGCGTCGCGCTGACCCCGGCAGGCGAGCATTTTCACAACCAGGCGGAGGTGCTGACGCGCGCGCTGCACCAACTGCGCCGCGATACGCTCGAAGTTTCCGGCCGCAGCGCCAGACTGCTCTCGATCGCGGCGACGCATGCGCTTTCCTTCACTTTCTTTCCGAAATGGGTTCGCCGCAATGAAAGCGTTCTGGCGCTCGGCAATCTCAATTTAATCTCCGACAGCATGCAGGCGTGCGAGCAGATGATGCTGCGGGGCGAGGCGCAATTTCTGCTGTGTCACACCCATCCGGACATGAGCAGCCGGTTGGAAACCAATCAGTTCAAGAGCATTGTGGTGGGCGCAGATACGCTTGTGCCGCTCAGCGCGCCCGGCCGAAACGGGGCGCCGCGCTGGTCGCTGGATGACGCAGAACCGGTAAAATACCTCGCCTATAGTGCGCAATCAGGATTGGGACGGATCGTTGCGGCCCGCTGGGGCGCGAAGGACCGCGCCGCTGCGCTCGAGACCGTCTTTACCTCGCATCTCGCCGCCACGCTGCTCTCGATGGCCCGCGCCGGTGACGGCGTGGCCTGGCTGCCCCGGACCCTGGCTGAAGAGGACATCTCGGCCGGACTGCTGGTCGAAGCGGGGAATAGAGAACTCGAGATACCGATCGAAATCCGCCTGTTTCGTCCGGTCGCGCGTCAGGGCCAGGCGGCGGAATCGGTTTGGGCGGCGTTTGAGCGGACCTGACGGATGCGCCCGAACCCTTGCTACTCCACGCCCGCTTCCTGCGGCGTGAATTCGTAGATCGAGCTGCAGAACTCGCAGGTTACGACCACCTTGCCATCCTTCACCATGTCGGACCGGTCGCGAGGAGCGAAGCTTGCGAGCATCGCCGACACTGCGTCGCGCGAGCACGAACATTTGGCGCGCAACGGCAGCGGCGCGAACACCCGAACGCCGCGCTCGTGAAACAACCGGTACAACAGCCGCTCGCCCGACAAATCCGGATCGATCAGTTCGACATCCTCGACGGTCGAGATCAGCGACTGGCCTTCGACCCAGGCATCGTCTTCAGCGACCGTATGCGTAACCGCGCCCTCCGGCGCGTCGCCTGGATGCAGATCAGGCTGCCGCGCCCGCTCCGGCGCCTTGGGAAGAAACTGCAGCAGCATGCCGCCGGCGCGCCAGCGATGCTTTGGTCCCTCGCCGCTTCCGCGCCACTCCTCGCCGACCGCGAGCCGCACCCGCGTCGGAATCTGTTCCGAGCGCAGAAAATATTCATGCGCGGCGTCTTCCAGGCTGCCGCCTTCGAGCGCCACCAGCCCTTGATAGCGACTCATGTCCGGCCCCTGATCGATCGTCATCGCGAGATGACCTTTTCCGAGCAGCGCGCCTGAATCCATTCCGTCCACGAGCCGCCTGGCATCGAAGCGCGCATAGGCGCGCAAGCGATCAGGCGCCTGAAAATCCACGATCAGGAATGACACCGGACCATCGGTCTGGGTTTGCAGAATGAAGCGGCCGTCGAATTTCAGCGACGAGCCGAGCAGCGTCGTCAGCACGATCGCCTCGCCGAGCAGTTTGCCGACCGCGGGCGGATAATCGTGCTTGGTGAGGACGTCATCGAGTGCGGGGCCGAGCCTTGTGAGGCGGCCGCGCAGATCGAGAGAAGCGACCTCGAACGGCAGCACCGCATCGTCAACCGGAACGGCCGACGGCGCGCGGATCGGGGTTTCTCTGGGGATTTTGATGTCGGGGGATTGTGAGGTCATGGGGCTTATCTGGGGTCGGCGGGCGTAAATCGGAAGGGCGTGGAACGCGCGAAAACATCTCCACGAATTGTCCCGGCGAAAGCGGGGACCCATAGCCACCGGCGTGGATTATTGCAGAAGGTGTCTACCACATCGTGGAAAACGCGAGGTCTCGCAGTATGGGTCCCGGCATTCGCCGGGAAGACAACGTTGTGAGCACGCTACGCGACCGTCTCGAAGCACCATGCCAGGATGCCCTTTTGCGCGTGCAGGCGGTTCTCGGCTTCGTCGAAGACGACCGACTGCGGGCCATCGATCACCTCATCGGTCACCTCGTCACCGCGATGCGCGGGCAGGCAATGCATGAACAGCGCATCGGGTTTGGCCAGCGACATCAGCTTGGCGTTGACCTGATAAGGCTTCAGCAGGTTATGACGATGCTCGCCATCCTTGTCGCCCATCGAGAACCAGGTGTCGGTGACCACGCAATCAGCGCCACGCACCGCGGCTTCCGGATCGTTGCCGAGCACGATCGGCGCCTGGGTCGCCTTGATCCAGTCCTTCATCGACTTGTTCGGCGCGAGCTGCGGCGGTGTGGCGACACGCAGGTTGAAACGGAAACGCTCCGCCGCGTGCGCCCATGACGCCAGCACATTGTTGTCGTCGCCGGTCCAGGCGACGATGCGGCCCTCGCTCGGACCGCGATGCTCCTCGAACGTCATCAGATCCGCCATCACCTGGCAGGGATGCGACCGCCGCGTCAGTCCGTTGATGACGGGCACGGTGGCGTGCGCGGCCAATTCGAGCAGCGCCTCGTGGTTGAGGATACGGATCATGATGGCGTCGACGTAACGCGACAGCACCCGCGCGGTGTCGGCGATGGTCTCGCCGCGCCCGAGTTGCATTTCCGCGCCGGTCAGCATGATCGATTCCCCGCCGAGCTGGCGCATGCCGACGTCGAATGAGACCCGGGTGCGGGTCGAGGGCTTCTCGAAAATCATCGCCAGGGTCTTGCCCTCGAGCGGCCGGTTCGGCTTCGCATCCAGCTTCTTCTGCGCCTTCAGCTTCGCCTTCATGGCGATGCCGGCATCGAGCATCGTGCGCAGCTCCTTGGTCGGAACCTCGTTGAGATCGAGAAAATGGCGCGGCGGCTTGCTCATCGCGCCGCCGCCCGTTGCGATTGATCGCCGGAAAGCGCCGTGCAGGCGCGCTCGAGCCGCTGCACGGCGTCCTCGATCTCCGCCTCGGTGACGATCAACGGCGGCAGCAGCCGCACCACATTGTCACCGGCGCCGACCGTCAGCAGCTTCTGGTCGCGCAACGCCGTCACCAGATCCGCCGACGGCACCACCGCCTTGAGGCCGATCAATAGTCCCTCACCGCGCACTTCCGCGAGCACGTCCGGATGGCGGTCGACTACCGAGGCCAACTTCTGTTTGAGCAGCAGCGACATCTTCTGCACGTGCTCGAAGAAGCCGGGTTGCAGCATGACGTCGAGTACGGCGTTGGCCGCCGCGACCGCCAACGGATTGCCGCCGAAGGTCGAGCCATGCGAACCCGGCGTCATGCCGACAGCCGCGTCTGCGGTCGCGAGACAAGCACCGATCGGAAAGCCGCCGCCGAGCGCCTTGGCCAGCGGCATCACGTCCGGCATGACGCCGAAGCGCTTGTGCGCGAACAGTTCGCCGGTGCGGCCCATGCCGGTCTGCACTTCGTCGAAGATCAACAACAGGCCATTGTCGTCGCAAAGCTGACGCAACGCCTTGAAGAACGCATGTGGTGCCGCGCGCACGCCACCTTCGCCCTGCAACGGCTCGATCACGATGCCGGCGGTGTGCGGGCCGATCGCTTTCTTGACGGCATCGAGGTCGCCGAGCTGCACCTGATCGAAGCCATCCATCGGCGGCCCGAAGCCTTCGAGGTACTTGGCCGAGCCGGTCGCCGCCAGCGTCGCCAGCGTTCGTCCATGAAACGCGCCGTCGAAGGTGATGATGCGATAACGTTCCGGATGTCCCTTGGCGGCGTGATGTTTGCGCGTGATCTTGATCGCGCATTCCATCGCCTCGGCGCCGGAGTTTGCGAAGAACACAAAATCAGCGAAGCTCTGTTCGCACAGCCGCGCCGCGAGCCGCTCGCCATCCGGACTCTTGAACAGGTTCGACATGTGCCACAGTTTTGTCGCCTGTTCCTGCAGCGCCGCGACCAGATGCGGGTGCGCGTGACCGAGCGCATTGACCGCGACACCAGAGGTGAAGTCGAGATAGCGCTCGCCATTGGTCGCGATCAGCCACGCCCCTTCGCCGCGCTCGAAACCGAGATCTACTCTGGCGAATACGGGAAGCAGATGCGATGTCGCGCTCTTGGTCATGGCGATCACTGAGGGTTAGGACTGGCCGTGACGAACGCATTGGCGCG
>Ga0210394_10008641_pt1 | contig 10423 bp, 10 predicted proteins | sample IncBWC12MmetaG_FD_160121 | JGI IMG/M metagenome (GOLD analysis project Ga0210394, IMG submission 160121) | Forest soil microbial communities from Barre Woods Harvard Forest LTER site, Petersham, Massachusetts, United States - Inc-BW-C-12-M | ecosystem: Environmental > Terrestrial > Soil >...
TGCCCGTACCGAGCGGAGTGGTGATTAACATGGCTTCCGCGCTTCCACCTCAAGAGGAAAGCGCGTTCGCGGTACTTCGCCAGTTCGCGCGCAAGCGTTCCCCGGTGGAACGTTGCGAGATGTGCAGCCGCGAACTCGCTCCCGAGCACGAACACCTCGTCGAACCCGCCAATCGCAAATTAGTCTGCGCGTGTAGCGCCTGCGCCATTCTCTTCGAGGGACAAGGCGTCAAGTACAAGCGCGTACCTCGCCGCGTGCTATTCCTGAAAGATTTTCAACTAACCGATGCGCAGTGGGACGGCCTGATGGTGCCCATCGAAATGGCCTTCTTCTTTCACAGCACCCCTCACGGAAAAATGATCGCGCTCTACCCAAGCCCTGCCGGACCAACCGAATCGCTGCTCGCACTCGACACCTGGAAGGACATCGTCGAGACCAATCCAGTTCTGAACGAAATGGAGTCCGATGTCACGGCGTTGCTTGTCAACCGCGTTGGCCATGTTCGCGGGGGCATTCCCGCGGAGTATTATCTGGTTCCCATCGACGAATGCTACAAATTGGTCGGTCTGATCCGTGCACACTGGCGCGGGCTTTCCGGTGGCACCGAAGTGTGGCGCGAAATTAATACCTTCTTTACCGCGCTCAAACGAAGAGCCGGTTACGGGCCGGAGGACGCGCATGCCTGATCTACAGCTCGGCATCGAAGGCGCCGAAGTGGTCCAATACGCGGCCGCGCCGCTGTTGGCGTTCAAGGTCCGCATCGCCAACACCCCCGCCGGGGAAATTGTCCACACCGTCGCGCTGCGCGCCCAGATCCAGCTCGAAGTGAATCGCCGTAAGTATGATGCCCGAGAGCAATCGCGCCTCGCTGACCTTTTCGGCGAACCGGATCGCTGGGGTCAGACGCTGCGTACCATGCTGTGGACCCACGCCAGCATGGTTGTACCGCGCTTCACCGGCACCGTGATCGCGGACCTCCAGGTCCCTTGCACCTTCGATTTCAACGTTGCCGCTACTAAATACTTCCATGGCGTCACCAGCGGAGACTTGCCGCTTTGCTTCCAGTTCAGTGGAACTGTTTTCTATCAGGGACAAGACGGCCCGCTTCAGGTTGCTCCCATCTCCTGGGATAAAGAAGCGAAGTATCGCCTGCCCGTTAAAGTCTGGAAAGACTTGATGGACGTTTACTACCCCAACTCCGCGTGGCTGGCTTTGCGAAAAGACGTCTTTGAACGCCTCTACCAATTCAAGGTCCACGAAGGAATTCCCACCTGGGAAGAAGCTATCGAGCGCGCCTTGGACGCCCTTCCGGAAACGGTGCGCTCATGAATGCCGCCATCGTGGACGGAATCGTCAAAGCCGTTCTCTATGAAGGCTACATGCTGTATCCCTACCGGCCTTCCGCCGTGAAAAATCGCCAGCGCTTTAATTTTGGCGTGGTCTATCCGCGTGCCTACAGTGAAATGCAGCGCGGCACCGACGCCTGCATGATGCAAACGGAATGCCTGGTGGAAGGGAATAACGACACCCAATGCGCGGTAACCGTCAGGTTCTTGCGCATGGTTACGCGAACCGTCGCCAAACTTTCCGCGCCCGTCGCCGAACTCTCCGAACTAACCGAAGCTGCCTGCGAAACTGTCGAGAGCTTGCAGGCCAATGGCAAGATTTTTCAGCCGTGGCAGGAAGCTGTGGAAGAAAGCATCGAAGTAACCGACTTCAGTCTGTCTGCTCTCGCTTCCCAGCCAATGCAATGGCCGTTCCGGCTATCGGCAAAACGAGAAAGAGTAGCGATTCGCGATGACCGCGGCCAGATTGTCGGAATTATCTTCCGGGACAAATCGAACATTGCCGGAATGATTGAGTTCGCGGCGCAGCGCCTGCAAGCAGGTTTGTTCAAGCTCTCAGTGCGCATTTCGAATACTTCGCGCATGGACGATCTTCAGGTCACCAGCCGCGAAGAAGCCTTAGCGCGTTCTCTCGTTTCGGCTCACACCATTCTCGAAGCGCGCGCTGGAAATTTCGTTTCCCTCGTCGATCCCCCGGACATCTTCCGCGATTTTGCCGCAACATGCCAGAACGTCGGCGCCTGGCCGGTACTCGTCGGCGAAAATGGCCAGCGAGACACCATGCTTTCTTCGCCAATCATCCTCTACGACTATCCGGAGATCGCGCCGGAAAGCCCCGGCGATCTGTTCGATGGCGCGGAGATCGACGAAATCCTTTCCCTGCGCATCATGACTTTGACCGACGATGAAAAGCGGGAGATGCGCCAGTCCGACGACCGCGCACGCCGAATTCTGGAGCGCACCGAAGCCATGCCCGACGAGCAATGGACGAAACTTCACGGTGCGTTGCGCGGATTGCGCGCAGCCAAGGGAGAAATGCCATGAACGAGTGGGAATGGCAGCTCCTCGAAGATAAGAATCCAGTGGACTCATTGGAAATTGACGGCGTTCCGGTGCGCCGTGGCGATCGCGTAAGATTGCGTCCGCGCGCCGGCGGCGATGTCTTTGATATCGCCCTTTCCGGAAAAATCGCGGCCGTGGAATCCATCGAGCAGGATTACGAAGGTAATGTGCATGTCTGCGTGGTTGTCGACGACGATCCTGGCCGCGACATCGGCTTGATGCGGCAACCCGGCCACCGCTTCTTCTTTGCGCCCGCCGAAGTTCAGCCGCTTGGAAAAGATGAATTAACCGGCGAAGCCGCGAAACCTCTGGACACCAGGAAAATTCTCATCGCGGGCATCGGCAATATTTTTCTGGCCGACGACGCCTTCGGCGTGGAAGTTGCCAATCGCCTCGCAACCCAATCATTTCCCGCCGGAGTGCGCGTGGTGGATTTTGGGATTCGCGGCTTCGACCTGGCCTACGCACTGATGGAAGGCTACGAAACCACCATTCTTGTGGACGCCTATCCCGGCGAAGGCGAACCCGGCACTCTTTTTGTCGTCGAACCCGATCTCGCCGAGATAAATCAAGGCGTTTCGCAATCTACCGTGGAAGCGCATGCCATGAATCCAGTCAGTGTTCTACGAATGGCAGCGGGAATGGGTGCGCAGTTAAAGCGCATCCTGCTTGTTGGCTGCGTGCCCGCAACGCTCGGGCCGGAAGAAGGGCAGATGGGCCTGAGTGAGCCCGTCACCGCCGCAGTCGGCGAAGCCGTGAAGCTGGTCGCTTCACTAATCACACGAGTTCTTGCGGGAGAGTGGCCTGCAGGGAAATGAAGTGTATTGCCATCGCGCAAAGGAGAGTCCCATGGCAGTGGAAATCATGCATCGCTCGGACGAAGCAAATGGTAACGGCGGCACCGACAAGGAAACTCTGTACATGCTCGGCGGGATCGCTCTGGTGATTTTTGGCGCGGGCTTGGTGCTTTCGAACCCTACCATTCGGCGTTACCTCGGTCAGGCCGGCTTGGGCAGCATCGCAACCGCTGCGTTGCCGGACATCGAGAAGTATTTTCGCCTCCGCTCCATGTGAGCGGTGCGATTGCGGCTTTTGGAAAGCTGAGCACGCTTGGACATTGCCTTTGTCGTTGGATTGCTCCAACGCCTGAGGCCGGCTGAAACGCGCATTAACGTGGATGCTTCCTGGATGTCAGATTCAGCGATTGGAGCAAATGATGGACGCAGCTGCACAAAGGAGACTCGAACCGGTGAAATATGTCATCGATCCAAGTGGGAGCCGGTTCACAGTACAAGCTTTTGCTACCGGATTGCTCTCCTCGTTTGGCCACAATCCCACCATCGGGATGCGCGACTACGACGGCGAGATCCAGTTTGTCCCCGACACGTACGAAAACGCATCCGTGCGTATCGCCGTCCGTACCAACGCCATGGAAGTGATGGATGAGATGAATGGCGATGACCGCCGAAAACTCGAGCAAACGATGAATGACCAAGTATTAGAACCGGACCGTTTCCCGGACGCGACGTTCGAAAGCAAGCAGGTAACGGTCCAGAAGTTGGGTAGCGACCTCGCCAGCGCTCACGTTGTTGGCGAACTGTCCTTCCACGGCGTCACTCAGAGTCTTTCTCTGGATGGCCGCGTTACCAGCATGGGAACCATGATGCGCCTCTCCGGGGATTTCACGCTGCGCCAGTCCGACTACGGAATCAAGCCGGTTTCCTTCGCGGCCGGAGCCTTAAAACTGAAGGATGAACTCAAGTTTCACTTCGAGCTCGTCGCAAGGCAGAAGGAGTAGAAACTCGTGTGCCTAGCCATTCCTGGAAAGATCGTCGAGCTGGACCCTCAAAACGCGAATCTCGCCCTGGTCGACGTTGTTGGCGTACGCCGCAAAGTCGATTTGGGCCTTTTGCAGGATGAACCTCCAGTTCCCGGCGACTGGGTATTGATCCACGTGGGTTTTGCCATGAGCAAGATCAGTGAAGCCGATGCTGCCGACCAGATGCAAACCCTCACCATGCTCGGCGAAGCCGCCGCCGCAATGGAAGAAGTACGCGGCTATGGTTTGCAAGAAGATCCCCCGGACCAGTACGGCAAAGGGTGGAAGCAATGAAATTCGTCGACGAATTCCGGTCTCCGGAACTGATCACCAAAGCAGGCGAAGAAATTCGCAAACTGGCCGATCCAAGCCGCCACTACCGCATCATGGAAGTCTGCGGCGGGCACACCCACGCCATCTATCGCTTCGGTTTGAAAGATCTGCTGCCCGTAAATGTGGAATTGATTCACGGCCCCGGTTGCCCGGTTTGTGTTCTCCCGATGGGTAGAATCGATGACGGTCTCGCTCTCGCTGCGGAACCAAATTTCATTTTCGCTGCGTTCGGCGACATGATGCGCGTTCCCGGAACCAACGGCAGCCCACTGGAATACAAAGCCCGCGGCATGGACGTCCGCATCGTCTATTCGCCCGCGGATGCGCTGAAACTCGCTCGCAACAATCCCGGCAAGCACGTGATGTTCTTCGCCATCGGGTTTGAGACCACCGCGCCCTCCACCGCGCTTACACTCGTGCGCGCCAAGGCCGAAGACCTGCAAAATTTCTCCGTTTTCTGCAATCACGTCACCATTATTCCGGCTATCCGCGCGATCCTGGACTCGCCCGATATGCGTCTGGATGGATTCGTCGGCCCCGGCCACGTTTCCACGGTAATCGGTTGCCGCCCGTACGATTGGATCGCTAAGGACGAAGGCAAACCGGTTGTAGTTTCCGGCTTCGAACCGCTGGATATTCTGCAATCCATCGTCATGCTCCTCCGTCAGCTTCGCAATGGTGAAGCGAAAGTCGAAAACCAGTACAAGCGCGTCGTTCCGTGGGAAGGGAATCGCGCGGCGCTTCGTGCCATGGCCGAAGTCTTCGAACTTCGCCCCTATTTCGAATGGCGCGGTCTCGGATTCATCTCCCAGTCCGCCCTGAAAATTCGCGCCGGTTATGCGCAGTGGGATTCGGAACAACGCTTCACCGTTCCAGGCGTCCGCGTTACCGATCCCAAAGCCGCGCAGTGCGGCGAAGTGCTGAAGGGCGTGCTAAAACCGGCGCAGTGCAAGCTCTTCGGCCGCGAGTGCACTCCCGAGCAGCCTGTCGGCGCGTTGATGGTTTCATCGGAAGGTTCCTGCGCGGCCTATTACAATTACGAACATCGCAAACCTGTTACCATCGCCAGCGCTGCCGCGTTTTAAGCGGGTGCTTTAGACGAATGAGGAATTCATGGCCACTATTCCTGCTGCAAAGATCAGGTTCCGCGAACCGCAGATCGAAATGGCCCATGGCGCCGGCGGGAAAGCCAGCCGGCGGCTAGTCGAAGGACTATTTGCTCCGCTTCTTTTTGGCGCATCCCCGGGCCCGCTGGGCGATGCCGCGCATATTCAAATAAACGGAACACGAATCGCCATGACCACCGACAGCTTCGTCGTCAAGCCGCTCCGTTTTCCCGGCGGTTCCATCGGCGAGCTGGCCATCAATGGTACGGTCAACGATCTGGCCGTGTCCGGAGCCCGGGCCGAAGCCATAGTGGTTACGTTCGTGTTGGAGGCCGGATTACCAACAGAAATTCTCGAAGCGGAAGTTCGCGCCATGGGCCAGGCTGCCGAAAAGGCCGGTGTCCGGATCGCCGGCGGAGACACCAAAGTGGTGGAGCATGGCAAAGCCGACAAGATGTACATCTCCACCACCGGAATTGGTCGCCTTCTGTCCGGAGTGGAAATTTCGCCGCAATCCGTTCAACTCGGCGACAAAGTTCTCCTTTCCGGTCCGATCGGCGATCACGGAATCACCATTCTCCTCGCGCGCGGTGATCTCGACCTGGAAGCTAATCTAACCTCAGACACCCGATCGGTGTTCCCACTCGTTGACAGCCTTGTCCAGGCGGCTGGCGCGGGTGTCCGCTGGATGCGCGATCCCACTCGCGGTGGTGTCGCTACGTCGCTGAACGAATTGGCGCGGGATTGCGGTCACGGCATCGTTCTCTTCGAGGAAAAAATCCCCATTCGCGATTCCGTGCGCGGTGCATGTGAGCTTCTCGGACTCGATCCTCTGCACATTGCCAACGAAGGTCAATTTCTCGCCATCGTTTCCGCCGAGCTTGCGGATACCGCGTTGCAAGCTTTGCGCGCAACTCCCGGCGGGGAAGAAGCCCAACTGATCGGCGAAGTTCGCGAACAGCCGGAAAGCTCCGTCCTGGTAACCACGCTCTACGGCGGCAGCCGCATCGTGGACATGCTGGTAGGCGATCCTCTTCCGCGGATTTGTTAGGACGCAAAATGGCGACGGGCCTCCAATTGACCACCCAAATCGAACAGCGATTGCTGGCGCGCAATCATGTGCTGGAGTCCTTCTTCGCCAGGGAAGCTCCGCGATTGGCGCAAGCCTGCCGCGAAATGTCCGAACGGTTTCTTCGTGGCGGCCGCTTGCTGGCGTTCGGACGCGGCCCGTACGCCACGGACGCGCAACACGTTTCCGTGGAATTCGTGCACCCAGTCATTGTCGGCAAACGCGCGCTCCCCGCTCTCGATCTTTCCCTCGCCTTTGAACCCTGGCTGAAAACGCTGGTCCAAGCGGACGATATCGTGATGGGTTTCGGTCCGCCCGAAGGCGACCCCGAAGTCTGGGCCGCCCTGGATGCGGCCCGCCAGCGCCATGCGATGACCTTCGCGCTGCCTGGCCTGGAAGGCTCCTATTTCACCGCGGCCGCCACGCAGGATCCCTTCATTCATCAGGAATTGGTGGAGGTCCTCTATCACACCCTTTGGGAGACCGTGCACGTTTTCTTCGAACACCGCGAGTTGGGCCACGACGTCGGTGCCGCGGGCTTTCTCTATCCGTTCCTCGGCAAAAACAAACAACAGACCTTCGACATAGTCGAGGAGGTTGCCGCTTCCATTCGCATGAAGGTCCGCGATGACGCTCGCCTTCGAGAGCAAGTTGCTCGTGAAGAGTCCGAGAAAATTGCTGGCGCGGCGTTGGCCATCCGCGAACGCATCGACCGCGGCGGCAAGCTGATCATCTTTGGAAATGGCGGCTCCGCAACCGATGCCAATGACTGGGCCATCGATTGTTTCCTGCCCCCGGCTGGCTATCAGTCCATTCCGGCGATTTCTCTTTCCATGGAGCCCGCGAATCTTTCCGCCATCGCCAACGATGTAGGCACCGAACTTATTTTTCAGCGGCAACTGATCGCGCAAGCCTGTCCCAACGACGTGGCCATCGGCATTTCCACCAGCGGTGGCTCCAAGAACATCGTGATGGCCCTGGAAGAAGCCCGAAAAAGAAATCTGCTCACCGTAGCCCTCCTGGGATACGACGGCGGCGAAGTTTTGCGCCGCAGTCTGGCGGATTTCCCGCTCATCGTGCGCTCCGACTACATTCCCCGCATTCAGGAAATCCAGGCGTCCATCTACCATCTCATCCGCGAAACGTTGCAGGAGTTGGGCCATGCCTAAACTGCTGACCGGCGCCTACTCCGTCGTGGTGCGCGGCGTGGTCCAGGGTGTTGGCTTTCGCCCGTTCGTCTACCGGCTCGCCCGCGCGAATGGCCTGAAAGGTTGGGTGTTGAATGCGGAAGAAGGAGTGGCCATCCATCTCGAGGGTGAAGAGCAATCGCTCCAGTCTTTCCTCGACGGGATGAAAACTCAACCCCCGCCAGCTGCCGCAATCGTGGAGGTGCGCATCGAGCCGGTGGCCTCGGCCGGCTTTACCGATTTCACGATTCGGCAAAGCAACCGCGCGCAACAACCGACCGTCCGGATCTCCCCCGATTTGCCGGTTTGTGAAAACTGTCTGCGGGAACTCTTCGATCCACTGGATCCCCGCTATCGCTATCCTTATATCAATTGCACGAACTGCGGCCCGCGCTACAGCGTGATTCGCAGCTTGCCTTATGACCGCCCCAATACCACCATGGCCCCTTGGCCTTTGGATGATCGCTGCGCCGCTGAGTATGCCGATCCCGCGAACCGCCGCTTCCACGCGCAACCCGTGGCCTGCTCTTCCTGCGGGCCGCACTATCTTTTTCAATCGGCCAATCACGCTGCACCCGGTGACGACGAGTCGATTCGTGCAGCCGTGCACTACCTTAACTCCGGCAAGATTGTGGCGGTGAAAGGCCTCGGCGGCTATCACCTCGCTTGCGATGCGAAGAACGCAGAAGCCGTTTCCGCGCTGCGCGCTAGAAAATTTCGCAAGGAAAAACCCTTCGCCTTGATGGCCAGGAATCTCGAGATAGCCCGCACTCTGGTTGATCTCTCGCCACAAGCAGAAGTATGGATGAATTCCGCCGCTCGCCCCATCGTGCTGGCGCCAGCAAGAATCGAACTACCGGGTGTTTCCCCCGAGAATGACGAACTTGGCGTGATGTTGCCCTACACTCCTTTGCACCATCTACTGTTTGCCGCGGGCGCTCCGGACATCCTGGTGATGACCAGCGCCAATCGTTCCAGCGAACCGATTGCTTACCAGGACCAGGACGCTCTGCAAAAACTTGCAGGCATTGCCGACGGATTCCTCATCGGCGAACGCCCCATCGCCCGCCGCTTGGATGACTCCGTCGCTCGCGTAGGCGCCTTCGGCCCGACCATTCTTCGTCGCGCACGCGGATTTGCTCCCGGCGCCGTCGCCAAAATTCCCACTGAGCGTCCCATCCTCGCTTTAGGCGCGGATCTCAAGAACGCCATAACGCTGGTAGTCGATGGCCAGGCGTTCGTCAGCCAGCACATTGGCGACCTCGACCACTACGAATGTCTGTGCGCGTTCCGCGAAACCATTCAGGATTTGCTTTCGATGTACGAAATCGATTCCAGCCAATTGTTGGTCGTTCACGACGCGCATCCTCAATACGTTTCAACAACGCATGCGCTATCGCTGCCCGCAGCCGAATACTGCGGCGTACAGCATCATCGCGCGCACATCGCTTCCGTACTCGCCGAGCGCAGCCAGTGGGGTAAGCGTGTCATAGGTGTCAGTTTCGACGGCACCGGTTACGGAGACGACGGCGCCATCTGGGGTGGCGAAATTTTCTGCGGCAGCGTTAGAGACGGCTTTGAGCGCATCGCGCATCTCCGCCCCGCCGCTCTACCCGGCGGTGATGCTGCTGCGTCACATCCTGTTCAGGCCGCGGCGGGCTTCCTCGCTCAACTAAATGAACCGCCACAATTCACCGCGCCCTCGTTTTCGTTTCCGCCGCGCTATCTGGACGCCCTGAAACTTGTGAACACCAAAGTTCGCTCCTTCGACACCACTTCCATCGGCCGCCTGTTTGATACCGCCGCGGCGCTGCTGGGCTTTACCCGCGAAATCACCTTCGAGGGCCAGGCAGCGATGTGGCTGGAGCGCCTTGCCAAAAATGCGCCCGCAACCGGCGCGTATCCATTTCCCTTCGTGAACAACGAATTGGATTTTCGCCCTCTGTTGCAATGCATAGTCCGCGACAGGCTCCGAAGCCGCGGTATCACCGAAATCGCGCGCGCGTTTCAACGCGGTATTGCCGAGGGACTCCGCGACGCTCTCACCATCCTGTCTCGCGAACATCGCACGGAAACAATTGTGCTCTCCGGCGGCGTCTTCCAAAACCAATTGCTTTTGCACGATTTGAAGGCTCTCTTGGAGTCACAAGGTCTGCAGATTTGGACAAATAACGCGGTGCCTTCGAACGATGGCGGAATCAGCCTCGGGCAAGCCGCGCTCGCCGCATTTTCAACTTCTAAGTCAGTCCAACCAGAAGCGAGGCTCGCGCATGCATGAACTCTCGATTGCCATGAGCATAGTGGAAATGGCCGAGGAAGAATCGGCCCGTTATGGCGGAGCCAAAGTGCAAATCGTGCATCTGAAACTCGGCAAGCTCTCCGGTGTCGTGAAGGAAGCCCTGCTCTCTTCCTACGAAATGGCCTGCGAATCAACTCCACTGCAGGGCTCGCAGCTCTTGATTGAAGAAATCCCGGTCGAGGTCTTTTGCCCGCAGTGTGAA